>Ga0172379_10009314_pt1 | contig 12152 bp, 10 predicted proteins | sample GrowelOW334metaG_FD_119756 | JGI IMG/M metagenome (GOLD analysis project Ga0172379, IMG submission 119756) | Groundwater microbial communities from an aquifer near a municipal landfill in Southern Ontario, Canada - Groundwater well OW334 metaG | ecosystem: Environmental > Aquatic > Deep... | reverse complement strand
ATGAGCCTTATGGATGAAATATTTCAGCATCTTTTCGGTCACTTCGAAATCGGAAATCACGCCATCGACCAGCGGTTTGATCGCCTGGATATGCGCCGGCGTCTTGCCGACCATCTTCTTGGCTTCTTCGCCCACCGCTAAAATCTCGTCCGTGCGCGTATTGACCGCTACCACGGTCGGCTCGTTGATGACGATTCCTTTGTCCTGGACGTAAACCAGGGTATTTTTCGTACCCAGATCTATCCCCAGGTCTTTAGAAAATTTGCTGAAAAATTTATTCAACACAGGCTGGTTGATTAGTTGATTGGTTAATTAGGCCATCAGCCATACCGCTATTTTCGATCCCTTGATTGGCTGACTGCTTGATCGACTGATGATGAATCGTTACTTCAATCTCTCAATGATCTTGTTCAGTTTGACCAGCTCGATCTTTTGCGAATTCCTTCCCTTTATCTCCACGCTTCCCTCTTTCACTGTCTTCTCGCTCATCACCAGGCGATAAGGACAGCCGATCAGATCGGCTTCGATGAATTTTTCACCCGCCATCTTACCTGCCCGATCGTCATAAAGCGTTTCAATACCGGCCGCAAGCAAGTCAGTATGAAGCTTATCGGCTGCCTGGCCGACCTTTTCCTCATCTCCCCCGATCAGCCTGATCAGATGCGCCTTGAACGGCGCTATCTCTTCCGGCCAGACGAGCCCGCGTTCGTCGTGATGAACCTCGACGACCGTGCCCATAATCCGGCTCGGTCCGATGCCGTAACAGCCCATCTCGATGATTTTCTGTTCGCCTTTTGCATCCTTATAGGCTAGATTGAAGGGCGCGGAAAATTTGGTACGCAATTTGAAAATATTGCCGGTTTCGACCGCGGTTGTCACTCTCAGATCCGTCCGGCCGCAGTTCGGGCAGCTCTTCTGTTCTTCTATGATTTCTGCATTGATCGCCAGCTGACAATCATCGCAGATATGGATCGTATCTTCGCCGGCCTGCGTCACCGTCTGAAATTCATGGGAATATTTGGAAAAAGCGCCGCCCGAAGCGAAGGTCAGGTAAGTCGTATTAAGAAGGCCGACCCGCTCAAAAATCTTGAAATAAGCTTTCTGAGCGACTTTGTAATATTCGTTGAGGTCAGCTTCGTCTGCATGGAAAGAATAAAGGTCTTTCATCAGAAATTCGCGTCCGCGGATCAAGCCGGCCTTAGCCCTAAGCTCGTTCCTAAATTTCGTCTGCACCTGATAGAGATAGAGCGGAAGTTCTTTATATGAAAAGATGTGCTTCTTCGCCAGCGGTACGATGATCTCTTCGTGCGTCGCGCCGAGCGCGTATTCGCGCTTGTCAGAACCGGCCAGGCGGAAAAGCGCGTCAAAAGTCTCCCAGCGTCCGGTCGTCTCCCAGACCTCCTTGGGTGTGAGCCCCGGCATCAGCAATTCCTGCCCGCCGATCGCGTTCATCTCCTCTCGTACGATATTTGAAATTTTGTTGAGCACTCTGAGTCCGAGCGGCAAAAATGTATAGATGCCCGCCCCGACTTTATCGATGAAACCGGCGCGCATCAAAATCTGGGCATTATAGCTCGTTTCATCCTTGGGCAATTCATGAGCGATTTTTGTGAAAAGTTGGGATTGACGCATGATTTCACGTAACACTTAACACGTAACACATAACCGGTTGCGTGCAGTGTTTTTAATATAAAAATAAAGCTCTTTTGTCCAGCTTGATGGGATTATTTTACCTCAATCCTGCCCCTAATGTCAAAGCTTGACGAAGTGATAAAATTGTGTTATTAAATATTTGCCAACCGTTATGGCTGGCCAGCCGATTATTCGGCTGAACTTATTTCAGGAGGTGCCGTTATGGCACAGTTAAAGATTACAGATGGACCTGGTAAGTTCGATCTGATGTGCGCGTTGTTCGATGGCAAACAGGTAAAATTTACACTCGTGGATGGCCGGGTCGTTGACGCTCTTATCGGCTCGGTAGAACAGGAAGACGGAAGCAAAGAGAGCTGGAATCTAAAAGGAGCCATCCCCTTCGGAGATACTGACCTCCGGGGAGTGTTCAAGGCTTATTTCAGCACTCGCCACCGCAAAGGCATGCTCTTACGCATTTTTTAAATTGCCGACCGAAACGAACGACAGGGGTGCTTCGCATTATTACAGAAAGCCCCAAATCGGGGAAAGGAGAGATCCATGAAGCGATTGCCCGTTCTGATGATGGTCGTGTGCTCCCTGCTCCTCGCTGTCAATGTGCCGACGAGTTCGGCTGGAAACTTCATGACCATCAGTGACATGGAAGTGCTGCTTGCGCAGTCGGGTGACGTCGGCGGCGACATCGTCGTCCAGGTCTACGGCGTCAAAGGGGTGCCCGAGCCGGAGGGCTGGAAGTGCACCGATTGGGCAAATCGGCTGCACCAGAGCTATTCGGACGTCATCATCGACAACCCCGCCAACCTTAAGGTTTCGCTCCGGCGACTGGTCAACATTGTCAACATGGCGCACTTCGGTACGCGTGATGACAGCCAGTGGCAAAACCAGCTCGTGACCAGGCTGGTCATCCTCGACGGCAGAAAAGCGACCGCCTCGAAGGTCAAGTAAGCTGGTCACGAACTCGCAACACAGCAGGGCTTGCACCACGCAAGCCCTGATTTTTTTATCCAAAACCAAGCAATAATGCGCCCGTATTTCAATGCCCGCCTGGAAAATTTAAGTAGAATTTGTCGTTGAAGGCGAGGAGAAAATTTTACTGTTTGAGGCCGACGCTTTAGTCGGCCGAGTTTAAAATTTCCCCTACGCCCGAAAGGACAAATTCACTTATATTTATCCCGAGCGGGCGATTTTGTCCAACTTTTCTAAAAAGTTGGCCCCGGCCGGGCAGGCCCCGCCGGAGGCAGAAAAATAAATGATATACAAAAATAAAATAGTCCGACAAAAACGTACGGACTATTCTATTAATTTCAAAAAAAATCAATTCTATTTTTTCCATTTCTCCCACACCACCAAGAGCGGCGAGGCGACGAAAATCGATGAGTAGGTGCCGATGGCGATGCCGATGGTCAAAGCAAGCGCGAAAGGTCTGATCGATTCTCCGCCGAAGACGAGTACCGCTACCAAAGTCAGGATGACGGTCAGTGAAGTATTTATTGAACGTACCAGCGTCTGGTTCAAGCTGGTATTTACCGTGCCCTCGAAGTCTTCGTTCGAACGCGGCAGGTTTTCGCGGATGCGGTCGAAGACGACGATCGTATCATGCACCGAGTAACCGATGACGGTCAGGATAGCGGCGACGAATGGCGTGTTGATTTCCACGTTCATGAACTTGCCCAATACCGCGAAAACACCAAGCGTGATGATTGCGTCATGCGCCAGCGCGATCAGGGCCGATAAGCCGTATTTCCAGCTAGCGACCGGTTTTGAAACCTTGCGGAAAGCGACGCTGATGTAGATGACGATAGCGATAAGTACGAAAAAAATCGCATTGACCGACTTTTGCTTGAGTTCCTTGCCGATGGAAGGACCGACAGAATCGAAGCGCATTTCCTCGAGTTGTCCATCCGCTCCGGCGAGCTTAGCCAGCGCCGCGACGACCGCCTTGTGGGTCTCTTCGCTCGTTTCCTGGAAGCGGAGTTCCATGTCGGTCGCTCCGACCGGCTGGATGATGAGGCTGTTCAGCTGACCGACCGCTGAATCGCTCTTCAGAGCTTCTTCGATCTGCGTCACGGCCGGCCGTTCACCCTTGAACTTCACCTGCAACAAGCTGCCGCCGGTGAAATCAATGCCGAACTTGAGTCCCCAGAGGATCATGGAGGCGACCGCCACAACGAACAAAGCGATAGAGAAACCGAGCCAGATCTTCCTCTTTTGTATTATATTATAATTTGACATACTTGCATGCGTTAAAACTATCAGCTAGCACCTAACAGCTATAAGCTATTCTTTATGCGCCCCGATCAGCCAGTTCCTATTCTCAAGCCAGCCTTCCGGAATGAGCTTCAGGAAGGTCCGGGTGACGAAGATCGCGGTGAACATCGAAACGATGACGCCCAAAGCCAGTGTGATAGCAAAACCCTTTACGACGCTGGTCGAGAATTCCGCCAGGATGAAACAGGTGATGAGCGTGGAAATGTTCGAATCCCGGATCGATGGCCAGGCGCGTTTGAAGCCTTCTTCAAGCGCCATGCCGAAAGTTTTGCCGGCGTGTATCTCTTCCCGCAGACGCGCGAATATCAGTACATTAGCGTCGACCGCCATGCCGATCGACATTATGAAGCCCGCTAAACCTGCCAAAGAAAGCGTGACCGGCCAAAGCTTGAATATCGCCAGGACCAGGACGCCATAAACCGCCAAAGCCAATACGGAGAGAAAGCCCGGGAAGCGATAGAACAATATCATGAACAAGCCGACCAGCCCGAAACCGATCAGACCGGCGAGCAAGCTGTCATTGACTGATTTCTGTCCGAGCGTCGCGCCGACAGTCTGCTGATTGACGAGCGAAATCGGCACCGGCAGAGCGCCGGCGTTCAGGCGCTGCGCCAGCAGCTTGGCTTCCTGGATGTTGAACTTACCGCTGATGACCGCCTTGCCGCCGGTGATCTCTTCGTTGACCGTGGGCGAGCTTATCGGGTAACCGTCCAGAAAGATGGCAACCTGTTTGCCGACGTTCCTTTTGGTTATATCACCGAATAGCTTGCCTCCCTGGTCATCAAATTCAAGAGAGACCTCGGGTGAGTTGTCGTTCGGATTGAACTGGACGGACGCCTTTTTCAGATACTTGCCGGTCAATTCGGTGTTTTTCCAATCGCCTTGCTTGCCGACGATATCTTCCTCGCTCAATGCCTTTAACAGGATATGGCGCACTTTGATCTCTTCGATTTTTCGTTCATCCTGCTTGTAGATCAGATGGAAGCCGAACTTAGTTTCGACCGGTTCGGAGATTGCGCCCTTCGACATGGCGAAGACTGCTTTGTCGAATTCTTCGACCATCTTACCGCGGCCGAACCAGCCCAATTCCCCGCCGCTATCGCGCGCACCCGGTTCGGTCGAATTTTGTTTTACCAGTTCGGTAAAGTTGGCGGGCGTCGCCTTGGCCCGGAGTTCTTTGATCTTGGCGAGCGCCTCTTCTTTCGACAGACCGCTCTCGCAGTTCTCCGTATCCTTGAAGCAGATGAGCAGATGAGCCGCCTTCACTTCTACCTGCGGCTCGTTGTTGAACGGATCGGTCTTGACGCGCTTATCTTCGACTTTCAATATTTCAAATCCCTGGCTAGTCTTGGCGATATCGCTCGAAGTCTTATTGACCGCTATCTTTTTCGCCAGATCGTAGATGGTCGGATTATCGGCTTCGGTCACCCAGCCCAGATCGCCGCCTTTTTTCGCGCCATCGGTACCCTGGTTGGCGGGATCTTCGCTAAACTGATTTGCCAGCGCCGCGAAATCGCCGTTAGAAAGCACTTTGCCTAGCACGTCGGTCGCCTTCTTGCGCGCTTCTTGCGCGCTTTTGGCGATCTGGTCTTTTTCTGCTTGTGTCAACTCCCTCTTATCGGTATTCTGTTCTTTGAATTCGAGCAGCGGAGTTTCACCGATCATGCGTATGGCCTGGGCGATATCGCTCACGCCGGCCAGTTCCGCGATGACATAATAATTACCTGAAGAGAAATTGGTCTGGATGTTCGGCTCGGCTACGCCGAAAACATTGACGCGCCGTTCAATCACGTCCCGCACGCCTTCGACCGCGCTCGATTTATCCGCCTCCGGAATGGCCGAAACGTCCGCTTTGTAAGTCAGCTGGGTGCCGCCCAAAAGATCCAGGCCCAAGCGGAAAGGAATTTCTTTGACGCGAGGCAGAGCGACGGAATCGCCGGTCTTGCCGGCGAGCCAAGCCGTACCCCGATTATAATACGGACCGATATCGACAAGCAGGCCGGCGATAAGCAAAATCAGGATCAGGATGAAAATACGCCAGGTCTTTGCCCGCCCGCCCGCCGGAAATATTTTTTCTATAATATTATTGGCCATACCAGGTAGTAGAAATTTAATTTCTGATAAAAATTATCTTGATGAATAAATTTCAGTATGCCAGAAGAAAATAAATTTGATCTATGTCAAATTTTCACTACTTGGCATAAAAAAATAAACACCCCATTCTCCCCTTTGCGTCCTTAAGGAAATAAGGTATTAACAGTTAGATTAATTTTAGATTAAACGTGACAAAAATGCAAGCCTTTGTATTTTTTTATCAGAGCAGGCCATGGAGCGGCCAGGTCAGGTATTCCATCACTTTCTGATAAGTCGGGCGGCGGAACCAGTCTTCTTGCGATATTTCTATAGAGACTGTCAGGTCGTCAAAAAAATGTCTTTTGAGCTCCGCACACATCGCTACTTCTCGGCTGACCAGATCAGCTTCGTGATTAAAGACCGTGCTCATGTTGTCAAGATTAGAACTGCCGATATAAGCCCAGATGTCGTCGATCACCCCGGTTTTTACGTGGAGCATCTTCTTCGGGTAGCGGAAAAGCCTGATGCCTGATTTAAGAGCCAGCGTGAAGAAAGAGCGGGCGGCCGCGTCAACTATCGGATGGTCGGAAGCGTCCGGAATCAGTATCCTTACGTCGACTTTTTTCCTGGCGGCTCGCAAAAGCAGGAAAAAAAGCCGCTGGGTCGGCACGAAATACGGCGAGGTCAGATAAATATACTTCTTCGCGCGCTTGATGGCGGTGAGCAGTTCATGGTAAAAAAATCTCTTTTTGAATCGGGGAGAATTTATCAGGAAAATAAAGGGCGAACCGTCCGCTTTCGGGTGCCTGAGAGAATGGCGGAATCCTCCCTCGATTATCCGGAGCCACATCCTTTCGAACTCTGCCTTGACCTCCGATACGATCGTCCCCATGAGCCTGACATTCGTATCGCGCCAGTCGGCCGCCGCCGCTTCTATGCCGACACCGCCCAGATGAACGATGCGCGAATCGATGATCAGAAGCTTGCGGTGGTCCCTAAATGCCCAAAGGGAAAAATTTCTGATACGCCAGGGATCGATCGGATTATAGAATTTGACTTCGACGCCCTGCTTTGAGAACGCCGCCAGGTAGGGCGAAGTGAAAAATCTGAAACTGCCGGCCGCGTCCATGACTACCCTGACTTTCACTCCTTGCTTGGCTTTTTTTATGAGTAATTCGGCAAACTTCAGGCCGACCTGATCGGGGATGAAAATGAACTGTTCAAGATCGATGGAAACGAGCGCCTGCTCGCAATCGTCAAGCATCGCCTGCCAAGCAGAACGGGTATCGAGAAAAAATTGCCACGACAGTTCACCAGAAGCTACCCGGACCTCAGGCTTTGTCTCATCCCTCTTTACGATATCCATACATTTGGTATAATTTAAAAGGTAGCGTGAAGGTTTGGCCGAACCATTTTTCGGAGCCTCATCGGGCTCGGAAGTCTCCCTGCGCGACACGCTTAGGCCGTAAGCCGCCAGAGTCAATCGACCTGCAAGAGCTGAAGTTTAACTGGCGGCTCTTTTCATACATTAAACCCGAGGCTGACAAGAAAATATCATACCATGGAAAACACAAAAATTCAAACAGTAATTTTAGCCGGCGGACGCGGCACCCGGATGAATTCCGATCTGCCGAAAGTGCTTCATTGCATCAAGGATAAGACCATCATCGAATCGGTCCTTGATAATGTTTCGCCGCTCTGTTCCAAACCGGTGATGATCGTCGGCCACAGAGGTGATGAAGTCATAAAAGCCGTCGGCGATCGGGCGACCTTTGTCTGGCAGAAAGAACAGCTCGGCACCGGCCACGCGGTCGCCTGCGCCAAAGAGACGCTTTTAGCACAGAATGCTGAAACCATCGTCGTCCTGCCGGGCGACCATCCGTCCATCCGGACCACGACTATAAAAAATCTGATCGAATCACACGAACGAAAGGAAGCAAAATTGACTATCGCGACGATCCTCCTGCCCGACTTTATGGATTACCGCGAAAGTTTCTACAACTTCGGCCGGATCATCCGCACGCCTGAAGGCGATATTTCCGGCATCGTGGAGCTCAAAGACGCGACTGATGATCAAAAGGCGATCAAGGAAGTCAACGCCGCTTACTATTGTTTCGATGCCGATTGGCTCTGGCAGAATATTTCAAAACTTGGGAGTGATAATAAAGCCGGCGAATTTTACCTTACCGACCTTATCGCCATCGCCGCCAGCCAGAACGAACCGATCAACTCGATAACCATCTCCGACCCGCGCGAGGGACTCGGCGTCAACACGCCGGCCCAGCTCCAGATTGCGGAAAAATATCTCGGATGACCATCGCCGCTTCATCATAAATAAAAAAACCCGTCTATATCTATTGGATGGGTTTTTTAATAACATCGATCTAAATATCCGCTGAGCTAAAAAAAATCATCAAAGACGCCATGCTAATAAATAATACAGTATACTGGAATACTGTATTATTTATTCTTAAGCAATAGATTGATCAAAAGAAAATGTGCTGGATATTTTTTTCTGAGTTGCGCGAATGAAAATGGTTCGTCGGCTGATGAGCTGACTCGCGTGTTGTTCTTTGTTTTTTTCTTCCTTAATGCCAATTTGTAACCGCCAAAACCCGCATTCAACCATCTCTCAACCAGACTTATGGTCGTTAATCCTACATGTAACTTATTTCTGATATCTTCGTGCGTTGCTCCCGAAAGCAACATTTTTGCAATCTGAATCCTACGTGCGATCATTATTTGTTCGCTCGGCGTCAATAAATCCTTCAGGAATTTCTCCACTTCTTCCGTATTGTCTAACGAGGCGACCATTATAAAAAAATCCGTCAGGATTCTTTTCCTTTCGGCTTCGCTTAATTCATGCGCCTTAACCTTCCCCGCCATACCACTTTTCATACAGTATACTGGAATACTGTATTATTTATATTTAAAGCTGTTCAGGGTTTTCAAGCGGATAAATATCCATCGCGACTTCCTCGTAAGGGTGTGCTTTTTTGATCGCTTCGACAACACCCTTCAATCTTCCTCGCTCGCAGATGAATTCGATCCGCTCCTCTTCAACCGCTTCGAGCTTGCCGATCCGGCCGATCGCCGGATGCGCGCCCGCTTCCGGCTTGAATCGCCCGATACCCTTGGTTGAAAAACTGCAATCTGAATAATTGCCTGACTTCCCTGCTCCGGCCCGCCCGATCGCCTCGCGCACCGCCTCGGCGTGAGTCACCGGCACGAAAACGACTAATTTTACGTTTTTTGATTCCATATCATTTACCATGACACTTTTTGTATTTCAAACCGCTGCCGCACGGACATAGGTCGTTGCGGCCAATCTTTTCGCCAGCCGCGTTTTTTTCTTTGGGCTTAGGCTCGGCCATCATCGCTCTGGCCCCGTGAGAGCCGTCCGACTTCATGCCGGCGAAGCCGGCGCCCCGCTCCATCTCCTTGGCCGGAGCGCTGAAGCTGGTCGCGCGCTCGGCCAGGCTCTTGCCTGCCCCGCCATTGCGGTGGCCGTTAAGATTCTGCGAGCCGGCTACCTTATATATGCTATATACGACCTGCTTCTGGATCAGATTATTAAGCTCATTAAAAAGTCCGTAAGCTTCCTTCTTATACTCCACCAGCGGATCGCGCTGGCCGTAACCGCGCAAGCCGATCCCCTGGCGAAGAGAGGTCATCGCTTCCAGGTGTTCGATCCAGAGCATATCGATCGAACGGATCAACACTTCTTTCTCGACCTGAGACCAATCAAGACCGACCTCGCGCGCCCGCTCATTCAATCTGCCGTAGGCGGCTTGCGCCAGACCTGACAGGTGTTCGATGATGGCTGTCCGGGCGTGCACCAGATCCAGCTTGTTGCCGTTCTCGGTGAATTTCGCCAGATCCGTCTTTAGTTTCTCATCGACCGGGAAGATCGTGCCGGCCACTTCGTAAATCTCTTTCAAATTCCAGCCGCTGATCGCTTCAGCGGCCGTATGAAAAGCCACGACCGACTCGATCTCATTCTCTATCATCTTCAAAACGAGGTCAGATAATTTTGAATCTTCATCCTCTTTTCGTACTTCGGCCCGCTCCAATATCTCCCGCCGGCGCCGATAGATCGATTCGCGGTGCTTGTTGATCACATCATCATATTCGACCAGATGTTTCCTGATATCGAAATTGTTGCCCTCGACTTTTTTCTGCGCCGACTCGATCGAACGGGAAATCAGCTTGTTTTCGATCGGCATATCTTCGGGCAGCTTGAGGCTCGTCATCAGGCTTTTCATCCGGTCGCCGCCGAAGATGCGCATCAGATCATCTTCGGTCGAGACGTAGAACCGCGATGAACCCGGATCGCCCTGGCGGCCGGCGCGGCCGCGGAGCTGATTGTCGATGCGCCGCGCCTCATGCCGCTCGGTGCCGATCACATGGAGACCGCCGAGAGCCACGACCTTGTCATGCTCTTCTTTCCAGGACACGTATTCCGCCTCATCCTTCGACGGTTCTCGCCCGCCGAGCATGATGTCGACACCGCGACCGGCCATATTGGTTGCGAGCGTAATAGCGCCGATCCGGCCGGCATCCGAGATGGTCTGTGCTTCTCTTTCGTGATTCTTTGCATTGAGCATCTGGACCTTGAGTCCTTCACGCTCCATCATCAGGCTCAAGACCTCGTTCTTTTCGATCGAGATCGTGCCGATCAGTATCGGTTGGCCTGCTTGATTGCGTTCTTTGACGTCTTCGATCACTGCATTGAATTTCCCCTGTTCCGTCCGGTAAATAAGGTCGTTAAGATCCTTTCTGATCATCGGTTTATTGGTCGGAATGACGGTCGTCTCGAGATTGTATATCTTATGAAATTCTTCCGCTTCAGTCACCGCCGTACCGGTCATGCCGGCCAGTTTCTTATACATGCGGAAATAATTCTGAAAAGTTATGGTAGCGAGCGTCTGGCTTTCGCGCTGGACAGCTACGCCCTCTTTAGCTTCAATCGCCTGATGCAGGCCTTCTGAGTAACGCCGGCCGTGCATCAGCCGTCCGGTGAATTCATCAACGATTATCACCTCGCCCTCGCGCACCACGTACTCGCGGTCGTGGAGGAAAAATTCCTTGGCCTTGAGCGCCTGCTCGATATGGTGCACGTCGCCGACACCATTATAGGTATAGATATTTTCCACGCCGAGCCAGCCCTCGAGTTTGGCGATACCGCCATCGTTCAGGGCCACCGCCCGCATCTTCTCGTCAACGTTATAATCCTCATCTTTTACCAGGCGGTGGGCGAAGTCGGCGAATTTGAAATATTTATCGGTCGATTCTTCGGCCGGCGCGGAAATGATGAGCGGCGTGCGCGCCTCGTCGATCAGGATCGAGTCGACCTCGTCGACGATCGCGTAATAATGCGGCCGCTGGACCATATCGGCGAGATTACCGACCATGTTGTCGCGCAGATAATCGAAGCCGAATTCATTGTTGGTGCCGTAAAGGATATCGCAAGCGTAGGCTTCACGCCTCGGCACCGGGCGGAAATGCTTGAGCCGTTCATCGTTTTGTGTCTCATCGTCATACTTCGGATCATAGATGAATGCCGCGTCATGCACGATTACACCCGTAGATAAGCCCAGGACCTCGAAGGTCGGTGCCATCCAGCCCGCGCCCAATTTTGACAGATAATCGTTGACGGTCACCAGTTGCGCGCCCCAGCCGGTCAGGGCGTTCAGATAGAGCGGCAAGGTCGCGACCAGCGTCTTGCCCTCGCCCGTACGCATCTCCGCGATCTGGCCGCGATGAAGCACGATGCCGCCGATAAGCTGGACGTCGTAATGGCGCTTATCGATCGTCCGCCTGGCTGCCTCCCTGGCTACCGCGAAGGCTTCCGGCAATATCTCATCCAACCGTTTCATGACGGCCGGATCGCCCGCGGGCGCGCCAGCTCCATCCGGGTAAAGCTTTTTTTTCAAACGCGAACTTTCCGCCGATAACTCAGCGTCGCTCAAAGACCGGCACTTATTTTCGAGCGCGTTTATCTCTTCGACGATCGGCGCGAGATGCCCGACCGCCCGCTTGTTCGGGTCGCCCCATATTTTATCGAGTATGCCCATATTTTCCTAAAAAAACCAATCCCGAACGATCGGGACTGGATATGCAAAGTGTCGCATGTTTTAAATTCATCATCAGGCCGGTCT
>Ga0172379_10009313_pt1 | contig 12153 bp, 25 predicted proteins | sample GrowelOW334metaG_FD_119756 | JGI IMG/M metagenome (GOLD analysis project Ga0172379, IMG submission 119756) | Groundwater microbial communities from an aquifer near a municipal landfill in Southern Ontario, Canada - Groundwater well OW334 metaG | ecosystem: Environmental > Aquatic > Deep... | reverse complement strand
GCGATCATCGCCATGCTCCCTGCAGAGGCTTCGCATCGTCGACGAAGACCTGCAGTTCATCGCTCGGGAAGTAGAGCTTCTGTCCCTCACCGAGGACCCAACCACGTCGGACTCGGGAAGGACCAGGTGCCGGTGCCTCGCCGTCCGTGCAGATGAGGAGTCCATCCCAACGACCTCGGTTCTTCGGATCATTGACGATGTTGGTGGGAGCGTCAAAGTTTGTGCCTCCCATGCGGGTGCGCTTCACCTTGGGCTGCGTACCCTTACGCCACTCGAAGATCTCCTTCGAATCTGCAGAGCAATCGAAGGGAAGAATGTCAACGCTGACACGCTTGGTGAGTGTCGAGAGTTCAGCGACGAACGATTCGAGCATCTTGTCGCTGACAGATCCGGACTGATCGATGGCGACCAGCAAGCGCGCAGTGTAGCCACGCTTGACACCCGGGTGGATGTACGGATACCGACGGTTGATGCGCTTGATGGTGGAAGTACGCTCGCCGCGGACCAGAGCTCCGACGAACTGCTTGAGCACAGCTCGCCAGTTGACGATGGTCGACACCGACTTACGAATTTCCGAGGCGATCTCGTGGGGAATGTTGCCCCATCCACCCGATTGCTTATCGGCCTCATTGACTGCTTTCTCGACAATCGACTTGACCTTGCTTTCGACGTATTCGCGCATCTCAGCGGGCAACTCGTCCCACATATCGTGATCGTCCATCTCGCCGATCGCGAACCCTTCACCTTCCTCGCCATCATCGGAACCATCGCCGGGTTGACCAGGCATCTTGATCTTGATCTTGAGGCCCTTCATTTCCTTGCTGATGTCATGGCCCTTCTTCTTCATGTCTTCCATGATCTTGTTGAAGTAGAACTCCGAAGACTTCATCTTCGGAAGATTCTCGATGACGTCAGCGAGAGCAGTCGTCGCCGCCACATCCTCGGGCTTCATCTTCTCCATCACCTCGGGATCGAGGTAAGGTCGAGTGCCCGGCATCAATGCGATTCGCGGCAAGCACCGCGCCCCGGGAATGTCATCTTCCTTAGGACTGCCAGCGGTCTGCTCGATGATCGAGTTGATCGCACAGTCAGTGCCAATGTTCCACAGCTTCGGCGGCGTCTTCACGCGGCCAACGAGGTGACCGTAGGTGATGTGGCTGAACTCATGCACGATGACGCCGTTGATCGCGAGGTTGGATTCCTTGCGAAGGAATTCGGGATTGTACCAGAGCACGAGAGTGTCCATCTTGGGATCGTATGCGATTGCCGCGGTGGGGATGTCCATCGTGGGAACCTTGGTGATGTGACGCGACAGTTCCGCCCAGAACGCATTCTGCGTCATGAAGACGATGAGGTGTCGGTCAAAGTTGAAATCCGTCTCACAGCGGCGCCAGGGTTGCATGGTTCTACTTTATCTCGTTGGTGGTGGATTTTGCACTTATCCGCGTCATGATCAACAATGAAATCATCATCGCGGAGAAATTATCGACGCCTTTGCGCCATGAATTACTTTACCATGTCACTTGTCAAACATTCACAGTTATGAAATGACAATCGCCGTGACATAATCACGGCGATATTGAAAGTGACTTTCAAGATGACGTTTGAAGGTCATCTAGTATTGCCCGAGAAGACCTCACGATGACCCTCGGTGACCCTCGGTGATGTTCGCGACAGTTATGTGAGGATTCCTACCTCTGTCAATGTAAGATGTCTCGTGTGTTGAAAGTGAAAGTCACTTTCATTAATGACGTCAATCAAGCTCGTAATTGCTAAGCGTAGGTGCATCAAATCCTTCGGTGTAATATGACTCGAGGTCATTGATGAATCTGCGTGTTGAGGCAGTCAGGTAATGCCTGTGTTTTCGATTTGCCAATCGTTTTTCATGACGAAAACTAACGTTGCCATGCTTTGCGTAACGAGAATTAAATTGCACTGCTGGATGTGATGAGATCATATGAGTGTCCTCCTTGCGAACACTACAACATAACGCACATCCTCATGATCATCTTTGTCATATCTCACGGTATCACACGAAGAAGTGTTTGATCACCAACGACTTCTTGAACCTCGACTACGACCTGGACTTCCATAATAGCCGTACGAATTTGCTGCGCCGCCTGAACCTGACTTGCCATAATATTCGCTGGTTTGACCGTCCTCGAGATGGTCGTACTGAGGAAATGAATCAACCGATCCCAACAAATCAGAATTTCCTTCATCGTCATTTAGATACAAATTGTTTCCACGACGAATTACGATCAATTCGTGTTCGTTCAAAGTTCTTTTGACTTCTTCACGGATGATTGCACGCAGTTGCGCTACGGTTGTTACCTTCTTCATGTCGATATGTATACGGCTCTCAGTCGGTCGAGATGATCACCGTACAAATGAATCACATGAAAATGTGTTTCACAACCCACCCGAACACGATTGACACCGGATACAAGAAAAAGATAAACAACAAGTGTTTGTGTACGTTGAGTTTGTCTTTCGACATTCCAACGTATGCTGCGTTGTCGTGATCAACGTCGACCTTTCCAAAAATGTCGTGGGTCGACGTATGATACGTGTGATACAGGTCAAAGATCTCACCGATACCCCACGCAGCCCAAAAAGGAAGCACGGCTACATGGAGCGACGGAACAAGGAACCATAACCACATCAACGTGACTGCATATGCTCGAATTGCACCCGAGACCTGTAACAGGCCAATGGTAAGAAATGAATGTGCGATACGTGATTTCATCGATGATACTCTTTGTTTTGAGCAGAAACGATCATGAACTCTTCATATGCCTGGATGACTTTGGGATCAACGTCTGACTTGTCACGGATTCGCATGTAGACAGGAAATCTTACCTTTCCATCATACGTAAGTCCATCCTTCGTGAGAGGATCGGGCTGACCCTCCATCTCGACAATCCTTCCGATAAACGCATCGGGTCCCTCGAGCATAACTTCTGTTCGGAATTTATCGTTGAAGCCTCCCCCAAGTCGGGTGATGACTCCATTCGGAAGGATCACGTCAAATCCTCCCCACATTCCCTCACGCTTAGTTCCACGTCGTCCTTCATAATGACCGACCACGACGCCTTCGTACGTTACGACGGGCTTCATTTTCAGGATCGCTTCGGACCGCTTGAAAACGTACGGCTTCGACAGATCCTTCAGCATGATACCTTCGTACCCGTGGTTCATCGTCCCAGCGTAGAACTCGAATAGTTCCTTCTCTGTCTTAACGGTGTTTCCCTTCACTTGCTTTACGGGAGCGCTCTCATCGAGCAACGACAACAACGCCTCGACCAACGTGATGCGTTCTTCGAGTGGATCACCCGACGCCTGGTCGACCCAGTCAGTGTATGGCATCGCGTCGAACACGTTGTATACGATGTTGGAATCGTCCTTCTGTGTCTTGTGCGACATCAGAACACTCGCAGACTCATTCCAATCGGCACCCATCGCCTCGCCGTCGAGGACAAAGTCGTCATAGTCTGCCTTCTCGAGTGCAGCCTTCACCTTTGGCATCGTCTCCAACACACTGCCATTACGGGTGAACATGGAGACGATACCATTGTGCTTCACAGCAATGCAACGGAGACCGTCAAGCTTGGGTTCGACACGAACAGGATAATCAACGACATCGTCGATTTGAATTCCTTTCTCTTTGTCGTACGACGTCTTCAACGTACAGGCGAGTTGAACATCAAAACGTCCAATCGCGCCAGACCATACCTTGTTGACGGTCGACGCCTGAACGCCACAACGGAGGTTTTTCAAGAGAATTCGCTGACACCATTTCTGAAGCAACGACGTATCCATTTGCGCGAATCTCGAGGTGACGAGGTCCTTCGCAGCGTTACCCGTTACATTTCGTGTCGCCAACTCTGTCTCGAGCATGTCGATGAAATCTGACACGATGGCATCATCGCCAAGATCACACGATGCAGGCGACTGATTCACAGCCGGCATCTTGAACTTGTTAACGTAAAAGACAACGTACGGATTTTGCGCTGCGACGAAGACTCGTTTCAGAAGCTCATCGTCAGAGTGTGTCTCAAGAATCGCTTCCTTGTCGTTTCGACCGGGAGTTGCCTCGAGCTCTTCAAGAATATCGATCACAGTCATTTTCGAATCCTAACATGTCCACAAACGTTTTTGCACTACACAGAAAAGAACGTTGCCTTTTCAATTTCAAATTCAAGATCAGTGAGGAAAATCACGATGCTCACCTGCGAGCAACACAACAACTTCACCGGTCTTCCTTCGGGTCCCAACCTGAGCAGCGTTTGCGCAGTTCCGCCATTCTTTTCGGCGTCTGCCGTCAAGAACACACGCCATTTTTCCATCCCATTTTCAGTCACTTGTGGGATATCGATCGACGCTGCCATGAGCATCTCCTTCAATCGTCGGCGAGAATCTCTCGCTTGACATTTCTAGCACCGCCGCGGCGTTCGCACCGATGCTTCATGGGCCCGCCTTTACATGCCAGAATCATCATCATGGCATTCAAATCGCGCGGCTTCTTAGGTTTTCGCTTTCGTTTTCGCTTGGCCATGTTACGTATCTCACTTCTTGAAGATCGCCTTTGCCATGTCAACAAAGTCATGCAGCGACAAAGGTGCTTCGATTGCTTCGCCTTCAGCATTAACGATCGCGATCGTAATGTTGTTCGTCGTTGAATGACGAAATACCTGCAACGTAACGCCGTTTGCGTCCACCGCAGAGTACACCTCGTCCCACGTACCATGTCGAGAGGAAAGATAAATAACGTCTCCCATGTTCAATCCTTCACGGTGAAGAGCATTTTTGCAGCGACGATGATGAAATACGTCTCTTCCGAAGTGAAGCCTTTCGTGACGAGTGCCTCGACGAGCTCACCATCTTCAATACCGAGTCCGAGCGCAAAGCGCGTTGCCCGAATTGCAGTCTCGGTGCGACCCGAAGACTCGTGTCGGAGTCTGTCGTAGTTGAACATGAGTCTACTTTATCATGTAGATTGCGTAAGTTGCACTCATCGCCTGACAATGTGCCACGATTTCAGTTGATTTTCGCTGACGAAAATCGTAATGGGATAAACACCTTCACGTGCCAAGGTGCAAATACCAGAGATATTGTTGTGACGTTTAAGTCTCCACGTACCTCCGTCGTAAAACGCCAGCGTGCGCTTGTACAATGCGCCAATAATCAACGGAGTGTATCCTCCAGTGTCGTCATGGAATGCCATGTCACATTCCCATGTACCACTTTACAAAAGCGATTGCACTTTCATATGTCTGCGCGCCAACGTTCCATTCACCCATTTCAGCGCCATCATAATGATAATCATACACTGCAACGTTATCATTACGCGACGGGCCTTCAAATACCCACTCATGTTTCGTCTTATACCCGTCACCTGACATGGGCGGTCCAAAACGATCGATCATTTTCTCTAGTGAAGACACGATGACAACATTGTAGAACGATGTTCCATTGATATTGGCTGCGTCATTTCGTGTGTACATGTAATTCTTTTTCAAAAGTTATGATTGTTACAATAACATCATAACACGTTCACATATGAATATTCACAACACACATGTTGAGAACAACGAATTTCTAACATCGTCAATGATGGTTGGCAAGCCGTCAGCCAGTTCTTCATATACGGGCCATTTACGATCGAGAATCCTATGACATCCATAGTACGACAATTTTGCAATCGTGTACGTGAGGTCTAATTCTTGTTTGATAAATTCCGGATGTATGATCGATACAAACAAAACGCTATCGCCGATTTTTTGAAGCCTGACAAAGTCAGAAGTCGATCGTGCACAAGCATACTCAAGAACGAGTGATTTCTCAATCACTTCTGTTTTCTTAGACAACACACCTACGATGTATGCCTTCGCTTCAGTTGAAAGTTCGACAGATTCAATGCGAAAAGCAAACCAATCATCAAGGCATTTTATTGTCAACATCCTACTCCTAAGTAGGATCAGACAACTTCAAGAGTCTTCGTAAACTCGCGCTATGAACTCTTTAAGAATCTTAGCCTCAGCATCAGCCATGTCTGCCAATGACAACATTGTGTCGTTTGAAGGCATCACTTTCCTGATCTCTGACGCAAGATTCTGAAGCGCATGCGCGCCTTGCAATGCACCAAGCGAATGTGTACGCCTGGCATATTCTCTGACGGCCTCGATGACCGGTGTCATTTCGATCGGAAATTGCTTTGCGTCGGACGTTTTCATGTTCGACTGAGCGTGTTTTCTGTCGTCGCCTCGAGGCCGCCTTCGCCGCTTTACGTTTGACCTTGATGACGGAATGTCGATGATTTTTGTTCGTCCGTCGTTTAATGGGTCATTCATCTGTTGGTAGGCTTTCCTTCTTTTTCCTTTGTTTTTTCTGTGTGCCTTCTGTGACCTCAAGATTGTCTTGTTCTTCGACAACAAGTTGTTGTACGAGTCCATTACGAATCCTGGGTACGTCATCTTGTTCTGGCTCGATTGCCAGAACGATAACACCCTCTGTGGGTGAAGACACCAAAGGCATATTTAATGCCACGAACGCAGACTCGTCAGGAGGCTGAACTCCCAATCTCTTACACCTAATCGCCAACGCTTCATACGTAGTAATCCCAAATTCATCCATGAATAATTTCAACGTCATCTTGCGCCTACGTAATAGGTCACTCAATTTCAGACGTGGAGCGTTTCTCACTTTGATGTTGCTCATATTTCCTCGCCTCGACACATTGTTGTCGATGATGCTCGTATGTAATTATACAAGATCAATCGTAGTGTTGACTCGAGGAATCATCACGGCGTTGTGCTTCAACAATATGTAGCAATCCGGCAATCGCTACTTGAAATTCAGGTGATTTTGCGATCATATCGATCTTTCTTTCGTCCATTGCCTCACCCATTTCAGATGTAAATGTCGCAACGAATTTTCGCATGACACGCAAAACGTGATTTCGCGCTGACGAATGATTCATCGAGAATCCAAGTTCGGTCATCGTCTCTGCGATTTCACGATAGTTGACACCTTCATCTTCGGTGACAGTTGCATGTCCGCGCTTGTTCTTCTTCTTCATCTCAATCCTTTGAGTAAAATTCTAGATTCCGCCCGAACACATACACGTATTCTTACGAACTTCTTCTTCGAGCTTCATTTCTAGTTCATGAAGTTTTTTCTTGTAGACAATATTTTGATTGATCAAACGCGAATGATCAGATCTACTATTTGATCGAGCCGTCGACGTACTTGTCATCCGCGAATTTGATACCTTATACGTATCTCGAACGTAAGGATGCATGGACTGTTTGCTGACGTACACCCAGTCAGGACGTTTCCACGTTGGATCGTAGGTGTTGTCCTTAGCTTTCAAGAAAATGTCAACATCATCGAAATCGTATACCACGAACATCGGTCGGGTAAATTGCATACGACTATCGTATACGTAAATTGGTTCGTTATTTTCCATTGTTCAAGGCTCGCGTTTTTGTCCAAAGCCAACTGGCCGATCCTGTTGTCGGCGGTTTTCATGCATCGGCCACGGTCTCTCTTGACTAACCAGGGGTTTTGCGAATCGCTCGTTCATTTCTAGCAACCTTCGCTCAAGTGGACGATGTTCTTCTACTTCGACCGGAACGACATTACGTCCCTTCTTGGCATCCATGATCAGCCTATAAGCGTAGGCCAACGCTACGATCACAAGACTGACACTGATACCGACACAGAGCAACAGGAATGCGAACTGATACATTACCTTAGGCTCTTTCCTGACATCACGTCCTCGACCTCATCTTCGGTGATGGGATACGAATCAGTGTCATCATCACACAGACCGAACCTAAGTCTAAGGATCGCGGCTTCTTTCGTTGACAAGGTAGTAAGTACCTGCCTCGTAATCTCGAGAAGTTCTTTCTGTGCAACATTGTCGAACGGATCAGACCCAGGTCGTTCGTCTTCAACCTTGTCCTCAATCGTATCACCTTGTTCACCTGACGTTGAGATAGGTTGCTGCAACGAGATGACGCTCCTTCCGGAGTACATCGTCGCCTTGACAACTGTCTCGCTGGCCCCGACAAGGGCCTGCAATTCTTCTTGCGTAGGCTCACATCCCATCGACTCACGAAACTCATCTGCCGCCTGCAACATCTTACGTTGGACCGCCGCCGCGTGTGCCGGAAGCCTGATGATTCGCTTTCGCTTGAGAACGTGTTGGCCAATTGCCTGTTTGATCCACCACGTTGCGTACGTAGAGAACTTGAAACCTTTTTCCCACTTGAAACGTTCGACGGCCTTCATCAGACCGATGTTTCCTTCTTGGATGAGGTCTTCGATAGGAAGATTGTGTCCTCGATATTGCTTGGCAATCGAGACGACCAGACGAAGGTTACATTCGATGAGTTTCTTTCGTGCCTTGTCGGCGGCCGATCCCCCTGACTCGTAAGTCTTGAACAACTCAACGACTTCGGGGTGTTTGAGTTGTGGAAACATATGTAGAGCGTCGAAGTACGAGCCTACGACGTTCTTATCAGTGTCTTTCATTCAGCTCACCATGACGTAACGGAGGTTGTCAAATTCTGCGCTCGGCAGACGAGCCTCTTCCTCCGCAAACTGACGTGCCTGATCCCTCACAAACTTATCGTGAGTTTCCCTGCGAATACGTCGGAGTTGAAACTCCCTGTGTACATACAACAGTTCCTCATCCCACGGTTTCGCATCAAACCCACGGTCAAGGACCTTATTCCTGTCGGCATGCAATGCGTACGACAACGCATTAAGTTCCTCGTCCGACATTCCAGCGAGATCATCCATGTTGGACCTCTCGGGAATCGCAACCGGATACCGTTGCGTGGTATCAGGCTCCGGATCGTTGAAGTAAGAGACCGGTGCAATCTGACGCTGCTTGTTCTTTTTCGCCACGTTTTTCTCCACAAACAAGTGTTGGTGCTTAGCACCAACAATTTACTTCATCACTGACGTTTCTTGTGAACCGTCTAGTAAAACTTTAATCACTCAATTGACCTTTGTACATATCATGAAATCACTTCTGACGCTTTTTTACCGGTCTGATGTCATTCGCGTCGATGATGCAAACCGGTTTGTCATCGTATGCGAGTACGATTCCAGCGTGCGATTTTGATCCGACGGTGATCATCACATCGACAGCACAAATTTGTCGAGGACTATCTTTTTCGTCTTGGTTCATCCCTTCGTCAGGAACGATCCTTTCGATGTCGGTGACCATCGACCTACGATCACCAATAAGAACAGTCACCTCTTGGCCTTCCTTAAGGTTAACAACGATCGGCATGCGTGTAGGAACTGGTGACCCCCGCTTCTCGAGGGCATTTTTATATTCCTGCGCGTATGTTTTCTCCCACGAAGCATCCCACACGAACGCGATCGTAGGCCGCAATGTCTTGTACGTACCCGATGCTGTCGGCATTTTTCCTTACTTGATGATGACTTGGTCAAGCAATTTGACCAAACACGTCATTCCTTCGACCGTTACGATGATAATATGACCGGGAATAATCGATTTACCGAATCTGTCAAAAATGTGCCACGATGCGCCGCCGTCGTAGGAAAACATATCGCCTCGAACAAGGTCATGAACCTTGAATTTGATCGTGGGATTTTCCCATTCAATTGTCTGCTTTTTCACTTCTTGCCTTCGATGTACGTTTCACGTTTCTAACGACGACTGTGCTGGTCGAATTCTCTTGAAAAGATGTCAGAAGGTAATTCGTCAGAAAGGCACGATGGAACGATTGCAGATTTTCCGCCATCGTTTTGACCAACCTCAACGTTAAATGATCGAAGCATGCGTGATATGATATCATTATGCGCCCACTTCGCGATCGTACGATCGAGAGATCTCCACGTTGCGAGCACAACTGCGTCTGATGCAACGTTATAATCATCGATGATATCAACCATCATGATGTGATCATCATTGTTGAATGCTGCAACGATTCGATCAACAAATACATTGACCAAAACTTTTTCTTCGTCAGAGATAATCATCGTGCATGTTCCAAATGAGGACCAAATGCCTCATATCGATTACCATCAACGGTGAAAACGACGTAGATATGTCGTCCTCGACGAAACACACGATCTGGAACGATCGTCGTTCCTTTACACAAGTTCATGCCAAGAATCATCTCGTGTCGATGTCGAGGTTCATCATCGATGTGCAAGTATGTTTGTGTCGTCAATCTAGCACGGAGGATGACCATGTATACATCCTATCATGTTGGATAACTGACTTACACACGTAAAATCACGTTAGAATGGTGAGGGGTCACCTGGCGGAGTTCGGGGTGGAAATACAAAATCAGTGCCGGGTTGTTCATTGGGTTCATACCCGTCATTACCCCATCCTGCCGGATCCGACGTCCCACGTGATGTCGAACCACCCGACAGACACGGGAACGTCACGTTATGCACACCACCGTCATCATCGATAACGGTCAAGACACCAGAAACACACGGCAAGACCGGCCCGCCGTCTGTGGTACTCAGGATGTGATCACGACCGTCTTCAACAGAAGCGTCTTCGTGCGTAAGATTTCCTTCAACGGGCGATGAACACCCGCACGCTAGTGCCAATATGAACGCAAATAACTTCACTTAAAATAAGTAAGGCTTCCCACGTAAATTATCATATCAACACCCGTATAAGGTGGTATGAAAACCTGTTCGTATTCTTATGAATATTCTAGTGATAGCGTGATGGATCAAGGCACAGGATTCGAACCTGCATTATCCTCGTTCAGAGCGAAGAGTCTTGCCGTTAGACGAACCTTGAATGCATGCAAAATATTAAGCACTTCTGACGGGACTCGAACCCGCGTATCTCCCTAGACGGGGGAGTGTCCTTGCCGCTGAACGACAGAAGTATTGTTGACGAACACGACATTTCTGTCCGGAAGGCAGGCGTCAACTCCCCTTCTTCCTGTCTGCCCTCCCAACGGGACTCGAACCCAGTCTCACTCGATCGACAATCGAGCTGCGACACCCGTCGCATCTGAGAGGAATTTAAGACACTCGCATCTTTCACCTTCGACTAATATAAATAGTCAGGATATATCCCAAATAATGAGGTTACTCGTGCCGTGTTACGTATGGCCGTCTTTTTGGACGCTTTTTAATAAAATGTACCCTACGCTACTCGTGGTGGAGCCACAGGAAATTGCATCCTGATTTCTACGATGCGAACGTAGCGTCTTCCTGTTGGACGATAGCCCCAAAGTCACAGACGCGCATGCCGACGTCCGGACCATTAGAATCGTGTTCTTTCACGTGCTTCGGCATGCAGCGTTACTCATCACCTTCTGCATATAACGTATCATATGCATGCGTCATCTTTCATTCAGATTTGATCACAAACGTTTTCGGTCTCTGGGAGTTGACGTTGTAGTTGTCGATCCATGCTTGTGCAGCCTCTCGATTGTCAAACGACGACCATTTTTCTTCGACGCCATTCTTCACGAGATAGACAACACACTTGCCTTCGTTCATGTTCTTTCCTGTGTTTAGTTTTGGTTCAATGCTTGAAAGTATCTGTGAGTGGAGCGCGCGGGGATCGAACCCGCAACCTTCTGCGTGCAAGGCAGACGCTCTCCCAATTGAGCTAGCGCCCCATTGTATCTCGTTTACCGTAACGTCCGTTGGCTTGCAAGCCGGACGTCACCGGTGCACAGACGAAGTTAACCTCGTATCGATCCTGTGCTTGTCTAGATCTGTTGATTATGTAGTTGGCCTACTAGGATTCGAACCTAGATAAGCTGATTCAAAGTCAGCTGTCCTGCCGTTGAACGATAGGCCAAAAAGTGCGTAAGTGGTTCGTGAGGGACTCGAACCCCCGACATTCTCTGTGTAAGAGAGACGTTCTGGCCGCTGAACTAACGAACCGTAAGTTGGGATTGATTCGGCGTGCTTTAACCGACAATCCCTAGAGAAGAATCTAAGCATCACATTGAGGGAAGATCATGACTTCTTCCTGTTGGCACGTTTTGTGAATGAAAACCCGTGAGAATCCTTACTCAGTATTCTTCTTTGTAGCAGACCCGGGATTCGAACGCCGGTGTTTCATGGGTATGAACCATGCGAGGAAGCCATTTCTCTCGTCTGCTATGGTGGGTCCGG
>Ga0172379_10009312_pt1 | contig 12157 bp, 13 predicted proteins | sample GrowelOW334metaG_FD_119756 | JGI IMG/M metagenome (GOLD analysis project Ga0172379, IMG submission 119756) | Groundwater microbial communities from an aquifer near a municipal landfill in Southern Ontario, Canada - Groundwater well OW334 metaG | ecosystem: Environmental > Aquatic > Deep... | reverse complement strand
CGGGTTTTTTGTTAACCATAGTTGCGGTCGCAAAACCGACAACCAACAATATTATTCCTCCCACCACTAGCATTATTTTTTCTTTCATATTGATGTATTATAACCCTAAAATAAAATCTGTCATTTTTTTATACAATTCTTCCGGTATTTCGACAGAACCAATGTGTTTGTTTGTATTTCTATATCCACCTTCACCCGGAATCAATATTTCCTCAAATCCTTTTGCCTTTCGACTATTTTTAACCTCATTTACCATCGATACCACTCGATTGACAAATTCCTTTTTATCTCCAAAACACGATGGGTTGATGACAATTATCAAGCTCCCATATTGACAATTCGTATGATTTTTTGAATACAAGCTACCCACCAATGGTCCTGCCAATATTTGAATCATCATTGCCAACCCCGACCCTTTATACGATTTATCAAATGAAGTCACGCAACCATCCATTGCCGCCTTCGCACTTGTAGTCGCTTCGCCACTTTCATCAAAAGCAAATCCTTCTGGCAGTGGTTTATTTACATCGTCATACTTAATTAGATCACCCCATGTTAGGCTAGCCACGCTCATATCAAACAATACTGGGTTCGAGTCTGTCGGTACTGCTATTGAAATTGGGTTAGTTCCAAACACGGCTTCGCTTCCACCATGTGTCGAAATTCCTGGGTCGGCCGCTGACATCATTATCGAAACCAATCCAGCCTTGGCCAATTTTTCGGTAAAGTATCCTATTGATCCAGCCGAATTTACCGCATTTTTTACTCCAGCGACAAATATAGGTTTTTGTCCGATATTTTTCAATATTTCCTCAACTGCCAAATTACATGCCAAAATATGGTTGTTCAAATTGGCGTTGACTAACAATAAGTTCGGCTCGTTTTTCTCTATGGTCGCACTAGTAGCATTTGGTAATTTCTCAATTCTCCATCCAAAAAGTTTACTAATTCCTTGTGATGATTCTCGCCTTTGAGACCACAGTAACGACTCAAATATTTCTTCACTCTCTTTTGTCGTGTAACCATGTTTTATCAACACTTTTACCCCCAATTCCTTTATCTCACTTATTTTTATTTCCATGAGTTATTTTATCTTATTTATTTCTTGCCAACAGTTTCACTTGGGTTTTCATATAAGCAATCTTGTGTTAGTATCTGTGTATGTCAAATCTAATCCCCAAAGGTTTATACGGTGAAGAATATGCCGAAGATGTTGCGTTTGTTTTGAAGCCCAAAAAAGTAATTTCGTCAGTTACCTCAAAATACCAAACCAGCACTTTAATTGAAACGGAAACTTTTGGACGAGTTTTGTTTCAAGACAATTTAATTTACATTGCCGATAAAGGCAATGAGTCTATCTACGAACTTTACATCCATGTTCCCATGCAATCAGGAGCACCCAAGAAAAAAGTTTTGTTAATTGGTGCTGGTGATGGTTTTGGTATCAAACGGATTTTGGATTACAAATCGGTCGAAAAACTTGTTGCTATTGATATTGATGCTGATTTTGTCAAAATGGCCGATGAATTTTTTCCTGAATCAAAGCACTACAAAAGTGATCCACGAGTTGAATTCCTAACTGTCGACGGTGCTGAATATGTAAAAAACACCAAAGAAAAATTTGATTTTGTGTTGGTAACAGTCGGTGATCCGTTTACAGTTTCTCACACCATGTTTAATTCTGAGTTCGTTAAAAATGTTTCCTCAATATTAAATCCAGATGGTATTTTTGCAATTGATGGTTTTATGCCATACTACACCCACGAAGATGTCCTGAATTACTGGGATATATTTAAGTTGGTCGCTGATGAATTTGCCAAAACGAAAATTTCTACCTCAACCACTCCAATAATGCCGGGAGGATTAGTATCCTTTGTTTTTGGCTCAAAAACTATTGATGTTGCCAATGGTGGTAGAAATGATTTGCCAGTTAAGACATATTGGTATACCCCAGAAATTCATAAATCATGTTTCGTCTTACCACAATTTATGATTGATAAACTCCGTGATGTCAAAGGTTTTGATCAGAAGTAATTGTTACTCAATATATCCTGCCTCAGCCATTGTTGGGTCTTTGTCGACATAAAAATTTCGCTCCCAGGAATGTTTTTTCAATTCATCCATTAATTTTTCCGATAATTTTTTATTATCAGAAACGGACGCATTTGCCTCGACAGTAGCTACCTTTCTCGTTCCGGGAATAACTGTTGATACTTCATCAAAATTCAAAATATATCGTAGTGCCAATTCCGCCAAGGTCTTAGCTTCATCGCCCAATAATTTTTTTAGTTCATCAGTTCTTTTCACAAATTCAGGTAACCTTTCTTGATTAAAATATACCGACCGCATATCGTCAGTAAATTTTGAGTCCATCGTTATTTTTCCAGTTAGTCCACCCTCATCTAGTGGTACTCGGGCAATTAGACCAATATTATTTGCCTTAGCATAGGGGAGTAGTTTCTCGGTTGGTTTTTGGTGAAAAATATTGAAAATAAATTGTATTGTTTCAATCAATCCAGTGTCAAGAGTCTTTAGACAATTACTCGGTTGATAGTCATTTATTGATATACCCCAGTGTTTTACTTTCCCTTCTTTTGTTAATTTAGTAATTGTTTGTTTCCATTCATCATTGTTAGCAAATTCATCTTGCCATACATGAAATTGCATTAAGTCAATTGAGTCCATGTGTAAGGTTTTTAGTGAATCGTTGACCATGTCTTCGATATACTGACTTGGGAAAACTTCCTCAATTTTAATTCCAATGTGAGCCGGCCAAAATCTATTTTTTGGTGGTATTTTTGATGCCACCATCACCCTATCTTTATTACCCGATTCTTTCAAAAACATTCCAATTAGTTCTTCCGAACAATGCGCTCCGATTTCATCACCCGGTTCGTCAAATCTGCCATAGACCCAGGCTGTATCCAAAAAGTTACCGCCCAGTTCAACATATCGATACAATGCGCGCATACTTTCATTTTCATCAGGTGCATCCCAGCCCCACGGTTTCCCCGCCAATTGCCATGTCCCCATTCCCACCTCTGCCACTTTTAACCCTGTCTTTCCTAGTGTTCTATAGTTCATATTATATTTTTTTAATTAATAATTCCTTTGCCTCATCTAAAAATTTAGGATTGATTTTATCAATGGTATCACTCAACGAATGATAATTTTGCATTATTAAACTCTGATCATTTTGTAACCAAAAATATTTTGATTGATAAATAGGTGAATCTTTAAGTACAAATACAAGATTCATATTATCTTGCGTAAAATTAGGAGAACTAACCCCAATACCGTCAACTACTATCAGTTGTGACGATGATTTCAAAAGATCCTCGTGTGTCAATTCAAAAACTCGATAACCATGACCATCATAATCGTCTCCATCATAGGATACTTCTTCATTACCTGCGAACACAAATAAATTTTTTTGCACAAGTGATTTGTCTTGTTTAATTGTTTCAATCAGCATTCCAACCGCGGCGGCGTTATCAACTGCACCCGGACCAACAACCGAATCAAAGTGGGCAAAAATTATGCTAGTTGGGTTAATAATATTACCAACTAATATATTTTCAGTCATAAATTCTTCTTCATTTACTTCAATTTTGCCCGCTATGTTTTTTGACGCTTTGATTGTTGGTATAGAAAGTCGAGACACTGTCAGTGCTGGGTTGTCAAAAAAACTCATCACACTAATTCCATCAGTATTTTTATTAAAGTGAATTTGTTCTATTGATTTAATATCTCCACCTTTAAAGCAACATCCAATACAAGGAATTAAAACATTATCGGCAAAAAGTTCGGCCTTAGTAATTCGTGGCACTGACGATTCAAACTTTTCTTCAACAAATTCAATATTTAGGTTGGTCAATTCATCAGTAATTATTTTTGCCCCTTTCATTTCATCAACGCCATATCGAGGAGAAATGGACGTTAGCCTTTTTATAAAATCAATCATTTTAACTATTCCAATTAGTATATTCCAATTCAATATTTCTAATTTGCATTTTATCGGAAGTTAATAAAGCATAAACAACAGCATTTGCTACTTCGTCTGTTTTCATTTCCTTTGATTCGTCATCCCCAAAATCATCGCCAGCATTTTTGTCAATATTACTCACAAATGGTCCTGGGAAAATTGATGTAACTTTTATATCAGTTCCACTGTATTTGTATTTCAAAGCATTGGCAAATCCCGTCATCGCCCATTTTGTAGAAGCATACACAATTCCATCTTTTGCTTCAGGCAAGTTCAAACCCCAAATTGAATTTATAAACACAAAATGTCCTTTTTTATTTTTTTCAAAAATTGGGGAGACAGCTTTATAAAAATTTATTGGAGCCACACTATTTACCATAAAAGTTTTTTCGACCAACTTATTGTTTAACTCCTCTAATTTATCATTTGTCCACACGCCGGCGTTATTTATCAACACATCTACTGTTTTAAAAGTGTCCACAATTTTTGATACAACCAAATTTATTTGGTCAACATCAGTTACGTCACAAACAAAAACTTCTGCCACCCCACCCTCATCGTTAATTATTTTTTTTACTTCAATCAATAGTTTTTCATTACGAGCCACCAAGGCAATTTTGGCCCCTAGTCTTGACAACTGAATTGATAATTCTTTTCCCAATCCCTGACTCGCCCCAGTTATTATTACGACTTTATCTTTCATAAGCTTATTATACCTCACAAAATTCTGCTAGAATTCCCTTATGTCACCAATCATTTATGCCTGGACTGCTTCAATTATTTATGGTCTATTTGCTTTGACGGCTAAATTTATTGGCAAATATACATTAAAAAATGTATATCAATTTTCATTTTTTATTACACTGTTTAGTGGGATCATTGGGGGTACAATTTCCATATTCAATGGCGCATCAATGCCATCAAATTGGACATATATAGTATTATCGGCTTTGCTTTTATCCGTAGGAAACATAATGTATCTCTCTTCTCTAAAACACCTTGACGTATCAGTTATGTCCCCACTCTTTAATCTTCGAGTGGTTATAACTCTATTGCTCGGATATTTTTTACTAGGTGAGAAAATGTCACAAAACAGTGTTTACATAGTTTGTTTAATTTTTATCGCTGGGATATTTTCCACTATGGACGAGAAATTTTCGATTAAGTCATTTTTCACAAAAAAAATTGCACTCGGTTTACTCTTTATGTTTGTTTTGTCTATTCAATCGTACTTTGTAAATCGAGCCATTGATCAAACAAATTACTGGACAGCCACTTTGTGGATGGCACTACTAGCACCCATCTTTTCTTTTATTTTTCTTTTCAAGAGCTTTTACAAAGACGTTATAGTTTCAAAAATTCCAGATTATTATGGAGTTCTAATACTTTCTATTTTTGGCGGTATCGGTGATTTGGCCGCTTATAAAGCCTTCTCTGGGAACGTTGGCATTTCTTCAATCATTATTTCTCTTCCCATCTCGATGATATTGGTTTTTATTTTGTCATTTATAAAACCTGACTTACTAGAAAAACATCCCGTCAAAGTCTACCTTGTTCGTTTTACTGCTGCAGCCATTATGATTTGGGGAGCCCTCAAGCTATCTATATAGATTTTGGATATAATACAGTACTGTTCCTGTCGTTAAATGGATATGATTATCCCCTCCGAAGGGATCGTTCTGGGTTCGACTCCCAGCAGGAACACCAAACAATTATCAATTAAAAATTACGAATTACGAATTAAATATGAATAGTAACTTTATAAATTTCTTAGAACAAAATAATCTCGATTTTAAAATCCATGATTTTGATGAATTTACCCACACTGCCATTCAAGCCGCCACAGCACTGAAGTGTGATGTTTCCCAAATTGCCAAATCGCTGATTTTCAAATCAGCCTCGGGCAAACCAATTTTAATTATTGCCTCGGGCAGTAATCGAGTCGATACCTCAAAAATAGCCAAACTCTTCGGTGAAACAATTGACAAAGCCGATGCCGATTTCGTCAAAGAACAAACGGGTTACACTATTGGTGGTATCCCCCCTTTTGCCTTCCCGGGGAAAATTACCACTTTTATCGACGAGGATTTATTAAAATTTAATACCATTTGGGCCGCTGCCGGTACCAACAATTCCGTCTTTTCCCTTACCCCCGACAATTTAATCAAAATATCTCAAGGTCAAGTCGCCGATATTCGTACTTCCGCGGTATAATACTCTATGTCTGTTTTCGATGAACGCTCGGCGGGGGGCTTGGTTTTCCGTGTCACTGAAGGTCGGGTTTTTTGGCTGGTTATAAAAATTCTATCCAAAAAAACCATTCGTACCAGCGGTGAAACTGTTCATGTCACCGTTTACAAATTTCCCAAAGGTCATGTCCAAGATGTTGAAGTTTTAAAACAAACCGCTCTTCGTGAAGTCGAGGAAGAGGGGAGAATTAAAAGCAAAGTAATTAACAAGATTGGTTCCAACGACTATATTTTGTGGGACAAAGAAACTCGAAAAAAAATCATCAAAAAGGTCACTTTCTTTTTGATGGAATATTTGGGCGAAAGTGAGTTGCGTTATAACGATCACGAGGTTGTCTTGGATCGCGAGTGGCTTTCGTTTGATGATGCCCTCGACAAGCTGGCCTATGAATCCGAGCGAAAATTATTAAAAATTGCTGCTGTTCGACTAGATACTTTATTAAAAGCTTCAAAATCGGTAAAATAGTAAGCTTTGGAGAGGTCGGATAGTGGTTCATTCCACAGACCTGGAAAGTCTGCGCTGTAAAAAGCTCGCGGGTTCGAATCCCGCCCTCTCCGCATAGACAAACAAACAGCAGGTAGTGATAGTGTTTCTTTGGAAAGTATGGGTATTTTATCAGGTTCTAACCGTTCCAATTCTTGTACTACCTCAATCTTCATTTTCTCCACCAGGTAGAATGGTTTTTCACCGTAGATATGGAGTTTTTTATCTTTAATAGTTAGGTTCTGACCGAGCTTGGAAAGCACCCATGTCTTAGTCTCTGGCGTACCTTTTTCAAACCAATACTTGGCAAAATGAGCAAAAACAAATGTTTCTCTGGTCGCCATCACCCATTTATCCTGATTTTCACTCCATTGTTTAAGCTCTTTGGTAATTTCCTTTTTCTCACTGATTAATCTATCCTCTTGCTGATTATAAATCTCGTTCTTAACGGCATCAAAATCACTCTGTGAGCACCTTATTCTGACTGTGTTCTTTATCTCTCTATCTACCTGATTAAGTCGCTTAATTAAGCTCTCTTTAATGTCAGTTTGAGAGGTACTTTCATAATCATTTAGTTCACTCATATTGTCTATCGCCCAATCTTTGTACCAAACTGGTATTTCAAATTTATCAAGCTCTTTAGAGATGGCACTATTCATTTCTTTGTAAGCTATGCTGCCCTGTGTGCAGTCATGGTGAACTCTTTTGGTGCAGTGGTAAAAAACATAATGGAGTATTTTTGGATTTTTCATGTTTTCAACCAATTCACCACACCGCAAACATTTATCAGTATTTTCTCCTTTATGGAATTTCTTTTTACATTTACTACAAATTATTTGCCATTTTTCTTCACAAGTTACTGAGCCTCCACATTCACCACACCGCAACACAGTTTTGAAAGGAAAGTCTTTGTTTGACTTTCTGGGAGAACCTTTTTTGCCAAGTCTCATTTGAATAATGTCATATTGCTCCTCGTTTATCATGGGTGTGTGGTGTCCCATTTCCTCACATCTTTTTCCTTCCATATTTCTAACCATTAAGCCATAGTAGAATGGGTCAGTAAGAACTCTATAAAACGAGGATTTGTTCAGTTTTCTTCCTCCTAATTTTGCTGTCTTTCTGGTGCGGTAACACCACTTATTGTTTAGCAAGTGAAAAGATTCCATTGGTGTTGCTTTAAAACTTGCTACATAGTTGAGTGCCCTTTTAAGTAGGCGAAATCTTTTTCCATCAGTTTTTATGTGATTCTTTCTGGCAATGTCTGTGACATTTTTGTATCCTGGCTTGGCACATCCACCCCATTCTTTGTCTCTGAAAAACTTATATCGATTACCTCTTTTTACAGCCACACTTAAATCATCCGATGATTTTTTTGCAAGTGAAAACTCATTATTTAATGCATATTTATGTTCAGGTGTGTTGTGAAAAACGCCACCATAAGTTTTTAATTCAATAATTTTCTTTTGGTCAAACATGTAAATAAATCTACCTCCATCCATTGAATTTCTAGCAATTCGATTTGATGACCAAGTTAACACTGCGTTTGCCTCCCCATTATCAATTCTTCTCATCATTTCATCAAAGACTGGGCGTCCTATGTGAAATGCAGATTGCGCTTCTTGAAAAACCTCTATTATTTTTAGTTTTTCTTCATTAGCTATCTCCGTCATGGTTAGAACCTGGTCAGGTAGGGAAGCAATTTGTTTATCCTCCGAGTCACTACTTTTTCTACAATAAGTAAAGTATCTGAGACTCTCACTATTTACGGCTGTTTCCATATTATTTATATTATTATAACTTTTAACGCATGATTTCGTAGAATCTATTTTGTATCAAGTCTAAATTTGCAAAATGGAGAATATTAAAGTTACACCCTGGTGCATAATGGGTCAGAAAATGTTTATCGATTACCTCCTCCCACCAACTTTCATCGGAACCACCATACTCGGAGTCTGATAGAGTACAAACCACTTTTTCCCACTGTTTCATTTTTAATCGAGGATGCAGTTTTCTAATTACTGTCTCATAATGCCACTCATAATATGCGATGACATGCCGAATTTCCTCACAACAATTAAGAGTTCTATTTGCTTCTTTAAATGTTATTGGTCTGTTATTGTCATTTGACCCTGTGTCCTCATCTCTATTAACTAAATTTTCTCTACCACTTAACTCATCATTGTTGATATGGGTCTCCTCATCATTTTTAATAATGGGTGTATTACTTTCAACAAATGGTTTTATTTCGTCCACTAAAAAAATGCGTCTTTCCGTAACCATATTTTTAGCATTCCTAATTTCATAAGTACTAATGTATCCAATTTGCTTTAAGCAAGAGAGTAGTCGACCAATCGTTGGTTTTGATTTACCGAGGCTCATTGCCAAATTCATGTTCGATGCGTAGCAAAACCCTTTCTTTTTTGATAGGGCTATTATTCGACACAGCAGTAATTTTTCCGCATCTGGCAAACGACATCTGGGTAGCGAGAGAATACAACCAGGTACATAAGCACCAAAACCAGTTGACTTAAATTCTTTTTGTTTAATATTAATATCAATTTTTTCGTCCATATAATTTTTATTGCATTTGAAAAATACGACTTTTTAATCGAGTAATGGCATCATAATAATTTTTTGCATTCACCTTAAAATCTCCAAACCAAAACAATTCTGATATTTTCTTGCACTCATCAAAATCCTCAAATTCAAACCAGCAAACATTTCCTTCTTTTGAGATTCCCACCAACTTTTGACCATCAACCAATAGTGCACCAGCTTCACTCAAGTCACGCAGACGGTAATTTTTCATCGAGATATTCATATTCATTTGTTTTAGGAATGTCCCTGTAGACAACTTTCATCATCTCCAAAATCTCTAAACCTTTAGTATTCGCCTGCTCATCAGAGAGGGCTATACCTTCGTGTTCAAGATAGATGGCTTTGAATCTGTCGAGTGCCTTTTGGCTTAACTGAAACATTTCCTCTTTTCATGGCTGGGTCACAAAAATAAAAAAATGGACGACCCAAAATCCGAGAATTTTATCTTTCTCGGTGGAGCGTCCACCCTAGTATTTAAACCTAATAAACTTAACCAAATTCAAATGATTAAATTTATAAAAACATTATAGATGTTTTGAAAATTGATGTCAACAATTTGTCTATCTTTGGGGGATATAGTTGTCAATACTCTTGCTCAGTTGTGTAGAGTTTCAGGACGGAAGTCCGATTATCGAAATATGAAGATATACTTTCACTGAATAGGAATCTATACTACACAATCAGTTATAATATAAAAGTTGGAGTTAGACTTTACTAGAAACATATGATGAAATTTATAAATAATCCAGACGACTTAAAAACATCTCACGAAGCAATAAAAGAAGGTTTTTTACAGCAAGCATTACTTAAAAATGAAAATGCCTCACCATATGTCGCAAGAGCAAAGTTATTCTACAATGCCCTAGATAAAGTTACGACCATTGAAGAGTTGATACATATGAAAGATTTTTGGGGAGATGTCGTTTGTGCAAGTGGGTTTTCAGATAAGTCAAAAGCAAAATTAAATAACAGTGAGTTAGAGCAATCCATAAGAAATGTGTGGGATAAAGTCATCGGAGACCCAAGTATTAACTTTAGAGAAGAAATTATTTATAGATATCTTTTAACAAAAGGTGATGCTTTAGGAGGTAGGATGAGAAATGTTACTGGGGCGTTAGCTGGCACTAAATTATCTACTGTGATATTGAATAAACTTGGAAATTCAGATGTGCAAATACTTAGAAAAAAAAGCGGAAAGGTACAAAGAATAATATGGGGTAATAGAATCCTATTATTTGATGTAAAACCTGCAATTGTAAATAAAAACATTGATGTGATTTTGATAAACTCTACACAGGGGAACCTGTCTGAAAAGGAATTGTTGAAGCAATTTGATTGTTATTTAGCATGTGGAGAGCTAAAAGGAGGGATTGACCCTGCTGGGGCAGATGAGCATTGGAAAACAGCCAACAGTGCCCTTGGTAGAATCAGAGATGTATTTACCCACGAGAATATCACAAGTCCTAAACTGTTTTTTATAGGAGCAGCAATAGAAGCCTCGATGGCTGGTGAGATTTTCCAACAGCTAGCTGATGGGAGATTAAATTATGCTGCAAACCTTAATAATTCAAATCAGTTGGGAGACCTGGTTGAGTGGTTAATTTCATTATAACTTTTTCCAGACATATACACATTTACGAAGTTCCTCTCTGCCATGAACTCCCATTTGCTGACTACTGTTTCCTTTTCCAACTGGCAAAACCCAAATCTTTTCAACTATAAAACCAGCTTTTTCAGCTATATTTGAGAGAATTAAGTCAACTGGGATATTTGCCCCTGCATACCTAACATTGTCATTGACCATAACAAAGTATGAATTTTTCTTTAGAACTCTTGCACACTCAAATATAATCAGGGTTATCTCAAAAAAATAGTTCTTAACCATTCTTGCAATACCTGGATTGTTGAGCTCTTTGCTTTCTTTCTTTTCGTATAAATATTTGATGATATTTTGAAGAGCAATTTGGTTGTCAAAGGCTTGTTTTGCTTCTGAATAAATTGAACTAGAAAAAACACCGTTGAGATTTTCCTTCTCCCTATTTTCTACAGTGCAAGACATCATGTCTTGTCTTAACTGCCGAATCTTCTCTTCATCAACCCCCAACAAAGCAAGTTCAAGTGCATAAGTTCTTGTATAGTCGTATCGGTTGCAGTAAGGAGGAGAAGTCATAAGAACATCAAATGAATTGCTTTCTAATGTTGGTAGAACTGTTAGGCATGACCCCTGTTTCAGTTCGATTTTCCCCTTATTGGTAGCGTTTTTATTGAAATTAAACAGTGCAGAATTTTCGTGGAGGTCGTTAATAATTTCTTGGATTTTGTTAGTTATGGCTACATTGAACTCTTCAATTTTTCCCTTATCGAAGGTTGATTTACCACCATTTTTGCCTGCACGATAATCCCATCTAAGATATTGGCCATCTTTTCTTGTGTAACTAATGGACTCTAAGATACACAATAATGCAAATCTTAAAATATTTTCGTACTCTTTGTTTTCTTTTTGTCCAATTGTATAAAGATACTTTCCAATCAATTCCTCTGTCTTTTTTGGAAATGCTCCGTCAGTAATTCTTAAATAATTTAATGGAGTGCTTTTCTTAGCATCAAGCCACGGCTTCCCCTCATTAAATTTAGTTAGAAACTCAACAATATCTCCTTGATTGCCATTAAAAATAAATTTTCGTGTATTTACAATATCTACGCCTATTGGAAGTAGTTCTATGCCCATGGAGTCTAGTCCCAACTCGCTAGAAACAAACTGAGAAGTCCCACTACCTGTAAAAGGGTCAATAAGTTTCCCTTTTTTGATATTCAGTTTACTGAAAACATATTTTACTAATT
>Ga0172379_10009311_pt1 | contig 12157 bp, 10 predicted proteins | sample GrowelOW334metaG_FD_119756 | JGI IMG/M metagenome (GOLD analysis project Ga0172379, IMG submission 119756) | Groundwater microbial communities from an aquifer near a municipal landfill in Southern Ontario, Canada - Groundwater well OW334 metaG | ecosystem: Environmental > Aquatic > Deep... | reverse complement strand
CGGAAGGTTGGGAGGTTGTATTTTTCGCGCGTTGCCTCGATGAGGTCGAAGGCTTTGAACATTTGGGTCTTGAGCCAGATGTTTACTTGTTCTTCGGTCCATGGAGCGTTGGCGAGGTCTTGGGATTTTTCGGCTGAGGAAACGCGCACGCCACCGCCGGATGAGTAGATGTCAGAGATGAAGGTTATGCCGCGTTTTGCGAGGATGTCGTCGGCTTCTTCGGTGCAAGGTCCGTTGGCGAGTTCGATGCCGAATCGACACTCGAGTTTCTTTGCCATGTCGGCGTTGATCGTGTCTTCAAAAGCGGCAGGTGCGAAGATGTATGCTTTGAGCGAAAGTTTTTCGGCTTCTTCCGAGGTTATTTTGTCTTTCTTCGGATAGTCGCTGACCTTGTGAACTTTTTGACCTTTGTTGTCGTAACAAAATGCGTGAAGGTCGGCGTAGTCGAATCCGTCTTTTTTGTAGATCACGCCGCTACGATCTGAGACCGAGATTATTTTGTGACCGCGCGCCGCCATCAAGCGGAAATAATTATTTCCCGCATTTCCGAAACCTTGAATTGAAATTTCTTTTGATGGGTTCCACGATGGAACGAGTCCTTTTTTCTTGGCGACATTTTCTTCGGCGACACGAATTTTTTCTAACATCGCTTCGGTCGCGTAGACTGCACCGAGTGCGGTGGCATCGCCGCGTCCGAGTGAACCACCGAGGAAAAGCGGTTTACCGGTGAAACTTCCCGCGCAATCATAACCGCGGATCTCTTCGAGCTCGTCGCGGAACCATGCCATTTCTTGTCCGCCCGTGTTCACGTCGGGAGCAGGGCCGTCTTTTCTATCACCGATCCACGGTTCGATCGCGCGAATGTATCCGCGACAGGTTCGTTCGCGTTCACCCATGGAAAGCGCGAATTTATCTCCGCATATTCCGCCCTTGCCGCCGCCGTGCCAAATGCCGACGATCGTATTTTTCATGGTCATCATCGCCGAGAGGAATTTCACTTCGGACTCAGAGACCGCGACATCCCAGCGTGTTCCACCTTGCGGAATTCCGCGCGCGCGACTGTGATGTGCTCGATATATCTTCGATGTTTTCCACGAACCGTCGTCTTGTTCAACAATGACTGTCCCTCGCAGGAGAAGCTTTGGGACTTGCAGACGAGCGTAAATGCGCGGGTCGAGATTAAGGACTTTGGACGCTTTTTCAAGTTGGGCGAGATATTTGTCGAAAGGGGTTCGTTTGGTTTCCATAGATGGGTTTTGTTTCTAAGGTTATTAAAATAATTATTCTACGGGGACATTATAGCACTTTTTGTTTTAACTGAAACTTTGAGTATTTTTTGCACGCTCTTTTGAAATAATTGTGAACAGTTTTTTTAAAAAATGCTTTGGGGAAAGGATATAAGATGTTACAATAAAAATACGCACGATTAATTATTTTATAAAATTTTTTAAATTATCATGGTCACTATTTTAGCGGTAAAAATGTTCTTCAAACGTTTTGGTTTTACCCAGAGGTTTCTTGCATGGTTCTTGGTCCTCACTATGATCTCTTTGATCATTGTTGGTTTTTTAAGCTATAACAGTGCGGCGGCGGCTTTGAAAACGGGAGCGACAAGTGCGTTGCAGTTAACGAACAGATCTCTTTCAAATAATGTTACTTCTTATTTGATCGAGCAAGAAAACATTGTGATGGCATTCGGTGAAATAAAAGCGTTCCAAGATCAGACCGATGTGCCTGGAATGCAACAGAGAATGGACAAGATCAAAAAAGATTTTTCTTCTTTTTATGACGTGGATCTCGTCAGCAAAACAGGCAAGGTCGTTGTTTCTTCCGATAAAGAAGAGGTGGGGGATGATGTTTCTCAAGACGTTTCTTTCACTCAGGCGCAAAATAAACCGTATGTTCAAGATATTCACAGATCACCAACAACGGGAGTTATTGGTTTTACCGTTTCCAGTCCGGTTTTTAATGCAGACAATAAATTTGCCGGGGTTATTATTGCTCGATATAGCTTGGATGAATTGAACGACATTCTTTCAAGTTTGGATAATGAAGGAAAGACACTGAGTGCATATTTGGTGAATTCAAAAGGAGAGGTGATCACTTCAAGAAGATCTGAACAAGGAAAAGAGGCTTTGTCTCAAAAAGAAGATTTTGAAGGACTGAAAAGTACATTATTGTCAGGTTACAGTTGGACCGGGGAGAGAACGGATTATCGGGGCCAGCGAGTGTTAACGTTGGTTTCTTCGGATATTTTTAAGAAAGAAATTGGACAAAATTGGGCTTTGATCACATCAAGAGATATTTCAGAGATCAATTCGCCTATTGCGATCTTGCGAGGTCAAATTATCGTGTTTGGGTTCATTACATTGTTTGCCACCATGATATTGGCATTTTACGTGGGTAAATCTCTCGGTGAATTTGTACGACAACCGATCAGAAAAGCGATCAAACAATTGGTTGAGGCGGCGAGCGTTTTGGGAGCAACAACTCAACAATCTTCCACTGCTTCTGAACAAAATTCTGCAACGGCGCAACAACTTGCAATAGGATCTACTCAACAAAGTAAACAAGTTGAAACAATTACAAAAAACGTGGTACAGATGGCAGCAGCTATTCATCAAATGGCAGGGTCATCACAAGAAGCTGCCACGACCAGTGCTCAAACATCAGAAATGGCACAACGAGCAAGTCTTTCGGGAGAATCGTCACAACAAAACTTGGTGCAGATAAAATCGCTTGTGAGCGAGACATCTGAAATGATCCGAAGTATTGCCACCAACTCAGAAGCCATCGGAGAGATCGTTGATGCCATCACCTCTATCGCAGAACAAACAAACTTGCTCGCACTCAACGCCGCTATTGAAGCTGCTCGCGCAGGAGAAGCCGGTCGCGGATTCGCCGTCGTTGCCGATGAGGTTCGAAAGCTCGCTGAAAATTCAGGTAAGTCAGCCGAAGAAATTAAACATCGTATCAAAGCCGTGTTGAATCAAGTTGAACAGGCTGTGTCAACAGTGGAAAATGGAGTGGGAACAGTTGATTCAAGTACTCGAGCCGTTTCTGAAACATTGCAAAGTTTGCAAAATATTGCAGCCGCTATTCAACAATTATCTTCAAAGATCCAAGATGTTTCAGCCGGGATCCAACAACAATCCTCAGCCGTACAGTTAATATCTAAGAGCATGTCAGATGTTACGATGTTCTCTGAACAAAATACGGCGGGCATTAACGAATTGTCGGCTGCTGCGCAACAACAAAGTGCCGGCAATCAACAAATCGCCGCTTCGACACAACAACTCATGGCGTTGAGTGTTGAATTGCAAAAATTCATCGGAGGCAGTCAATCGTCGACAAGACCAAAGAAATAGTAAACGAATAGAAAAATATACAATAAAAAAATAGAAAGATTCCAACGTCGGTAATCTTTCTATTTTTTTATTTTCCTATTTTTTCGGCTTTGCTTGCTTCATTGTTTTTTTGTTCATGGTGTGTTCCTGTCGGGGTGCTCTGGTGAGATGAAGATTCTTTTTCATTTCTTGATCTCGTCCATTAGGGTTGCATCCGCATGTACCTCCACAAGCACAACTATCAAATTTTTTCATATTTTTTATTTGTTTATTTTTTATTAAATATATGACCTTTGTGTGCTTCCATTATATCACCTTTAAAAATTAAAGTGATGTGTTAAAATGAAAGTGATGAAAGGGAAAGAAGTGGTTCCGAATATCTATATAGATGTTGACGGTGTGTTGCTTACGAATTATGGGCAACCGGCGCCATATGCGAAAGAATTCCTTGCGTATCTTTTGGAGCATTATCCCGATACGACTTATTGGTTGACTGCACATTGTGATGGGGACGCCTCAACGCCGCTTCGTGATATTGGATTTCTTTTTGATAAAGAAACGATCGAGTTGATGAAGAAGATCAAACCGACAAAATGGGGAACGGCGAAGACTGAAGCGATCGATTTCAACAAACCGTTCCTTTGGTTCGATGATATTTGTTTTTATTTTGAAAAAGCTGACCTGCAAAAGCATGGTGTCGTGAAGAATTGGATCGAGGTTGATCTTGTGGAATACCCGAATCAGTTGCGTGACTTTACTTTTGATTTTCCGAGGCCGGTGTCACAAAAATAATCGAACAGCAGGGTGAATATTTTGTTTTTTGAGGTGTTTTTGAAAAAAAATAAGCGAATATGAAATAATATCGCAAGGATCTTCTTTAGAATAAAAATGTAAGTTTGCCTTTCATTTTTAAGGTGTTATAGTACAAATACCGTTATTTTAAAATTAATGATAAAAATGAAAATATGAAAAACGTAAAAGCCTATAAGTATATTATTTTAGTAACACTCGTTATTTTTGGGTGTGCCATTCGTTTGCAGTCATGGAGACAAGAAGAAGCAAAAAGAGGTTGTTATAACAGTGCACATGCTCAAGCGGCAAATGTAGGCAGTCTTGCTGAGTATAATAAGTATTATGAAACCTGTTTAAAAGAGATAGGTTTGAAAGAATGATCCTTTTTTAATTCAAATTTTTTGAGGGACAACATAACAAAAGTATGAAAATACAGTCATCAGCTTTTGCGGAGAGCACTTTTATTCCGAAACTTTATACATGTGACGGGCAGGATAAAATTCCGCCGATGCAATTTTTGGATGTGCCAGCAGAGACAAAATCTCTAGCACTTATTATTGATGATCCCGATGCAGCGCTTTCGGGTGGTTGGGACCATTATGTCGGATGGAATATTTCTTCTGACACAAAAGAGGTTAAAGAAGGAGTCGAGCCTGCTGCCGTTGATGGAAAGAATTCATGGAGCGAGATCGGTTACAAAGGTCCATGTCCTCCCGCCGAGCATCGTTATTATTTCAAACTTTTTGCGCTTGATACCAAGTTTGATCTTCCCAAAGGCGCGACAAAAAAAGAACTTCTGAAAGCCATGCAAGGTCATATTTTGGAGAAAGCGGAATTGATGGGGAAGTATAAAAGATAGAACTGGTTTTTTTAGAGAAAAAATTTTACAGATAGACGGCTCCGACTTTCAAAGTTGGAGCTTTTCTGTCTTGACTAAAATGATTTTATGTGGTATACACCTAGTCAGAATTGTGCATAAAAAGTCGGAACAACCGTTCTCGATAGCCTGTTCTTTAACAACTTATTAAGAGGTAAAAATACTATTATGAGAAGCATAACACTAAAAAGTATCAACAAATCGTTTGATAGAGAGATACTTGCAAGTGTAAGTTTCTCTTTATCTGAAGGTAAAAAGCTCGCGCTTGTCGGACAAAATGGTAGTGGTAAATCAACACTGCTTAAAATTGTAACCGGCAATCTCGAACCGGACAAAGGAGAAGTATTGGGACTTGAAAATCATTGTGCTTTCATAGCACAGGATTTTCCACGCGAAGATAATGAAAAAACGCCATACGAGTTCTTGTCTTGTCGTGTTCCCGAAAGATCAATTGGCGAAGCTGTCAAAAAGCTTGGTCAATCCGGTTTTGAAATGGGAAAGGATGAAATAAAACTTAAACAAGTCAAATGCGGCGATCTCTCCGGCGGAGAAAAAAAGAAGCTGGAGATCGTTGCAGGACTTGCGAGCGGTTCATTGTTTATCGCGATGGATGAACCCGAAAATCATCTCGACGTTCATACGATCGAATGGTTGGTCGGAGAACTTTCAAAATTCCACGGCGGACTTTTGATGGTCTCACACGATTCGTATTTCATTGATCAACTTTCTGACACGGTCATTGAGTTGGAGAATGGAAGCGTAACCGTCTATACGAAAAAGTACCATGAGTATCTGGAAGAAAAAATTCGCCAGATCAATGGTCGCGGACAAGTATGGGAAGCTGAAGAGAAGGAAATTAATCGCCTTCACAAAAGCTTGGAGACACTCAAGTTACAAGCCAAAGGAAATTCCAGCAGAGCGGCGACCTATCAACAGGCAAAACGTCGTCTCGCTGAGAAAAAAGAAAGTCATGGGAAAAGGCCGACGGCTGAACAAAAGAAACCGAAAGTAAGTCTTTCTTCTGTCGATCAGAAGAATGGCAAACGAATCGTTTCTGTTGATCATATTGATTTTAAATATGGTTCAAAACGGATCTTTTGGGACGCAACGGCTCACCTTTGTTTTGGAGAGAAAGTTGTTTTGTACGGACCGAACGGTTCAGGCAAATCAACACTCGCCAACATCATCACGGGAACACTTTCTCCTTCGAAAGGTTCGGCGCACATCGGTGTCAATATCAAATGGCAGTTTATGACCCAAGATCATCTTGAGGGATTGAACCCCGAACATTCTGCACTTGATGTTTTCGAATCCGTCTTACGATGGCCGGAAACAAAAAGTCGCGCGTGTTTGGCACGATACGGGATAACTTCGGAACAGGTTTTGAAACCTCTGAAAAGTTTGAGTGGAGGTCAGCAAGCTCGTTTTAAACTTGCTCTGACATTTGCTCAGGAACCAGAGTTCTTGATATTAGACGAACCAACCAACCACGTCGATCCGTCGACATGGGAGGCGATCGTTGAAGCGATCAAGGCATATCCGGGCACGGTACTTGCTATCACTCACGATCGTGAGTTCATAGACGAGATCGCGCAAAAATTGTGGATCCTCAAGGACAATAAGATCTTTGTGGAATACGGCAATTTGTCGGAATATCTAAGCCGAAGTGAGGAATAAGAAGATCAAAACCTTTTTATTTTTTACAAAATCCGCCATGTTGAAAAATGTGGCGGATTTTTTGTCTCTGCGTTTTTGTGATACACTCTAAAGTATCATGAAAAAGAACGACCAAAATAAATTACAAAAAGGAGACAAAATAGCGGTTATTGCGCCATCTGATTCTTTTAATAAAATTTCTTCGATAGGACCCGCCGTAATGGAACGACTGCAAAAAGAATTCGGCGTCACTTTTGAATACAGCAAGAATTGTATGGCGGAGCCGGATATGCTCGGTTCGTCTTCTGTTAAGTCGCGTGTCGACGATCTTCATCGCGCTTTCAAAGATACTAAGGTCAAGGCGATTATTTGTGCGACAGGTGGTTTTAATGTGAATGATCTACTCTTGCATATTGATTGGAAAATAATAAAAGATAATCCGAAGCCGATCATCGGTTCTTCCGATATGACGGTATTGCTCAATGCTATTTATGCAAAAACGGGTGTGACGACATATCATGGTCCGAACTTCTTTAAATTCGGAATGAAACAAGGACTCGAATATACTCTCGAATATTTTCAAAAGGCACTTTTCTTAGATGAATCTTTTGATGTTTTGCCAAGCAAAAAATGGAGCGAAGATAAATGGTGGAGAGACCAAGAACATCGAACGTTCAGTGATAATGATGGATATATCATTTGCAATCCGGGCACAGCAAAAGGAAAGATCGTTGGCGGGAATCTTTGCTCGTTTAATTTATTACAGGGAACTCCGTATATGCCGAAGTTGAAAGACGCGATCCTTTTTATTGAAGATGACGACCTTGCGGGAGATCTTACGTTTGGTGAATTTTATCGAAATCTTCATTCTCTTTTGCAACAGCCGAACGCTGATTCCATCAAAGGAATTTTGATCGGACGTTTTTATTCAAAAAGTGAAATGACCGCTGAGAAAATAAAGTTCATTGCGAAGTCCGATCCGAGATTGAAAAAGATCCCGATCATCGCGAATGTTGACTTTGGTCACACTGATCCCGCAATAACATTTCCTATTGGTGGGACGGTAGAGATCCGCGCGGGAAAGAATAAAGCGGAGATCAAGATAACAAAACATTAAAAAACAAAAAACGCGTCACTTAAGTGGCGCGTTTTTAAAAACGTTATTTTTTTGTTCTCATTATGCAAGATCGAAATATTGAGAAAGATATTTTTGTATCGTCTCATTTGTTTGTTTCTTGGACAATGACCATGGCACAGGACCATCTTCGATCACGGTTTCTTTTACAAAAAGCAGATTGGCGACATACCAAGACATGTCTTCATCCGCGATCGTGAACGTTCGGTGATTCGAAAAGTTGGGCACTTCGTCGAACGCCAGCTTGCTTCCGTCTCCTTTGGTCGTTAAAAAGGGAACATATCCCACAACGCCGAGATTATGATTGATCTCCGAGCCGTAAGGATATTTTTTGAACCACGGGTCCAGTTTGACCCAACCTCGCAAGATCATCTTGCTCGCAGCTTCATAAATGACCGCGGAATCTTTGATCCCGAGAATGTCCAGCCAAAAGCCGGTATACATAAGTTCAACCTTTGCGAAATCTCGATCTCCTTTTCGAAAAGTGTGATCAAGGATACGCTCCCACATGCGAAGCGCCGTTTCAAGTTTTTCTTCAAGATCGGACGTGTACACGCAGATCAGTTCTCCTGTATAACCCAATGCTTTGAGGTATCGAGCAAGAACGGGATGCCCTTGTTCTTGATGAACTTTGTTTAGGATCTTTTGGATCTTGAGCTTATCCAGTCCGGTATATGATGCAAGTCTCCCCGCAAAAAAACTGTCCTCGGAAACGTAGATGATCTTTCGACACATCTTGGGCGGAACGCCGACGGTGTCGTGGATCTGATCGATGCGCGGATACCAGTTGGCATACCACTTCTCAAAATCGGATTCCGATGAGAATACGATCTCGCGATTGTAGATACGTTTCATTTCAACTGTATTGATCAAACACATGCCGCCGAGTATGGTGGTGAGATTCGGATCAAAGAAACGTTGATCGATATTCGATACTATTTTTTGGACCAGAACTTTATGCATCATTGGACTTCTCCAAAACTTTGGAAAATCACTTTCTTCAGGAAAAGAGACGCGAGACAGTTGAGATGGCAAAAACGGTGACATTTGAGGCTGGCTTAAAGCCCACCTCATTAATCCGTTCATGTTTTTCACGTTTGTTGATGTTAATTTGTTAAAGTGCTTATAGATCCTGACTAAGGACCACAAGCTTAAAATGCTTATAATCTTTAATTTCAGACTGCTTGTTTCGCTGCTTTGAAACTACAATTAAAAGACAGTTTTGTCAAATTTTTGGGTATGTGGATCTTATTGCTTGGAAATATGGGAAAAACATATACAATGAATATCGTATGGCAATAAAAATAGTTGATGCAACATTGCGAGAAGGAAGACAAAGTCTTTTCTTTGATACGATCCTGCATATGCAAGATGAATACTTGGACATTATTTCAAGAATGGGTGTTTTTGATGTTGAATATCGAAATCCGTCAGTGAACGTGGAAGAATTGGAGAACTATAAAAGACTGAAAAATAAATTTTCGAATATTCGTTTTCACGTGCACATTTTTCTCAATAAAACGAATGTCGAATGGGTGATCGGCGATCCATCGGTCGAATATATCAGTACGTTCGTGCGACTTCCAATGACCGAGACTTCGCAAGCCGATCTTTCGCGTCTGTTGCATGGAACGTCAAAAAAAATACGGGTTGGTATTGAACACGCGGCGCTCGCTTCGGAGGAAACACTTGTTCATCTTATCGGTTTGTTGAAGAATGAAACATCTGTCGATCGGATAAGTTTTTCCGACACGTTGGGAAATTTTACACCTGAAAGAATTCACCTGTTTTTAGAACAGGTTCAAAAGGTCGGTTTGCATGATAAGAATATTGAATTTCATTTGCATAATGATTTTGGATTGGCTGCCGCGAATGCTGTGCAATTATTATCTGAAGCAAACTCGATATCCAACACGATATATTTCAGTACGAGCATGTTCGGTATTGGCGAGCGAAACGGTATTCTTTCATATGGCGATCTGCTTTCGAATATGATCCGCTTGGAAATTTCTCCCGATCTTGATCTGGAAGTTTACAGCGAACTGGTAAAATTGATGGAAAAAAATAATGTTTGTTTCAACAGAGACCCGATCTCTCAAACAGCTTTCACACACTTTGCATCAAGTCATATTATCGGTGAAACGGGTGACAGTATGTATCACATTATTTCGCCTGACGAACTTGGAATGACCCAACAATTCGTTTTCAATAATTTAACGGGACAGAATGTTTTCAAACATGTCGCCGAAACAATGTTACAACAGACCGTTTCAGATGACGGTTCGTTCATTCGGGATTTCGTATTTCAGAAGATGAAAGAACAAAATAACCCCTTCTTGTGTCTGGAAGAGGTTGTCGTTCTGCTTCGTGAATTTTACAAAATTTAAATTCCCCAGGCGTTTTTCAAAATGGCGTATATATCTTGTGTGCCCGTTGATCCAAGGTTTTTGAGAAAAACACTTGGCTTTGTTTCTTGGTCGTTATTAAGCAAATGAAGGAAGTCATTACAGAGCCGGTCAAGCGCTTCTTTGTTTTTTAGGAGTTCTTTTGAACGTTGATCAAAGAACATGATGGCGTCCTTTTCATTGCAGTCAAAAATGTCTTTCGGAATTTCAACATAATTGTGCCATTCTAAACACGGTTGTTTTTCTGAGACGTTAATATTATTTATCAATGCCATTTGACTCAAATTGCCGGGAAGAAAAAACGAGATCGGGGTTTGCGTGCTCAACGCTTCCATCGTCGCCGTTTGTCCTCCGTTCGTGATGAATTTTTTTACGTGTAATAACTTTGAGATGAATTGTTCGTGTTCAAAGCGATGAATGCGTGAAAAAGTCACGGGATATTTTTTAAGGTATTCTTGCGATTCGGTATCTGTTGAAACATGTATCTCTGTACCACGATCGGTGACAAAATCTATTAAAGCCGCGAACAGATCGAGGTAGTTTGTTGGTAATTGAGTGAGCGGATTTTTACAGCCACCCAAATACAGTAAGATGTCGTTGTTTCTTTTAATTTCTTGAGGTACGGTAATTTCCTCGGTGATACCGTGAACGATCTTTATTTTTTCTTTATGAAGCGCCGGAATTTTGTCAGCGATATTCGGGTAATTCAACCAGAAAATGATATCGGCAATAAAGTGTTCCTCGGGGATCGTTTTCCAAAACCATGCGAGACCATCAAGAAAAGCGCAGGGAATATTTCTCGCTCGCGCGGCTCGTATCGGAAAACGATTTTGTGAACTGATAATGTATTTTGAACCGTCGATACTGTCGAGAGCTTTCAGAATTTCAATCTCATCGCGTTCGTTTACTTCAATGAAAGGAAACCTGTTCCCGACGATCGATCGTAATTGTTCACTTCCACACATAAAGACCGTGACTTCTTTCGGGTTCGAATGGTCGGTGATATATTGCGCGATACTTATCGCTTTTCCCGCGGGGCCGCTTCCGAACGGGTTAGAAAAAATTACTATATTCTTCATCTTTTGTTATTGGAAGAATGAGGTCGGGAGTTATTTTGATCTCTTGTGCGTTGTTATTTCTGCAGATATCGATGAGTTTTTTCGGATCTCCAAACTTGGTGTTGTGTCTGCTCTTGCTCATTTTTGCACCGTCCTCTGCGAGAATGAGAGGAGCAAAAAGCATCTTTGGAATTTTGAGTCCCGGGTTGAAACGTTTGATGAATTCTTTTCTGATCTCAAAATCGCCCTCTGAAAAGTGATCGCCGCCGCTGAACGCGATATCAATATTGAAGATGCAAAGTCGCGCGGTAAAGAGCGGTTTGTGATAGAACCAATAATCGTAATGATCGTATGGAGCATTGAGCGAGATGCCGCATGTTCCGCAATCCCATTTTATATATTCACCATTCACCGTATCTGCCTTTGTTGCACCTTTTGTTTTTTTGCAAACAGGGCAAACAACACTCGCATATTGTATCGGAGTGTCGAGAATTTTTTTGGTGGTGAAACGTCGATAGATGTCGGCTTGTTCAAGAGGATTTCTCAATGTACTCGTTAATATCTCTTTGAATTTCAGATCGGCCTTAAGCTCGGAATTCTTAACGAAATATACTTGTACTTCGGGAAAAGCGTCTTTTAGTTTTGAAATGGATTTTTTGATGATCGGGAACCAATGGTCGATGATGTATTCGTGGCAGCCTTCAGGATCGGGTGTATAGCCGAGTGTTGTTTTTTTAGGATGAATATTGAAAGGGTATGTTCGGTAATCGGGGCCATCCAGTTCATCTTGTTCGTAATCGTTCGTGGATAAGAAAAATGTGAATTGTACCGGCTTGCCGAGTTTTTTCACTTCTTCGCAGAACAGATATGGATACACATACAGCGCT
>Ga0172379_10009310_pt1 | contig 12158 bp, 8 predicted proteins | sample GrowelOW334metaG_FD_119756 | JGI IMG/M metagenome (GOLD analysis project Ga0172379, IMG submission 119756) | Groundwater microbial communities from an aquifer near a municipal landfill in Southern Ontario, Canada - Groundwater well OW334 metaG | ecosystem: Environmental > Aquatic > Deep... | reverse complement strand
TGCGGATGTTTTACGTGCAAGAATTATTCAAGGGCGTATTTGAGGCATCTTTTCGTTTCAAAAGAGCTCTTGGCCTATAGGCTTGCCACGATACATAACTTGAATTTCTATCTCGAGCTCATGAGAAAGATAAGAAATTCGATCAAATAAGCGCGGATTTTATGCACCTATTGTGCACTTTACATAAAATCCAAAAGAATTATTATTATGAAGTATCTATAATGATAAAATATGCTTGCAAGCGACTATAGAATATTCATAGAAATATTGGGGGGATTATCGATCCTTCTTTATGGAATTCATCTTCTTGGCGCCAATCTGCAGAGAGTTCTCGGTTCCAGGCTTGAGCGGATAGTGAAGGGTTACGGGAAGAATCCGGTTTCCGGAGTCATCGCGGGTACCGGCGTGACAGCGATCATCCAGAGCAGCGGCACTATTGCCATGATGCTGATCGGCTTCATAGGTGCCGGCGTAATGAGTCTTGGAAATGCCGTTCCTGTCATGCTCGGATCGAATATAGGAGGAACCATAACCGTACAGCTGGCGGCTCTCAGGGTCGGAATATTTGCAATGCCGGTGCTATCCGTCGGATTCATCTTTTTCTCATATTTCACGAACCGCGTTTACAGGAGCCTGGGCAAGGCTTCGATCGGACTGGGGCTTTTGTTCTTGGGAATGGATTTCATATTGAACGGAACAGAACTGCTTCTTCGAAGCCCGTATTCTCAGGTGATATATAACTCTCTGAATTTCAACGATCCGTTCGCGGTTTTCGTGGCCGCCTTATTCACTTTTATCATACAAAGCGCGAGCGCTTCTTCGGTGCTTGTCCTTTCTCTTGCAAGTGCGGATATCATAGACGTCAGAACGGGACTGTTTCTGATCTTGGGGGTAAACCTTGGAGCGAGCTTGAAGATAGTTTTTCTTGCCCTGAAGGGAAAAAGGTTCTCGCCGACGCTTTCCTTCATCCATCTCATATTTAATTTTTTCGGACTTACTATTTTTATCCTGTTCTTCAAATATTATTATCTCTTGGTGACAATGACGTCGCAGAATGTCGGAATGGAGATCGCCAATGCGCATACTATCTATAATATCATTAGCACGTTGCTGTTCATGCCGCTCGTTCCATTAGCCGTGAAGATAGCGGAAAAATATATGCCACACGACACGGCGGCCAAGACCGGGGTTTCGATCCTGGACAAGAGGCTGATATATACTCCGTCCATAGCTCTGGAGCAAGTCAATAAGGCCGTGGTAAATATGGCAAAAATAACCTACGAAATGCTGGAAAGCGCAAAATCGATGCTTTTTGAAGAAAGAATCGAGCTTTTGAATAAGGTCCGGACCGAAGAGGATGAAATAGATGAACTGACCGGAAATATATCGGAATATACCATGAGGGTGTCGGAACAGAATCTTACAAAGATAGACTCTCTGAAGCTTTATAGTTTAATGCACATCCTGACGGACATAGAGCACATGTCTGATCACATACTCGTGCTTTGTGAAACTATCGCCAGGCTCAAGGAGAGGAATATGGTTTTTTCTGAAAAAGCGATGAACGAACTGATGGCCATCTTCGGAAAATTGAAAATGATGCAGAACTTGATCATAAAATCTCTGGAAGAAAATAATCTTGAGCTTGCGAATGAGATCATGAAACATGAGAATAAGGTCGATGAGATCGTTAAGAGGTCCTTGAGCAATCACATTGAAAGAGTAAAGAACGGGATCTGTTCCGTGGAAGGCGGGAATTATTTCGCGGAGATCCTTGGAAATTTGGAAAGGATAGGCGACCATTCGGATAATGTGGCCTATTCCGTCATAGACAGGTTCAGATACAAATAAAATTATGCGAATATAATAAAAGCGGGCTTCATAAGGTCGTTTTTTTGTGCTAAAATAATACTGAAGATTAACCATAACCGGATACAGATGATGGTTTGGATAGATTACATAGTGCTTGTCTATCTTGTAATGCATTTTGTAAGGGGAGTGAGAAAAGGATTGTTTCTGATCCTCGTCAATTTGATTTGTTTCCTGCTTTCTTTGGCGCTTGCTTTTTATACCTATGAATATAGCGCAAATTATCTTGTGAGCAATTTCGGGATCGATGAAACATACGCGAATGTCTCCGGCTTTTTTTCGAATATGTTTATTTTCAAGATATTGCTGATATTGATCATAAAGATGTTGATGTCGGGAAGGATCATCAAGGCGGGAGATTCTTCGCTGAATAAGGCCGCCGGAGGCATCACGTCGCTGGCATATGGAATTGTCGTGGTCATACTCATGTTTTCAATAGCTTTTTCTTTTTCTTTACCGTATTTTATCGACAAGGAATTTCGTAATTCAGACACGGGAAAGATCGTGAGCATGAATCCTCTCGGCGTAAATGAAAGTGTTAAGAGGATATTCGGAGGGGTTCTGAGCTCTACGATGGATGTTCTGAGCTTTCTGACGATCGAGGAGAACGAGACTGACAAAAAAGTGGATCTGGGATTTTCCACCTCGGATTATAAAATAAGCAAAACGGACGAAAGCGGCATGTTCAATCTCGTCAACAATGAAAGGAAGGCCAATGGCCTGGATGAATATGTGGTCGACGAAAAGCTGAGCGATGTCGCAAGAGACCATGCCGGGGATATGTTTAAGAACGGATACTTTTCGCACACGAACCTTTCGGGTGAAAAGCCGGCTGACAGAATGAAAGAAGGAGGGGTTCAGTTCAATTTTTCCGGCGAGAATCTTGCTTATTCCAAAGACCTTCTTTCCGCGCATCAGGGTCTGATGAACAGCGAGGGTCACAGAAAAAACATATTGCATCCGTTGTTCCATCGCATAGGGATCGGAGTTCTGGATGCGGGTTCGCGCGGGATGATTTTTGTGCAGAACTTTGCGGACTGAATCTGAAAAATATGGTATTTTTATCGCAATAGGATTTCGCGGAATTCAGCCGGATGAGCAACATCGAAATTAATGCAAAATGAAAATATCAAAAATAAAAATGACAGATCAAAATTTAAAATGAATGGGATATTTTGCATTTTACATTGTCATTTTGCATTTTTAATTTTAATTTTTTAATTCAAAACACATTTGTTTTTCTACTTGCCGCTCTCTGGAAAGATCGGTCTGGAGAAGATAAATGCAGGAACTTTTATGAAGAATCATTCATCAAAAAGATGTTCAAGGGGAAAGACCGGATTCAGGACCTCGAGCAGTTTTCGGGCTCTTGCTGCAATGCGAAATCGCGGTTTTAGGTCCAAATTCAAGATATCGAAATAAAAAAATAAAAAACCGAATGGCAAATATAAAAAACTTAAAACTGAACTATTTTTTTCAGGCCGTAGTTTCTTTCTGGATCATAGCGCTGCTTTCTTTCTCGACGGCAACGAGCATGACGACCGGAAGAGTGGCCTACACGCCGGATCCGGTCCAGTCCGTATATATGCCGCCTGCAGAGAATGAAGTGCCGCCCTATAAGGCTGCCGAGATCGACATATTCCAGTTCCTGGTCTCATTTTTGATCGCAACGGCTATGATGCTTGCTTTTCTTGAGTTTTTCAAGGGCAGGCTTCTTTTCGAGGTGTTTTTTTCTGCGGCGATAATTTTTGGCGCGCAGGGTCCGCTTGGGATCCTGTTCGGGAAGCTGGAGGCATTTGCCATTGCCGTGGGAATTGTCATTTTAAGATTCAAATATCCCCGGATATGGACGCAGAATTTCGCCATAATACTCGGAATTTCCGGAATATCGGCGAGCCTCGGCATGAGCATAGAACCGCTTATGGCGGCGGTGTTGCTGGTAATTCTCTCCGCATATGATATAATCGCTGTCTATAAGACTCGCCACATGGTAAAGCTTTTCAAGGGCATGGCTGAAAGGGGAGCGATACTTGCCTTGGTCATTCCAAGGGGCCTCAATGTCTGGCTTGAAAAATTCAGCGCGATAAAGCGCGAGAATCATAATGATTTCATATTTCTCGGAACGGGAGATCTGGCGCTTCCGGTCTTCTTTGCTGTTTCATCTATGAAGCTTGGAGATATTTTCTTTTTTTCGATAATTTTGGGAGCCTCGGCGGGTTTTTTGGCGGATCATCTTTATTTCACTATGCAGAAAGAAAGAAAGCCCATTCCGGCTCTTCCGTTTATCGCGTTATTTTCCATAATCGGATATCTTCTGGCTTTTGTTTCATTGAATGCGGTCCAGGGTTAAATATTAATAAAAAAAATGCAGGAACCAAAGGAAAGTTTTTTGAAAATATATCAAAGAAGAGCGCTTATATTCAGTAAGCTCGTTTTTAGCGGCATAAAATTATTGCTTCTGAAACCATATTGGAAAGACGGCGTTATCACGACGATCATTTTCTTCAGCGCTATTTCCAATCTCGCCATATGGATATTTCTTCTGAACAGCAGGATCAAGGGTGATTATCCCATCACGCTGCACTACGATCTCTTGTTCGGGCCCGATTACATGGGAAATTACTCGAAGATCTTTCTCCTGCCGACGGTCGGGATGATCGTATTTATTTTCAATACATCGCTGGGTTATTATGCATATTCAAGAGAAAAATTAGCTTCGTATTTTCTGCAATTCAATGCTCTGATAATACAGGTGTTTCTTTTTTTTGCGGGATATCTGATAATCAAGGTCAACTCATAAAGCGAGCGATATAGTTAAGCAAGAACGATAAATGTCGAAGATTCCGGATCTCTCCTTGAGCGACTGCCGGCAGAGGCAAGCCCGTCCTTCGCTAAAGCTTCGGCGAGGCAAGCAAGTTCGGAATGACAAACAAACACGCAGTCCCATAGACACAAACAAAGAACAGGTCAGGAATCACATCGGAAACCAAGAAGCGCCCGGGACTGATTCTAATCAGCCATCTCTTCTGGAGTAGCGGGCGCATCCTGCCAAACATATACTCCCGGTGTTAAGCCAGGTGTTTTTTTTATAAATCCGGAGTTATTGACGGAATTGAAACTTGTGCTAATATGTTTCGTTGGCCTGACACCAGGTCAATGGAGATGGAATGTACCTTAAAATAGGTGGGAAGAGTGAAAATATTTATAGATAAAAAATAGAAATAAAATGGTATGCATACAGGCGTGTGCCGGAATCGATGATGAAGAAAATGCAGAAGCATGTTTTGAAGGCATTCTTTTGCAATCATAGGAGAAGAAAATACAGTGAGGTAGTAAGTATGAATAAAAAATTAGGAATGGCATTTTTAGCCATATTCGTGTTAGCCTTGGTGTTCGTGCCAAGCGCAGAAGCAACTTTTGTAAATATTGGAGACGGATATCCAGACGGATATAATATAAAATTAACAAGTGTTGATTTTGTGAATATGCCGCATAGCGTAATACTGGAAGTGATTGGAGAAGCTTATACTGTTTCTTATGTCATTTCAGAAGGAGATACGAAATTTGCTGAGCCGATAAATGCTTATGTTGGAGTTGGAAGTATAACTGAGCACAGCGCAGATATTTTTGTCACTCCAGTGGCAGCCGATACTCCATCATCGGGGTCATCGGGAATTATAAAGCTAAAAATATATCCGACGGATGCAATAGTTAGTTATTCCGAAGGTAGTATGTGTTTGGCGCCGTGTAATGAAATAACATTAAATCCAGGTGAAAGCAGAACTTTGTTTTTTGATAAACCTGGGTATATTTCAGAATCACGGACAATAGATTATGACACATTGTCTCCAGCGATAGTGTGGTTGAAGGCAGTGCCTACACCAGAACCAATACAAGCGATAACACCAACTCCGGAACTGACACCAACGCCGACAGTGACGCAAATACCAGTACCAGAACCAACTTCCATGGTAATAATAGTTCCTGTATCAACACCAATGCCGGAATTATCACAAACACCAACATCAACATCAACTCCGATCTCAGTTAACGACAATCTTGCAAGAACAAAATGCTGGAATGACTATAATACCGGAGTGAATACGTGCGATGGTCCGACCAAGGATACTCCATACGGCCACAACAACTTCTATAACGGCAGATGGGAGTATAATAACATACCAACGAATGTAAGGTTGGTTTCCGTATTAACACCAAAACCAACATTAACACCAACTCCGATTTTAGTCGGTGACAATCTTGCAGGAACAAAATGCTGGAATGACTATAATACCGGAGTGAATACGTGCGATGGTCCGACCAAGGATACTCCATACGGCCATAACAATTTTTATACCGGCAGATGGGAGTACAATAACATACCAACGAATGTAAGGTTGGTTTCCATATTAACACCGACACCAACGCCGGAATCAACACCAGAACCAATGATGGATGAAAGCGAGTTATTCAAAACTCCTCCGGCTTATCGGATTTACTCTAACGGGAGTGATTATAATTTAATACTTCCGGGGATAAGTTGTATTATTGCCCGCGATAATTCAGGATGGCACACCAAAGAATGCTTTGGAGAGGTTAAGGTTAAACTGGAAATAACCAGAGATTTGGCAGAAGGCTCCTGGAAAGTGTCAAAGGAATATAAAGACGGTACCTGGACATTATTCGAAGCCTACCCTGATGTGTATTATTTCGGAGAGAATTCCGACTCCAGATTGATGCAAGATGGCAAGGTTATCCAGTGGCATTTGTCCAAATTTGAAATTGGAGAATCATGGACAAAGTATAACTACGCCAAAGGATTCAGTCCGGAAACGGGAAAAGAAGCAATTCTCGATCTGGAGAGCATAGAAGTTATGGTTGCAAATGAGACTTTCCTGTCCAAAACTATTCCCGGATTGGGAATAACCGTTTTGGAGGGAATGATATACACTATGCCGGATGTCAATGTAATATCATTTGAGAAGGCCGGAGAAAAAGTTTTAGAAGCGGTTGCCGCAAAGTCTTCTAGGAAAATTTCCATAAAAGACTTGCGTAAGGCCGCAGCTCGTCTTATGAGTAAATTGGCCACCGGCATGGCTGTCGGCAAGCTGCCCATGCCTGGAATTGAAAGAAAAATACTGGGCGGAGCGCATGATACTGAGGTTGAAAATCTCTTCAAGATATGGAAGGAGAAACAAACAGACGAATCAGGACAAAACCTTTTGAATACTATAGGAAAAGAGTATGGTTATGAGAACGGTTTCGTCAAATATGCGCAAGATCTTGGAGCAGACGAGTATGGTAATGTGGTTTTTGGTAAGACCGAGTCTAAATTAAAAATCTCCCTGCCTATTCCAAAATGGTTAAAATGGTATTTTATTGATTGGAGAGCCGGTTCGCTTGATGGGATGAGAATAAGCTCCAAAGCCATGGAATATCCCGATACGATCCGAGGCACCATTGCTCACGAGGGAGAGCATATAAATAATCTGAAAAGCGGCATTCCGATGTCCCAAAATGAATTTGAATTAAGGGGGCATATGGCTAAAATCGATGAATATCTTAAAAGTGGAATAAAATCCAAAGAAGATGGAAAGAGATTATCAAGTGAGTTCAAAACTACATATTTACAATATGCACAGTTAGAAAACACGTTTGGGGAGGATTCTGCCAGGCCATATCTTATCCAAATCGATAAACAACTCAGTGAATTTACTGAAATAGTTAAGACAATGCCTTAACTATTTGCTCCTTACGGTGATATTACTATCAACAATATCGCTGTAAGGATTTTTTTATAACAAAAAACCACCGGCGTCAGCCGGTGTGTGCGCCTGTCTGCAAGTTTCGCCGGAGGCGGATAGTCGGGCGGGTAGATAGCGATGGTTTTTGTGTGATAGAAATGTGACAAATAGCCGTTTTCTTGTTTTGATATATTTGTGTCATTCCTGCAAATCCTGGTGTATGTTCATTCAAAACGCGTATAAAATTTCATATCAATTGTCCAGAAATTTCTTTCCGTTTACCTTTCCGTCGAATTCGTCTTTGAACTGCCTGCAAAAATGCTCTTTTTTATTCTTGTTGACGAGCTCGCCGGTTTCGTCCACAATGGGCCGTTTGTGCTCAGAGCCGACCGGCATAGTTGCGAGCATTAGCATGAATTTTGCATCACCAAGTTTTTTCTCGTGATCTCTGATGAAATTAATGCATCCGTTCTTTGTTTTTTGTATTTTTTCTTCCATATCTTTTGCAAATTCGGTTTGCGCATAGCCCCGCCATTCTTTATTCAGGTCTTCCTCGCTGAACAGCTGCACCATGCCGTTTTCGGAAAGGAAAACCTTGTCTATCGGAAGCAGGTTTTCCCAGTTTTTTGAAAAATATTGTATGGCGATAAAAACTTTCCTGCCATTCTTGTCTTTCGTCTCGGTTACCGCATCGATCTTATAGTTGATATCTTTTTCGGGATCTCCGGGGTCGATCTTGAACCCAAACTCTTTTTCTAGGACTTTTTCTGTTGCAACGGTTCCTATTATAGAATTTCTGCATTCATTGCCATAATTATGCCCCTTTTCGTCGGGCATTCCTTTGAATTTTATTTCGTATTCGCATCAGAATTTTTTTATGATCTCGGATTTATCGCTATTTTCCTTGATAAAATCGACCATATTGCTGAGCCATCTGGAATCATGCATGCTTATCTCCTTGAGCTTTCCGTAATTTCCACGGCTAGTTTCTCTTTCCTGGAATCTTTTCTTTACATTTTCGATCTCATCAAGCAGCCGTTTTCCAAGATCCGGGATCTCGATCTTTGTAAGATCCGTATTCATAAGTTCGTATCCTTTGGATGCGAGAAAATCAGATTTCTTTTTTTCTGTTTCTTTCGCTCTATTTTCAAAATCTTTTTTATATGCAGCCAAGGGGTCGGTAGGCGGCTTGTTTTCTGCGGGATTTGCACTCATGTTGATTTCAGGACTGAAAGCCATGGTTTTGGGTGAATTTGTTATCGTGACATACAGTAACTATATTACATCCGGGGGAAAAAGCAAAGAACTCCGGATGTCGTTTGACTTTTTGCCGGATATGGATAATATTTAGCGTATGGAGGTTTTTGGTAAATGGAAAATGAACAAAAGACAGAAGAAAAAAAGACATTCAAACAACTGGTAGCGAGATTGCACGAAATAAGAGCTCTCATGAACCAGGAAACCATAACATGCGAATTTTCGGGCGACAGGATACTGGTGATAAGCAAGGAAAATGTTCCTGAATATCTCGGCCCTGAATTTGAAGTGGGGTCCTTGGACATATTGCCCGAATCGCATAATATTCCGGAAGTAAAAGGCATTATGGATTCGCTTGCCGGTTCAGAGCTTCTGAGTGTATATAAGTCCTACTGATAAGCCCATTTCAATATAAGTGGGTTTTTTTCTTGAGGAAAACCTCGGAAAGCCAGAACCATTTATCCGTTTTTCATCGGGCGGACCGGCTCTATGCCTGGACATAGGCCTTCATCCGGAGTAAGATGGTGGAGCTATCAAAAAAATCTGCTATAATCCATATATGAAAAAGATAATCATAAAAGGCGCCCGGGAACATAATCTCAAGAACATAGACCTTGAACTTCCGCGGGACAAATTCATAGTTTTTACAGGCATATCGGGATCCGGAAAATCCACGCTGGCTTTTGATACGATCTTTGCGGAAGGACAGAGGAGGTATCTCGAGAGCCTTTCCAGCTATGCGCGGCAATTTCTGGGGCAGATGGAAAAACCCGATGTTGATTATATTGAAGGGCTTTCTCCGACGATCTCTATAAGCCAGAAGGCCGCATCCCACAACCCGAGGTCCACTGTCGGGACCATAACCGAAATATATGATTATATGCGCCTTTTCTTTGCGAAGATCGGCGTTCCTCATTGTATCAATTGCGGCAAGCCGATAACGGCGCTTTCAATCGAGCAGATGGCGGACAGGATCCTGGAGATAGGAGAAGGAAAAAATATCAGAATATTTTCGCCGATCGTGCGCGGGAAGAAAGGGGAATATCTCCAGCTTTTGAATGAGATGTATAAAAGGGGATATTCAAAGGCCAGGATCGACGGGAAGCTCGTAAAGCTGGATGAAAAAACGAATCTGGAAAGATATAAGATGCATGATATTGAAGTTCTTGTGGATGAATTGAAGATAAGCGAGAAGAATATAAGCAGGATATTCGAAGCCACAGAGCAGGCCGTGGGCCTTTCAGAGGGCCTGGTCAGGGTTGCATATGACAAAGAGGAGCTGACGATGAACAAGGATCTTTCTTGTGTTGATTGCGGGATCGCTTTTTGCGAGATCGCGCCGCGTCTTTTTTCGTTCAACAGCCCATATGGCGCCTGCGAAGAATGCAACGGGATCGGAAGCAAGATGGAGATCGATCCCAAGCTCGTCATGCCTGATCTTGAAAAAACAATAAGCGAAGGAGGGATCCTGCCGTGGAGCTACAAAGAGAATAATTTCTATGGATCTCTTTTGAATTCAGTGGCGCAGAAATTGAGGATATCGCAGAACACGAGGCTGAAAGATCTTCCGAAAGAGAAGTTGGATACGATACTTTTCGGCGGCAAGGAAGAAGAAACGATCGAAGTCATGTATTATACGAAACAGGGAACCCGTGCCTTTAATCTGCGCTTTGGGGGTCTTATAAAAGACCTGGAAAGAAGATATTTTAAGACGGAATCCCAATCGTGGCGGAAGGAAATAGAAAAATATATGAACACCAGCCCGTGCAAAAAATGCGGCGGGGCCAGGCTGAAAAAAGAAGCTCTTTCGGTGAAGGTCAAAGGAAAGAACATTGCGCAAGTTTCGGCGATGTCCATCACTGAATCTCTTTCATATTTCGGCAATCTCGATCTTTCAAAGCGGGAGCAGATGACGGTCGGGAAAGTGGTCACGGAAATAAAGAACAGGCTTGGTTTTTTGGTTGATGTCGGTTTGAACTATCTCACGCTGGACCGGAGCGGAATGACCCTTGCCGGCGGAGAGGCGCAAAGGATAAGGCTTGCTTCCCAGATAGGGTCCGCTCTTGTAGGAGTCCTTTATGTTCTTGATGAACCGTCGATCGGCCTTCATGCGAGGGACAACAAAAAACTTCTGGCAACACTGAAGCATCTTCGCGATCTCGGGAACACTCTGATCGTCATCGAGCACGACGAGGAAACGATGAGGGAGGCGGATCATCTTGTGGATATCGGGCCCGGCGCAGGAAAGAACGGCGGGAGGATCGTTTATTCGGGATCATATGAAGGGATCCTGAAGAACAAGGAGTCGATAACCGGAGACTATCTTTCGGGCAGGAAGAAGATCGAGGCTCCAACATCAAGAAGGAAGATCGGAAAGAATTTCATTACGGTATACAAGGCGACGGAAAACAATCTCAAGAACATTGATGTCAGCTTTCCAATGAAGGTCCTCACTTGCGTGACCGGAGTTTCCGGGTCGGGAAAGTCGAGCCTGGTCAATGAGGTTCTTTATAAATCCGTTGCAAGGAAGCTGCATCACCTTATGCAGAAGCCCGGAAAGCACGGGAAGATCGAGGGCATCGACAATATAGACAAGATCATCCAGATCGACCAGTCTCCGATCGGGCGTACGCCCAGGAGCAACCCTGCGACATATACGGGACTTTTCACGCCCATCAGGGAGATATTCACGCTTACTCAGGATGCCAGGGCCCGCGGCTATCAGCCGGGAAGGTTCAGCTTCAATGTGCCGGGAGGGCGTTGCGAGGTTTGCAAGGGCGAGGGGCTGATCCAGGTTGAAATGCAATTTCTGCCGGATGTATATCTTCCGTGCGAGGTTTGCGACGGAACCAGATACAATCAGGAAACCCTGAAAGTGAAATATAAAGGCAAGAACATCGCTGAAGTTCTGGATATGACGGTCGCCGACGCTTCAGTTTTTTTCAAGGATATTCCGCAGATCTCCGACGCGCTCGAAGTTCTGAAAGACGTGGGTCTCGGATATATCCATCTCGGACAGGCGGCGACAACCCTATCCGGCGGTGAAGCGCAAAGGATAAAGCTTGCCACCGAACTCGCGAGGCGCGCAACGGGAAAAACTCTGTATATTTTGGATGAACCGACGACGGGACTGCATTTTGACGACATAAAAAAATTGCTCGACGTCCTGAACCGCCTGGTGAACGGCGGAAACACGGTCATTGTCATAGAGCACAATCTTGATGTAATAAAATCCGCTGACTATGTCATCGATCTCGGGCCTGAGGGAGGCGACGAGGGAGGAAGGGT
>Ga0172379_10009309_pt1 | contig 12158 bp, 14 predicted proteins | sample GrowelOW334metaG_FD_119756 | JGI IMG/M metagenome (GOLD analysis project Ga0172379, IMG submission 119756) | Groundwater microbial communities from an aquifer near a municipal landfill in Southern Ontario, Canada - Groundwater well OW334 metaG | ecosystem: Environmental > Aquatic > Deep... | reverse complement strand
CGAAAACTGTAGATGACTTCGAAGCATTGTTGCCGTGGCGCCTCGTTTCTCCTACCTCTTGATCTGACCCTCATCACACGCCGAGGTCGACGCAGTCAAGAGCGTCGATAGAAGATCGCTTACGAAACTTCGACACTTGATGTTTGTTAGTACCCTGTCCGTCTTGATCCCGGGCACCGCGTTGGCGCAGCAGGGCGGCATGATGAATGGTGGTGGCTGGGGCGGTGGCTGGATGGGTGATTACGGTGTGGTTTGGACGCCGATCTTGCTTGTCATCGTGATTGCCGGTCTCGTGGCATTGTTCGTCAAGCAAAAGGGCAAGTGAATGGATCACTGCTTTAACTACATTGCCTCCAAGGGTATTGGCTTCGTCATGCACTGCCTCACCCGTAAGGCCAAAAAATGCGTCGGTCTCAAAATGTCCTACGAAGTTCTCATGAATCACCTTCGCTCTCGTCATAACACTGTTGCACTTTGCAACTGAATCGGCTTTAGGGAACAGAAGAGACGTAATGAAACGCGCCATTTCCCAGATTGCAATTTGCGCTTGTACTGTGTTGTTCGTAGCGGGTTGCAGCAAAACCGATAGTCCCCAGTCGCCGAAAGCGGCTCAGCAACTGCCATCTGCGCAGGGAGCCGTGGCGCCGCCTTCTTCCACCCCGCCTCCTATGCCCGAACCTATCGTGCCAAAGGGTGCCGAGGCACGCTCTCCACTGCCGGGCCAGGCCGGAGACACCTCAAGCGAGGCATTCAAGGACGGTGGCAGGCAGGATCCGCACAAGTAATCGTTATTGCAAGCAAGATCAAACCGTACCAGATTGGTTACAAAGAGTCGCCAGTGACAGAAATTTCAATTTATTCAACTCTGAAGGACAGACCACAATGAAAACCTCAATGCTAATTGCCATAATCTTTGCCTGCGGCCTATCGGCGCCTATCGTATCAGCGCAGGAGAAGTCCGAACCGGCCAAGCCGGCGATCAACAAGGACACAACTAATCAGATGCCACAGTTGCGGCAAAACATGATGAAGGCGCAAAAGCAGATAGACAAGATTCGCTCCACGACGGACGCGACGGAATATCAGAAGCTTATGCAGGCGCACATGGATACCATGCAAGGAAGCATGGCGATGATCCGCCACATGCACGGCCCGATGATGGATGGGGTAGTTGAGCACGCCGGAATGAAGAAGGCGGGCAGCAAGAGGGGCAGTGATAGGACGCACTACGAAATGATGGAACAACGAATGGATTCGATGCAGATGATGATGGAGCAGATGTTGCAGCATGATCAGGCAGCGCACTCCACGCCCTCCAAATAGTGCCGGGGACCGAGTCGGTGTTACCTACAGAAGTGAAAGCGCGCAATTTCGAGGCGAAATCTGAAACTTCGGCGGTGACGGTCCGCGGTTGGTGCCACCCTACGTTGTCCTCGCCCCGCTGGCCGAGGTAAGGCAACGCCTGTCGCTGAACATTCGGATGTCACAGTAGCTGCTTCACTTCGCAACAAGTCGCGCACCGAGAAGAACAACGAATGCCTCAAATGATGGGTCGGGTAGGGCCAGTGAGGTCTTTTGAGAACGGCCCTTCAGGTACGCGGCGCCGAAATTCTCGATAGCGTTTCTCCAGTGACCGCTGCTCGCCAGGTTGCGGACCCTCGCGCCCGTGGGCTGGGCGGCCGCTCCTTGCTGGTTGCGGACGAGACGAATGACTCCTTAGGAAGTCAAAAATCTCGCCAAAACTCCTCTATGCGAAGCAGTAAGCAAGTCGATGCCATCCGATATTTCACCACTACTACGAAAGTAGTTGTCACCATCCCGGCACCTCCCGCAATAACTGAGAGTCGCATCGTCGTCCTCAAACGACATACACGCTGCGATCATGGAACCGAGAAAGCGGAACGCGTACTAACCGATACGGGAATTTCGGGCGCATTGGCTAACAAACGGGCAATCGTTGTTGAAATTGCTGCCGGTTCCCCCAGCGGTTCCCCTGGGAGCAAAACCAAAGAAAAAGGGTTTCAACCTCTCGGCTGAAACCCTTGGTATGACTGGTCGGGACGGAGTGATTCGAACACTCGACCCCTTGCACCCCATGCAAGTGCGCTACCAGGCTGCGCTACGCCCCGACTTGTGAAAATTATACCAGATCGTGCCGTCGAAACGACTTGACCAGCTCACGCGGAATGGCGAATCGGCGGTTTGGGATTCAAACGCGCAGGAATTCGATGATGCTGGCGATTTCGGCGCGCAGCGGCAAGGCGACTGCCGGCAGTTGTTCGGGCGTTTCGCGGGGTGCCGTCTTGGCTGGGGGTTCTTCCAGGCGGTGGCGGGCGCCGCTGATGGTGAAACCTTCCTGGTAGAGGAGTTCGCGGATGCGGCGGACCAGCAAGACTTCGTGGTGCTGGTAGTAGCGGCGGTTGCCGCGCCGCTTGACCGGGCGCAGTTGCGTGAATTCCTGCTCCCAGTAGCGCAACACGTGCGGCTTGACGCCGCATAAATCGCTGACTTCGCCAATCGTGAAATAACGCTTGGCGGGGATCGGCGGAAGTACGGTCTTATTGTCCGACGTGGCCATTGCTGCCGAGCTTGAGGTTTTCGACGGCAAGTTTGAGTTTCTGGCTGGCGTGGAAGGTCACGACGCGGCGCGCGGTGATGGGGATTTCCTCACCGGTCTTGGGATTGCGGCCGGGCCGTTGCGGTTTGTCGCGCAACTGGAAGTTGCCGAAGCTGGACAGTTTGACGCTGTCGCCGTTCTCCAGCGCGCCGCGGATTTCTTCAAAAAAGCTTTCGACCATGTCCTTGGCCTCGCGTTTGTTCAGGCCCACTTTTTCGAACAGCAAATCGGCCAGTTCCGCCTTGGTCAATGTCATGTTGCCCCCTGAATTGTTGTTAGGTCGGTTTAAGTCCGCAATGCCGCGGCGAATTTATTGACTGCAATTTCGATCAGACCGTTGATCACCGCATCGGCTTCGCTGTCCGCCATAGTTTTTTCAGTATCTTGCATAACTATGTGGAACGCAAGGCTTTTTTGCTGCTGGTCGACACCCTTGCGGTGGTAGACATCGAACAACTGAATGTCGCGCACGATGGCCGGCGCCGCCGCGCGCAGGGCGTCGAGCAGGGGTTGCAGCGGTTGATCGTAAGCCACCAGCAAGGCAAGGTCGCGCTCCACCGAGGGAAAGCGCGAGACTTCCTGGTAGTGCGGCAAAGGCTGGCGTGTCAGCGCACTGAGCTCGATCTCGCAGACGATGGGCGCGAGGTTGCCCAGGCTCGCCAACTCGTATTTTTGCACCCACTGCGGATGCAATTCGCCGATCATGCCGATGGCCTTGCCGTCGAGTTGGATCGTCGCCGCGCGGCCGGGATGCAGGGCCCCCGCCGAGTTGGGGGGGAGGGCAGGGTGGGCCAACTCCACGAACCTCAGTTGTTGCCGCGGAAACAGCGACTCGACATCGGCCTTGAGGTCGAAGAAATCGACGTTGCGGGTCGGCTCGCCCCATTGTTCAGGGTCGGCCGGTCCCGCACACAGCGCGGCGACCCGCAGGGGTTGGGCGTAGCCCGCGACGGGGAAGGCGGCGGTATCGCGCAAGAAGGCGCGGCCGATCTCGAAGACCCGGACGCGCCGGGTGCGCCGCTTGAGGTTGTAGGCCAGCGTGTTGACCAGGCTGCCGATCATGCCCGAGCGCATAACGCCCATTTGGCTGGCGAGCGGGTTGGCGAGTGCGATGGGGTCCGCGTTGCCGTAGAAATCGGCTTCCCAGGCGGCATCGACGAAACTGTAATTAACGACTTCCTGGAAGTCCCGCTCCGCCAACTGGTGGCGCAATGGCATGGTAGTGCGTTGTTCTTCGGGCAGCGGCAGCATCGCCAGGCTACCGTTGGGCAGCGGCGCGGGGATGTTGTCGTAGCCGTGCAGGCGGGCAATTTCCTCGATCAGGTCTTCCTCGATTTCGATGTCGTAGCGGTATGAGGGCGGCGTAATGACGAAGTCGTCCGCGGTGCGGGTCAAGGGGAAGCCCAGGCCTTGTAGCAACTTCTCTATCTGGGCCACCGAGAGCTGGATGCCGAGGACTTTCGCGGCGCGCGCGCTGCGCAGCCGGACCGGGGGACGTTGCGGCAGATGGGCCGGCGACACGGCTTCGACGACCGGGCCGGGACTGCCGCCGCAGATGTCGAGTATCAGTTGCGTGGCGCGTTCGATGGCGGCGCGCTGTAACTGGAAATCGACGCCGCGCTCGTAACGGTACGAGGCATCGCTGGAAAAGCCCAGGGCACGCGCCTTGCCGGCGATGGCGGCGGGGGAGAAGAAGGCGCTTTCGAGGAACAGGTCGGTGGTGGCGTCGCCGATGCCGCTGTCCTCGCCGCCCATGATGCCCGCCAGCGCCAGTGCTCGGGCGCCATGGCGCTCGTCGGCGATCAGGGCGGTGTCGGCGGCGGGGGTGACGACCTGCTCGTTGAGGAGCTGGAGTTGCTCGCCGGCCCGCGGATAGCGTACGTGGATGCTGCCGTCGAGTTGAGCATTGTCGAAGGCGTGGAGCGGCTGGCCGAGTTCGAGCATGACGTAGTTGGTGACGTCGACCAGCGCGCTGATAGCGCGGATACCGCTACGTTCAAGGCGCTGCTTCATCCATTCGGGCGAGGCGGCACGGCCATTGACCCCGCTGACGATGCGGCCGCAGTAACGCGGGCAGGCGCTGGGGGCATCGAGCAGGATGGCGCGCTGGCGGTCGTGCGTGGCCGGTATCGCCGCCAGTGCCGGCAGGGTCAGCGGGGCGCCGCTCAAAGACGCGACTTCGCGGGCAATGCCCTGCAAGGAGAGACAGTCCGCGCGATTCGGGGTGAGCTTGAGGGTGAACAGGGTGTCGTCGAGCAGCAGGTGCTGGCGGATATCCTGCCCCACCAGCGCGTCCTGCGCCAGCGCCAGCAGGCCGCCGTGGTCCTCGGAGATGCCCAGTTCGCGGGCCGAACAGAGCATGCCGAAAGACTCGACGCCGCGCACCTTGGCCTTCTTGATGGTGATGCCCGGCAAGGCCGCGCCGACCAGGGCGCAGGGCACTTTCATGCCTGCCGCCACATTCGGTGCGCCGCAGACGATTTGCAGGGGCTCGCCGAGTCCGGCATCGACGCGGCAGAGCTTGAGCTTGTCGGCGTCGGGATGTTTGTCGACCGCCAGCACCTGGGCCACCACGACGCCGCTGAAGGCAGGGGCGACGGGCCGCATCTCCTCGACTTCGAGGCCGGCCATGGTCAGCAGGTGCGCCAGTTCCTGGCTGGAAAGCGGCGGATTGACGAGGGTGCGCAGCCAGTGCTCGGAAAACTGCATGGTATCAGTTGAATTGGGCTAGGAAACGCAGGTCGCCATCGTAGAACAGGCGCAGGTCATCGATGCCGTAACGCAGCATGGTCAGGCGATCCGGGCCCATGCCGAAGGCGAAGCCGGTGTAGCGCTCGGGATCGATGCCGCCGTGGCGCAGCACATTGGGATGGACCATGCCGCAGCCGCCGATCTCCAGCCAGCGGCCTTCCATCGAGCCGCTCATGAAGGCCACGTCGATCTCGGCGGAAGGCTCGGTGAAAGGGAAGAAGGAGGGGCGAAAGCGCGTCTTGAGGTCATCGCTCTCGAAGAAACGCCGCAGGAAATCGGCGGCGACGCCTTTGAGGTCGGCGAAGCTGACGTTTTCGCCCACCCACAATCCTTCGACCTGATGGAACATCGGCGAATGGGTGGCGTCCGAATCGACCCGATAGACGCGTCCCGGGGCGATGATGCGGATCTCGGGCATGTGCTCCAGGTGGCCGTATTGGGCCACGTGTGCCTGCATGTAGCGGATTTGCACCGGGCTGGTATGCGTGCGCAGCAGTACGCCGGGCGCGTTTTCGAGATAGAAGGTGTCGTGCATCGAGCGCGCCGGATGATTCTCGGGCGTGTTCAGTGCCGTGAAGTTGTACCAGTCTTCCTCGATCTCGGGGCCGTCGGCGACTTCGAAGCCGATGCTGCGGAATAGTTCCTGGATGCGCTCCAGGGTGCGGATGGCCGGATGCAGGCCGCCGCGTCCGCGGCCGCGGCCGGGCAGGGTGATGTCCAGCGCCGAGGCATCCAACTGGGCTTCCAGGGCGGCGCGCTTGATGGCGTCGCGGCGGGCGTTGAGGCTGGCCTCGATCCGGTCCTTGGCGTGGTTGATGGCGGCGCCCGCGCTGCGGCGTTCCTCCGCCGGCATCTTGCCGAGTCCCTTGAGAAGTTCGGTCAGCGAGCCGCTCTTGCCCAGGTAGCGCGCCTTGGCCTGCTCCAGTTGCGCGGCATCATTGATGCCGGCAAATTCGCTGGTGGCGGCGCTGATCAGTTGCTCGATGGGTTGCATACGAGTACCGCGCCGCCGGCATGGCCTGCGGCGCGGGCGCTATCTCCAATCAGGCAGCGACGGTCTTCGGCAAATGGGCCTTGGCCTGGTTCGCGATGGCCGCGAACGCCGGCTTGTCGAACACCGCCAGGTCGGCCAGCACCTTGCGGTCGACCTCGATGGAAGCTTTCTTCAGGCCGTTCATCAGGCCGCTGTAGTTCATTCCCAGCTCCCGCGCGCCGGCGTTGATACGGGCGATCCACAGGGCGCGGAACTGGCGCTTCCTCTGGCGACGGTCGCGGTAGGCATACTGCCCCGCTTTCATCACCGCTTCCTTGGCGATACGATAGACGTTCTTGCGCCGGCCGCGATAGCCCTTGGCTGCGTCGAGAACCTTCTTGTGGCGCGCGCGCGCCGTTACACCGCGTTTGACTCTTGGCATGTCGTGATCTCCTTACGCGTAGGGCATCATCGCGCGGACGGACTTCACGTCGGCGGCAACTACTGCGGTTGTCCCGCGCAACTGGCGCTTGGACTTGGTGGTTTTCTTGGTGAGGATGTGACGCTTGAATGCAGAGGCGCGCTTGATGCTGCCCCCGGCGCGCACCTTGAATCGCTTCTTGGCACCGCTCTTGGTTTTCATCTTCGGCATCGAAGATACTCCTTTTCTAACATGGCACCAGGTGACCTTCGCTATGAAGATGCTTGTATGACCCGCAGCCACTTGTATCGTCTGCCACGCTTTCGGCTTACTGCCGACAGCGGACAAACGGATTCGCTATTTTGCTGCTACCTTCCTCAAGGGCGCCAGCACCATCACCAACTGGCGGCCCTCCATCTTGGGGAACTGTTCGACCACCCCATGTTCCAGCAAATCCGCCTTGACCCTTTCCAACAGGCGTATGCCGAATTCCTGGTGGGCCATTTCGCGGCCGCGGAAGCGCAAGGTCACTTTAGTTTTGTCGCCTTCCTGCAAAAACTTGATCAGGTTACGCAGCTTGATCTTGTAATCGCCCTCGTCGGTACCCGGACGGAACTTGATTTCCTTGACCTGGATCTGCTTCTGCTTGAGCTTCGCGTCATGCGCCCGCTTGGCTTCCTGGTACTTGAATTTGCCGAAGTCCATGAGGCGGCAAACCGGCGGTTGCGCCGTGGGCGCAATTTCAACCAGATCCACACCTTTTTCTTCAGCCAGATCGAGCCCGACACGCAACGGCACGATCCCAAGTTGTTCAGCATCCAGCCCAACCAGTCGAATCTCGGGGGCGTTTATTTCATTGTTGACGCGCTGCGTCTTTTCCTGGGCGATGGTTCAGTTCTCCAATTGATCAATAAATCAGGCCGTCGCGAGTTGCGCACCACGCACGCCTCGTTCCTGCAAAAGGCGCTCGATCAACGATTCGGGAGACATCTGCCCGAGATCAAGATTGCCTCGGGCACGCACGGCGACCATCCCCGCAGCCTTTTCCTTGTCGCCTATAACGACAATGTAAGGCCGCTTTAACAAGCTATGTTCGCGTATTTTATAGTTTATTTTCTCGCTACGCAAATCCGATTCAACGCGCAGGCCGGCCGAGCGTAGTTTTTCCGCCACACTTGTCGCGTAATCGGTCTGGGCTTCGGAGATATTCATCACCACCGCCTGCACCGGCGAGAGCCACAAAGGGAAGGCGCCGGCATGGTGTTCGATGAGGATGCCGATGAAACGCTCCAGTGAACCCAGCACCGCGCGATGCAGCATCACCGGCGTGTGGCGGGCATTGTCGTCGCCCACATATTCGGCGCCGAGGCGTTCCGGCAGGGAGAAGTCGAGCTGCAAGGTGCCGCACTGCCAGACCCGGCCGAGGCAATCCTTCAGGGAAAACTCGATCTTCGGCCCATAGAAAGCGCCTTCGCCGGGCTGCAAATCGAACTTCAGTCCCTTGGCTTCCAGCGATTGCGCCAGGGCCGCTTCGGCGCGATCCCAGGCTTCCTCGGAGCCGATGCGCTTTTCCGGTCGCGTGGATAATTTGACGAGGATTTCCTCGAAGCCGAAATCGGCATAGACCTTGCGCAACAGGTCGATGAAGGCCAGCGACTCGGACTGGACCTGGTCTTCGGCGCAGAAGATGTGGGCGTCGTCCTGGACGAAGCCGCGCACGCGCATGATGCCGTGCAGCGCCCCGGACGGTTCGTTGCGGTGGCAGGAGCCGAACTCCGCCAGGCGCAGCGGCAGTTCGCGATAGCTCTTGATGCCCTGGTTGAATATCTGCACGTGGCCCGGACAGTTCATCGGTTTCACCGCATAGTCGCGGTTTTCCGACGAGGTCGTGAACATGCTCTCGTGATAGTTTTCCCAGTGGCCGGATTTTTCCCACAAGGCGCGGTCCATTACCTGCGGCGTCTTGACTTCCCGATAGCCGTGCTGGGCCAGCAGGCCGCGCATGTATTGCTCGATCTCCAGCCAGATCGTCCAGCCATGCGGATGCCAGAACACCATACCGGGCGCTTCCTCCTGAAGATGGAACAGGTCGAGGCTCCGGCCGAGCTTGCGGTGGTCGCGCTTCTCGGCCTCTTCCAGCATGTGCAGGTAGGCGTCGAGTTCTTCCTTCTTGGCCCAGGCGGTGCCGTAGATGCGCTGCAACTGCTCGTTCTTTGGGTCGCCGCGCCAGTAGGCCCCGGCCAGCTTCATCAGTTTGAACACTTTCAGCTTGCCGGTGGACGGCACGTGCGGGCCGCGGCACAGGTCGACGAAATCGCCTTCGCGGTACAGCGACACTTCCTGATCGGCGGGTATCGCCGCGATCAGCTCGGCCTTGTAGTGCTCGCCGATGGATTTGAAGAATTCGACGGCTTGGTCGCGCTGCCAGACTTCGCGCGTCACCGGAAAGTCCTGCTTGGCGAGTTCCGCCATGCGTTTCTCGATGGCGGCCAGGTCTTCGGGTGTGAATGGCCGCTGGTAGGCGAAGTCGTAGTAGAAACCGTTTTCCACCGTCGGGCCTATGGTCACCTGGGCATCCGGGAACAGCTGTTTGACCGCGTAAGCGAGCAGGTGGGCGGTCGAGTGACGGATCACCTCGATGCCGTCGGCATCCTTGTCGGTGACGATGGCGACTGCGGCGTCGTTGTCGATTCGATGCGACAGATCGACCAGCTTGCCATCGACGCGACCCGCCAGGGCCGCCTTGGCCAATCCGGGGCCAATGGAAGTCGCCACTTCCGCCAGCGTAACCGGCTGCGGAAAGTTGCGTTGGGAGCCATCGGGCAGTGTCAGGACCGGCATGATCAATTTTCCAAAATGTATTACAGGTTCGTGTTTCCAACGCGGTCTGTGCGTAGGTTGCCGAAGCGTTCGGCCGGCGGCGAAAATAAGCTTGGAAGTATAACAAAGGCAGACCCATACCGATCGGAGAATTTGCAGACCGATAGTGCGGCGCCCGCCGGAAGTCCAGCGCGGATGCCGTTTTGGCCTGCATTGCGCGAAGATATTCAAGGACCCTGCGCAGAATGTTTACTTGCAGGTAAAATCACCCTCTGGAACTGGGCGGGCCGCGAGCCTGCAATCAGCCGCCGGGGGCGAAAATGGCTTGGTATCTTTACATGATTGAATGCGAGGATGGCAGCATCTACACCGGGATCGCCATCGACGTGGCGCTACGTTATGCTGCTCACGCCAGCGGAAAGGGCGCCCGTTATACTCGCTCCCACCGGCCCCGGCGACTGCTGTTCAGCTACGAGTATGCCGACAAGTCATCGGCCCTGAAGGCCGAATATGAAATGAAGCGCTTGACCGCCGCCGAGAAACGCACCTTCTGCATGCAGCACGGTGTCTGAAAAAGGAAATAAGCATGACGACTGAAGAACAGCGCTCCCCTCACGCAAGGCTCCGCGAACTGCTGGCGATACCGGAGCGCTTGCGTACCGACGCCCAGTGGGACGAAATCATCGAGATCGAGATCAGCCAGGGGCCAAAGAAGCCGTCCGGCAACATGTCGAAGCCGTCGTCCCAAGCGCCGTCGCGCCAGCCGGACAGGAAGCCATCCGTACCGGGCAAGCACATGCGCAAGCGGCGGCCCGGCGGGCATGACAAGTAGACACCTCGACGACAGTCTCGTCCTGGAGTATTCCAGGTAGTCGTTTTTTGGGTCCCGCTATTTCCAGGACCGATGGCGTCGCTGCATGAGTTGTCAAGCCGCTGATTGGCTTGTTCGCGCCGAGCGCTTTGTTGCTCATGCCTGATGAGGCCAGTCGACCAAGTTCCGACATGAAAAATCATTCCGTGACGCTGTGGATAAACAGTTTTCTTGCCGAGCGCAAGTTGCGCGCGAATTCGATCATCATCACCGTCTACGGTGATTCGATCGCACCGCACGGGGGAACGGTTTGGCTCGGCAGTTTCATCCGCCTGGTCGAGTCGCTGGGATTGAACCAAAGGATGGTTCGCACCAGCGTGTTTCGCCTGGTCAAGGAAAAATGGCTGGTCTCGGAGCAGATCGGCCGCAAGAGCTTCTACAGCCTGACGGCCTCCGGTCGGCGCCGCTTCGAGCATGCCTATCGGCGCATCTATGACGAGCCGCAGACGCAATGGGAGGGCGGCTGGCAGATTGCCTTCATCACCGGCGGGAAACTCAGTCATTCCCAGCGCGACGGATTGCGCAAGGACTTGCTGTGGGAAGGATTCGGGGTGATAGCCCCGGGCGTGCTTGCGCACCCGTCCGACAGCAGTGCGTCTTTGACTGAGATATTGCGCGAGAACGAGGTCCACGACTTGGTGGTGGTGATGCAGGCACACACGCTCGGCGCGCAGTCGAGCCGGCCCCTGCAAGAACTGGTGAGGGAGTGCTGGAGCCTGGACGTTATTGCCCAGGACTACCAGCGCTTCATCAAGCGCTTCCAGCCGGTACTGCGCTCGCTGAAGACCAGCCGCGCGATTGATCCGGAGCAATGTTTCGTGGTGAGAACGCTGTTGATGCATGAGTTCCGCCGGGTCCTGTTGCGGGACCCGCAGCTGCCGCAGCAATTGCTGCCGAAGGACTGGCCCGGTGAAATCGCGCGCCGGATGTGTCGCGATCTGTATAGCCTGACCCAGTGCGGTGCCGAGCAACACTTGATGGACGTGCTGGAAACCGTCGAAGGGCCGCTGCCGCAACCGGCAAACTATTTCTTCCAGCGATTCGGCGGCGTCCTGGTCAAGGATTGCGGGCTGGATGCGGCATGAATCCATTGCATATCGCCATTGTCGGTGCCGGTCCGTCCGGCCTGTATGTTGCCGATGCGCTCGCGCGCAAACTGGCGCATGCGCATATCGACCTGATTGACCAACTGCCCACGCCCCTGGGCTTGCTTCGCGGCGGTGTTGCCCCCGACCATCAGGCCACCAAGAGTATCGCCCGGCAATTCGAGCGCGTGCTGGGCAAGGAGTGCCTGCGGTTCCGCGGCAATGTCGCCGTTGGCCGCGATGTCAGCTACCTGGAACTCAAGTCCATCTATGACATCGTGGTCGTCTGTATTGGCGCATTGACTGATCGCCGGATGGGGATCCCAGGAGAGGATCTGGCCGGAGTCTATGGCTCAGGTTCCTTTGTCGCCTGGTACAACGGATTGCCCGCCGGGCGCGATCTCGAACCGCTGGTCGATGCCGGCAGCGTCGCCATCGTCGGCAATGGCAATGTCGCGCTGGATATTGCGCGCCTGCTGGGAAAGACCGAGGGCGAGCTGGCGAACTCCGATCTATGCAGGCACGCGCGTTTGAAGCTGGCCGCGGCGTCGCTCAGCGATATCTGGCTGGTCGGCCGCCGCGGGCCGCTGGATGCCGGCTTCACGCCGGCTGAACTGGGT
>Ga0172379_10009308_pt1 | contig 12158 bp, 15 predicted proteins | sample GrowelOW334metaG_FD_119756 | JGI IMG/M metagenome (GOLD analysis project Ga0172379, IMG submission 119756) | Groundwater microbial communities from an aquifer near a municipal landfill in Southern Ontario, Canada - Groundwater well OW334 metaG | ecosystem: Environmental > Aquatic > Deep... | reverse complement strand
CGTTTGAGAAAGGAATTACCCAAGGAGGGCAAGGCGAAGTGTACGATATAGTACATGAGCCGCAGCCTGACGCAGGGGAAAACTTAAATCAAACGGGTATATTTAGCGATTTATTCCCGCCTGCCACAGCACATCCGCCTTGCCATTATCATTAACGGCGCGGGCAAGGACAAACAGAAAATCCGACAATCTGTTCAGGTATTTAACAGCCTCTGGGTTAGTTTTTTCCTGCGCGGCAAGTGAGCAAACAAGGCGCTCAGCGCGGCGCGTGACCGTTCTTGCCAGATGCAAAAATGCCGCCCCTTCACTGCCGCCTGCCAGCACAAAGGAATTAAGCGGCGAAATATGCGAGTTGAGCTGGTCAATTTCGCGCTCCAAACGCTCGGTTTGCCTAGGAATTATACGCAGAGCCTTATCCTCCCTACCGTCATGATAAGGTGTTGACAAATCTGCCCCTAAATCAAACAAATCATGCTGAATTCTAAGCAACATTTGCCCATATTCGCCGCAAATATATAAGCGGGCAATGCCAATAGCGCAGCCAGCTTCATCCACCGTGCCGTAACACTCCACCCGCAAATCATATTTCGGGCGGCGGCTACCATCAGTAAGCCCAGTATCGCCTGCATCACCAGTTTTAGTGTAAATTTTATTCAGCTTGACCATAAATCTCCGATTTTGGCTCTAAACTATCAAAACTATGGCAATGATTGCAGTGCAAAGCCCATTCTTTCTGGCTGCCAGCGCAGATTCTGCATACAAAAATAGCACTGGCATCTTCGCCGAAGCCACTATGTTTTTTAGCTTTTTTCAGGATATTTTCCGCCTTCCGCATATCACCGGTTGCGCTATAGACCCGTGCAGCAAAATCAGCCGCTGGCGCGAAATATGGCAGCTTGGAAAGTGCATATCTGGCAAGGCCTAAAGCCTCTTCATTATGCCCATCGGCCAGCAATTCCCTGCCCCGCACGATGCTTATCAGCGCGATCAGGCGGTTACGTTCTTTGCGTGGAATGCGTAGGTTTTGTACAGTTGCCAGCGCAGCTTTCCATTGTTTCAAACGAACCTGTAAATTCAAAACCTGTAACGCCGATAAACTATCCTTGGGATTGAGCTGATTAGCCTGCCTAGCAAGCTCCAAAGCACGCGGTAGATCGTCATGTTTATTGGCGTTATCACTAAGCGAACGTGCTGCTAGATAATTGGTCTCTTTATGCAGTAATAATTGCTCGAGCAGGGCGTTGGTGGTCGCCTCATCGCCTTTGGTTTTGGCTATTTGTGCAGACAGCAAAATAGTAAGCGGTGTGCGCCCGAGCAGTTTTTCCACCTTTTTAGTGTGCGCCTCGGCAGCGGCAATATCAGAAGAAGCAAGGGCAGCGACACTATAGGTTAACTCGCCAATTCCAAGCTTTAGCTTATTTGCCGCACGGCGTTCAAAAAAACGAGCAAAAAAACGGGATGGCGCGAAAATTATTTGCAGTAAAAATGTCAGCACCAAAGCCGCAACCACGCCACAAATAAGGATAAAAGCAACGCTGGTATCTATACGGTAATCAAACCAGAACATGGTAACGCTGCCAGCATTTTCTGCAAGGAACGAGGCCGCAAACCCCGCCCCTGCAACCAAAATCAGAAATAAAAGCAGCTTTGTCATGGCTTGGTTACGGGCTTAACTATTGGTTGTGGGCTGGCCAGCAAAACTTGTAGTTTATCCAGACTTTCCTTTGCCTCTAAATGTTTTTTGGCATTTGTAATCCACTCGGCAAAAACCTCTCGGGCAGGCGCAGAAAGTTTTTCCAGCTCGGCAACAGCCTTATCCAAAGCGGGCAAATTACCAGCAAGCTGGCCTTCAGCGCGAGCAATTACCGCCTCATCATCACTCCCCTTTTGTTTACCAATTTTGCGAATGGTGATGACTTTGTTAGAAGTGTTTTTCAGCCAGCCCGAATCTTTACCCACAACAGCTTGTTTGGCAAGAGGCTCAAACTGCCTGACAAGCTCACTTGCAGGCAGCAAACCACGCTCGGCATCTGGTGATAATTTTGCAAAAATCTCTTCACCAGCAGGGTTGTTCACCAGCAAGTTTTTAAGTTGGGTCAGAGGATAAGCATAAGGTTCACCACGAGAAATAGCTTCTTTCATCTGGCCGAAAGCGACCATAGAAGCAAGATTATTTTCCGATTTTTGGGTGGCGGCGACAAGCTGCTCTTCCTGCCTGATTTTAAGTATGGAAAGCTCGGTTTCCAGCTTTGCCAATTTGTCCTCCAGCGCTTGCAAACGCGCATTATCCTGCGGCTCTTGCGGGGTTGGCTGTGTTGTTGAAACTGGCGTAGTTGGTGATACTGGCTGTGTTGGTTGCAAATCCTGCGACGCAACGGACAGAGCTTGCGGCGAAGGCAAATCATCCGTTTTTTCAGACAGCGACACGGCGGAAGTCACTGATGCGCCATCCCGCTCCATGCCAAACATCAACTCTGGCACTATACGCCCGAACACAGGTACGACCACAGCAAGCAGCAATGCACAAAATATAAATATCTTCAGCCCACGCCACGAATATCTCGGCGCAGGTTCAAGCTTGGTGGCAACTTGTTCTTCTGGTTCAGACATAGAATTACCCCAGTATCAGGCTTTATGTGAGTAAGCATTATCTACGCATAAAAGCAAAGATGCAAGCGTTGGCTTATCGGCACTGTAAATTGCCCGCCAAGTGGCATATTCCGCCGCAGACGCAACATTTTCGCTAAAGCAGAAAGCGTCAATTTTTTGCAAATAAGCCAGCGCATCTGCCTTTTTTGCAAGCGATAAGAAAATCTGCACCGTGCGTGGCGAGAAAAATGTTACAGCATCAATCTGCCCGCGCTTCAATTGTTCCACCAAAGTATCGGAAAGGTTTTCAGCGGCAATCGCCTCATATACTACCACGCGCTCAACCTGCATTCCCCCCACCGCTAAAACTTCGCCCAAATCCACGCTGATATTCTCGCCAGAAACATAGAGCAGGCGGGAATCTTCATCATATCCGCTGGCGATATAATCCAGCATTGCATCCACATTCCCGCCCGCCATGCTGACATGAATAAACCCTAAATTAGCAGCGATTTCAGCGGTTTTTTCACCCACACACAGCAAAAACATATCGCGGATTTCGGTAAGCATAGCCAGAGCCTGCACCCCATGCTGGCTGGTAATCAGCACCGCATTGGGATCTTCCAGCAAGGCATTGGCAAGCTCGGTGCGGGCGGTGTGACGCAGAAAAATCTCGGTCAGAGGTTCATGGATGGCGTGATAGCCGCTTTCCTGCAAAGCATCACGCAGCTCACCCTCATCGCCAAGGGCGCGGGTTATAACTATAGTTTCATTGCTCATTAGACTTCCTTATAAACTCATTTTAACTTCAAACTTTCTTGCAATGAACCTTCCTCGCTCATGTCATGTATAAAACATACACTCATTTCGCTCAGCTTTCATTGCTTCGCACTTTATTGTTAAAATGAGTTTCTAAAGAAGTCTATACCCTCATAAATCAATTCTATATTTTTAATCCGCTAGACATTCAGAAAGCAAATGTTTTTCCCCTTCCCGTTCCATTGTTTTTTATTAATTATAATGTTTACCGTTATAATGTTTACCGCCCCCAAAGATTCCAGCCTTTGCGGAAATGACTAAGAGTTCTGGAATTATGAAAAATTGGAGAAAATATGCCCATCTGGCTCACCCTTATTCCTGCAATTTCTGGCTTGCTTGATAAATTAATTCCTGACCCTGAAGCACGGGAAAAAGCCAAGCTAGAACTTCTCAAAGCCGAGCGAGCGAATGATCTTGCCGAACTGCAAACGGCACTTTCCGCTGATAAAATGCAAGCCGACATTAACCAGCAAGAGGCTGAAAATACTAATTTATTTGTTGCAGGCTGGCGGCCGTTCATCGGCTGGGTATGCGGAATTGCCTTTGCCTATCATTTTATTATCCAGCCTGTTTTGGTTTTTATCCTTACCAATAGTGGTAGAAAAGCAGAACTTCCCGCCTTTGATATGCACACATTATCAACCGTGCTGATGGGGATGCTGGGGCTTGGTGGACTTAGGACATTAGAAAAAGTAAAAAGTGTTTCAAAATAATTCACTACAAGCTGCGGATGCTTAAGAAAAATTTAACTGTTTGCACTGTATCATTACGCCAATACAGTACAAAACCCACTTCTTACAAGGCATACCACTTTGCACAACCCACTGGCAAACTACAATATATTGGTAGCTGATGCAGATATTGAATTATCGCGCACCTTGAAAACTATGCTTGATGAAATGGGTTTTGTAAACGTAACCACCACTCGCAGCGGCAAAGATGCTATCCGTTTGATGCAAAATTCCCCGTTTGATTTCATAATCACCGAGTGGAACACGCAACATGTTGACGGCTTGTCCCTGCTTGAGTTTTTAAGATATAGCCCTGATTCACCGAACACCACCATCCCCGTGATTATGCTCACAGGCAGGGCTGAACAGGTTGACGTATTCCTCGCCCGCGACCGCGGCATCAATGAATATGTAATAAAACCATTTACCGCCCGCTCTATTTATAGCCGTCTGGAGCGCATCATCGAACAGCCACGAAACTTTGTATTATCGTCATCATTTATAGGGCCATGCCGACGCATCAAGGACAAGCCACCCGAAGGGGTTTCAGAGCGGCGAGAACGCTCAATAACCCCGCAAACACAGCCAAAAGATGCGAGCATACAGACTCAAAATGTCAGCTCTGAACCCCAAGTCTGGCTACCTGATTTTCTGCTGAAGAAAAAACTTGGCCAGAAATCTGGTGAAGATGCTAAATTAGGTGATTTTGTAACCCCAGAAATACTGAGCAAATCGCAAGATGCGATCAATGCTATAACCCGTGATTCTCTGCAATGGATACGCGATAATCTCAAAGAAATAAAACTGTTATATGAGGCGCTTATCAGCCCAGAACCAGCAAAAACCGTTGGTACGGATATAGCCAGTGTTGCGCTGGTGATTTGCGCAAGGGCAGGCACTTTTGGCTATGCCCGCGCTTCGGAAATAGCATATGAGCTATATCTTTTTGCTCGCAACAAGCTTGAGCCTAATGATAAATCGCAACATATTGTGGTACAGAAACATATTGATGTACTCTATGTCATACTCGGCAACCAGATGCGCGGCAGCGCAGGAGCGGTTGGAGCGCAAATTGCCGCCGAGCTAAAAGCATTAGTTGCAAAATACTCTTAAATGTATAAAATGGCTGCATGAGAACAATCACCCACCAACGAAAAACCAAAGAAACTCAGGTAAGCGTTACGCTTAATCTTGACGGCACTGGTAAATATGAAATTGCAACTGGCATCGGCTTTCTTGACCATATGCTCGAGCAGCTTTCCCGCCACAGCTTAATTGATATTACCCTTAAGGCCGCTGGGGATCTACATATTGATGCCCACCACACCACCGAGGATACAGGCATTGCCATTGGTGAGGCTTTTGCCAAGGCTCTTGGCGAGCGGCGTGGTATCGTGCGTTATGGAAGTGCGCTGATTCCGATGGATGAAACCTTGTCACGGGCAGTGGTTGATTTATCTGGCCGCCCATATTTTGTATGGAATGTAGAGTTTTCAAAGCCTAAACTGGGCGATATGGATACTGAGCTGTTCCGCGAGTGGTTTCAGGCTTTTGCCTTTGCCGCTGGTGCAACTTTGCACATTACCAATGAATATGGCGTGAATAATCACCATATTGTAGAATCTTGCTATAAGGCTCTGGCCAAAGCGCTGCGGATGGCGATTGATATTGACCCTTGCAAGGCGGATGAAATACCATCTACCAAAGGCACATTGGGCGGAAGCCTGACATGATTTTTTGCCCAAAAATACAGATTTACACTGTGCATGTTAACCCTGCCCTGCCGAGTGCTGCTGAGCAGGCTGTTTTCGTGCGCGAGGGTTTTTGCTGGCTGGCATTTATTTTTGGCATTGCATGGACGCTATATCATCGTTTATGGCTGGTTTCAGCGCTGATTGCAGCAGCTGTAATCGTACTTGGCGAAGGTGAAAAACAGAATCTGTTTACCTCTTCTGGCTTTCTAATTTTGCAATTTGCACTTAGTTTTTTTATCGGGCTTAATGCCAATGATTGGCGACGCGAAGCCCTTGCCCGCCGTGGCTATCTCACTTATGATGTGGTGGCAAGCGACAGTGATTTCCATGCGAAGCAACGATATTTTGAGCGCCTCACCCTAGTATAAAATCATGTCAAAAAACACATTCCAAATTGTATTGGTGATTTTTTCATTTATCGCCATTGCGGTTCACTTATTAATGCCTGTAGGAGTTTTGCGCGATATTCCGCTGATATTGGTGATTATTGCAGGTTCAATTCCGCTATTATGGGAAATTTTCAAAAAACTACTCAAGCGGGATTTGGGTGCGGATATATTGGCCGCTATTGCGCTGGTAACTGCTGCTTTTCTTGGTGAATATCTAGCGGCGGTATTGATTATTTTAATGCTAGCAGGCGGACAGGCACTTGAATTATACGCGATGCGTAAGGCCTCATCGGTGCTGGCAGCACTTGCCGAGCGGATGCCAACCATTGCCCACCGAAAAATCACCTCTGAGGCTGGCGGTGAAAAAACCGAAGAAATCGCTATTTCCGATATAAAAATTGGCGATTATATCGTGGTTTTCCCGCATGAAACCTGCCCTGTGGACGGAACATTGGCTGAAGGACATGGCAGCATGGATGAAGCGTACCTGACGGGTGAGCCATACCGCGTTTCCAAAACCAAAGGCTCGCAGGTATTGTCGGGTGCGATTAACGGCGAGGCAGTGCTGGTGGTAAGGGCAGAAAAATTACCGCAGGATTCACGCTATGCCAGCATTATGAAAGTCATGCAGGAAGCCGAAGAAAAACGCCCCGCCCTACGCCGCCTTGGTGATCAGATCGGTGCGATATTTGCCCCCCTTGCCCTTGTCATCGCTTTCGCGTCATGGTGGTTTACGGGTGATGCAACCCGCTTTCTGGCGGTGCTGGTGGTTGCCACCCCTTGCCCGCTTTTAATCGCCATTCCAATAACTATAATTAGTGCAATTTCCATGGCCGCCAAGCGCGGTATCATCATCAAAGACCCGACTGTGTTAGAGCGCCTGCCAACTTGCCGTACAGCAATTTTTGACAAAACAGGAACGCTAACATATGGCCGCCCTGAACTCACTGAAATTATAGCCGCAAACGGCGTGAATGAAGAGCAAATACTGCAATATGTAGCAAGTCTGGAGCGTTATTCCAAGCACCCGCTGGCACATGCGATTTTGCAAAAGGCAGAAGTATCAAAACTATTGTTATTAGAGGCGCAAAGCGTTTCAGAAGTAGCAGGTCGCGGCTTGATTGGCATGGTTGAAGGCAAAGAACTCGCCGTTACCAATCGAAAAAAACTTGCAGAATCTGCCCCAGAAATTGCCACACAATTACCCGTAGAAAAAGAAGGGCTGGAATGCGTGGTGCTTTTGAATGACAGGCTTGCGGCAGTTTTTATTTTCCGCGATACGCCGCGCGAAGATGGAGAATCTTTCGTTTGTCACCTTGCACCCTCGCATCAATTTACCAAAATCATGCTGGTTTCTGGCGACCGAGAATCAGAAGTTGCCTATCTTGCCCAGCGTATGTGCATTGGCGATATGCTTGCTTCGCAAACACCGGAACAAAAGCTCGCCATCGTGCGCAGTGAAACAGCAAAAGCCCCAACCTTATTCATGGGCGATGGCATTAATGATGCACCAGCACTTGCTGCTGCCACTGTGGGTTTAGCTTTTGGCGGAGGAAGCAGCGTTACTTCCGAGGCTGCGGGTGCGGTGATTCTGGAAAACACTTTGGCAAAAGTTGATGAACTGCTACATATCAGCGAATCCATGCGCAAAATTGCCATGCAAAGTGCGGCTGGCGGCATGGTGCTTAGCGTTATCGGTATGGGTTTTGCGGCAGCGGGGATGCTTTCGCCAGTGGCAGGGGCAATTGCTCAGGAAGGGATTGACGCGCTGGCAATTCTCTGGGCATTGCGGATGACTTGGCAGGGTAGTATTGAAACTGACATTAAGTAGTAGCTGCTATTTGTTTTTCTTCTGAAATTGCTGGGCAGCGATTTCGTCAAGCATCAAAGTTTCTTTACGTGCTTCTTCGGCTGCAACGCGGATTTTGGCATTTTCCAGCGCAATTTCAAATTTTTTGAGTTCAGTAAATTCTGTAGAAATTTCATTATTGAGCTTGTCAATTTTGCCATCAACTACCACAATTTCCTGACTTATAGCTTCCTGCCGATTTTTTATACGCTTGGCAAATTCGCCAAAAAAACTACTCATTTCTGGTTGATTGCCCGCCAATAAAATCTCTGACTCTAACTCTCTTTGCATCACCACAATGGTTTGTTGCAACTGGGCTTTCTCATTTTCCAGCGCCACCATCTGGCGACGCAAATCATCAAGATTCCGTTTATGCAGGCGAATTAATGTCTTAAGGCCTTTCATTGACTGGTCAAAGCCATGATTTTCTCGCGGGCAACTTCGGGAGACAAGCCTTCTAAATCAGCAAATTTAACCCCTAATTTTTCCACCAGAAGGGCGGTTATATCCTTGGGCGGAGTGCGCCCATGCCCTGAAACGATCACCTCGCCATAGCCATCTTTTACAAAATTCTGGATGTTATATTTATTTTCAGCAACTTGCTTTTGAAATTCCAGAAGCCGCTCAGGCTTTACCGCCACATAACACCAATAGAATCCGCCACGCTCCATCAACCCGCGCACAAGGGTGATATTTCGTGTTTCTTCGGTTTTATCGTTATTATTTACAGCGGTATCAGACACCATCCTACCTTTTTACAAATGTACTAGCAGCATCGCCCGCCCTGCTAAGCAAATCGTGGACAAATTCGCCAGCTATACCCCCAACAACCATAGAACCTATAAGAGTTGCCGCCACGCCTATTTCTTTTGCAACAAGAGCAAGTGGTGGATTTGTAATACTCAGAGCAACAATCGCCGTCGTTATCGCTGCACCAACCACCACCGATCCCCAGCTAACATCCGATATAGCCATAAAATTATCTCCCCGCTATTGTCGTTACGGCCTGCCCAGTTCTGCCCAGTAAATCACTGACAAACTCGGCAACGATACCACCAACAACCGCCGCTCCAGCATATACATAAGCAGATGATGCCGCATGTTCCGCCGCAAAGCTGGCAATAGCACTAAGTGCAGTAATATGCGGAGAAAGTGCAACAACCGCCACCGCCACCGCCGCGCCGACCAGAACCGCACCCCAACTTATATTTCCGATACCCATAAAATGCCTCATTTCAAACAATAAATTACCATCTATATCTCTGCTTATACCATAAAATATCAAAAAGTTATATGACAATTTGGTTAAAGTTTTGTGACAATTAGGATTTGTCCTATTTTTGCACTTAACACTTTTTTTACCAATAGCTGCTACATTACTCGATAATTATAAACTTTATTCAGGAAATACAAATGATTACCATTTACCGTAAACTGGATAAGCAAAACCAACCCCAGATTCACGCCTTCTCTCTTAAAATTGGCGAAAACATCCCCGATGACACTTTATGGGTTGATATTCAGTCAGGTACGTCAATCGAAGAGCAAGCTGTGGTGGCAGCCCAGCTTGGTATGCAAATGCCATCACAAATGGAAATCTGGAAAAATCATGTCCTCAACCGCCTATATATGGAATGCGGGATCGCCTATATGACGGCGGCAATTATCACTAAAGCCGACTCGCCCTATCCGGCCACCAGCGCAGTTACCTTTATTCTTAGCCAAAAATGCTTACTTACACTACGCAGCATTGCGCCAACATCTTTTAATAATTTTGCGCTAAGAGTACAGCGCCCGTCTGAAAATTTTCCAACTTCTGAGCGTATTTTAGAAGGCTTGCTGGAGGAAATTATAACCAGAGTTGCCCATAATTCGGAAGTGGTGGTGGAAACGCTGGATGAACTTTCTCACAGCATTTTCGGCACTGATTTTGATACTGATACGCCAAAGGAAAAAAGCAAAAGCGCATCTAATTTAATGAAAGATGCACTAAAGACTCTGGGCGGCTGCGCGGATCTCAACTCAAAAATCAACGAAAGTCTGCATAGTCTGCACCGTATGCTCTGCTTTTTTAAGCAAATTGCCCCCATGCACAAAGAGGATACAGCAATTGACAATGACATTGATATTCTCGTCACCGACACTATCGCTCTTAGTCAACAGACGGCTTTTCTTTCCGATAAAATAACCTTTCAACTTGATGCAACGCTGGGCATGATCAATGTTGAGCAGAATCTTATTATCAAGATTTTTTCAGTGGTGGCCGTGTTTTTTCTACCACCTACCCTTGTTTCCAGCATGTACGGAATGAATTTCCACAATATGCCCGAATTAAGCTGGGAATTTGGCTATCCGATGGCGATCACAATAATGACTTCCTGTGCGGTTATTCCTTATTTATATTTCCGCAGGAAGGGATGGCTGTAATCTTAAATAACCGCTCTATTTTCAAGCAATAGTCTAAAAATTATCCTTAAACCAAGCGATAAAGCGCTCGAAGCCAGCAGCAAGCCCGCCGCGATGCAGATGGGCATCGAACATTTGTTCCTCACGCGGTTTTTTAATGCGATATTCCAGCATGCCGATCGCCGTGGCAAAGGCTGGGCCACTAACTGCTTCAGCAAGCCCATCAATAGCATGCGGCCGCCCGAGGCGAACCTGTTTGCCAAGGATTGTCGCTGCCATCTCACGCACACCCATAAGCTGGCTAGCACCACCTGTCAGCACCACCCGTTTACCAGCCACACCTGCAACACCGCTCATTTCTATTTTACTGCGGATCATCTCAAAAATTTCTTCCATGCGCGGGCGAATAACATTCACCAGTGCGCTACGTGGCATCGAATTAATTTCCTCGGATTCTTCCTCACCAAGCGGCGGAACATCAATCATGATATGATCATCGCTGGATGTGGCAATCGCGCTGCCATGCAGGGTTTTGAGACGCTCGGCATGAGCAAGACTGGTAGAAAGCCCGCGGGCAATGTCGTTCGTAACGTGGCTGCCGCCAATTGGCACGGAATCAGTGTAGATATTTTTTCCGCCCGCTACAACGCAAAAACTTGTTACGCCTGCCCCCATATCAATCAGGGTTACACCAAGATTTTTTTCATCTTCCTCAAGGCACGCAAGCGCCGAGGCATAAGGTGCGGCTATATATTCCTCCACATTCAAATGACAACGACCTATACAATGCGCGAGATTATTCATTACCCCAGAAAGCCCAGTTATCATATGCACATCAGCACCAAGCTTTTTGCCAAACATTTTGCGCGGGTCAACGATTCCGCGAGCGCCGTCCAAATAATAAGAAACGGGGATCGAGTGCAGAATTTCCTGCTCGCTATGAGATATGCTGGCGCGAGCCTGTTCCATAATGTCCAAAATATCGCGGTCGGTCACTTCCTCGCCAAACAGCGACATTTCCACCGTAACATTGCGTGAGGTTAGATTGCCGCCAGAAAGACTAACAATCACATTTTCAACATTGCCGCCTGCCATTTGCTCAGCGGCATGAACGGCATTAGCGATGGAAGTTTCTGCCTCGGCAAAATCAGTAATCACCCCCGCACGAATACCCTTAGACAATTGATGCCCGATGCCAGCGATTTTTATTTCACCCGCCGAGTCAATATAAGCAATAAAACAGGCGATTTTAGCTGTGCCAATATCCAGCACCGCGATGCTGCCATTCCCGCCTTTATTAAGTAGTTTTTGCTTCTTCATCAGCTTCTCAGATATTTTTTGCGTTTACTGGTTTTTCGGGTTTCTCACCCTCTGGTACTTTTATAAACAACCTTCCCTCAATGCGCAAGTCAATCGCTTTTATGTCCCGACTCAAAACTTGTTCTTTTTTTTGCATTTCCGCAAGCTGTTTCCAAGCTTTTATAGGGTTGTTTTCAGGTAACATAATTTCTATATCCTCGGACTGGCTTATGTCATCACCTGTAGATTTGCGCTGCAAACGTATATTCCAGCGCCTGCCACCTACCCAAATTGCTGCGGTAAAGCGCTTGGCAAGCTCTGG
>Ga0172379_10009307_pt1 | contig 12158 bp, 10 predicted proteins | sample GrowelOW334metaG_FD_119756 | JGI IMG/M metagenome (GOLD analysis project Ga0172379, IMG submission 119756) | Groundwater microbial communities from an aquifer near a municipal landfill in Southern Ontario, Canada - Groundwater well OW334 metaG | ecosystem: Environmental > Aquatic > Deep... | reverse complement strand
GGTGAGGTGTTGACGGTAAAGCGCATGGAAACGGTCGGTTCGTCGACGATGAGCCGGGGCAGTGCCTTCGGCTCATTCTTATTGCAGATGGTATCGCCGATATGCACGTCGTCGATACCGGAAAGCACGACGATGTCGCCCGGCTCGGCGCACGCGCTTTCGATCAGAGCCGGACCCTGGTAGGTTTGAAGTTTGGTGACGTTCAGCGGCCGTTTTTCGTTGTCCTCTCCGATGCAGACCAGCGCGTCTTTGGACTTTGCCGACCCGTTGATCACCTTGCCGATAGCCTGCCGTCCGAAGTAGTCGGAATACGATAGATCCGAAACGAGCATCTGGAAAGGTTCGGCTTTGCAGTACGAAGGACCGGGGATTTCGCTGACGATGGCGTCAAGGAGCGGATGCAAATTCGTACCGTTTTCTTTGAGAGTTTTCTGCGCTATACCGTCGCGTCCGATAGCGTAGAGCAGAGGAAATTCCAGCTGCTCGTCATCGGCGCCGAGGTCGATGAATAAGTCGTAGATTTCGCTCAAGACCGCTTCCACCCGGGCGTCCGGACGATCGATCTTATTGATGACGACAATGACTTTCTTCCCGCCTTCCAAGGCTTTATTAAGCACGAAGCGAGTCTGCGGCAGCGGACCTTCGGAAGCGTCAACCAGGAGTATCGCGCCGTCCACCATGGACAAAGCCCGTTCCACTTCTCCGCCGAAATCCGCATGGCCGGGAGTATCCAGTATGTTTATCTTTATGCCTTTCCATGCGACAGAACAGTTCTTGGCCGCGATGGTGATGCCGCGTTCCCGCTCCAGGTCCATGCTGTCCATCAGGCGTTCTTGCGTTTCCTGACCTTCCCTAAATACGCCGCTCTGCTTGAAGAGGGCATCAACCAGTGTCGTCTTGCCATGGTCTACGTGAGCTATGATCGCGATATTACGTATCGAATCGTTGAGGGTATCTTTTTTCTGCAAACGGAGTTTCCTTTCCTGAACGCGTGAGCGGGCGGGTACCGTATTCTACCGGAAAAGGGGAGCTCGGTCCAGGGGTGGTTTTTTATCAACCTTGACGAATATTATAACTTAATATATACTTCAGTAACTTTAGTATATATCCAGAGGTTGGAATGCGATATCGTTTTGGTGAAAAGATCAGAGAAGTTCGCGACCGGCGAGGCTTGACGCTTAAAGCGGTAGCCGAAGTCGCCGGAGTAAGCGAAAGTCTCGTTTCTCAAATCGAACGGAACCGCGTTTCACCCGCTATCGATACCTTGCTTGCGCTTGCGGACGCTTTGGATATCGACCTTGAGTACTTGTTCGCGGATTTCAAGAAAGAGCGCGCCGTGAAGATAGTCCGTAAGGACGCGCGTTCCACCTCCGGGCGTCCGGGCGTCCTCTATGAGCGTCTAGCGCGGATGGAAGGCGAGGGGACCGGCCGCTTCGGTCTTGATTCTTACCTCATCACATTGGACGTTGGAGCGAAGACTGGGCACGGTGAGTACGGTCATCCCGGCTTTGAACTTGGTTTAGTCACCGAAGGCGTCGCGGAATTGGATGTCGGCACCAAGATCCATCGCCTGGAGGAAGGCGACTCGGCGAGTTTCCTGGCGGACGTGCCGCATACGATAAAGAACGCGGGAGATACTCCGTTGAAAATGTTTTGGGTAGTTACGCCGCCCCGCAGCTAGGGCCCTGCTGAAGTTTTTTGAAGTCGCATAGTAGAATATAGGAGGACACGATGGGAAAGACGATCGCGCAGAAGATATTCGACGCGCACCTCGTGGATAAACCGTTCGGCGAAGCTTGGGTATTGAAGCTGGACGCGGTTTTCTGCCACGAGATCACCACCCCGATCGCGATCAACGACTTGGTCGCCAAGGGTATGGATAGCGTTTTCGACGCGAAGAAGATCAAGGCCGTCATAGACCATGTGACGCCGGCCAAGGATTCCAAAACGGCCATGCAGGGCAAAATTCTGCGTGACTGGGCTCGGCGCCATGCGATCAAGGACTTTTTCGATATCGGGCGCAACGGCATCTGCCACGCAATTTTCCCGGAGAAGGGCTACGACCGCCCCGGCTATACGATCATCATGGGCGATAGCCATACCTGCACGCACGGCGCTTTCGGCGCCTTCGCCGCGGGCGTGGGTACGACCGACCTTGAAGTCGGCATTCTCAAAGGCGTTTGCGCCTTCAAAGAGCCGAAAACCCTCCGTATCGATCTGAACGGCAAGCTCAAGGCCGGCGTCACCGCCAAAGACGTGATCCTCACCGTGATCGCCAAGATTGGCGTTGCCGGCGGCACCGACAAGGTGATGGAATTCCGCGGTCCCGTCGCCGAAGCGATGAATATGGAAGAGCGGATGACCCTGTGCAACATGGCCGTTGAAGCGGGCGGTACCTCCGGCGTTTGCATGCCGGACGCCGTTACGGTTGATTACCTTTGGCCCTTCGTCGGTCCGGCCGGCGACAAGAGCTACGCGACGAAAGAAGCGGCTCTTGCCGACTATAAAAAATGGTGGAGTGACGACGACGCCGTATATGAATCCACCGTCGCGATCGACTGTTCGGCTATAGAGCCGGTGGCCACGATCGGCTATAAACCCGATCAGGTGAAGACCATTCGGGAGCTTACCGGCACGAAAGTGGACCAGATCTACATCGGTTCCTGCACCAATGGGCGCATCGGGGACCTCCGCGCGGCCGCGGCAATCCTCAAGGGCAAGAAAGTCTCCGATACCGTGCGCGCCATCGTTTCCCCGGCCACCCCGGCCGTGTACGACCAGGCGCTTAAAGAAGGCCTGATCCAGATTTTTATGGACGCCGGTTTCTGCGTCACCAACCCGACCTGCGGCGCGTGCTTGGGGATATCCAACGGCGTACTGGCGGAAGGCGAAGTCTGCGCTTCCACCACCAACCGCAACTTCTTCGGACGCATGGGTAAGGGCGGCATGGTCCACCTCATGAGTCCCGCCAGCGCGGCCGCAACCGCGATCGCCGGCGTTATCACCAACGCGGAGGTTTCCAAATGAAATCATTCGGCGGCAAGGTCCTTTTCCTGGACCGAAACGACATCAACACCGACGAGATCATTCCGGCCAAATATCTGACCGAGAATACGAAAGAGGCGCTCAAGCCCAATCTCCTTGAAGACCTGAAACTTCCCGGCTTTGACCCTAAAAAGGATCTTCCGGGCAAAAGCGTCGTCGTCACCCGCGCCAACTTCGGCTGCGGATCTTCCCGGGAGCACGCGCCTTGGGCTCTGGAAGTCAACGGCATCAACCTGGTGCTCGCGGAGAGCTTCGCGCGCATCTACCGGCAGAATATGTACAACTGCGGCATGATAGCGGTGGAACTCGGCGTGGCCGACCTGAACGCGCTTTTCACTGACTTCCCTGGCAAGGCTACGACTGTGGCGATGGATATCTCCAAGCGCGAGCTGACCTTCACAGCTCCCGGCGTGGCGGCAAAAAAAGCGTCCTTCAAGCTCAGTGAGTTCGAGTCGGCTCTCGTGGAAGCGGGCGGCTGGGTTGAGTACGCCGCGAAGAATTATTGATCGATATCCATTTGCCTAAATAGAGGCCGTCCAAACGCTTTCTGAGCGTTTGGACGGTTTTTTTATACCGCCGGGCCGCTTTCATTCCAAAACTGGTAAAACGTTTTTTTCAGCCTATACTTATTGCGGGCCTTGCTCCGATCGGAAGACTTTATCATCTCGGACGCGTTGTACTTCGTATCCAGTGAAAGGGTGTGGATGATTCGATGAGAATAAAATCCTTGTTGAGAGGAACATCCCGCGCGTCGCTCTTTATTGTATTCGCGATGTTTGTTTCACTTGTGTATTCGTCATATAAAATTCAAAAAGCGACAACTAACTTCCACCTGGCCGGAGAGATCCATTCGACATTAATGGAACGATTGATTCTTCGGGATGAGTACTTTATCCGTAACGAGGCCAGCACTAAAACGCAGCTGATCGCTAAAACGGAGATACTCATGAGTCAACTGAAACAAGCGCAGAGTTTTTTTCATAGTCCGGATGATATTGAGATTCTCTCCGAGATGATTAGAGAAGAGACCCGGACTGGTATCATTTATGAAAAAATCATGAGGGATGACCTATCCCCAATATCGGATAATGCGGATAAAAATCTCGTTGCCGACCAAAAAAAAGCTTTATTCAGTCAATTGCTGATTAAGACGAATAATCTGACTGAAGACGCGCATCAATTGGAAAAAAATCGTTACGACACTCTTTTATCCATAAAAAGGACATCGGAATGGTTGCTTGGCGGATCCCTGGTTTTCATCGTGCTGCTTATTTTAACAAACGGCTTTTTTATTGAAATGATATTGACCCGCAAAATTCAAAGACTCCAATCGGGTATGGCGATCATCGGCGCCGGGAAACTTGATTATCGGTTTGCGGATATATCCATTGACGAAATAGCCGATGTGGCGCGCGGAATCAACCAAATGGCCGCCTCATTGGAAGTTTCCAATAAAGAACTAGAGTCGTTCGCCTATTCCGTAGCTCATGACCTGCGCGCGCCGCTCCGTTCCATCGATGGTTTCGCGCGTATTCTCCAAGAAGAATACGCTAACAATCTTGACGCCGAGGGACAGCGCTTATTCGGAGTGATCAGGTCAAGCGCGGTGCGATTGGACAACTTGATAAACGATTTATTGGAGATAACCCGTATCGGCAAAACTGAACTGACATTATCCGTTGTCGATATGCGTGCGGCGGCAATTGAGAGTTTTCAACTTTGTGATGATCCGGCAGTATTGTCCGGCTTTGATTTAAAAGTCGGGCCACTTCCGTCCGCGATGGCGGATAGAATGCTTATTTCGAGCGTTTGGTCTAATCTGCTTTCCAACGCGGTTAAATATTCCCGTCCGTCTCCCGTCCACAAAATAGAGCTGGAAAGTTTCGCCAAGAACGGTATGAACGTCTATTCAGTAAGGGATCAGGGAATCGGTTTTGATCCGAGGTATGCCGACAAGCTTTTCGGTATGTTCCAGCGGCTTCATGGATCGGAAAATTTTCAAGGAACAGGCATTGGTCTTGCAATCGTAAAGAAAATCATTGATCGGCACGGCGGGGAGACCTGGGCCGAAAGCCGACCCAAAATGGGGGAGCCGTTTTTTATTTTTCATTACCTGTAAGGAGTTAAGTATGGAGGATATTAAGCAGGTCGACATTCTTCTAGTAGAAGACAACCCGAATGACGCTGAGCTCGCTATTCGCGCCTTGAAAAAGAATAACCTTGCCAACAATCTTGTTCACGTGTCGGATGGAGAAGAGGCCCTGGACTTTGTGTTTGCCAGAGGCAAATTTTCCGGCCGTGAACTGTCTTCAAAACGCCTTCTCATTCTGCTGGATCTTAAATTGCCGAAAGTGAGCGGTCAGGAGGTTCTTAAGGTGATTAAAACTGATCCACGCACAAAACATATACCGATTGTCGTGCTTACTTCCTCAAAAGAGGAATGCGACGTGCTCGCCAGTTATTCCCTGGGAGCGAACAGCTATATCGTAAAACCGGTTGAGTTTGACAAATTCATTGACGCGGTGAAGACCATGGGCTACTACTGGCTGCTTTTGAATGAGTATACTTGACTGAAGATGATTTCACCGGGAGGAAATCGTGACTGACAGGCAGCTTAAAATTATCTTTGTTGAAGATCTTCCGACAGATACCGAACTTGCGGAGAGGGAATTCAAGAAGAACGGTTACGACTTCCTCTCCATGCGCGTGGATACGAAAGAAGCCTTTCTCTCCGCATTGAATTCTTTCAACGCGGATATAGTGATATCGGATTATATGATGCCGGTATTCGACGGGATGACCGCGTTGAAAATGGCAAAAGAATTTGATCCCATGCTTCCGTTCATCGTCCTTACAGGTTCCATGAATGAGGAGACCGCGGTAACTTGCATGAAGGCGGGAGCAAGCGATTATGTCATCAAAGAGCATATTTCGCGTTTGACGTATGCCGTCGTCGAAGCGATTGAACGGAGAGAGATTCAAGAAAAATCAAATCTACAGTCTGAATTGTTACGGCAAAGCGAAGAACGATACCGTTCTTTCTTTGTCGGCAGCAACGCCGTAATGCTGATCATAGACCCAACGGATACCGTCATCATCGACGCTAACAACGCGGCGATCTCTTTTTATGGCTGGTCCCGCGATGAGCTGATAGGAAAGCGTTTATCAGAGATCAATACGTTGAGCCCGGAAATGTTGCGGGAACAGATACGCAGGTCTCTATTTCTTGAAAAAAATCATTTTCAATTCAAGCATAGGCTCGCGGATGGTCGGATTTTGGACGTCGAAGCTCATTCCGGTCCGATTTTGATAGGCGGGGTAAAGTATCTTCTTTCAATAATTCACGATATTTCCGAACGTATCGCGGCCGAAAGCGAGCGGGACGCGCTTGGGACGAAGCTTTCGCATTATCTTTCTACTAGCCCGACCGTTACCTATTCATTGCGCCTTGATGCCGGCAAGGCAAAATGGGAGTGGGTTAGCGAAAATATTACCCGGATGCTCGGCTATTCAATAGAAGAGGCGCTCAAGAGTGATTGGTGGTTCATGGGCGTTTATGCCTCCGATCGGGCCAACGCGTTGAAAGGAATCGCCGCTCTCATAAAAAACGAAAGCCATGTGCAGGAATACAGATTTGTAAAGAAGGATCATTCAGTCGTTTGGTTGCGGGATGAAATGCGCTTCGTTAAAGGATCCGACGACGCTTCTGAAATTGTCGGAACCCTTACTGACATAACCGAACATAAACGCTCGGAAGAGTCGATAAGTCTAAAAAGCGCGGCGCTGGATGCTGCCGATAACGCGGTTGCCATCACCGACCGCAACGGAGCGATAGAGTGGGTGAATTCCGCTTTCCTTAAATTGTCCGGATATACCGAAAAAGAAGCCATGGGTAAAAACTCGCGTGATTTGGTTAAATCCGGAAAAGTCGATGCCGCCGTGTACCGATCCTTGTGGGATACTATTCTTTCCGGCCAAGTCTGGCGCGGAGAGCTTGTCAATAAACGAAAAACCGGCGAATTGTTCTATGTGGAAATGACGATAACGCCGGTATTGAACGCTGCCGGATATATAGAACATTTTATCGCCGTGGACAGCGACATTACCGAACGAATACGTTCCAATGAACGGCTTGAAGCTTCGCTTCGGGAGAAGGACGTCTTGCTGAGGGAAGTACATCACCGGGTCAAAAATAATATGCAAGTGATTTCCAGCCTTCTCAACCTATCGGCGAATGAACTCGCGGACTCGGTTTTCAGCCGGACAATAGAAGCAATAACACGGCGCATTCAGGCTATGTCGATAGTCCACGAACAATTTTACGAATCTGAAGAATTGACGAGAATTGATTTTCCCTTGTATTTACGGAATTTGACTGCCGCGCTTATCCAGGACCAGGAAACGGATTCTGAAAGGCCCCAATTTATATTTTCCTCAGATGAAGTCATGCTGAACTTGGAACAAGCGATACCCGCCGGGCTTATCATTTCAGAATTCGTCTCCAATTCGCTCAGTTACGCTTTTGGTGAATCGAATAGCAGTTGTTCCATCTCGATTACTCTTCATCTTTCAAAGCTGGGAGATTTGGAGATTGAGGTCCGAGATAACGGCGTCGGTCTGCCCGAGGGTTTTGATCCCAAAACCGCAAAAACGCTGGGGATGCAGCTTATCAACATTCTTTCCGAGCAATTACGCGGAACTGTATCCTTCCGCGTCGATGTCGGCACTATCGCGACTTTGCGATTTCCGCTTGTTCGCACGGATTGAAATTGTAACTGCTTCCACTTGCTCCGACCCCTCCGTTCGCGTTACCTTTCCCCGCATGGCCCTGACCCACATTGAGAAACTCATCGCAAAAGCGATTCAAGACTATTCCATGCTTGCCGAGGGTGACCGAATTCTGATCGGAGCTTCGGGCGGAAAGGATTCCACCACGCTCGCATGGGCCCTATCCCGCCGCCGTCGCTGGGCAGCGCCCCGCTTTGAGATTATGGCTCTACGCATTGTCGGAGATGTTCCCGGCGGCGGTATGGATACGGCCGCCGCGGACCGGCTGACGGCAATGTACGGGGAATGGGAAATTCCATATCAAACGATCAACGTTCCCATTATCGGGCGCCTCAAATTCGGTGAAAAAATGAATTGCTACTGGTGTTCTACGCAGCGGCGAACTGAGCTGATTCACTATGCGTTGGAGAACGGCTGTAATAAAATTGCTCTCGGCCACCACTTGGACGATATTCTTGCGACTCTTCTGATGAACATGACAAAGAAAGGCGAAATCGCCACTATGCCGCCGCGCTTGAAATACCAAAAATATCCGCTTGAAGTCATTCGTCCGCTCGCGTTGGTTGAAGAGCAGTCCATCCGTGGTTTTGCCCGCGAACAGGGCTGGCTGGCAACAACTTGCAGTTGTCAATTCGGCGCCGACGGAGAACGTAAGGAATATCAACGACGCTTGAATGTGCTTTGCGGTGATTCGGAATCAAGTAAGCGGAATCTCTACCGATCGATGGCAAATATCAAAACCGGATATCTGGCGTAAACATCTTTTATCTTCTCATCTGGTTTCGCGCCGACATTCGTGATATTTTTCCAGTATGAAACGAAAAACAAGCTCGCTGATCTTACTTGCATCGGCTCTTGCGCTTTCTCTCTTGTTTGCCTCGTGTCTCCCCGGAGACGGCAAAGTGTCGCCGGAAAAGCCCGCGGGTTTTTTTTCAGGTATATGGCACGGCTGGATAGCGCCCATTTCATTAGTCATCGGTGTTTTTGATTCCCGGATCCGTGTCTATGAGCGTGCTAATTCAGGTTGGTGGTACGATTTCGGCTTTTACATAGCGATAGTCGGCGGATTCGGCGGTTTAGCTCTTTCCAGGAGAGTCAGGCGTAGCCGGAGATAGTGATAGCCCACGCCACAAAAGCGTTTTCAAAACAGAGCGATCGTTCCGCATTTTGAAAAGAAAAAACGGCGACTTCCTAAAACGGAAAGTCGCCGTCGATCGAAATCCGAATATGCGATCCTTCAACAGTCCTCAGAAATCGTTCTATTTCGCGAATCGTTCTTTCAACTGAGGCATCGTATATCCGTAGGTATCCTTCATATCGCGGAGCGGTTTGTCGGTGGGTACGTCGGCGGGAAGGCCGAGCTTCTTGAGTACGGCGGCAGCTGTAAGGCCTGTTCCGGCGACCACATCCTTGATGGTCATCGTGCCTCAAGGGCAAAACTCGACGCGGAAGCCGCGGTGGGCGTTGCTGAGGGCGCGGCGGAAGCCGCGGGAGTGGGCGCTGCCGACGGGGACGGCGCTTGGGGCGCTGTCCCCGGGACGGCCTGAGGGGTCGTCGGATTGTCTCCCTTTTCTCCGGCATACGGCACGCCGATAATCTTCGCTACCGCGACCCGGACGGTATCAGCCTCGAACTCAACGCCCATAAGCGGACCTGAGTCTTTCAGCTTGGTATCGGAGGGAACTTTCTTGTCATCTACGCCGGCTTCTTTGTACAGACGATGCAATTCAATACCGAACGAGTCGGCGACTTGCGCCCAAGTTGAGGATCCTTTGATATCCTCCACTTTCAGTGTTCCTTTAGTTGCTTGTTCCTTGAGAGACGCGGCGCTGAAGCGGAGTGTTCCCGTCAAATGTCCGACGACGAGCGGCGCTGCATAGATACTCAAACCAAGGCCGGCGATCAACGCAAGAGCGACGGACTTTCCGGCAAGGAAGGTTTTTAGGGTGCCTTTCTTGGTCGGGCAGATAGTAACGCACTCCATGCAAGAGATGCATTCGGCGGAATCGACGGAATCTGCTTTCATAACATCGATGTTCATCGGGCAGGCTTTATCGCACATGGAGCAGGAAATACAGGTGGATGCTTCCCGCTTGATTCTGAACATAGGCACTTTTGCGAGAATGGCGTTGAACGCGCCGAGCGGACAAACGTATTTGCAAAACGCGCGCTCGTAGAGCATGGAAAGGAGTAGAGACACAATCAGAATGATGAGGCCTATCGCGAATTCCGCCCAAACTTCGGCGATGCCCGCGCTTAAGTGCGAATAGGCAATCCAGGGGTCATACGGGCGAATAATGAGGGTTCCGGTCGTCCAGGTTCCGTATAATATCGCGACGAGGACTACATATTTAAAGTAGCGGAGCACGTTGTCCAATTTCGCCGGTACCGTAAAGCGCTTTTTAAAGATCCGTCTGCCCAAACTGCCGAAAATCCCTTGAAGAGCGCCTAAAGCGCAAATCCAACCGCAGAAAAAACGGGCGAGAACAATGCCGAGGATAACGATGGAAACCAGAAGAAAGACGGTCCCAATTTCTATCCTTTTCACCAGTTCTCCGCCGGCGATTAATTTATACAAAGTCTCAAGTCCGCCGAAGGGGCAAATCGCGTCGGCCGCGGGGATGTTCTGCAGCTTTTGATGCAGGAACGCGATCGTCGTTGTTAAAACCAAGAAGAACCCAAGTGAAATTCTTCTTGCCAATTGAATTCCGGACAGTTTCCCTTTCATCTAACGCTCCTTTAAAAAACACATTGAAAGTATAGGTCTTGACGATAGGAAAAGCAAAAATTGTGCCATGTGGAAAATAAATAATAAATTATTGTACTATATGTACATAGATATCACTGGAAAGTAGGTGGTACTCGTGTTGGGTAAAAAGATACGTAGCCATACGGGAGCATGAGAAAAAATTACTCATAGTTGCGAACATTTCCTAGGGGAATTCTCCCTAATTCGCTATACCGAATACTTCCATTCTCAAAAGTCGAAGAAAATATCGCGACCACCGAAACGTTCTCGGATAATCGTAGATGAAGCGATCGTTCCTCGGCGGACAACGAGCATTCCTCCCGTGCCGCCCGCGCGACGGTGATATGCGCCGCGAAAGGCCGTCTCTCCGGTTTTCGGAAAATGTATGCTCCGCTTTGTCCCTCAACAGCGAGTTCAGTTTCCAACATACTCGCGAGAGCCGCGCATTCCCGTTCTCCCCTTGATATTTTTGCCGCCAATACGCGGAAGCGACCTTTGGAGGGAAAGGTCAGAAGTCCGTCGGCCTCAATACAAAAGGGATGGGCTTTTTCAGCACAGCGCCGCATCGCAGCAGTCGCAAGGTCTGTCCCCACCTGTTTCAATTCTCCGAGGAAAGCGAGAGTGACATGGAGGTTTTTTTCGGGAACCCATCGCAGATCCTTCCTCCTTTCACGAAGAAGAGCTGTCTGGTTTATCAGTTTTTGCTTGAAGTGGTCGGGGAGCGGCAACGCGATGAAAATGCGCATATCTTAATTTACTCACGTATTTTTAAAAAGAGGAAACTAACCACGGAGGACACAGAGTAACACAGAGGAGGAATACTGATCTTCCCTCTGTGTACCTCTGTGGCCTCTGCGGTTAAAATTCATGATTTCGCACCAAACGCAGAGGCAGGCCAAAGGAATATCGATATTGACCTGCTCGGTGTCAGCTTTCTCCGAACCGTTTCAAAAAAGCCCGTGTCCGTTCGTTTTTTGGGTTGTCGATAAGTTCGGCGGCTTTGCCTTCTTCCACAACCAAACCCGCGTCCATGAAAACTACGCGGTCGGCGACGTCACGGGCAAAAGCCATCTCGTGAGTGACTATAACCATCGTCATTTTCTCCGCCGCGAGTCCCCTGATGACTCTCAGTATTTCGCCGGTTAGTTCAGGGTCCAAGGCGCTGGTCGGCTCATCGAAGAAAAGTACTTGGGGATTCAGGGCAAGAGCGCGGGCGATGGAGACGCGCTGCTGCTGTCCGCCTGAGAGTTCGTAGGGATAGGCGTTCTCTTTATCCGAGAGCCCCATTTTCACGAGCAGTTCCCCGGCCGTCTTTTCCGATTCGGCTTTCGAACGGCCGAGCACGCGCGTTTGCGCCTCGGTGATGTTTCGGAGGACCGAGAAGTGTGGGAATAGGTTGAAATTCTGGAACACGAGACCCAGCATCAAACAGATTTCCCTGAGGGTTTCCTTGTCGGCATAGACGCCGTTTGAAACCATCGTTTTGCCGCAAACCGCGATAGAGCCGCTCTGAACTTCTTCCAAATGGGTAATGGAACGCAACAGGGTCGACTTGCCGGAACCCGAAGGACCGATG
>Ga0172379_10009306_pt1 | contig 12158 bp, 6 predicted proteins | sample GrowelOW334metaG_FD_119756 | JGI IMG/M metagenome (GOLD analysis project Ga0172379, IMG submission 119756) | Groundwater microbial communities from an aquifer near a municipal landfill in Southern Ontario, Canada - Groundwater well OW334 metaG | ecosystem: Environmental > Aquatic > Deep... | reverse complement strand
TGGAAAAAGACCTGAAAGTCGTGGGCATCTTGGTGATCATGAGCAATGCCAGCGAAGAGTCGCTGGGCAATCAAAAACGGCTCAAGAAAGCCAAAATAAATATTAGCTATCTTTTTGATTTGAAAGAGATAGTGGAGGCGATGAAGAAACGAGGGTTTATCAGCGATGAGATTTATCCTTATTATCTGGAATATATAGAGAATCCGGAAAAATGGCAGAAGAATAAAGCTGGCTGGCAGGAATATTGCCAGATTGTGAAGAAGCAATTGAATTTACCAATGCCTGAAGAATTGGAAGAAATGTTCAAAAAGTAGCTGGTTGAAAAAACCGTCAAATTAACATATACTTTGGTTAGGGGTTAGTCCCTTTTTATTTTGTAATAAAAGCGATACGAATCTACGAATGACATGCCCGTCCTCCGCAGTAGCTATCGCTACAGCTACGGAGGATGGACGAATCTACGAATATGCGAATTCAATTGTCACCCTGCCTGTCCGCAGAAGTCAAACAAAGGCGGGAGGCTCTCGAAGGGCGACAATCGTGAATAGCATACTTCGAGAGCCTCAGTACGACATTTGCGTTTATTTGCAGAAATTCGCATTATTTGTATCATTATAAATATGTATCTACAGAAACTAGAAATACAAGGTTTCAAATCTTTTGCCACGAAGACGCTTTTGGAATTTCCCATGGCTTCGAGAGAGAAGAAGGGCGTGACCGCGGTCGTTGGCCCCAATGGCTCGGGCAAGTCCAATATTGCCGATGCTATCCGCTGGGTCTTGGGAGAACAGAGTGTCAAGATGCTTCGTGGCAAGAAATCCGAAGATGTGATCTTCTCCGGCTCAGACAAAAAGGCTCGCCTCGGCTTGGCTGAAGTGTCTTTGTTTTTTAATAACGAAGACCGAGCTTTGCCGGTTGATTATTCGGAGGTGATCATCACTCGTCGGCTGTATCGCGATGGCGAGAGCGAATATTTGATCAACAAAGCCAAAGTCCGACTGCAGGATATTATAATGCTCTTGGCGCGCGCCAATTTTGCCCAGCGGACCTATTGCGTCATTGGCCAGGGCATGATTGATTCAGTACTCTCCGCCACGCTCCAGGAAAGAAAAGAATTTTTTGACGAAGCGACCGGCGTGCTCCAGCATCAGATCAAACGCGACCACTCGCTCAGCAAATTCCGCGCGACATTGGAAAACTTGGCTCAAACAGACTTGATGATCAAGGAAATTGAACCGCGCCTCCGCTCGCTCACCCGCCAGGTCAAACGCCTGGAAAAGCGGGAAGAAGTGGAAAAAGAATTGAAAGATTTGCAAAAGAAATACTACGGCAAGCTTTGGTCCGATTTGGAAGAAAAAGTTAATACCCACGGCTCGCGATCAGCCGAGGTGGAGAAGAATAAAAATATTAAGGAACAGGAGCTTCGCCAGATAGTGAATGATCTGGCCGTGGCTGAAAAGAAAACCAAGCGCACGGAAATTTTCAACGACTTGCAAGGAGAATATGAGAAGATTTTTGAAAAAAAGAATCAGCTCCGGGAAAAAGAAATTATTATCCGCAATAAAATAGAAACTTCCCGCCGAGTGGAGATCTTGGAAAACAAGCCGATTTCCACTTTGGATATCGTGAACAAGCTGGATCGTTTCATTGAGCGCCAAGATGATCTTTTGAAAAAAATACTGGCCGCCAAAGTGGAAGATGATTTTGAAGTAATCAAGGGGGACTTTGAGGCCCTGAACAAAAATTTCAAAGAATTCGTAGAAGCCATAAAAAATCCCACCCCGGCCTCCAAAAAAGTAATTCACGAAGATCCGACTTTGATCAAGGAGCTGGACGCTGTGCGCCAAGAGATGGAAAAGGTGCTGAATGACCTGAAAGATGTTCAGAATAAAATTGCCAACTTCAACCAAGAAGAAGAAAAGAAAAACCAGGAGCTCTTTGATCTCCAGCGGGAATTTCAGCGCGTGCAAAATGAAGTCAATGAGCTGGCCAGGCAGGATAATGACATCAAGATAGAGGTAACGCGCTTTGAGACGAGAAAGGAAGATTTGGAAAACGAGATTACCCGCGAGCTGGGCAGTGTAGAGGCAATCAAGGGAGAGAAAGGTGAGGGAGTGGAAGAGTTGAAAATTTTACCCGAGATCAATCAGTTGAAGCATCAGTTAGAATTGATTGGCGGGATTGAGCCCGAGACAGTCAAAGAATATACCGAGACCAAAGAGCGCTTTGATTTCCTTTTTGGCCAGGCCAAAGATCTGGAAGGCGCTATTAAATCTCTGGAAACAGTGATTGAAGATCTTGATGACGCGATCAGGAAACAATTTGAGCAGGCGTTCAACAAAATCAATGAAGAATTTGAAAAATATTTCAAAATACTTTTCAATGGCGGCAAGGCGAGCTTAATTAAAGTGATGGTGGCGCCGGCTGAGGGTGGAAGTGAAGACGAGTCCTCCTTCGCTGAAGCTTCGGAGGACAGGGAGGACAGGGAGAAAAAGGTTGGTTTTCTAGAAGAAGCGGCGAAGTTCAATCAGCGATTGAAAGAAAGAGAAAAAGAAAGCTATAGCGGTATAGAGATCAATGCCACTCCGCCGGGCAAGAAGCTCAAAAATATTAATATGCTTTCCGGTGGTGAGCGCGCGCTCACTTCCATCGCTCTCATCTGCGCTATTATTTCCAATAATCCCTCCCCTTTCGTCGTGCTGGACGAAGTAGACGCGGCGCTGGACGAATCAAACTCCATCCGTTTTGCCGAGATTCTGGATCGGCTCTCGGACAAGACGCAGTTCATCGCCATTTCGCACAATCGCGCCACCATGCACAAGGCTCTCGTGCTCTACGGTGTGACTATGGGCGATGATGGAGTATCCAAGCTTTTGAGCATAGACCTGAAGGAAGCGGAAGAGACGGTGGGGGAGAAGTAGAAAGCACAAAGGAATCCCGACTTTAGTCGGGGCGGCCCTCACTAAAGTGAGGAATCCAACGGATAGAAACACCCTGAATTTATTTTAGGGTGTTTTTGTAAATAAAAAAATTCCGCCCCCTTGCAAGTCATTGACTTGTAGGTGGCGGAAATAAGTTGTTTAGTGCCTCACTAAGCGGAAGTACTGTACGGGTACAAACACTGTTGCAGTATTGTTGACCCATGTAGTTCGGGGGGCGATATAGGCTCCCAAACAGAAAGCTTCAATTGACTCATCCATAGCAAGCCCTAAATTTATCGCATGCTCGGTGGCCATTTTTTCGATTTCTTCGTCTGTCGGCGCGTTCTCTAAAACGGGAACGGTAAAGTCAATACTAGCTGGGTGATGGCTGGGCTGCACTTGAACGGGTTTTCCGTCTTTATCGACATATATACCTTTTTTACGGTCAAAGTCTAATTTGATCATTCTTTTCTCCTTTGAAAAAGTGTTGTTTGTTTATATTTATACCCATGGAATTATCCATGAGCGATTATTTTCAAATAGCTACTAACTGCTAAGTATAGCATATCTAAAATTATTTGTCAATAGCAAAAGCATTATTTTGGCCAATATTAGCTTAAAATAAATATTAATTTACGCCCTGCTTTAGCTGGGTCGCCGGCCCTCACTAAAGTGAGGAATCCTTCAGCTGAAAGGAATCCCGACTTTAGTCGGGGCGATCTTCGCTAAAGCGTGAAATCCAATCAAGCCGTTGCAAAAAATTAAAAGTAGGGGGGATCTGTCATTGCGAGGAGCGGGTAATTACTTTGAAGGATGAAAGTCCACAAACATAAAAAATTATTCTTACCGTGGGGAAGGGCACGGACGAGCGACGCGGCAATCTCTGTCCTGCAGAACGAAAGAGATTGCCACGTCGCTCCCGCGGGTCGCTCCTCGCAATGACAATTAGCCCGCGGTTTGTGAATATTTGTGGTTTACTAATTTTCACGGTTCATAACTCATCCTATCCTTCCCTTACCTTAAGGGAAGGGACGAAGCTTCCCATTTTAGCATGAAAAAGAGCGTCTCTTCTTAAAATAAGCGGCAGGATATAAAATAATAAGTAGAATTAGTAACAAAAAAACCAATCACGAAGGTGTAGAAGTAATTTATGCTAATAATCATAAAAACTTGTTGAGTGAGTCCTCTCTCTTAAGCTAAGAGAGAGACAGAGAGAGTTATGAGCCGTGGCGAAAAGTAGCATCTTTTGTGGAAATTGAAAACCGCTCATAACTCATCCTATTCACTCTCCTTTTCGCTAGAAATAAAAATACCTCTGTTTAAGAGGTATTTTTCCTATTTCACCATCCCCATCTTTTTGTTTTCAAAAATATCCGTCGTGGCATTGTCGCCCGTTGCCTCCAGTCTCGCGCCGGTGAAAGCGTCCGTGCCGGATATTTTTACTTGATCTAGAAGAGTTAAGGCTTTGCCAATATCCTGGTTGGTCGGTTTAACCGCGATTTCCAGCCTGGCCTCGGGTCCGGGATAGAATTCCGGGACATTGGCTGGGATCTGATCAATCGTCCATTTGATAATTCTCGTCTGAGCGTCAAAAGCAGCCAGCGTGCCATCGGTCAGAATATTTTTGCCGGTTAGCTCAACTCCAGGAGGCAGATGGGCCGTGACCTCGGCGTTATTAATTTGATTGGTGGTATTGTGCGCCTGGAGGAAGAGCCAGTACTTGGTCGTCTTGCCGACTTGCGGCGGGAGGGGACCGACGCCCAGCTGGTCGCCTTCCTTCGTATAGTAGAGAGCGAAAGATTTTATTTTTAGATCGGAATTGATTTTGGTTTCCAGGGGCGCGCTCTCGGTATAGATGAGCTTGCCGGTTGTTGGATTGGAATAAGTCGCTTCAACATTAGCCTTGACCACGAAGCCATTTTCTTCAGTCTGGTCCAATTTGACGGCGGGCAAGAGCTTGATGGTAATTTCCGCTTTCCTTTCTTTGCCCAGAGCCAGCGCTCCCCCGGCTTCGGTCGGACCCAAGAGCGGAATAGTTTTGTCAGCGCCGAGCTTGTATTTTTTGCCCAGATAATCCCAGTCAATGAATTCGCTGGCCAATCGCAGAGCCAGATTCAGGTTAGCTAAATTATACTTTTCATTGTTCTGGTAGGTTACTTCATAGGTTAGCTCTTGACCCGGACTTACAGCCGAGACTTTACTTTTAGTTTCAAGAGAAATCTTCAGTTCAGAAAAAGAGATGGTAATGGGGTAGTCTTTTTTTTCTTGCAGCAGATATTGGTCTTGTTTTAAGGCAGAGAGCTCGGTACTGATGGCAATTTGTTTTTCTCCCTGGCTTATGAATTTCCCGCGGAGGGGTAGGATCTTTATTTCTCCCGGACTCAGATTGTCAAAAATCCAGACATTATTGTTTTCGTTCGGTTTAACTTCCGAATTGAGCAAAACAAACTCTTTCGGCCAAGCCACGGCAAGTTTTATATTGTTTAGAGCATAGTTTGATTTATTTTTAATTGCCAGGTTGGCTGTAAATTGTTCAAAGTTAGAAAGAGACTTGGGCAAGTCCAGCGTAGCTTCTATGATAGAGGATTCTACAAGATAGCTGGAAGTGAAGATTTGCTGTTTCGTCGCTCCGCGGTCATTGGTGTAGTTCAGAAAAGCGGTTATCTTTTCTTCTTCGTTGATTGGGGCCAGGATCCGGCCCCGGATTTCCAGCTGGCCATTGGCTCCGGCTTCCAGATCGCCGATTCGAAGAGTGTTGATTCGGCTGTCAAAAGAATCGGGCAAGAATTTTTCCGCTTCAAAGCCGACCGGCAGTTTGACGGCCAGACTGACATTTTTCAATAATTTGGTTGATTCATTCTGATAGCTGATGAGGTAGTTTATTTTGGCTCCGCTCGTAATTGGCGCGGGGCTGACCATTATTTCCACTTTAGCCAGATCGGTCGGACCAAAAAGATCGGGTAGCCAGAGCCGGAAATTAACTGCCAAAAGAAAGACCAAACCCGCCACGATCAGAATATCAAAAATAATATGCAGTTTTTTGCCGGCATAGCGCTCTTTCAAGGGATTGGTGACCAGATTCAGCGTGCCAATATTAATTGTCGGCTGATTTTTTTTCAGCTCTTTCTTGGGCTCGGCATCAAGCACGACGAGTGACTGTTTGGTTGTCTTTTTTGGTCTGGGCATATTTTTATTATAACACTATTGGTTATTTATAATAGCAGTGGTAAAGACATTGGTCCGATTGGCGAGTATTTCGGCCCGGCCATTGCCATCCAGGTCATAAGCAATAACTCGCGCTCCGCCCCGGCTCGTCCGATCAAAAACATAAAAGCCGAAATTGAGCGTCTTCCCTTGGCCGGAAAAAATCTTGACCAGGGGCTCGCCGCCCGGACCCTTGCTCGTGATGATCTCATCCTTCCCCTTGCCGTCAATATCCCCGGCCGCGACATTCACTCCGCCCTTGAAGCCTTTTTCATAAGCCAAAAAAGTATTCAGGAGCTTGCCTTGGGCAGTGAAAGTTTTGATTTGCGGGAGAGCGTTGGTTCCAGCGCCGGCGATAATTTCTTTTCGGCCATCGCCATTGATATCGCCGATAGCTACCGTCACTCCGCCTTTGGATTTTTTGTCAAAAGCAAAGAAGCCAGGATTGATTAGCTTGCCCTGATGATTGAAGATTCTGATATGCGGTCCGCCCTTGGCCGCGCCCGTGACGATTTCATTAAAGCCATTGTTGTCCAAATCGCCAAGAGCAAAATTGATATTGCCGGAATAATTTCCGCCATAAGGCAGGAAGCTATAGCGCGGTTTGTTGTTGGAATCGTAAATGGTAATTTTCTTGCCTTCGGCTACAATGTTCTCTGTCTGGCCATCATGATCAATGTCAGTCGACAAAATAGTGGCATTGCCGCGGAAGGAGCTGTCGTAGGCAAAGAAGCCGTTTCTGATTGATTGGCCAAGAGAATCAAATACTCGGACAAAAGAAGCATTAGTATAGGCTTGGCCGATTATTTTTTCAATCGGACGGAGCAAGATCAGGCCATCATTTGCCTGGAGATCAACTGAAGTAACAATACTGCCGTCATTGGTTTTGGTGTCCTCTGTGCCATGAATTTTTTCATATTCGCCATTGAGCTCAACCGATTGATTCTGTCCGGTGGAATTAACTATGGCAATGCCATTGGTAAAATCCCTTTGCCAGACTCCAGTATTAATCTTGTCAGAGCCGTTAAGCAGGTTTTTTATTGGCGCGACTGGCTGGCCGAGAAAAGTATTGTATTCATCGTACCACCACAATTCATGATGAGTCTCATCGCCCCGATCAAAGCTGTAAAGGCCATCGCCCAAGAGGGTGCTCGCGAGGCCAAAACGGAACCTTTGCCAATTATTTTGTCCATCTGTATTGCCGGCATTAGCATTGATAATTGATCCAAATGGCTCATAGCCAGTATTTTTTTTGGTATAGAGACTCAATACTCCGGGCCAGCCGCCAGCTACGGAGGGAAAATTTTCATACATTCGGCCATTCAAGTATTGATTGTAAAAGTCGCTGCCGTTAGCGAGCATGATTTTTCCCGAGCCAAATAGATTTCTCGCCTGGGAAAATAATTTATTCATACCGTCTTGCCAGCGGGAATTAATAAAAACAGAGCTATCATTTTGGCCGTCATTATTAATATCGATATTACTATTGTTGATCCAGGTAATATCTTCCCAAGTATTATCAAAAAATATTCCATCCCAATTATTTTTTCCCATTAATTTTTGGTTGATTAGCTCGGGCAGGACGCTGGACCACCTTTTGCCCATGACATCCGATTTAGTTTCTTCGGAGACATTGACGAGCCAATTACCCGGCCAAAAAGAAACATGATTGCCGGCCTGGTCGCGTAGCCACCAATTATTCTCGTCAACCAGATCATACATTTGCCGCCAAATATTTTCCGGAGAATAATCTTTGGCCGCGCTGGGTATCTCCGCAGCCGAGATATAGGCGATGAGTTTGATTTTGGGATTAGTTTCGCGAATTATTTTGATCGCGTTAGGATTAAAAATTTCCGGTTGAGGGTCAAGCACTGCCAAATCCCACTTGGCCACTTCTTTGGCATCGGCATCGGACATATTCCATTTCAGAAAATAATTAGCCAAACGAGGATATTTGTCAGGTGAAAAATTGGTATCTGCCGAGGATATTTGAGGAAGTAAAAAGACTAAAAATAAAACAAGTATTGAGATATGCTTAACTATTTTTTTGGAGTTGAGAAAAGGCATTTGAATAAAGCATGTTAAATTACCTTTTATTTTAGCAGAAAAAATTGATTATGTCAATTGGATGATTAATATAAAAAACTGCCTCAGGGAGAAGCAGTTTTTTGTTTTTTATAATTTTTCGTGGCTGAAAAATTTGACTATTTCAACCCAGGCAGTCGCGACGAGGCCGATTAAGACGACCCAGAACCAATGCTCTATAGCCAGGGGCACAGTGCCGAGAGCTTTATTCAGACTAGGCAAATAGACGGAAGCGAAAATCAAGATCAAGCCATAGACTACGGATAAATATAAATAGGGATTGGTAAATAAGTTTTCGCTGGCCAAGACAAAACTTTTCAGGTTTTTGAAAGAGAAAATGTAGACCAGGCTGACCATAGAAAAAGCCGCGAAGGCGATAGTGCGAGCCAAAGCCAGATCATTGGTCGTTCGATAGAAGTAGATGAAAACAGCGAGGGTCATCAGGCCGATAGTCAAACTGACGGCGGCAATCAAAAATTTCATATACCGGCTCAGAATACTTTCTTTTTTTAGATCTTTTGGTTTCTCAAGCATTAGGCCATTTTCTTTCGGTTCAAAGCCCAGGACCAGATCCGGCGGACCATCGCAAATTAAATTGATCCAAAGGATTTGCACGACCGAGAGCGGAGCAGGTAAGTCAAGGAGCATAGAGGCAAAGATGAGCGTAATAGCGGAAAAAGAATTAGACAGGATATAGCCGACCACTTTTTTGATATTTTCTATGATGAGCCGGCCCTCTTCTATGGCGGAAATAATAGTTTTGAAATTGCTATCCAATAGAATCAGATCGGCAGTTTCCTTGGCTACTTCGGTGGCCGTGCCGACCACTATGCCGATATCGGCTTTTTTTAATGCCGGGGCGTCATTCACTCCATCACCGGTCATGGCCACGATTTCTCCCTGTTCCTGGAGGACAGCCACAATTTTTAATTTTTGCAGCGGCGTAACGCGCGCGAAGATAGCCGTTCTCTTGATTACTTCGGTCAGATTATGGCCGGACAGATTTTCCAAGGCTTGGCCATCAATTACATTGTTGGCAGTAATCTTAAAGCCCAGGTCTCTGGCTACATGCTCGGCAGTTTTGCGATAATCGCCAGTCACAATTTTCACTTCAATACCGGCTCGATTAGCTACGCGAATCATTTCTTTGGCTTCCGGTCTGACTGGGTCAGTGATACCCAAAAGACCAAGCCAGGTAAAATTATTTTTTTCTTTCAAAGCACCTTTATTTTTGTAGATAATACCGAGCAGTTTCAGACCCTTTTCTCCCCAAACTTCGATTTTTGCCAAGAGCTCGTTTTTTTCTTTGGTCCCCAAAGAACAAAAATTGATAATAATATCCGGCGCGCCAAAAATAAAAGCTGTATCTTTTTCCAGGGTATTTATAGACAGGGAATATTTTTTTGCCGGATCAAAGCTTTCTTCGTATGATTGAGGATATTTTTCCGCCAGCTCGATCAAATTAGTGGAGTTATTTTTTTCCAAATAATTCCAAACCGCCAGTTCTACGTTATTTTTTTGTTTGTTGTTCAAAAGCAAGCCGAGCTCGGCCAGTTTTTGGTCAATAAAATCGGTTTTGGCGACAAGCATCTTGCCTTCCGTCAGGGTGCCAGTCTTGTCCGTGCAGATGATAGAAGTAGAGCCAAGAGTTTCAATGGAGATTAATTTTTTTACCAAACCATTTTTTTGCAAAATTTTCCGCATACCCAGAGCTAGAATGACGGTAATGGCGATAGGCAGAGCTTCGGGAATAGCAGAAACGCTGAGCACGATAGCTACCTCAAGCATTTGCAAAAAGTCTTGGCCATAGATCAAGCCAATAATCAAAATCAAAAAACAAATAAGCAGAACTAGCTTGGCGACTGCTTTGGAAAATTTTTCCAGCTTGATCTGAATTGGAGTCTTGGCTTCTTTGATCTCCCGCAACGACTGGCCGATTTTGCCGATTTCCGTTTTGGCGCCGGTGAGCTCTACGCGCATCAAGCCATAGCCCAAAAGGACGCTGGTGCCCAGGTAGAGGCGATTATTCTCCGGAGTGAGATTTTTTTCCACCGCTTCCGCTTCGCCGGTCAAGATCGCCTCATTGACCAAAAGATTTTGGCCTTCCAAAAGAAGGCCGTCGGCCGGCACTTTGTCGCCGATATTCAAAATTATAATATCTCCTGGCACCAAATATCTGGCTTCGATTGTTTTTCTCTGACCATCCCGCAGGACGGTAGTGAGCGGTTTAAGGTAGACATGAAGAGCGGCCAGAGTTTTTTGCGCGCTATATTCCTGAAAAAATCCTATCGTAACATTTAATAGAGTCACTACTAATACCAAAAGCGCATTAATATATTCGCCAAGAGCAATGGAGATAATACCTACCAGGGCCAAGATATAGACCAAAGGATTTTTGAATTGAGATACCAAAATAGTTAACCAAGACGACCGTTCTTTCGTCATGATTTCATTATAGCCATGCTTTTGGCGCAGGGAGTTTACTTCTTGGTTTGATAGTCCTTGATGCATAGTTTAAGTATAACAAAAATCCGCCTTTTGAGAAATCAAAGGACGGATTTTGCCGGTATAAAATATATTTTTGGCTATTCCTTGTCGGCAAAGACTACGAGCCGTTCTGAATAACTTTTGGTAATTTTGTTCCAAACTCCTTCGCAGGTAATGAGATTGAGGTGCGCTTTTCCGTCGTTGGATATAAAAACATCAGAGGCATCAGCATGTTCGCCATAAGTCCGCAATTGGCGCACTATGAAAGTAGTCGTCACTCCTTTTTTATCTTTGATATATATTTTGTCCCCCGGGCGCAATTTAAATAAATTATTAAAGACTGTCGGCAGATTATTTTTCCAGGGGCCGGAATGTCCGGTAATAATGGCGTTGCCAACATCTCCGGGGCGTGGCCAAAGATTGAGCCAAGCCGCGTTAATAGGATTCTTCGGCACACCGGCCGCTCCTTCGGGCGTCAGGCCGACATATTCAAGAGCAGTGTCTATCTTGATTTTGGGTATTTTGATGCGTAGCGGCAATTCCGCCGGCGCCACGGCCGGCAAGGCAGTATGTTCTTGCTTGGCCAGAGCGAGGGCAGTCGGAACAAGCAGCGCCGAGTCGCTTTGGTTTGGATCTTTTGGAAAAAAATAAAAAAGAAGCGCGAGAAGAAGCGTGAGTCCCGCCAGGACGATCAGCAATAATTCAGACTGGTTTATTTTTTTTGATTTTTTTGATGAAACCCTAGATCGTTTGGCTGATTTTTTCAATTTTTTGGCCGAGCTTTTCGTTGGCATTCTTTTTTCGAGATTAATAACTATAAGGGCCAGACAAAACATTGCCTGGCCCTTATTTGCCGATAATTCAATACTTGGATTAAACTATTTGTTTTCTTCGAGCGACAGCATATAAAGCCAAAACAGCAAAGATGCCGGCCAGCGTGACAATGCTTCGTGAAGCAGCATCTTCTTTCGGCGCCAGGCCGGTTTTTGGCAGTGCCGGAGCGGCCGTGGCTACGGTGACAGTCGCGATCGCATAGTCTCTGGCGGTCAGGCCATTGGCTTCACCGGTAGCTGTGACAGTATTTAGCGTAGTGGCAGTGATATTTTTTCGGCAGGTATATGTCCAAGTTTCCGTGGCATCCAGCTTGGAATCGCCATTAGTGTCGCCAGAAATACGCGCCACAGGACTGCACTTGTCATCAGCAACCGTAACATTGCTCAAGGCAACTGTTCCCGGATTGGTGACTTTGTTGGTGTAGGTGACCATTCCTCCGCCAGCGAGCAAGGTCAGTGGGCTGGGAACTTTTGTCACATGAATCAGGGGAGGTACTGTCGGCGTACCAACAACGACGGTGGCGCTCGCCAGGTCAGTGGCGCTGATGCCATTAGCCCAACCGGTGGCGACTACAGTATTTGTGTGCGTAGCCGAAAGAGTCGTGGCACAATTATATACCCAGGTCTC
>Ga0172379_10009305_pt1 | contig 12160 bp, 9 predicted proteins | sample GrowelOW334metaG_FD_119756 | JGI IMG/M metagenome (GOLD analysis project Ga0172379, IMG submission 119756) | Groundwater microbial communities from an aquifer near a municipal landfill in Southern Ontario, Canada - Groundwater well OW334 metaG | ecosystem: Environmental > Aquatic > Deep... | reverse complement strand
TTCTCGACAGCACATCCGAGATTCAAAAGCAGGCGATTGACATGGCCATTGCGGTGACGGCGCTGAAGGATTTCGATTATGACTGGGCGAAACTCTCCCTTAACAGCGAAAACCGCAAGCTTATTGTTGCACTGGACATCTACGGGAGGCCGGCCAAAGCGCTTAATTTCGGGTTCGACACGGATGTGGGGCTTTACAAGTCCGAGGAGGGGAGCGGCTACACCGCAGTTTTCGAGGCAATTCTGTTTACGATTAACTTCTCGCTTCCAATTAACAGGATGCTGTATTATGGTAAGGGGATTAATGACATGATGAAAGGCGATAATGATTAAGTCAGGAGGTTATATGGACAAATCAATTTTGGCCGCCCTGTTTTTCGGGGGGTGTGTTTTAAGCGGATGCATGTTTCAGACAAAACATGAAATCGAAGTGAAGCCGATGCACATCACGATAGATGTGAATGTGAAGATTCAGGAGGAGCTCAAGGAGAAATTCAAGAAGACAGACGAAGTCTCGAAGGAGATCAGCGACAAGGAGGCGGAGGACGCCCTGAACAAGTATCTTGAATCACAGAAGGTCAACTGACAATTAAACAAGGGGAATGAATATGAACGCATTTATCGGAAAACTGATGGCTCTCGTAATGTTCGCAGGTCTGGTTTTTATTGCGGCTGACGGATATGGCATGGACGGCATTCAGAGACTTGCAATAATAAAGGGGCTGAAAATCAAGGGGATAGTCGGGGAGAACAACAAGGGGCTCCTGGAATTCAGGACAGGGGATAAGTCCGCAGCGGCCGTAGTGGACGAGGAAAACGCGGACCGCTCAAAAAAATATGCCGATATTGCAAAGAAAACCGGTGTGTCTGTTGCCGACGTAGGCGTGCAGAGAGCCGCCCAGATAGCGCAGGTGGAAGTGTCTGGCGTATTGATTCAGGACGCAAAAGGTGTCTGGAGCAGGAAATAGTTTGCCGGCAAATCCCGGTCTCCGCCCGGCATACTGATAAGTTTTGCCTGTGCGGGAATCAAATGCCTTTTTGAACGTTTTTTTTGACAAGATGGAGCCATGAACATGTCTGAGAACAATGATGTCAGGGCCCGGATGGATGCAAAAGAGGGGATTGTTCTCGGAGTCCTTCTGGGAATCATCCTTTTCGTTCCGCTCTTGTTTTCCCATTTTTCCCTCAGGATGTGGCAGGAGCTTTCATGGCATAATCCTGTTGACATTTCCATGATTGAATGGAGCACTGCGTTTCTCAACACGTTCCTGTTCTTTCTTCTTGTTGAAACCTACCGCCAGACCGGCAGGAAGATATTGGTTTTCATGGGATCCGGTTTCCTTGCCATGGGGTTGCTCGGTTTCGAGTACGCCCTGAGCATTCCCGGATCCGAGACGGCGGCCTGGGTGAAAGGCGTATCGCTAATGCTGGGAAGCTTCTTTTTCCTTCTCGGTATTGCCGCAGGAAAGGACAATGGCAAGGACTTGCCGCGGGCATTTGTGCGGATAATCCTTCCTTCGGTGTTTTTAGCGGTATTCTGCGGATGGATTCCCCACGGGCTGCCGCAGATCCTGCCGAAGATTATTTCACCCTCCGGCACTGTAACTGTTTTCGGGGATATTTTCTTCTGGATTCCCGGCGCGCTTTTCTTTATTGCGTCAATCCCGTGGCTTCACGGCTATATCGGGAAAAAGAGAAAGGAGGATCTGGTTTTCGCCATTGTGATCCTGCTATGCGCCCAGTTTTCCCTGACTGTGAGATATTCAAGTGCATGGGGGGTCATATGGTGGGGATGGCATCTGGGACTGTTCATAACCGGCGTACTTGCCTCCCTGTATCTCCTGATTCTCTGTCTGCGGTATTCGCTGATATGGAGACTTCTGCTTTCCCTCGGTCTTGTTTTCGGACTGACGGTCATAATTTCCTCGGGAATAATCCAGAGCTATTTTGAAAAACGCACAAACGACGAGATTCGCGGCAGGCTTGCAGTACAGCAGAAAAACATGATATGCGATTCATCTGAAAGCCTGTCTTTCTGTGAAGAGAACCTGAGGCATCTTTCAAGGGATTTCCTTTTGTCGGAACGGCACGTGGAATATCCTGAGGTGACAGCGAGGGAGCTGTCTGCCGAAAACAGGGCGGACTGGTCAAAATATGTGCTTGAAACAGGATTTTGCTCGGATGACGGGATTTTTGTGTCTTCAGATGTGCCGGGCGGGGGGGCTGAATTCCGCGATGATGCGTTTCCGAATCTCAGCAGCCAGGCTTTCAAGAGTGAGGGGAAAGCTGTTTTCGGGGAGTTCTATTTTGACGGGCAAAGGAAAAGATGGGTCGCGGCTGCGGCTTTTTCTTTCAGGATGCCAGACGGCAGAAGATGTTTTTTCTACAACATTGTTGATGTGACAAGCCTTAAGAACAGAAGCATTGTCGCCGGGGGAGGAAAGACAGTTGAGAATTCATGCGGGAGGATGGTCGTATGCGGAAAAAGCGGAAGATTTATCTACTGCAGCCTGCCGCAGTCATATCTTGAGGGTTTTGACAGAAGGGTTCCGCAGAACGAACTTCCCCTTGCCAGGGAACTTGTCTCTCTTTTGCCGGGATCGATGCCGAATGCCGGCATTCTCCTTCTTCCGCATTCAGGCAGGGATTATCTTGTCATATCCGGCATGCTGAAGGCTGCCGACTGGGTTGTCGTTGACATAATAGATGACGGATACCTCCCCCACATTAACCTGAACAGTTCAAGATACGTGTTTGAAGCGACGGGGATGGTCGTGTTCCTTGTGGGTTTCATAGTCCTGTTCATCCTTCTGAATTACCAGATTGCGAGGCCGCTTGGACATCTTGTCACGGCAACCGCCAGGCTTGAAAAAGGAGATTTTTCCGTCAGGATAAATTCCAAGGAGACAAATGAGCTTGGAGTTGTGGCCAGTTCGTTTGACCGGATGGTGTCCAGACTCCAGCAGTATTACGATGAGCTTCAGAAGACTGTTGCTGAGAGGACGAAAGCCCTCCAGGATGCGAAAGACGCAAACAATTCAAAAACACGTTTTTTCACAAACGTAAGCCATGAGCTTCGCACTCCGCTCAGCGGCATACTGGGTTTTGCCAGGCTTGGAATGGACAGGGATCGGTTAAAAGACACAGACAGGGTGCTTGATTTCTTCAAATGCATAAACGGGAGCGCCGAGCGTCTGCTGGGCATGATAAACAATCTTTTAAGTTATGCAAAACTGGAATCCGGGCACATGAAATTCACATTTGCCGACACAAGTCTTTTCATGGTGGTACTCCAGTCCTACACCGAACTCAAGTCGAATTTCGAGGAGAAGAATATGCGATTTGTGTGTCCGAAACCCGATTTTGATACAAATGCGTGGATTGACGGGGAGAAGGCGTTGATAGTCGTCAGAAACCTGCTTGGCAACGCCCTTAAGTTTTCCGAAGCGGGGCGAGTTATAAGTGTCACATTCGAACATGACAAGGACAATATATCCGTTAAAGTTTCCGATGAAGGCCCTGGAATACCGGAATATGACATGGATAACATCTTTGACAGGTTTTTCCAGTCCGACGCAACCAAGGGCAAGGTGGGTACGGGGCTCGGATTGTCGATTTGCGAGGAGATAATAAAGATCCATAATGGCACAATTCGTGCTTGCAATAATGCCGATGCTGGGGCATCGTTTGTCTTTTCAGTGCCAGTCGGGCGGGATCGTGCCGGAAATGGGGGCGGAAATGAAAATAAACAGTAATGCTTGGAAAAAAAGAATTCTTATTGTAGACGACGACCGGACAAATGTTCTTATCCTGGAAGAGATTCTCGGCAGGGAATTTGAAATCAAATCGGTTTTTGACGGTGAATTGGCGCTCGGGACAGCCGGGGATTTCAAGCCCGACGTCATTCTTCTCGACATAATGATGCCGAACTGCGACGGGTATGAAGTCTGCACGAGATTCCGCCAAAAGCCGGAACTGGCCTTCACTAAAATAATACTTCTGTCTGCAAAATCCATGCTTGACGACAGGCTGAAAGGCTATCAGTCCGGAGCGGACGATTTCATTACAAAACCTTTTGAGCCGGAGGAGCTGCTCGCCAAGGTCAGGGTCTTTATCAGGTTGAAATCCGTCCAGGAGATTGACAGGATGAAGGATGACCTGATAAATCTCTTCTCCCATGAGACAAGGACGCCGCTGAACTCAATTCTCGGTTTCGCCCAAATACTCGAAGCGTGCGATAAGTTGGATGAACACGAAAAAGAATGTGTGAAACATATAATCAATTCCGGGAGAACGCTTCTGGAACTTGTGAATAAGACAATTCTCCTGTGCAACATCAGAAACGGAACAAGGATACTTGTCGAGAGGAAGACCGACTTTGAAACAATAATTGAAAAGGCGGTAGCTTCCGTGCAGGATAAAATAAGGGAGAAAAACATTATTCTGCTCAAGGAGCTGGATAATGCCGCCCTGCCATTCAACGTGGACGAGGATCTTATTGTGGCGGCTTTGTCCTATGTGCTTGAAAATGCCGTTAAATTCTCGCCCTATCTTGGCGCGGTCGAGATATCTGTCAGAAAGGGCGAAAACGGAATTGTCTGCGATGTCAAGGACAACGGCAAGGGGCTTGAAAAGGGGGGAGAGCGGGCGGACATGCTTTTCAGCGGATTTTATGTGGGGGATCTGGATCATCACGGACGCGGACACGGATTGAGCCTCGTCATCGTGAAACATATAATGCTTCTCTACGGGGGAACAGTGTCGGCGATGAACAATAAGAACGAACCCGGATGCACGTTTTCCCTGACGCTGCCTTTCAGCATTTTCGAATGAAATCAAAGGAATAATCCTGCCCGCATTGATTTTGGCGAAACATGATATAAATTCTGCATCTGCAATTTTATGGGCGCATAGCTCAGTTGGTTAGAGCGCTACGTTGACATCGTAGAGGTCGTTGGTTCGAGTCCAATTGCGCCCACCATTCTTCTTTTGAAACCGTCCTCGGATTCAAAGGGATACTGACCGAAGCTGAATGAACGAAGCAAGTGAAAAGGAGAGGAGCCAGTCGGCTTCAAACTACGCCCGGCAGGCCAGTCTTTATGGATTTCTTTTATGCATACATCCTTGAATCGGTCAATGACAGTGAAATCAGGCATTACGGTTGCACTGAAAATCTTCGTCAAATCTGTCTTCTTGAAATCTCACTGTAATTTGATATATGCCGATTTTTAGAGGTTACCTAAATCAAGGGGAGGGGGATAGCATGAAGTTTGCAAAGATCATCTTAATCCAGACCGCAGTTGTTCTGGTCGCGTCAACAGCTGTATTGGCTGCGGATCTCTATGTCAAGGCCGGTTCGGGCGGAAATGGCACGAAGGCGTCGCCGTTCGGAGATCTCTGGCAGGCGGTTGACAGTGCGAAACGCGGCGACATAATCCGTGTCGCGGCCGGAACCTACAACGGCAAGGGCGGCAGCGGCAATTTCACCGTTAAAACCCCGGGTCTAACCGTTGTCGGCGGCTATGACCAGAATTTCTCGGCACGGGATCCCTTCAAGAATCTGACAATCCTTGAAAGGGCAAAGGACTATAAGGGTGACTTCACGGGACTGGGAGACGGAATCATTGAAGGAAAACAGGGGGCCGACCATGGCGGGCTTGTCATAGACGGGCTTGTCCTTAATTCGGCGTCGAGGAATTCATATTATGACGACGGCAAGATAAACGCCAAGGGATCCTGGAACGGAGCTTTGCTCAAGACGAACGGGAAAAACATAAAGATCAGAAACTGCATCCTCATCAATCCATACGGGGAAGGGATTTCGTCCGCTTGGCAGGGAACCGAGAATGAAGTCAGCAACAGTTTCATCCTCAACACATTCTACTGTGCGGTATCAACGCGTTCGGCCCAGCCTGACAGTGTCGTCAGGATCGTCAACAACACGATCTCCTTCTGCTGGTTCCAGCCGGGCAAGGGCGGTGGAATGTGCCTTTTTGTCGGCAGCAGGGGAAAGACGATAATCGAAAACAATATTTTCGCTTTCGCCCAGACGGAGGATGGAGAGGCGGGGTTTGCCGTCAGCAACACCTTTGGGAATGAAGACACGGTTCTGAGGAACAACGTGTTTTTCCAGTGTCAGGGCGGATATTACAAGTACATGGACTCCGACAAGAAAAACCTTCTTGTCTGGAAGCCGGAGGAGCTCCGGCAGCTCAACGGCAAAAGCGACGATTTCATGCTTGAGAAGGCCGAAGGCAACGCCGAAGCGGATCCGAAACTTATGCCCGACAAGGACTACTATGAGAAGTTTTCTAATTTCGTCGCTTCAAAACCTGGAAAGCTGAACATGGATTTCCTCAACCAGTGGCGCAGGAGCGTCGGACTCCCTCTTCAGGCGGAACCGGGATCGCCCAGGAAGAACTGGGGCATGCAGTATCCCCTGGACAAAGTGGTTCCGGATCTGCTGTCGAAGCTTCCCGGAAAAGGCGTCCAGGCAGCCGGGCCGTTCAAGGAATACAAAGGTGCGGCGGCTGAAACCGCTCAGCCCGGACAGTCTGCGGCCAATGCGGACTACAGGCAGGTCGAGTTCGATACGTTCAAAAAAGGATCTCCGGAATCAAAGGCGTATGTGTCGGCGCCGGTATCATTCAAGGCGGGAATCGGCGAAAAGAAAAACACATTCGTCCTGAAAGACGCTCCGAATTCGGATTATATCTGCGTTGAGCTCATCAAGCCCGGTGAATCGTATCCCACGAGAAATTATGCATACGGATATATCCTCAAGGGAACCGATGCCGATAAGGAATGGGAGAAGCTCGGCAGGAAAAAGGACAAGATCAACAAGGAGGGCGGCATTTCCGTGAAGGGGAAGGCCACATACACCGGCAATGAGAGCTATTCATACACAACTGCAGTTATTATTGATGAAATAGTGAAATAACAAAGGAGAGAAGAAATGAAATTGAAAATGTTGATGGCCGCCGTGACAATGATTGCCGTGACAGGTGCCTATGCACAGTTCGGGATCGGGGACATCCCCGGGATCAAGAAGGATGTAAAGCCTGAAGTCAAGAAGGAGGAAGTGAAAAAGGATGATGCGAAGACCGCAGGAGCAGGTACCGCCCTGCCTTTCGGCGTGAAGCTCGGCGGACAGCAGGCCGTAGCAAAAGGCGACGCCGGTTTCGCAACTGTTGAACAGGCTGTCGCCGCCGATGCCGAACTTGAGGTCGCGGTTGACAAGCCTGAAATGGTGATCATCAATGTGTTTCCGGCTGACGACAAGGGAAATGTCAAGGAAGGCGCAGCCGCAATCATAATCCTGTTCCAGAAGATCAACAAGGGGAAGATAGACCAGACGATGGACAAGAAGAAGATCCCCGCAGGAACATATCTCATGAACGTTATGGCGGCCGACAAGACCTCGAGGATCGTTTTCAAGGTAAAATAAGATTCGGTTGATGAAAAATGCGGTCTGTCACCGAACGGGCCGCATTTTTTTATTTACGGCATTGGCATTGATCCGTGTTTTCTTCAGAACTTGCAATTGCCTTCAAGCTAATCATTTTCCGATGCAGAATCTGCTGAAGATGTCGTCGAGAATATCGAAAGAGGCGTCTTCGCCGGTGATTTTGCCGAGCGAGAAAACGGCTGATCTTAAATGGACTGCGGCGAGCTCCCAGTTCCGGCTGGTGATGGTTGATACTGCTTCCGGAATGGCTTTGGCTGCGTCCTCGAGCAGTGCGGAGTGCCTTGAACTGACCGCAAGTTCGGGTTCTTCGGTATGGGGATGTCCCCAGGCTTTCTTTTCTATGGCGTCAAGGAGTTTTTCGATCCCCTTGTTTTTTTCAGCGGAAACCTTCACAGTGTCAATTCCGGTGTCCGGAAGCAGCGAGGGATCTTTTACCAGATCGGTTTTATTCCATACGGCAATTGAGCTGTCGCGGTTGCGCACATGAGTTTTCATGGTTTCAATTTCAGATTGTAATTCAGAACAGGGGTCAAGTATCCACAGGACCAGCTGCGCCTGTTTAAGGGAGGCGAGACTTCTTTCGATTCCCTTGTTCTCAATCAAGTCGTCGGCATCGCGGATCCCGGCGGTGTCAATCAGCCTGACGGGAATGTCCCTGATCACGGCATGTTCTTCAACGGTGTCTCTTGTTGTGCCGGGGAGGGGCGTGACAATGGCCCTGTCATAACCGAGGAGGAGGTTGAGCATGCTGGATTTACCGACGTTCGGTTTTCCGGCTATTACAATCCGTATTCCCTCCCTAAGTACCGCGCCTTCGGTTTTATATTTCAGAAGGCCCGTGATTTTTCCGGATGATTCGTTAAGCCTGCCCTTGAGATCGTCCGGAGAAGTCCAGTCGAGGTTTTCCTCTCCGAAATCGAGACGTGACTCGCATTCCGACAATACAAAAATGAGAGAGTTTCTTATTTCACGGACGGTTTTTCCGATTATTCCCCCCGCCTGTCTCTCCGCGAGGTTAAGCGCCATTGAACTCTGCGCGGAAATTATTTCCGCGACCCCCTCGGCCTGCGTAAGGTCAATTTTGCCGTTCATGAATGCGCGGAATGTGAATTCTCCCGGGTTTGCCTGTCGCGCCCCCGCCCTGAGGCAGAGTTCAAGTACCTTTCTCGACACGAGGGTTCCGCCGTGGCATTGTATTTCGACTATGTCTTCTCCGGTATATGAGTTTGGGGCGGGGAAGTATACGGCAATCGCCTGTTCTGCAAATAAGCCGTCTGGGGATGTGCATTTCCCGAGAAGCATGATTCTCCGGTTTTCCCGGGAGAGTTTTTCATGTCCGCGCCAGAAGGAACTGGAGACGCGCAGGGCGTCCGATCCGGAAATTCTTATTACTGCTATGGCCCCGCCTGTGCCGGTTGCTATTGCAGTTATCGTGTCGCTAATGTTTTCCATGGCCCTGTCAATATTTTATGTGGTCTGGGAATCTTGTATTTTTTTAATTTAAACTGTAAATTCAGGCCTTATTATATATTCAAACTGTACGAATTATAAGATTGCATCCGATTATTTACATATTTTACAGGGGGGTTTATTTTATTTATGGAAAGAAAAGCTTTCAAGGATATACCAGCCGATTTAAGAAGCAAATACCAGTCGGCCATGGGCGCGAAAGACATTGAATACGCAATAATGCTTTTAAAGGGGATTGTCCAGAGGGATCCTTGTTTCGGTGAGGCAAGAGACCAGCTCAGGAAGCTTGAAAAGTCAAAAGTTGTCAGTATCGGGTTTTTTGCAATGCTCATTTCGGCCTTGAAAACTTACAGCACCCTGACTGCCGGGAGAACGCAGCTCGCCAGAAAAAAACCTCTGGACGCGTTGAGACATGCCGAGGATATGCTGGCTGTCAATCTCAAATCCCTTGCCGCTTTAAACCTTATGGCGCAGGCGGGACGGGAACTCAATGCGCGGTTCATATCAATAGAATCGCTTGAAATAGCCAGGGAGTATTTTCCGAAGAACATAGCGGTTCTGGACTGGCTTGCCGAAGAGTATGCCTCCAACAACCAGGGAACACACGCACTGAGGATAAGGCAGGAAATCTGCGCCATTAGGCCGGATGATCTGAATGCCCAGCAGAAAGTCAGGGCGGCTGCGGCTCTTGCAACAATGCAGACGGGAAAATGGGAGGAGAAGGCGGACACGTCCGGTGAAAGTTACCGTAAAATACTCAAAAGCAGTGATGAGGCCGTCAAGCTTGAACAGAAGGATCGTATTGCAAGAAACATAGATGACGTCAAAGATCTCATCGGCGGGCTTGAAAAGCAGATAGCCGAGGGAAAGGGGACTCAGGAGCTGAAACGAAAGCTTGCCGACCTTTATCAGAAGGCCGATCAGCACGACAAGGCCATTGAATACTACAATATGGTTGCCGTGGAAATCGGAGCGATGGATCCTTTTATTGACAGAGCCATAGAGAAATCAACAGTTGCCAAATATGACAAAAGCCTCAGGGAATGGCGCGAGTATGCGGAGGCCGCTCCCGACAAAAAGGCGGAGGCGGACAATAACATTGCAATCATCGAGGCGCAGTTAAACAATTTCAAGCTTGAAAGAGCGCTTGAGCGCGTAAACAGCTATCCCAACGATTTGCAGCTCAGGTATGAGCTTGCACTCGTATATTTTGAACTTGGCGATTTTGAAAACGCCCTGGGACAGTTCCAGCTTTCACAGAAAAACCCCCAGAGAAGGCTTGCTTCCATTGTTTATCTCGGACAGTGCTTCCACGAGAAGAAACAGTATGACATCGCCATAGAGGAGTACACCAAGGCCATCAGCGAAATGATCAGCATGGACAGGCAGAAAATGGACGCCCTTTATTTCCTCGGCATGACGTACGAGGAAACGGACAACATTGAAAAAGCTGTTGAATGCTTCAAGCAGATTTACAGGGCGAACATCAAGTTCAGAGATGTTTCTGACCGCATAAACAGGCTTACTGGAAAAGCCTGAGACCGTCATTCTTTTGAATTGGCCTATTTATGGATATAAATCCTATTTTTCAGTCTGCCCAGCGTCTTTTTTCCAGAACCCCTCATTCCGGAGAAAGCACACACGGTATCCCTTTTGATACGACCATGCCGATGTCGGATGTAAAACATGAATTCGATTCTCCCTACCCGCTTCCTGAAGAAGTCACGAAAAGATATATCATCAGAAGGCCTCTTGGAAAAGGGGCGTTCGGAATCGTGTGCCTTGCCGAAGACAGGAAAATAGGCCGTCTCGTGGCGGTCAAGCAACTGGTCAATTACAGGAGGAGGGATTCCGAAATATACGAAAGGTTCATGCAGGAGGCAAGAATAGGAGCCCAGCTTGACCACCCGAACCTGGTCAATGTGCTGGCCTTGGAGGAGGATGAGAATTCAGCCTGCATCATAATGGAATATCTTGGCGGAGGAAGCCTTGCCTCGTATATCAAGAAGGAGAAAAAGGTTGACATCCAGACTGCCGTCAGGATAATCACCGGAGTGCTTACGGGGCTGGATGCGGCGCATCACGTCATGGTCATTCACCGCGACATCAAGCCCCAGAATATTCTTTTCGGTCCGCATGGGGAGCCGAAGATCTCGGATTTCGGCGTAGCCCATCTTCCGGTTGTATCCGGAGGAATTCCCGAGAACCGTATTGATTATCAGAAGAGGGTGATCGGCACCCCACTGTATATGGCGCCTGAACAGATATCAAATAAACCCTACGACCACAGGGTCGATCTTTATGCCATCGGGGCGGTTCTCTACGAGATGCTGACCGGGAAGAAAATATTCAGTCCGCGCGGCGATATAGGTATTGAAACAATGAGAAACCTGATACTGACCATTGAGCCGGATCCGATTGACGCATTCGTCGGCATACCCGCTGGACTTGCCGCTGTGACAATGAAACTCCTGGCAAAAAAGCCGGGCGACAGATTTCCGGATGCGAGATCCACCATAATCGCGCTGGAGAAGCTTGATTTGCCGGTTGTCGGGAAAACGCAGGGCGTTCACCCTGAAACAAGAATCGGCGTTTCCGGTCCGCTTATAAGTTCGCCAGCGGCGATGCTTGAGGACGTGATAAGGCTTTTCCTTGTTGATGGAAGCATATCGCCTGCGGAAAGAAGAGAGCTTGACCGCCGTGCGGAGCGTCTTGGGGTAAGCGGCCTTCACGCAAGGGGAATTGAAAATAAAATAAGGATGGAGCTCGGATATCCGAGCATTGAATCGGTTGAAGCGTATACTGATCTCATGAGACAACTCATGAATGCGTCTCCGGAATTGAAAATCAGTCCGGCAAATCATGAACTTCTTGAGAAAAGAAGGGAGGAGCTTAAAATTTCCCATGAAGAGGCCATCTCCCTTGAAAAAGAACTTTCAGACAAGATAAAATACCAGAATATTGCTGAAAATGAAAATTCCGTTTAGGCCGGGAACGAATCCTAAGGGTCCGCTAAAAAATAACTTGGGCATTTGCTGGCGGAGATTTCGGATTGATTATCATGGTGCGAAAGAGGAGAATATCTGAAGATATTTGACGATTGAGCAACGTGATAAGCGGCCGGAAGAACGCCAGCCCCTTGGGACGGGAATCCATGCATTTGTCTTCTTCGTTGCTTCACCCTTCGCGTATGCCCGATACGCTCAGGGTTTGCGCCTAAAAT
>Ga0172379_10009304_pt1 | contig 12160 bp, 8 predicted proteins | sample GrowelOW334metaG_FD_119756 | JGI IMG/M metagenome (GOLD analysis project Ga0172379, IMG submission 119756) | Groundwater microbial communities from an aquifer near a municipal landfill in Southern Ontario, Canada - Groundwater well OW334 metaG | ecosystem: Environmental > Aquatic > Deep... | reverse complement strand
TGCGGCAGAAGCATCATACTACGCAGACCAGATGTCTACTACTTGTGCCGCTTGACTTACAGGGGTGCATTACAAGCCCTGCCAATTTTTAACCACACATCAAGAGAACTCTTGTCATGCAAATCGTCAAAATGTCCGAGATGTTTTGGTGTCCGTTTTATATTGTGCTGAATAATTGAAGGTATGTGAGGACTGTGTCAATAGTGGTTGTGCTAGTATATTGATTGTTTTTTGCGGAATTATTACATCATGCTGTTGGGGAATTAAGGATATGTAATAGTTCCTTTATTCCGAATGGTTTATTGATGCAGGGCGTCTTCCACTTTGCCAATCTCATTTTATTGTTTTCGGTTAGAATTTTTCCGGTCATAAAAATAAATTTAGGTTGGAACTTTGCTTTAGGCAAACTTTCATATACCTCAAACCCATTTATGGGAGACATTTCCATATCACACAGGATCACATCATATTTATTGGTCTTCGCTTTTTCCAGGGCATCGGCGCCATTAGCAGCTGTGTCTACATTTTGACCTTCGTCCCTGAGAATATTATTAAGTAATGCGAGCACATCTTTTTCATCATCAATGACAAGAATTTTCCCTCCAGTGTTCAGGCCTGGCACATGGATAGGTGACTCCGGTTCATTCATAACATCTTTTGCAATAGGTAACTCCACTGTAAATTTAGTCATTTCGAAAGGGGTGCTGACCACACTTATCCGGCCTCCGTGCATGTCTATAATCTGCTTGCATATGGAAAGGCCAAGCCCTGTCCCCATACCTTCTTCTTTGGTAGTGAAAAACGGCTCGAAAATCTGAGATATTTTTTCCGGAGAAATTCCCGGACCATTATCTGTAATTTCCAGCGCCACCATTCCGTTACGACTACTCAAGGTTATGCTCAATTCGCGGTTATTGCCACGTTGTAATAATGAGTCTATAGCATTTTGAAGGATGTTAACCACTACCTGCTCGATCTGTTGAAAGTTACACATTACCCCGGGAAGGATATTGGGACAGTTTTGCTCAATACGGACTAAATTGTTTTTTATCCTGAACTGAGCCAGCGGCATGGTCGCATCAACAACAGATTTCAAGTCCACTAATTTTTTATGATTTGAAGTTGCTCTTGCGAATGAAAGGAAATTGTCTATTATCGCGCTACAGCGTTTAGCATTTATATATATGGCATCTATTTCCTCTGTTTTCGCCCCAGAAACAACAGCCCGAGATTTCATCAGTTCCGCGTATCCTCTGATGACTGTCATGGGATTGTTGAGCTCATGCGTGATGCCCGATATCAGTTGCCCTACGGCAGCCATCTTTTCGGCCTGGATTAACTGAGATTGAAGCTTGTTGAATTCCGTTACATTGCGGATAACTACGGCCCATTCATTGTCTTGAGGTGTTTCTTTATGCGTTAACGCCCAATGTATATCCAGCTTGAGTTCTCTGCCGGTAAATGTTTTTCCGGTTAAATTGCGTCCTTCGAAAAAACTTTTTATTTTAATGGATTCAGTAATCAGGCCGAAGGTAGTGTTGTCCAGAAACTGCGCTAGAGGGCGGTTTTTAACCTGTTCAAGCGATGCCCCAAAAACTGTTTCGGCACCTCGGTTCCATATTATTATATTCAGCGCGCCATCAAGGCCGATAATGGCTTCCGCAGTGCTGTCTAATATAACCCGGTAACGTTCTTCCGATTGGCTTATATCCGATATTAAGTCTGAATTCTCAAGCGCCAATCCAGCCGAGTTTGCGAATAACGAAAGCGATGTGAGCTGTTCGTCGGTAATGCTTTTGCCGGAATAGTAGTTGTCCGCGGCAATAACACCATAAACCCGGTCTTGGGTCATTATGGGGGCCATACAGAATGCTTTAGTGTCGCTTTCTTGTAAAAAACGTGGATTACATCCGGGATACGAACTCGGATCCATTACATTTATCGGCTGCCGGTTTTTAGCTGTTTGAGCGATGATGTCATCGCTATCTATGGGAATTTTCCTAGTATTAATTTCAGATTCGGTCAGACCAACCTTTTCCGTCAAGTAAACATATCTGCCCTGAATATAGTTTCCTGAATCATCAATCATATACAGGATGCCTCTTTCGAAACCTAATCCTTTTACTGCAGTGTCTAAGCAAACGCGACCTATGGCATCTTTGTCCAAACGTTTTATGAGCGCGCCACCCATAAGTTGAAGCGAAACAAGCTCTCGTATTCGGGATTCTAATTCGTCGGTGCGCTGAAGCAGCTTTTTTGCCATGGAGTTAAATGATTCGGCCAATACGTGCACCTCATCATTCCCCGCAACTTGCACAGGGGTGTATTTTCCGGTGGTTGCCAATTGTGTGGTTGCAATGACCAGTTCGTTTATCGGGGACACGGTGTTGTTAATTAGGAAATATAGCGCAATCGACACTATCATCAGGCATATGAACAGAAATATAAGGGTGTAATTGCGGATTTTCTTTAGTGGGCTGAGGAAATCTTCGGGATTGGCGGATATGCCAAGGGTGAAACCGGTGTTGCTGATCGGATATTTTCTGTCTATTGTTTTTTCTGCAGTGGCTCCGGGGGGCGTTTGTGCGGCATGCAGCAATACCGCGCCGGATGAATCTATAAAATATGCGGTGCCTGTTTTGCCCAATGTCAGATTATTGAGAGTATTCTGAATGTCGCTGGACTTGGTTTTAACAACGATTGCGCCGCTCAGTTTGCCGTTGCGGGTGAATAACGGCATGGCTGAAACTATAAGCATTGCGCCGGAGGGAGACTTTTCTTCTGTCCGGAATATGGAATATTTTTCCAGGTTCAATATTTTGGTAAAGAATGCGTCGGCTGTCCAATTTTTTCTATCGGCTTTTATTTCTTTACCCGAAATCCGGCATATTTCTTTTCCGGTTCTATCAATATATTGAATTTCCGCGATTGTATCCCTGCGGCTTGCGAAACGCAAGAAATATTGTTCAATTTCCTGCCGATACTGTTCGGCTTCCTCCATCAAGCCGTACTGCGCGTTCGCGTGATAATCATAAATGAGTGGCGTGTCCGCAAGGTTTTCCAAATCCGTGTCGGTCTGACGGAAGAAATTAGATATCGCGCTTTCAGCCTGGCCGCCCAGAGTTGTTATTTCGGTTGTTATGTTTTCCAAGATGCGTTCTTTCGTTAGGTAATACGTGAAGCTTCCCACCAGGACGATCCCGCTGAGCGAAACGGGAATAATGCTCAGCAGGAAGCGTTTTGCGATTTTGGAAAAGCGGAACGGGCGGGCCATGGTAGTTTGTCCCCGTTAAGTTTTGGCCAGCCGGGAATCTATGCTGCCGGAGCCAAAGCCGGCATGGAAAACGGAAATAACTTCGACGTCGTTGCCGTCTGTCTCAAACTTGTGTCTAGTTCCCGCCGGCATAAAAAGAAAATCCCCTTCCTTTAATTTGATTTTCTTGCTGTTTATTGTTCCGCCAGCGGTTCCTTTGAGAATATAGACGAATTCATCAGCTTTGTCATGGACTACTTCCACATGTTTCACGTTCGCGCGCATGGTGTTATGATATATAGCCAAATTGCTATTTTTTCCGGACATCAGTTCTCTGATTTCGAGGCAGTCCATCGCGCGGGGTGTGATGTTTTTTTTGTTTTTAATTTTTACCATGATTGAGTTTCCTTGGTTGCGAATTTTTAAAATAAGCCGCAAAAAAATAGGGCATTCCGGTAAGGTACGGCTCAAAAACAAGTTTTTTGTTTAATGCCATAACGTCCCATTGCTGGTAGGTGAAGATACTCAAAGCATTGTCGTAGACATATTTGTCCAATGCCTTGGCTTTTTGTTCTTGCAGCGGTTCGTCAATTGTGGACGCCATGTCTATCAATTTTTCATCATAAACAGGATCGGTGCCCAGGGAATAGGGCGATTTTGAAAATAATGTCACGGACTGGATGAAATAGCTGTGGCACATGGGGTCCGGCGGGTCGGCTATCGCCATATCGTACGCGTGTTTTTTGAACTCGGGTATGACTTTGGCGTCAGGAACAAGCACGGTATCCGTTTTGATGCCAATGTTCGCAAGTTGAGTGGTTATTATTTTGACCGCTCTCGCGGTTGATTCTTTTGCGAGCACCTTGAGTTCAAAACCTTCAGGATATCCGGCGTCTTTGAGCAATTTGCGGGCTTTATCAGTATCAAATTCATACGGGCGCAGATCCGAATTGTGCCCGTATTCCCCGGGTATGCTTAACGCTGCGATTTCTGCTCCATTGCCCATGAGGTCATAGCGAATAAGATCTTTTTTGTTTGTCGCGTAATTGAGCGCTTTGCGGATACGGACATCTTTTAATATTTTCGAGGAGGAATTGAAGTATGCGGAGAGAGTCCTGAACGCGGGTTTTTTCATTATTTTTGTATTCGGATGTTCCGTTACGGCGCGGGTTTGTGTTCCGGGTAAATTGGTTACGAGCTGAATTTTTCCAGAAAACAGGGCTTTAATCCTTTCATTAGGAGGAATAAACATAAAAACCAATCCATCTAATTTTGGATAGCCGTTCATCCAATAATTTTTGTTGGCTGAAAAAACAATTTGCTTGTCCTTGTCCCATTTATCCAAAATAAACGCGCCTGTACCTATGGGATGTGTTGCGAAAAACTCTTCGCCTTTTTCCTTTATGTATTTCGGAGGGGAGATCAGGATAAATCCTGCGATGCGGTTTAACAATAATCCGTCAGGATATTTTGTGACAATATCGATGGTATGCGGATCTATAATTTCTGCGTGATCTATAGACGCTAAGTAACCAATAGCCGGGAAACCGGTTTTTGGGTCCAGATATCGCTCCAGAGTGAACTTAACTGCTTCTGCGTCGAATGTCTCACCATTATGGAATTTAACGTTCGGACGCAGATGAAATCTCATTCTGAGCGGATCCAGTCGTTCCCAGGAAGTTGCAAGCGCGGGCTCGAAATCGCAGTTCGGCCCGAATCTTATAAGGCCATCGAAAATTTGCTGGCAGGCGATATGATTTTTTTCCGAAAATTCTTTTTGCGGATCAAGTGTTTCCGCTTGTGCGGCCGCATCTGACACAATAAGAATATTTTTACTTTCTGCCATTGCTGTTTGGGGAAATACTGATATCCAGAGCAATAAGCAAAAAGTAATTGCCAAGCCGCTGAGCTTTTTTACTGTTTGGCGGTGGAGTGTGTGTGTAAGAATTACTCTCGGCCATCTCAGCAAACTAGAATTCACAAGTCCAAACAATGCTGTCATTTTAATTGAATTTAGTCTTCCTTTCGGGGCCGAGTATAACGCAGTTTTTCATTGAACCGAAATGCTTTTCCACTGCGGGAAAAATGACATTGATGGTATATTCTTTGCGGTAAAAGGTAGGCGCAAGCAATTCGTTTTCCGAAGCAATTATCCCGTCTTTGAGCGCGGTTTGGGCCATTTGCGTGGAAGGATATATGCGTACGCCAGTAACTATCCCGAAATTTGCGTTTTTAGCGTTACGCAGATTTTCCCACGTTTCTTTTACCGTATGCTCGGTTTCATCCGGCCCGCCGAACATCAGCAGAATTGTGTATGTTTGGTTAAGCTCATCACATGTGTTGGTAATTCGCATAACATCTGCGGCGTTGTAATTTTTTCCGAGGCCTTGTAATACGGGATCAGACGCGCTTTCCATGCTCCAGAACATATTCTCACATCCTGCGCGATTCATGAGACTGATTAAACGTTTGTCTGTGTTCTCAGGCGTTAAATAGCATGACCAGCGTATCTGGATATTGTTGGCGAGCAGGGCTTCGCAAACTTCAGCTGCATGGTCAGGGCAGACATTAAATTCTGAATCTACGAAGAAAAACTGATCCACAATGCCCTTTTTAATAAATTCCTTTATCTCTGATACAATATCATTCGGGTCCCGTTTTATAATGGTCCTGCCAATAACATCAGGTTCCGCGCAATAGGTACAGCTTTTATTGCAACCGCGCTTAGTCTGTATGTTGGCTAAACTATGTCCCGGATATTTGGAAAACATCTTGTAATAATTAGAATGATCTACTGTGCCGCGTTTTAATTGGGGCGGACAATGTTTTAGCGTTTCCTTCTTTGTGGCTGTGATGGTTTGTGTTGTCCTATTCCTGATTACAATGTTCGGAACATTTTCCGGATGCGAGAGATTTTCCAGTAATTGGGGAAAATAGACATCTCCTTCTCCGATAACGCCATAATCCGCCTCAACCGTGCGCAGTATTTCTTCCGGGAGCAATGAAAACCCCGCCCCGCCCAGCACGATGGGGCCCTTGAAATAAATTTTAATTCCGGCTATAAGTTTCTTGAGTTCCGGTATGTAGCTGACGTTATTAAAAAGGTGTCCGGTGTCCATGTTCCTTAAGGTTATGCCAATAACATCCGGCGAAAAAGTACGGACTGCTGTTTCCAGTCCGGTTTCCTCCATCAACGAAAAGTCATATATAGTCGCCTCGTGTCCGGCATTAAGAGTTGCTTCGCAAACATATTCTAACCCAATAGGTGGAACGGCTGGCTTGTACGGGTTTCCATTTATAAAAAACACTCTCATGATATCCTCGCTTTTAAAGTTTATAGATCCAAATACCTACTTTTTAATCCCAAGCATCAATTTTGTCGGGTTGTCTGATTTTGAACTGATTGTTCTGTTGCAGATATCGGAAAACCCTGTCTGCTTTAGCCATGAGGCGTATTCGTCCTGGGTATAGACTCTGCCGTTTTCAGTATAGACCAACATATGTACTGAAAATAACGCTGATAGTAGGGGTTGGGTTCTAGTTTTGTCCAACATGAAGTCATGTATGGCGATTTGGCCGGTTTGCTTGAGCGCTGTAAAAGCTTTTTTAAACAGTTTTTTATTTTCCTTTTCGCCCTCATCATGCGTTACGTGCGAAAACAGAATCAAATCAAAAACTCCCTTGCCGAATTGCGCGGTGTGATAGTCGCCGGCAATAAAATCAACCCTGTTTTTATAGGGAGATTGGTCTACAAACTTGCGCGTGAAGTTTAAAGTTTCCGGCAAATCAATTATTGTTGCCCGCAGATTTTTATTTCTTTTTAAAAGCGAGATTGAATATATACCGGAACCGCCACCCACGTCAAGTATTCTGGCGCAGCCGGTGGTATCAATGCTGTCCGCAATTTCCATCGCCGGTTTACGCGAAAGCTCCTGCATACCAGAAATGTATTCTCCGGTAAAATCCGGATAGTTTGAAATCAGTTCGCGCAAGTTTTTTGTCGGTGTGCCATGCTGGAGTGTTGGTTTTAAATCGCTCCACGCGTTCCAGATTAAATCCTGATATTTAATGTTGCCGCCAACGTAATTAATTCCGCCGGGTACAAGTATTTCGCTGGAAGCTGCGGTGTTAACATATTTATCCGCTTTTTTCGTGAGCCATCCCATAGCAGTCAATGCATCCAGAAATATTACTGTGGCCCGCGCATCCAGTCCGATCCGAACGCTTACAGTTTTTGCGGTGATGGGAGTCCGAGTCTGTTTGAAAAGATTCAGTGAAACCGCCGTAAAAAGAATTTTGGCTTTGCGATAACCGCAAATCAGGTCAGTTATCGCGAGTAGCTGGGAAGGCATTTTTACTCTCCTTTATAAACATAGTGTCCAGTGATTCCATTCTGCGGCCCATGGGCGCCAGTTCTTCAATGCTTGTCATTACCTCGATCACTGTTGGGCGGGTGGCTTTAACAGCAGTGGCAAATGCGCCGGATAAATCGCGGGGATCCGATATCTTTATTGCGTCTGCCCCCAAACCTTTTGCAATCTCAGTAACCTTGAGGCTATTTTGATACTTGCTTGTGCAAAACTGTCCTTTAAACTGCATTTGCTCGCCCTGATGAATCATTCCAAGTCCGCTATTGTTAATGATAATCCAGACAACGGGAATGTTCATCTCAACCGCGGTATGGATTTCAAATCCATTCATGGCAAAGGCGCCGTCACCGGCCAGGACAAAAACATTTTTGTTTGGCATACCCAATTTCGCTCCGATACCGGCAGCCATCGCATAGCCCATTGAACCGAAACCCAGATTGACGAAGAAGGTTCTGGGTTCATAAACGGGAAAGCAATTTATCGCCCAGGGCATACAGGTTCCGATATCAATAAATAATATGGCGTCAGATGGGAGCGCCTTGCGCAGTTCCGCCAATATTCGCGGTTGTTTAATAGGAATACTATCTAATCCGGCGTTTTCAGCGGCGGCATTCGCTTCGCTTTCTATGATTGTTTTAAGTGTACGTATCGAGGCCAGGCCGTTCTTAGCGGGCGGGGTCAGCCATTTTAATTCGCGGTCTATCTGATAATTGAGTTCTTTTAGCACGGCTTTCGCGTCGCCGACAATGCCTGTGGTTACCGCGTAGTTTTTGCCGATTTCTTCGGGGTCAATGTCAATATGGATGAGCGCTTTTGACGGACTAAGCCGCGCGTCCCAATTAGCGCTTGGGAGTTCACCTAAACTAGTGCCCGCCGCCAAAACGACATCCGCTTTGCCCGACAACAAATATTTATCGGCGAGTGACGATCCCGCAAAACCTAAAACGCCAAGCGAGAGAATATGGTTTTCCGGGAACGCCCCTTTTCCTTTTGGCGATGTCGCAACCGGAATGCAAAGTTTTTCAGCCAGTTGGCGCAATTCATCATTGCCAGCGGAAACATTTACCCCATTTCCGGCGATGATGACCGGATTGGCGGCGTGGAGCAGCAGGTGCGCCGCCTGTTTTATCGCTTCGCGCGCGAACTGCCTTGATTCAATCCGGTAATTTTCCGGCGCGACAACAATTTGCGGGACTTCTTTTTTCATGTAATCCGCGGGAATATTAATGTGCACCGGTCCTCTGCGTCCGGAGAGCGCCGTTCTCAATGCGGACCGGAAAAGGCTGTCGCCATGTTCCGCCGAATGAACCATAGCGCTGAATTTCGTCACCGGTTTAAACATATCTACGATATCTACCCCGTAATAAGTGCTTTCCTGCGCCGCGCCTTTGCCGAAAACAGAAGTTGCCACCTGGGCGGTTATCACAAGCAACGGCACTGAATCGGCATAAGCGCAAGCCACGCCGGTGAGCAGATTTGTTGAGCCCGGCCCTGTTGTCGCGCAGCACACACCCAACCGGCCCGTAGCCCGGGCGTAGCCGTCAGCCATAAAGGCGGCGCCTTCCTCGTGTTTGGCAATAATAGGTTTAATTCGGTCGAATTTAAATAATGCCTCGTAAAGAGGCATTAATGGCCCGCCGGGAATGCCGAAAATATACTCTACTTTTTCCTCCGCGAGATAGCGCAGCAGGAGATTCGCAAGCGTTCCGGTTTCAGGAAAAGCGTTATTCATCTTTATTCCCCTAAGGCAGATCGAGCAGTTCTTTGGCTTTATCAACCATTGCTGAGGGCGAGAAAGGTTTTTTGACGAAATGGTTGCTGTTTTTTGCGAGGAAGCTCTGTTGTTCTTCTGACAGTTTTTTACCGCTCATCGCTATTATCTTAATATCTTCCGTATCTTTACTTTCCTTGAGTTTTTGACACATTTGAACACCGTCCATCTCAGGCATCAGAACATCGAGAATTATGAGGCTGGGGTGTTCTTTTCCTATCATAACCAATGCGTCTATGCCATTTGCGCAGGTGCGCACTTCAACTGTCCCCAAAAATTCTTCAAAGGCGCTCTTGATCATGTTGCAAATGTCTTTCTCATCGTCTATCACTAAAATATAAAAAGGTTTCTCCGCAAGGGAATCCGGCATCGGGATATGGAACTTTTTCATGAAAGTTATTAGTTGTGCCAGTGGAATTCTTCTATGTCCGCCGGGCGTTTCATAGGCTTTAAGTTTACCTTCCGAAATCCACCTAATTACTGTCGTGTGTGCCACTCCGCATAAGTCGGCGGCCTCACATGTCGTAAAAAATTTTTTGGTCATATTGGTGCAACCCTCTTACTATATTGGTAATACTCAGTTCTAATAGTTACATTTACTAAATTATATAACAAATTTAAAAATGTTAGATATGTAAATTTCGCTCTTGCAATTTATGTTAAATATGTTAGAATTATTAATATGGGGGGCCGAGGGAGGCAGTAAGCGGTATGAGAAACGGTGAAACTGATGCGAATACGTGGTTCAGGAGCTGATTGTGTACTCATCAGATTGCTTGGGGTGTTCGGTGCTTATATGCGATATGCTTTTTGACGCTTCGGAAGGAATACTGGCTTAGGTATTAAGTCCACGAGCAAGAAGATATGCCTAACACCATTACCCTAGCGATATATCTGCCATACGCCGTGACGGGTATTCAATTCGGTTACCAAATACGAAGCGACGGTCTTATGACCGTCGCTTCGGGTACAAATGAATATTTTGGCGTGTGGGCAATGCGAGTCGAGCAAAATATGCTCAACAAATAATGATTGAATTCGTACGCCGATTTGTGCGGCCGATAACTGCGCTAAGTGGTATGTGTTTTATCTGCGATGTGTATTTTGGGGTGTCGCCTTGAGTTCTATACGCAACGCTGAAATGCTTTTCTTGTATGGTTTTCTCGACACCGCAGTGGCTTTGCGATATAAAGGTTTCATTATTGAATGGAGGATAAATGAGTAGTTTTTTTAATAGTATATTCCGGGCACGGAAACTTTGGTTTTGTTTTCTGGCTCTTTCCCTGTCTTGCTTGGCGAGCGACGCGGCAGAACACAGGCTTTCGTTCAGCAAGTCGGGCGACTTGGTCATAACGGGCACGGCTACAGTAAAGGGAAATGCTTTTTCCGTAGGCATTTCATCATTTGTCATAAGTTCCGGCAATATCGGAATAGGCACAACCACTCCGTCCGAAAAACTTGATGTTTATAACGGAAATATTCAAACCAATTACGGCATAAAAGCCACAACAACCGCTTTTAATGGCGTGGGTTATGCATGGCCCTCCACGCGCGGCGCGGCGAACACAACTCTTACCGAGGACGGCGCGGGAAATTTAACTTGGTCCGCCGTCGGCGCGCCTGCCGGCACCATCATAATGTTTGCTTCTTCCAACTGCCCTTCCGGATACCTGAAAACCGATGGGACGTTATATTCTAAAACAGTTTATGCCGGCCTTTATAATGCTGTAGGAAACATTTACGGCGAGAGCGGCGATTCGTTTAATGTTCCTGATTTGCGCGGCTATTTCGTAAGAGCTTACGATGATGGACGCGGGCTGGATTCCGGGCGAGGCTTCGCCACGGTTCAGCAGGATGAAATCAAACACCACAGCCATACCGCCCGCGCGCACATTGGCATAGGCGTAAGCGGCGGTGCATCGGTTTATCCTGTGGCAACTGATTCAATGACTGGAAATACAGGCGACAACGGCGGTTTTGAAACCCGTCCTAAAAACATTGCCATGCAGTACTGCATAAAATATTAAAGGAGAGCGCGCAATGAAAATGCTTAGATTGGCGGATAAAATTTTACTGGCGGGTGTTTTGGCGGTTTTTTGCGGTGCCGTTTACGCTGTTGATAATGATTTGGTTGTTGATACTCAGGGATTCGTCGGGGTAGGCATTTCAAGTCCTACCGAAAAATTGGAAGTTAAAGACGGCAACATTAAAACCAATTACGGCATAATCGCCTCGACCGGCGTGTTTTCTTCAACAGTTAGCGCCGCCGCGTTTGTTGGCGATGGTTCGCAATTGACCGGTCTTCCCAGTGGCAACGTAGTTTTGTCTGCCAATCAGACGTTTACCGGCGCAAACACATTCGCGGGGCATACGCAGTTCAACGGCGCCACTACGCAAACTTCATCCGCAACATTTAAAAATTCCGGATTCAGTGTCGGGGGCTCCACACTGACTATTCAGAACGGGCAGGTCGGAATAGGCGGTCCTCCATCCGATTCGTACAAATTAAAAGTCATCGGAAATTCGTGGTTTAATGGCACTGTAGTTACCGATAACATTGCAACAGCTTCCGGATCAGGGGTTACAATTGGAGGAAAAATTATTGGAACAGCGGGACGCATGTCAATAGGTGTGAGCACATTTTCCATTGAAAGTGGTAATATAAATGTCGGCGGAACTCTTACCTCGAAATCATCCGCCACATTCCAAGACTCGGAGTTCTCTGTGGGCGGTTCCACGCTAATTGTAAGTGGTGGCGTGGTTTAT
>Ga0172379_10009303_pt1 | contig 12161 bp, 12 predicted proteins | sample GrowelOW334metaG_FD_119756 | JGI IMG/M metagenome (GOLD analysis project Ga0172379, IMG submission 119756) | Groundwater microbial communities from an aquifer near a municipal landfill in Southern Ontario, Canada - Groundwater well OW334 metaG | ecosystem: Environmental > Aquatic > Deep... | reverse complement strand
GTGTTCGCCGAAAGCCCTCGGGCCGCGGACGAAACGCTTGTTCGAAACGTCCACCATTTGCTTTACGACCAAAATCGCCGGCTCACCGCCGATCCGATACCGCTTCTGGTGGGCGTTATCACCGACTTGACGTCGCCGCGGGCAAAAGCCGCTCTGACGCTGGCCCGCGAGGGTATCCTGGACGCGATCCAATGGCACGGCGACGGCGGACCGGCCACTCTTTCCGCTTTGGACGCCGCGCTTGAAAGAAAGGCCGGACGATACGCCGCGGTCCGTGTCGGAAGCGTAGATGATATCGCCGCCGTAGATCTCTTGCGGCGTTCCGGCGAACCGCGGATACTCGCCGACGCGCGTGTCGAAAACGTCGCGGGTGGCAGCGGTGCCGTTATTCCGAAGGAGCTGGCCGCGCCGCTATCCGAACGCGGTTTTCTCTGGCTCGCCGGAGGGCTGGGCGTCGGTACCGTCGGCCCCGCTCTTAGGGCGTACGCGCCGGAATTGATAGACGCTTCCAGCAAGCTGGAAGCGGAGAAAGGGAAAAAAGATCACGGCCTCCTGGCCGCTTATTTTAAGGAGATCGATGACTATGCCTGTTAATGAAAAGCCCGCGTCGCGCCGTTCGGACGAAGGATACTTCGGCCCCTACGGTGGGCGTTACGTGCCTGAGGTTCTTAGGAGCGCCATCGAGGAGATCGAGGAAGCATTCCTTTCGGCAATGGCCGACCCAGCTTTCGATACGGAACTAAAAAATATCCGGAACGATTTCATAGGGCGGCCCACACCGCTTCTTTACGCGGCCAATGTTTCCAAACTTCTCGGCGGCGCCGACCTCTACATCAAGATGGAAGGACTCGCGCACACCGGCGCGCATAAGATCAACAATGCCGTCGGGCAGGCTCTTCTGGCTAAACGGATGGGCAAGCGGCGCGTGATCGCCGAAACCGGCGCCGGACAGCATGGGGTGGCAACCGCGGCCGCCTGCGCCAAGCTCGGCCTTGAGTGCGTCGTCTACATGGGCTCGGTCGACGTGGACCGCCAGCAGCCAAACGTCGCGACCATGGAGCTCTTCGGCGCGAAAGTCGTACCGGTGCATTCCGGTTCCAAGACCCTCAAGGACGCCATCAACGAGGCTTTCCGCGATTGGGCGGGCAGTTTCGGCGACACCTTTTACCTCATTGGTTCGGCCCTTGGTCCCTCTCCCTATCCGGACATGGTCCGCACCTTCCAGTCCGTTGTCGGTCGCGAAACCAAGGCCCAGTTAGCCGAGCGCGGCGTGACGCCTGAAGTTCTGGTAGCCTGCGTCGGCGGCGGTTCCAACGCCATCGGTTTTTTTGAGCCGTATCTGGATTCCGAGTCCCCGCGCCTGGTCGGCGTGGAAGCCGGCGGGATCGGTCCTGGCAAGGGAGAACACGCTTCCCGCATGACCGGAGACGGCGCCCGCACGGGCATCGTACACGGCTACAAAAGCCGTTTTCTCCTGGACGACGATGGCCAGGTAGCGGAAACGCGGTCGATCTCCGCCGGACTCGACTATCCGGGCATCGGGCCGGAACTCGCCGCGCTGGGACGTTCCGGCCGCGTGGAATTCCGCCGCGCGACAGACGCCGAAGCCCTTGAAGCGTTGACCTTCCTCGCGAAGAACGAAGGCGTCGTATTCGCACTTGAAAGCGCCCACGCCGCTTCCGCCGCGATATCGCTTGCCCGCTCGCTCCGTCCCGGCAAAGCCGTCGTCGTGAATATGTCCGGCCGCGGAGACAAAGATTTGTTCATCACCGCGCCTATTCTCAGGCCGAAGGAATGGAAGGCTTTTCTGGAACGCGAACTGTCGGCGATCAACGCCTCTCAAGGAGTCAAACAATGAGCGCCGAACGCATACCCCTCATGGCCCACCTCGTGGCGGGTTACCCCGACGCTTCCGGCTGCCGCGCCGCCGCGCGCGGACTCGTGGAAGGCGGCGCAACCTACCTGGAAGTGCAGATCCCCTTTAGCGATCCGAGCGCCGACGGCCCCGCGATCCGCGACGCCTGCTCGGTCGCGCTCGCGAAAGGCAGTTCCGTAAAAGAAGCGCTTGCGCTCGTCGCGGACCTGCGCGCTTCCTACCCGTGGGTCCCCGTTTTCATCATGGCGTACACCAGTCTTGTCTTCACGCCCGGCATCGCCGTTTTCGCCGACGCCGCGGCAAAGGCCGGGGCGTCGGGCCTCATCGTTCCCGACCTTCCCTTCGACGCGGACGAAGGACTCGCCGACGCCTGTTCCGACGCGTCGGGCAAAGTTCCCGGCGGCCTCTGTTCCGTACCCGTCGCGGCGCCGTCCATGAAGCCGTCACGACTGGCCGCCATGGCCGCCCTTGGGAGGCCGTATTTGTACGCGGCTCTCCGGGCGGGTATCACCGGAGCCGCGACCGAAATCGGGGCGGATACCAAAGCCTTTCTGACCGCGGCCGGCAAGGGCGGTTCCAAAATCCTCGGCGGCTTCGGCATCCGCTCCGGGACGCAAGCTCGGGCGGTCGCGCCCTTCGTCCATGCCGTCGTCGCGGGATCAGTCTTCGTCGATGCTATTTCCGCAGTCGTCGCCGCGCAGAGCGCCGGCCGCAAACCGAACTATCCCGGTTCCCCGCAAGTCCGCGACGAGGCAATCCGCCGCGCGGTGTTTGAGAAGGCAAAGGAGATAGTTGAGGGGTGAGACGTACGTGGAATTCATGCCTGGACTGATCGGGGTAAAAAGCTGTTGGAATTACATTCCGCCGTCCGGATCGCAATGGTTCTGTCCAGTTGCTTTTCCACAACTAGTCTGATAAACTGGTTGCTATGGGCAAGTTTATGGAATTGGGGGCTTTCGAAGCCAAGACGCATTTTTCCGAACTCATCGAAGCTGCCAGAGGCGGCACCGAAATCATTGTCACGCGAAGAGGAAAGCCTGTGGCCCGCATCGTGTCGGTCGGCGACGGTTGTGATGAGCGCGCAGGCTTGCTTAAGGAATTTGACGCCATCCGTGCCGGCGCGAGGCCGGGACCTTCCGTTCGGGAGCTTAGGGAAGAAAGACGTAGATGACCTACGTCATAGACGCGAGTATCGCCGCGAGTCTTTTTCTGCCGGATGAGGAAGCTGAAACGGCGAAATCCGTCATAAGAAGTGTCGACGCGGACGACGCGGTACTTGTCCCTACCCTGTTCTGGTATGAGATGGCGAATATCCTGTGGGGAAGCGTACGAAAAGGCCGGCTGGATGAAGGGCCTGCTTTCAGGGCGCTTGAAATGCTGCGCCGCCTTGGCCTAAAAACAGATGACCGCTCGATAGAGGAGTTAGTCCCGTCCATTTTCATATTGTCCAGAGAACATAACCTGACATCATACGACTCCGCCTATTTGGAGCTGGCGGCGCGGGAAGGGGCCGCGTTGTGCAGCCATGACTCCGCGCTCCGGGCCGCCGCGTTAAGAATAGGTATTTCCGTTTTGCCGCCCGCAATCTGAGTAAGATTGTCTCACCTTTAGGGACCACTCCGATGCCTCCGTATGGCGGTTATCATGCTCTCAACCTTCCACTACCACGACATTCGGCCGGTATCGTTCGGGAGCGAACGCGGCAATTCCGCCGTCGAAGGTGATGAGCCGGCCGGAATGGGAAGCGGCCAGGGCGAGCAGGTAGGCGTCGGTGATTTGCCGATGTCCCGAAACGCAAGGGAAGCCGGAAAGCGCGTCGGCGATGGATACATCATCGGGCCAGAAAACATGAGGGAAGCGGGATTGATATTTTGAAAGCATTTCAACGGCCGCGGCTGCGGTAGTTCGTTCAGAAACGATTAAGGGATTCATTGAAATCCGAACGAAGCCGGCTTCGGTAATCGGACAGGTCGCGAAGGGAGCGGTCCGGGTTTCGCGGAACCAAGATACGGCGCGAGTATGAGCAATATGGTTCGGCCAGGCGAGCGCGATCAGGAAATTGACATCCAAAAGATCGGCGGAGCTCATTCTTCGTCCTCGGCCGCCGCGACATCATCGAGTCCGAAAACCGGGGCGTTCTCCGATACTTCAAATGCGGGGAAATCGGCGTCGGTCGGGGAACGAGCCGTTCTTTCCAGTCCACGACGCGCCAGTTCGCTAAGAGCCGATCCTACGGAGAGATGCTTGAGAGCAGCGACCTGACGCGCTATCGCGTATACCTCGTCATCGATGGTTAAAGTTGTTCTCATGAATAAATCATGACATCACAACATCACGATGTCAAGAATATCCGCACAACGAAAAAAAGCCCGTCCGGGGCGTTTGCTCCCGGACGGGCTTTCCCTTGAGCCTGCCTGAGTGGGGCGGGCCATCCTCGTTACCTGACTTTCACTTCAATGCTGCGCGGCTTGGCTTCAGGGCGCTTCTTGATCTCAAGCTCAAGTACGCCGTTCTTGAAGGTTGCCTGAACGCTTTCGGCGTCGGCGTCTTCGGGCAGCGTGAAGGACCGGCTGAAGGAAGAGGCGCGGCGCTCGCGGATGACGTAGCGGTCTTCCTCTTTCTTTTCGGTCTTCTCTTCCTTTAGTGATTCGATGACCAAGGTCCGGTTCTCGACGCGCACGTTGATGTCTTTCTCGGTTGCTCCGGGAAGCTCGGCTTCCACGAGGTAGCCTTCGGTATTCTCACGGACATCCACCGCGGGAACGCGGCTGCCGGACACGCCGGCCGGGACGAAGGGATCGCTGCCGAAGAAGGATTCGATCAGGTCGTCGAAGTTCTCAAATACGTTGCGGGCGAGAGCGGGACGGCTGTAAAGGGTTACGTTGTTCATATTGTGCCTCCTAGTTGGCTATTGAAAAGTCAGAAGCCGGCGGCGGTCATTGCCGCCGACATTAAGTAATAAGCAGTAACCGTGCCAAATGAGATAATTCTTCAAAAATATATTGTGAATCGATTGTAAGTCGATATTTTATAGGTAAATAGTTTCAATTTTTCAGTCGGGAGTTGTCGTTTGCCGGAAAAGCCAACCCGTGCGCGATTGTCGGTTTGGGTAAAATCGACTCGATATGGTCAAAAAGACACATTTTTAGTGGGTCATAATGATTCTTCAGTTCTGAAAGTGGACGATAGGCGCGTATCGGCCTTGATCCGGTCCTCTTTTCCGGGCATATTGAAGGCGAAATATGACAGTAGCTCAGGAAGACGCGCTTTATGATTTCCTTGATGACGCGTCGGCGCCCTTCACCACCGCCGCGGTCACAGCCGCGATACGACGAAAAGAATCGGGCGGCACTCGTCGCTTGGCGGAAGAGGTCGAGGCATTTTTACATTCTCGTAAACTCGCTTTTCCTCTTGAACCTAAAACCATCGGTGGGTCTGAATGGGTTTCGCGCCGAGCGTTTTTCTCCGCCGGTGTTTTCTCTATCTCTCCTTCCCGCCTGGAGATTAGGAACGGAATTCTGATCCCTGGTCATCGTTGCGTTCCTTTCGCTAATCCGATACTTCTTCCCCACGAATTCCAGTTCCGTTTTGAGGGAACGCTGATTCCGAATACGACGACAGAAGGTCCTCCCGAAGATTTTTACCCCTTCTACGATCTATATGGTGAAGAATACGCTCCCCAGTACCTTGCCCGGGACAACCCGGAAAATGAAGAGTCTTTCAATGCCGACGCATATGAGGATCCGCCGGAGGTTTCAATAAAAACCCTGGATATGCGCGCTCTTTACCGCGAACTTGCCTTCGTTCCCGGAGACCGATTTTCGGCGCGGGTCATCGATTGGAAAGGCGGCGTCTTCGAACTTGAACGAAACAAACGCACAGGATCTCCGGAGGAAACCGAGTCACTCTCAGAATGGATGATCGCGGCCGAAAAGGGTTTTCTTGCCTCGTTTGAATCATTAGGCCCCGGAGCTTCCACTGAGGAACAGATCGCTTTTTCGTATTGGTTCGGTGGTCAGCGCATGCTGCGGACACCCTCCTATTCCCTGGAAGAATATCTGTATGAGAAGACCGACAAGATTGAAACTGTCCCGTACGGAATGGAAACCCGATTTTGGCGCGCCGGTAAGGAAATCCCAGACCGCGGTCCGTGGACTGAATTATCAGGGCCTCCGGATAAGACCGATGTGGAGCTCCTGCTCGCGCGGCTGGGCGTTCCAGTGTCGGAGTACGTGGTCGAATCGTATATCCGGGATTCGTTTTATCTGAAGGACTCGGAAGTCCATCGGGTGCTTGAACGTTTGCTTCCTCCTTCCATCAAGATCGATCAGAATGAGCGTCTATTCATCGCCCAATTCGTCGTTGAGGCGCGCGACGATCTGACGCAGACCTATAATTATTTTTCCGACAAAGATATGGGCCCTTTGCGTTCGCGTGTCGCGGAATTGCACACCGCCGTTATCGACCTAGTCGCGCGACTCGGCGCGGAAGGAGACGGCGGGGCCTGGCTGCCCAAGCATGCCTTCGTGACGCTTTCTCAACTTCAGACGCACGCGGCCAATTTGCTTGAGGATCTGGATTATGACGATGAGCCGGACGATCGAGAGATTACCGGCATGGAAAATTCCCTGGACGGGATGATCGATACGTACGAAGATTTGAAAGAAGCGATTGATGAAGCCCGCGATGGCTTCCGGCGCAGCCGCTTGTCGCTTGTTCGGTCCGAGTTGCCGGAAGGCGCTGAATCTTGGCGCACGGTACAGCTCGCGTTGTCGGGAACCGGTGTCTGGCGGCGTCTGTCGGTGCCGGCGTCGATGTCGCTTGCCCTGCTGCACGTATGTATCCAAGCCGCGTTCGGTTGGCGGGGTGGACGGCTCCACGGTTTTGTCGCCGGGGGGCGGGTGTTCGGTCCCGGTCCCGAAGCGGGTGTTTTTCCGGAGAAGGATGTTTCACTGGGGTCTTTGGTTGCCGAAGGAGTCTTTGAGTTTACCTACGATTACGACTACGGTTCCGAATGGGAAGCCCGGATCACTATTCTTCACGCGTCCGATTCTGATCCGTCGGGTCATCCGCGCTGCCTGGCAGGTGAAGGCGCCGCGCCGCCCGAAACGATCGGCGGTCCACTCCGTTTCAGGCGTTTCATCTCGGCGTTCAAAGGCGAGGCCGGCGGTGAAAAAGAACTGGCGCTCGCGGAATTGGGCTCCAATTTTGATCCTGACGCATTTGATTCCGCCGCGGTGAACGAGCGTCTTTCTCTGGCGTTCCATGCGGGAAAAGGAGAGTCTGAATGACCGAGTCTTCCGGTAATCCCAACCTGATCGAATTGGTCAAACGCGGGGGGGTCTTCTACAATCTTTCCGGCAATACCCCTTCCGAAGTTCTTGCCGACGCGGTATCCGCCATTCCCCTTCCCGAGGGCATTGATCGAGCTAAACTCCTGACCGCGGTTCTGGAACGGGAGGCGCTCATGCCGACGGCCATCGGCGATGGGATCGCGCTTCCGCATCCGCGATCGCCGCTTATACTTGACCCCGCCCGGCAGTTCGTCGCGGTTTGTTTTCTCAGGCAGCCCATCGATTGGCGCGCTTTGGACGGCAAACCGGTCGGGACGGCAATCCTCATTTTTTCCGCTTCTCCAAGACTGCATCTGCAGACGCTTTCGCGCGTCAACTTTTTATGTCGCCAGAGCGCTTTCCGGAAGCTGCTACAAGGGCGCGCTTCCCGAGAGGAACTGGTCGCCGCCATTGAAGCAGCCGAACGGACCTGGAGTTGATCATGACCGAAACCGAACAGGTAGAATCGAGAAAAAAAGTCGCTATCGACAGGTTAACCGAGCGGTATTCTCACGATGAATTGCCGATGGATGAGTATGAGCGCTTGGTCGCCGATATTCACCGTGCATCTTCCGCCCGAGAGCTGGCCGTTGTCGAAGATATCGTTGGAGGGAAAATCGACGCGGCTCCGTCGAACGGGGCCGGAAACGCTTCCGCGCAAAACAGGGACGCGGAAAATGGTTTCCTCAGCGAGGATCTCGTTCAGTCCTGCGTCGTGATTTTGTCCGAACGGACATACCGGGGAAACTGGCTGCGCAAGCCTAACATTGCCGCCGAAGCCGTACTGGGTTCCCAACTTTTCGATTTTACCGAGACTGAGTTGCCCGCGGGCCAAACGTTGCTGGAAGCGGTCGCGGTGCTCGGTTCCATCGATATCATCGTTCCGGAAGGCGTAGCTGTCCGTATCGATGTGGCTCCCATTCTGGGGGAGGTGAAAGTCGCCCGGGGCGTTGACACTTCCGAGAAGTCCGGGAAACCGCTGCTCGTAATTACCGGCAACGCCATTTTAGGCTCTGTTTCGGTTCGCCTGGGGTAGGTTTTCCTCCCTTTGATACAAACCAAACTTGTGATACCTTTCCTCAAGCGCAATAATAATCCTTGACTTAGGAGACAGATATGAACCTTAAAGCTCTTGAAAAAACAGCCCTTAGCGTACGGGCACTTTCCATGGACGCCATCCAGAAAGCGAATTCCGGTCATCCGGGCCTTCCCCTCGGCGCGGCGGAACTAGGCGCGGTCCTCTATGGTGAAATCCTTCGTCACGACCCGACCGATCCCTCCTGGACCGATCGCGACCGTTTCGTGCTTTCCGCCGGTCACGGTTCGATGTTCCTGTATTCTCTGCTCCACATGTCCGGCTACAAAATCAGCCTGGACGACATCAAGAATTTCCGTCAGATCGGTTCTCCTTGCGCCGGACACCCTGAATACGGCATGGCCCCCGGCATTGAGACCACGACCGGCCCGCTCGGTCAGGGCCTCGCCACGGCGGTCGGTATGGCTATCGCCGAGCGCATGCTTGCCGCGCGTTTCAATACCGCCGCGCACAAGATCGTCGACCATTACACCTACACGCTGGTCGGCGACGGTTGTCTCCAGGAAGGCGTTTCCGCCGAGGCCGGTTCCTTCGCGGGCCACCTAGGTCTCGGAAAGCTCATCGCCTTCTACGATTCCAACAAGATCACGATCGACGGCTCTACCGACCTCAGTTTCACCGAGGACGTGAAGAAGCGCTACGAAGCCTACGGTTGGCAGGTCCTTGCCGGCTCGATGTACGACATGGAAGGCATCTCCAAGCTCGTCGCCCAAGCCAAAGCCGAGGCGAAGAAGCCCAGTCTCATCATCCTGACGTCGATCATCGGCAAGGGCGCCCCGACCAAGCAAGGTACCGCGGGCTGTCACGGAGCCCCGCTCGGATCGGACGAGATCGCGGCGGCCAGGAAGAACCTCGGCATTGAGGGTGATTTCTTCATCGCTCCCGAAGCGGTGGAGTACTTCAAAGCCAAACGTGCCGATTGGAAGAAAGAGCGCGACGCGTGGAAGGCGACCTTTGACGCCTGGGCCAAGGCCAACCCTGAAAAGAAAGCCGAATGGGACGCGTTCTATGCCGGAAAAGCCGCCGCCGCGCTCGAAATGCCCAAATACAACATCGGCGATAAGCTTGCCACCCGCGCCGCTTCCAACAAGGCCCTCGTCGCCGTGTCCAAGGCGTGGCCGAACCTGGTCGGCGGTTCTGCCGACCTCCAGGGTCCGAACGCCGTCGCGCTCCCCGAGGCCGGCGTTTTCTCAGCCGCCAATCCCTCAGGCCGCTATATCTATTACGGAATCCGCGAGTTCGCGATGGCCGCGATCTCCAACGGCATCTCTCTCCACGGCGGGTTGCGCTCTTTCTGCGCCACGTTCCTGGTGTTCGTAGACTACCTTCGCCCGGCGCTCCGCCTTTCCGCGCTCATGAAACAGCCGGTCGCGTACGTGATGACCCACGATTCCATCTACGTCGGCGAAGACGGCCCGACCCACCAGCCCATCGAGCACCTCGCGTCCCTGCGCGTCATTCCGAATGTACGCGTATTGCGCCCCGGCGACGCCGAGGAAACCGCCGTCGCGTGGGAAATGACGATGGCTCGCAAGGACGGCCCGACCGTGCTCGCGCTCACCCGCCAGAATCTGCCCGTGTACGCCAAGGCCGATCCGGATTGGCGCGAAACGATCAAGACCGGCGCCTACGTGGCCAAGAAGCCCGACGGAAAGGCCGATGTCGTGGTTCTCGCGACCGGTTCCGAAGTTTCCATGGCGCTCGACGCAGCAGCGAAAGCGGCCGGCAAGAAGGTGCAGGTCGTATCCGTCCTCAGCAGGGAACTCTTCGAGTCCCAGCCCAAGGCCGTTCGCGACGCGATCATTCCTGCGGGAGCCCGCGTGGTTGTCTGCGAAGCCGGCGTTCGCAGCGGCTGGGAGCGCTGGGCAAAAATAGAAGACATCATGTCCATCGACCGCTTCGGCGAGTCCGGCCCGGCAGACAAGGTGGCAGCCCACCTCGGCTTCACCGTCGACGCGCTTGCGGCGTTGATCGGGAAGTAAGCAACGTTTACCGAAAACGAAAGGCCGCCAGGAGAAATCCCTCCGGGCGGCCTTTTTTTGTGCTTTTGCTTCGCTAGTTTCGCCGCGCGACGCGGAAACCTCCCTGCTCGTCCTGTCGGTAGGGATAGCCGCAGTATCGATAACCGACCGTGCAGGCAAAGGGGCTGCTGTTCCAGCCGCCGCCGCGCGCGACTCGTTCATAGCCGGAGCCCGCCCCCCGGAAGTCAGTTCGGCTTCCCGTAGGATATGAATCAGCATACCAATCCCAGCACCATTCCCACACATTTCCGCTCATGTCGTACAAGCCGAGCTCATTGGGATGCCCGGTAGTTCCTGCGGTTCCCGTAGGATGTGTTTTGTTTGAACTATTTGCGTTGTACCAAGCGTAGTCGACAAGGTTCGTTTGGTTACCTGCCGTTTCCGTGCTGCCCGCATAGCCTTTTGAATACCCTCCGGTGTTGATCCCACCGACCATGTCGCCACTGCGGTTATCCGACAAAGCGCCCATCGCGGCCCACATCCATTCCGTCTCGGTAGGCAGTCGGTAGCCGCTCGCGGTCCAATCGGCGCTGACCAGGTCCCAGGTCGCGTCGCTGCTTGTAGGGATTGAGGAGTAATCCAGGGTCGAAAAATCGACATCCGAAACGCCGTAAACGGGGGTGAGGCCTTCCGCGAGGCTCAATTTATTGCAGAAAGTGATTGCTTGGTACCAGTTGGCTTTCTGCACGGGATCGCCGACGCCGCTCGAATATGAAATATCACTTGGATCGGTGCCCATGATCTCGCTGAACTGGGTTCTGGTTATTTCCCGGACGCTCAACCGGAAGGCGCTCAGCACGCTTGTGTTAGACGGCGTCGAATCCCGCTGGAACGTCCCCGCCGGAATGCTCGCCATCGTCAATGTGTAGGTGAGACGATGTACGGCGACGTTGTAATTTTTGATGGTCGATCCGTCTTGAGCCGTGACGGTTATGGTGACGGAGTTGTCGCCGACGGCGATGCTCTGGGAAACGCCGTTGTTGGCACTGACGGTCGCGTTTGCGTCGGACTTGACGCCTGTCACGGTGATAGCGCTTGTGCCGTTGGGGACCATCACTGAGTAATTGACAGTCGACGGTGAGAAGCTCGGATTAAGGGTTCCGGCGCTCACCGTCAAAGACGACAGGTCGGCGTTGTCTGTGCCGGCTCGGTTCACGGTCACGACGTAATTTTTGACGGTCGATCCATCCTTCGCCGTCACGGTGATGGTGATGGCGGTGGCTCCGACGGCGAGGCTTTGCTTTACGCCGTTGTTGGCGCTCAGAGTCGCCTCAGCGTCGAAAGCAGTCCCCGTTACGGTAATTGAGCTCGTGCCGGCGGGAACATTCGCCGAATAGCTTAAGGTCGACGGCGAGAAGCTCGGATTGAGACTTCCGGCGCTCAACGTTAAAGACGCCAAGTCTGCGCTGTCCGCAGCGGCGCGATTCACGGTCACGACGTAGCTCTTAACCGTCGACTGGTCCGGAGCGGTCACGGAAAGGGTGATGGTATTGATGCCGACGCTCAGCGTTTGAACCACGCCGTTGTTGGCGCTCAACGTTGCGTTTGCATCGGATACCGTTCCCGTCACTGTGATCGAGCTAGTGGCGTTGGGCACATTTAAGGAATACGCCAAGATTGAGGATGAAAACGACGGGCTAAGAACGCCGGCGCTTACGGTGAGAGCCGACAGGTCGGCGTTTTCCGACAAACCCGAAGACTGTGTCGGGGAGAGACATCCCGCCAGAAACATTACTAATGTTCCGACAAATAGGACACGCGCTGGTTTTTTCATCGCTGGATGCGTTGTTTGTCGCATTTGATACCTCCAGGTCATATGCGAGGATACTAGTTGC
>Ga0172379_10009302_pt1 | contig 12163 bp, 6 predicted proteins | sample GrowelOW334metaG_FD_119756 | JGI IMG/M metagenome (GOLD analysis project Ga0172379, IMG submission 119756) | Groundwater microbial communities from an aquifer near a municipal landfill in Southern Ontario, Canada - Groundwater well OW334 metaG | ecosystem: Environmental > Aquatic > Deep... | reverse complement strand
GCCAGTCGCCCGCGCCGGGACGCAGCCGCGCCAGCTCACTGTCACGCGTGTCGGCTTCGACGAACGTGTCCTTCAACGGCTCGCGCAGAAGCGCGTCCGTGCCGCCGAGCCACACCGTCGGCTCGGGCGAGGTGACGCGCGAGCAGGCGAGGCCGACGGCGAGCGCCCCGCCGCCGTTGAGCGTGGCGACTTGCATCGGTGCCCACGGCGGGAGGTGGCGCTTCGCGAGCACGGAGCCGTCGGGTGCAAACTGCCAGACATTCGCGTCGTGACTGAAGGCCATCGTGCCCACGGTGATGAACTTGCCGTCCGCGCTGATGTCCACGGCGGAGATGGCTTGCGGAGCGAGTGTGCGGCCTTGGGCGGTCGCGGCGGGAACGCGCGTCTGGGCGGCGGGCGTGGTGATGGGGATGTAGCGGACGGTGAGTTCAGCGGAGGCGGCGGACACCGACAACAGCGCGGGCAGGCACAGCACATGGAGCGCGGGCTTTAGCCCGCTTCGACGTGCGGAGGCAGGACGCTTACGGTGTCTATCCGACCGTCCGGAGTCGTCGGACGTTGAAGCGGCCTGAAGGCCGCGCGCCTGGCGCGCCTGCGGCTCACCGGACATAAATGAACTCCTTCAGGTTGAACAGCGACTGGATGAAGTCCTGCCAGACGCGCGGGTCGTTGGCGTCCGGGCCGAGCGCGGCAAGGTAAGCGCGAGACTTCGCTAGCTCATCGGCGGAGGCGGAGCGGGCGAAGGCGGCTTGAAAGAGAAGCTGAATGAGCGCGTTCGCGTCGGCCTGCGGGGTCTGGCGAAGGAGTTGTTCAGCCCAGGTCTTCGCGGCTTCGATGACAAACGGGTCATTGAGGAAGGCGAGGGATTGCGCGGGGACATTCGTGGCGTCGCGTCGGCCCAGCGTGGTGAAGGGCTTGGGCGCATCGAAGATTTCGAGGAACGGGCTGAGGTTGTTGCGGCGGATGCCCACGTAAATGCTGCGGCGCGCGCGGTCGCCGATGCCGACGGGCGGGCCGAATTGCGTGGCGTCGAGCCGGCCGCTGACGGCGAGGAGCGTGTCACGGATGGCTTCGGCTTCGAGGCGGCGGACGCGGAAGTGCGAGAGGTAGGCGTTGTCGGCGTCGCGTTCGCGGGCGGCGGCGGTGGGTTCGCTGGCGAGCTGGTAGGCGCGCGTGGTGACGAGGCGGCGGATGAGTGTCTTGAAGGACCAACCCTCGGCGATGAACTGCGCGGTGAGGTGGTCGAGCAACTCCGGGTGCGTGGGCTGGTCGCCGAGCCGGCCGAAGTTGTCCACCGTCGGCACGAGGCCACGCCCGAAGAGGTGGTGCCAGACGCGATTGACCATGACGCGCGCGGTGAGCGGGTTTCGCGGCGAGGCGATGGCGTGCGCGAGTTCGAGGCGACCGCTCGCTCCCGTAGGAGACGACGTGAGGAGTCTCTGACTGGGTTGGGTTTGGGGTCTGGAGTCTTGGGTCTGGGAAAGTTTGAGACTCCTCACGTCGTCTCCTACACGAAGGACTTCCAGGTATCCGCGCGGCACGAGGTCGCCGGGCTTGGTGTGGTCCCCGCGTAGCATCAAGGGGGCGTCATGCGCGGCGGCTTCGAGCACTCCGGGCGCGCGGCGGGGCGTGGGGATTTCACTTTCGAGTCGGCGATACTCGGCGACGAGCGGGGCGACTTTCGGCAGCGACTTGAGCGAAGTCGGCAGTAGGCCGCGACGCACGAAGTAGTCGAGAAACGCTCCTTCGGCTTTGTTCAAAGTTAGCTTGCGCCAGGACTCTAGGGCGGAGGTGAGCGTGTCGGCATAACGATGCGTAAGCGAGGTGGCGTTGGCCGGTGCCGACGAATCCAAATCTCCGGCAGGGGCGAATAGGTGCATCGGCGCAAGCGGCTCTTCACGCGGCGTTTCCTTGTCGTGGAAGACGACGCGCTCGGCGCTGAACCAACTGCGGCCGGCCGTGTCGCCACCTTTGCCGAGCTTGCGCGTGAGGTCGTCCGCCGTGCCGAACTCGATGTAGGCCCAGTTGCCTTTGCGATACGCGGTGTCCATGCGCACCCAACCCGGCTCGTCGCGCGTGAGTTCGGCTTTGGGGAAGATGGGGTTCGAGCCGAGCGGGTAGTTGTCCACGATGACGCGGACCATCGCGCCTTTGCCACCGGCGGCGCGCACGCTGATGCCGTCGGTGGTGATGCGGAAGCGTGGCGAGGTGAGGAGACCGCCGTGCTTTTCGGAGACGAGGTGCGAGGAAACGGCGGCGGGGAGGATGCCCTTGAGGATGCGGTCGCCACTGGGTTCGAGGGCGAAGTTGCCGGGGTGGACGCGCGGCAGCGCGTCCCTACCAAACGCGTTGCCTTCGGTGAACCACTGAGCAGCGTCACCTTTGGCGAAGTCCCACACGGTTTTGAACTGTGCGTTGTGCTGGCGGGCGGCATCGAGTTGGTCGCGCCAGTTTTTTGTGACCTCTGCCCAGCCGGTCGCGAAGGTGGCTCCGTCCAACTTGCCCAGCTTCGCCCAAGCGTGCAGTGGGCTGGCGAGGTTGCCTTGCGCATCCTTGAGCGCGGCGGCGAGCGCGTCCTCGCTGGCAGAAGGAGACTTCGCGGCGAGTTCGGCTCGGACAGTCTTCAACTCAGCTGTAAGCGCGGCATGCTTTGCCTTTTGGTCCGGCGTCATGGCCTTTGCGATTTCCTCGGGGCTGACGCCGACAGGGCCGGCCTTGAAGGATGCGGTGATTTCCTCCGTGGTCAGCGCGCGGTCGTAGAGGCGGGCCTCATCAACCTCGCCGGCGAGATGGGCACGTCCACCGCCGGTGTGGCGACGGCCCAGCAGCACACGCGATGCGCCGGCTGCGAAGGTGCGCAGCGCAGAGTCCTCGCCGGTCGGCGTGAAGGCGGGCGCGTAGAGGACGCCGTTGCGGTAGAAGGCGGCGCTGTTGTCGGGGCGATAAACGACGGCGACATGGATGAGTTCGCCGGGCTTGGCCGTCTCGGCGATGCTGTCGAGCGTGCGGGATCGGCGGAAGTTGTTGCTGCCGTTCACCCATTTCCTCGGCTCTTTCTCGGCGAAGACGATGTATTCGAAGAATACGCCGTTGCTGGTCTCGACGGTGAGCACGCCGCCGCCTTGCTGGTCGAGGTTCGCGAGCGCGACCCAGGCTTCGAGGGTTTTCTCGCGGAGGTCGCGAGTGAACGGCGCGGTGCGGACGTGGGCTTCCTTGCCGTCGAGGATGAGGCGGCCGTTGCGAAGGGTTGCGCCACCGAAGAGTTCGCCGTGCAGGGAGCCGGCTTGGTCGCGGGCGTCGGTGTCGAAGGACCAGCGGGCGAGGGGCTGTGGCGTGCCGGTGGCTTGCAAACGCCGCTCGGGCGTGCTGGGTGCGGTGGACGGCGGCTGGAAGCCGCCGGCACGGGCGGTGAGTGCCTTCGCGCGGGCGTTGGCTTCGAGGGCGTTGAGTTCGCTTTCGGCTTTGGCGATGCGTTGATTGAGTGCGGCGAGTTGCGGGTCGGCACTGGAGCCGCGCGTAAGTTGAGTGATGAACTGCGGGATGGCGTCGCGCCAACTGTCCGCGAGGGCGGACTTGATTTGGGCTTTCAGCGCGAGGAGTTCGGCCCGATTTTTGTTCAACACGTCGGGCGAGTCCACTTGCACCTGCGCGGGGCGGCTGCTGGCGAGCACGCCGTAAAGCGCGTAGTAATCGCGCTGGCTGACGGGGTCGAACTTGTGGTCGTGGCAGCGCGCGCAGGCGATGGTCAGGCCCTGAAAGGCCTTGCCGAGCACGTCAATCTGGTTCTCGACGGACTTCACCTGGTCGTCGAGCGTGTCCACGGGCTGGAAGCCGTGCTCGTTCAGGCGCAGGTGCGCGATGCCGAGACGAGATTCGTTCAGGCCGTCCTCTTGGTTGAAGCGGGTTTGCGTGGGCGGCAGAAGGTCGCCGGCGAGGTGCTCGCGGATGAGTTGGTCGGCGGACACGTCGGCGGCGAAGGCGCGGATGAGGTAGTCGCGGTAACGCCACGCGAAGGGAATTTCCGGGTCGCCCTCGGAGCCGTGCGTCTCGGCGTAGCGGACGAGATCGAGCCAGTGGCGCGCCCAGCGCTCGGCGAAGGCGGGAGAGAAGAGAAGCGAGTCGGTGACATTGGCGATTGCCGATTGCAGATTGCCGATTTGGGATTCGCGGACGAATGCGTCGACTTCCTCTGGCTTCGGCGGGAGGCCGGTGAGCGCGAAGGTGAGGCGGCGAATCAGTGTTTGCGGGCCAGCATCGGGACCAGGAGCGAGGCCGTGCGACTCCATCTGCACGAGCAGGAAGCGGTCAATCGCATTCGTGCTCCACGCGGAGTTCTTCGGCGTCGGCACGGCGGGCTTCGTGAGGGGTTGAAAGCTCCACCATTGACGGCGGAAGGCGAGGGTGTCGGCCCAAGTGGACGATGTGGGCTGCGCACTCGTGTTGGCCGGGCCAGTGCGCGGGTCGGGCGCACCTTGGCGAATCCACTCGGCGACGTTGGCGAGGATGCGCGCGTCGAGCTTCGCGCCGTTCTTGGGCATCTTGAGAGTCGGGTGCGTGTGGCGGATGGCTTGGAGCAGCAGGCTGGAGTCGGGTTGGCCCGGCACGATGGCGGGGCCGGATTCGCCGCCCTTGAGCAGGCCGGAGCGTGTGTCGAGGGCCAGACCGCCCTTTTTCTTTTTAGAGGAATGGCACTCGTAACACTCGGCGGCCAAAACCGGGCGGATGTTTTTCTCGAAGAATTCGACCTGGGCGGGTGTGGGCGTGGCGGAGAAGGCACGACTGGCGAGCTGCACCGTGGCAAGTGCAAGCAAGGCGACGCGCTTCAACGCAGAGGCGCAGCGCGGCGGAGCCGCAACCAAAGCGGCCCGATGACTTGCTTCAACGCAAAGGGCGCAGAGACCGCAGAGAGGCGCGGAGACGGATGTTTTCCTTCGGCCTCCGCGCAATCTTTGCGTCCTCTGCGCGCTCTGCGTTGAAAAGAATCTTCTCAGCCAGTGACGAAGTTTGGAGACAGCACTGCAGAGAACGCGGAGAGACGCGGAGGAGTGGACAGAAGATGTGAAGCGCTCCGCAGCGGGGCAGTTCTCATTAGCACCCGACTTCAGTCGGGTGGGGGTGGCGCGTTGAACTGGAAAACTGTTTAAACAGTTTTCCGCCGTCTTCACAGCAACACCCGGCTGAAGCCGGGTGCTAATGAGAGGCGGCGTTGCCAAAGTTGTCTTGTGCCCGTTCATGCCAAGTTCAGTTTCATTCCGTTGCCGAGAGTTGCAGCCGCCAGCCACGGTGGCGCAGCAAGTCGAGCATTACCGCGCCGAGTATCACGAGGCCGAGGACGACTTTCTGCGTGTAGCTTTCCACGTTCATCAGGTTCATCCCGTTTTGGATGACGGCGATGATGAGCGCGCCGATGAGCGTGCCGAACATCCGGCCCGTGCCACCGCTCAGGCTTGCGCCTCCGACGACCACCGCCGCGATGACGTAGAGTTCATACATCTGCCCGAAGGTCGGTGATCCGCTCTTGAGCTGCGAGGCGAGCACCACGCCGCCGAGGCCCGCGAGCAGGCCGCTGACCACGTAGCTGAGGAACAACACGCGGCGCACCGGCACGCCGGAGAAGCGCGCGGCCAGGCGGTTGCCGCCGACGGCGTAAATGTATCTGCCCAGCACCGTGCGCGACATGACGAGGTGCGCTGCCAGGTAGAGCAGGGCCATGAGCAGGACGGCGTTCGGGATGCCGAACCAGTCCGCGCCGCGCCCGAGCCAGATGAAGGAGTCGGGCACCTGATAAACCGACTGGCCGTGCGTGAGCAGATACGCCGCGCCGCTGGCCACGAGCATCATGGCGAGCGTGACGATGAACGGCGGGAGATGAAACACCGTGACCATCGCTCCGGAAACCGCCCCGGCCCCGCCCGCAATCAGGACGGCTCCGGTGCAGGCCAGCACCATGCCGGGCGCGGTCGCCTGCTGCGCCCCGGCGAAGTCGCGGATGAACAGCGCCGCCAGCACGGCGGCGAGTGCGATGAGGCTGCCGACGGACAGGTCAATGCCGCCGGTGATGATCACCATCGTCATGCCGATGGCGACGATGGCGATGACTGCGATCTGGTTGGCGATGTTGAAGAGGTTGTCGCGCTTGAGAAAGTTCGGCCAGCGGTAGGTCTCCGGCTGCATGATGAGCGGCCGGCCCAGCGCGGGAAAATCCGCGGCCAGGTCGGCGAAGACGAGCCACCCGGCGCTGGCTTGGGTGCAGGCGATGGCGTCGAGCCTGCCGGCGGCAGCGGCGGCTTGCAGTGCGATGCGGGCATCCTTCGGCTCACCTTTCACACGCGCGACGACGGTTGCCCCGGCGTTTGACAGCGCGGCCTGAAGCGTGTCGGAAAAGGCGTCGGCGTCCGGTTGGTTGGGCACGGCGATCAGCACTCGGGCTGATTTTCCAAGCCGGCCAATGAGACTGGCGGCCAGCTGGTGTGCTGCGTCTGCGCCGGCGGGATGCTGCACGGTGTAGGTGGCGAAGCTGAAAAACGCGCAGAGCAGCGCCAGCACAAAGACCATCCCGTAGTGGCTCAGGAACGCGGACAGCTTTGGATGCGGATCGTTCTGATTCATTGCAGGCGCGACTTTAATTCCGCCTCCCGGACCCGAGACCAGATGGACTTCAAATTGTGTGCTTCGAGGTGATGAGCCACGGTTGCGCCACCTTTCACCTTCAACTCCACGCCAAGCTCCTCCGGTTTCGTGATCATGGGGAATGGCATGTATGTCAGCCCGTCACTGGCAAAGACGGAGAAGCTGGTCCGATCCGTGAAAATGACGAGGCGCTGCCGCCCACCTTGCAGCGGAGCGGGCGCGCGAAAACCGGCGGCGGAGATTTCCTGTGTCGCGGCGGTGTAGCGGATTTCAACTCCGCGCACGGTGAGGATCACTTCGCTGTCGGTGGCGGGCTGGAAGTCCATGCGAAGCTCCAACAGCTCTCCGCGCACGTCCGCCAGCGGATTTACTCCGCCCTGGGTGAGTTTGAGCGCGTCTTGTTTCCATGATTTGGAGCGCAGCAAACCGAGTTCCTGAACCGGCTGCCAGGCAAGCCGCGCGCCATCGGGCGTCTGACGCAGGCGGAGTTCGCATGGCAGCATCTGAAGTTGATTGAAAGGCATTCCCGGCGAAGGCATCTGACCCCAGCCGATCTGGATGCGCCGGCCATCCGGCGTGTCGCTGAAGGTTTGTGCCGCATAAAACCCGCGGCCGCGATGACCGGGCAGCCTGGGCGTTTCAGGCGTGAACTTCGTGCCGTCGAACGTGCCGATGGCGTAGTCACTGTTCGCAGCCGTGAGCACCCACTTCTTGCCGGAGGCATCGCCGTCAACAGGCAGCTCAAAGAAATCGGGGCACTCGTAGAGGAATCTGTCATCGCCGGAACCTCCATCGGCGATGCTGGCCAGGGACCAGTCACGCAAGTTGATGGATGTGAAGAAGTGAATCGTGTGCTTGGGTGCTGGCCTTCCTTTCGAATCCCGCGCTCCGTCCGGATTGGGCAATCCAACATAGAGCACCAGCACCCACTTTTTTGTCGGCTCGTGCCAGAAGACTTTTGGGTCGCGGTTGCCTCCGGTGATTTGCTTCACGACCGGGTTGCCGGAAAACTTCGTGAAGGTCCGGCCATCCGTGCTGTAGGCGAGGCACTGCGTCGTCGGGTTGCCGGCCGCCGTGTAGATGAGCACGAGCGGCGGCCGGCCGTTGCTGCCGAAGCCGCTGGTGTTCTTCCAATCCACCACCGCGCTGCCGCTGAACATCGCACCCATGGCGTCGGGGTAGAGCACGTCACCGTGCTCCTGCCAGTGGACGAGATCATGGCTCGTCGCGTGGCCCCAGTGCATGTTTCCCCAGCCCCATCCATAAGGGTTGTGCTGAAAAAAGAGGTGATACTCGCCGTTGTAAAAGGCCAGGCCGTTCGGATCGTTGAGCCATCCGCGTTTCGCGGAGAACTGAAGCTGCGGACGCAACGGCTCGCGGTAGAGATTCTCGGAGCCAAGCAGCGTGTCGGATTGCCGCAGTGAATCGAGCGCCCGCGAGCTTTCAGGCAAAACATCGGCGACCACGCTCAATGTTTTTCCCGCCCATGCAGTGACGTCCAGCGGCGCCCACCAGTCAGCGTCAGAGTCGGCCAGCTCAATGTCGAACCGCCGCACTTGCGCGCCATCCACGCTCAACGTCACCGTGCGCTTCTTCGCGCCATTCTTCACGGGGAAATGCAGGAGTTTCTTTTCAACGATGACCTCGCGCCTGACATCCCTGGCCACCCGCGCCGGCGGGTCGGCGAGCGCGATGTCTCCCCGGATGTCGCTTTGGACAATGTGATCCGCATTGATGTGTCCCCAGCCTCCTTTGCGCTCGTCCACGATCTCGATCGCCGCCGCACGGCCTGAGAACTCACCGACATCCCAGGCGGCGGCGGCAAGACGTTCGCTGCCGCCAGATACTGTGTTCGGCCCTGTGGCCGTGCGCACGACCTTGCCGTCCACGATGAGATTCATGCAGGTTTCACCGGCATATCCACCGCCACCGATGAGGAAGGTGATGAACCCGCGCTCGATCTTGAACGGCGGTGACGTGAGCCGGCCTGTTGAATTATCGCCGCCGTTGAATGAGTTCACCAAACCCTTGCCGCGAAACCCTTCGACCGACATCTGCCCGGGCAGCGTCCCCCGCGCAGGTCCGCTGCCAAAGGCGGTGCCCTCGGTCGTCCACGCGCCGTAGTCCTTTCCCTCGAAGTCGGCGAAGACGACGTCGGGGCGCTCGGCAGCGGCGGCAACGAAGGCCAGTGACAGGCAAAGCTGGGCGGTAAACAGTGACTTCATACGCTTCAATCCTTTTTCTCCGGCCTGTCCTGGCTGCGAGGAGCGTTCATTTGATGCCCAACGCCTCCTCGACGGCTTTGCGCATCACCGCGGGTTCCGGATTCACGCCGGTCCAATATTGGATGCTCACGACTCCCTGGTTGACGATCATGCCGAGGCCATCAATCGCCTTGCATCCGCGAGTCTCGGCATCGCGGATGAGACGTGTGCGCGTCGGGCTGAAGATCACGTCGGCCACGACCATGCCGGGTTTGAGTGAATTCACATCAAGCACGAGCCGCGCCGCGCCGTCGTAGAGACCGATGGAGGTGGCGTTGATGACGACATCAGCGCCAGCCGGGACAGAATAGTCGCCGCGCCAAACGACCAGTTCGGCCTCGATCTTGAGCCTGTCGCAAAGCAGATTCACGAGTTCGCCGCCACGCGCTTCATTGCGGTTTACCACCGTGATCTTCCTCACGCCGGCCAGAGCAAGTTCAACCGCGACGGCCCGCGCCGCGCCGCCCGCGCCGAAGAGCACGACGGATTTGCCATTCGGGGACGTGACGGATTCGAGCGACTTCAGGAAGCCCTTGCCGTCCGTGTTTTCCCCGATGAACTTGTCGCCGCGGCGCACGACGCAGTTCACCGCGCCCATGATTCGGGCGGATTCACCGAGACCGTCGAGGTGCTGGATGACGGCGACCTTGTGCGGCATGGAGCAGTTGAAGCCCCGGAAGCCCATCGCACGCACCCCGCGCACGGCGGCTCCGAGATCGGCGGGCGTGACCTCCATGTTCACATAGCGCCAGTGCAGGCCGTGGTGGCGGAACGCGGCCTCGATCATCGCGACGGTCGGATTGCCGGCGGCACCCACGGACATCGAGCCGACGAGGGAGGGGAGGAAGTCTGGGGACATGGGGCAGCAACCAGTATTCAGTGTTCAGTATTCAGCGGGCGGCGGCGATTCGTGGAGGTGCGGCGTCAGAGCGTTCAGACTGAAAACTGAATACTGATTACTTCGGCCTTCATTTCAGCGTTGCATCCTTCATCGCATCCGCCTTCCGATACAGGCTGGTCGGAATCAGCATCTCCTTCGGCACTTCCTCACCTTTTGAGTGCTTGATGATGGCGCGGACGATTTCGACGCCCATCTTGTCGGGGAACTGGATCGGGTCGGCGTAAATCTTCCCGTCCTTGATGGCCTGCTTGCCCTCGGGCTGGCCGTCGAAACCGACGATGATGATTTGCGAGGTCTTGCCCGCCTTTTCGATGGCGGCCCGTGCGCCGAGGGCGGACGGATCGTTGATGGCGAAGACTCCGCGCAAGTCCGCATGGGCCTGGAGCGCGTCCTCGGCGGCCTTGTAACCAACGTCCTTTGCGCCGCCGCCGTCGAGCTCCATGACCATGTTGATCTTGGCGGAGGCCCTGGTGTTGTGTTCATCGATGACTTCCCGGAAGCCCTTCACGCGCAACCGGCATGACTCCGCCTGCTTGAAGTGAAGGATCGCCACGCTCCCGCCCGCCGTGCCGAGCGCCTCGATCATCGCACGGCCGGCTTCCTTCCCGCCGCCGTAGTTGTCCGTCGCGACCTGTGTGAGCAATTTCACGCCAGGCTCGTTGCATGGAATGTCCACGGTCAGGACGGGAATGCCGGCGGCGTTCGCCTCCTGGATCACGGGCACGATGGAGCGCGACTCGCAGGGACTCAGGACGATTGCCGCGCACTTCTTCACGATGAAGTCCTTCACATGATTTGCCTGGCGGGCCACGTCGTTGTCCGCGCTCAGGACGACGGTGTCGTAGCCGTGTTTGGCGGCCTCGGCGGTGATGTTGTCACCGATGACCTTGAAGAACGGGTTCTGAAGCGTGAGCAACGTGACGCCGATGGTCCCCTTTTTCGCCGGGACTGGCGTGGCGGGTGAGTTTGACTTCGGGGTGTCGGAGGCTTTGTTGCAGCCAGACACGAGGGCAAGTGAGCAGAGGGCCAGGAGAAGTTTCAGGTTCATCGTGGGTGGCTTTGTTTGGATTTCAGTTCGCAAATTGTCGTGCCGAGTCATGGGCGGCCTCCATCATCACTTTGCCCAGTTCGGCAAAGCGCGCCTGTGGAATTCGCTCCTTGGGTCCGGCAATGGTGATCGCGGCGACGGCCCGTCCATGGCGGTCCAGCACGGGTGCCGCGACGCAGTGAATCGCCTCGAAGTGCTCGCCGAAGTCCACCGCGTAGCCGAGCGCACGGGCGCGATCCAGTTCTTCCGCGAGGGCTTTGCGCGAGGTGAGGGTCCGGGCGGTGTGCTTCTCCAGGCGCAACCGTGCGAGCACGGAGCTGCGCTCAGATTCCGGAAGGAAAGCGAGCATGGCCTTGCCGGGCGCGGCGCAGTGCAGCGGCGCGCGCGACCCCAGGTCCACGAAATATTTGAACGGGTGCAGGGACGGCAGTTGCTCGATGATGACGCACGCATCCCCGGCCAGACAGCAGAGCTGGGTCGTTTCCCCGGTGATGTTGAGCACGCGGCGCATGGGCTCCAGGGCGGCCTCCACGAGGCTTCGTCCGTTCGAGTGCGGCTGGCCAAGAAGCAGGAGCTTGTGGGTGAGGCGGAAACGCTTTGTGGTCGCATCACGCTGGACGTAGCCGAGTTCCTCCAGCGCGGTAGCGATGCGGAAGCCGGAGGCGGGGGAGATCTTCAGCGCGGCATTGATTTCAGTGAGGGTCAAACCTTCCGGCGTGCCGGCCACCAGTTCCAGCGCCGCAAGTCCGCGTTCCAGGGCGGGCACCTGAAGCTCTGACTCGCTTCGGCCCGCAACCCCGTTGCGGCGGAAGCCGTTCGGAACGGTGGTTCTGGAATTTGATTTCACAAATGGATGACGTTTCAGGAATGGAACTATTCGTGTTCATAGGCAAGAGTTTTCTCCTTTCCAGGGCGACAATTCGACCGGCGATTGTCGGGGCGGGCTGAACGATGGTGGCGGCCCGGCCCGGCGCAAAGCGTGGCTTGCTGTGGGGCCGGACCGTTCGCTAGTCTCAGGCCGATGTCGCAAGAATCCGCCCCGAAGCTGTTTATTGAACTGCTGCACATTGCCACCGCTCCGGATGCGCCTTCGCCCAATGCCGGCAGCGTTGCCGTGGTGCATTACACGGGCTGGCTGACCAACGGGACGAAGTTCGACAGCTCGGTGGACCGGGGGGAGCCGTTCTCCTTCACCGTGGGCATGAGCGAGGTCATTGCCGGATGGGATGTCGCCGTGGCGCGGATGCGCGTGGGCGACAAGGTGAAGCTGACGATCCCGCCCGAGCTTGGCTACGGGGAGGCCGGGTATCCGGGAGCGAT
>Ga0172379_10009301_pt1 | contig 12164 bp, 14 predicted proteins | sample GrowelOW334metaG_FD_119756 | JGI IMG/M metagenome (GOLD analysis project Ga0172379, IMG submission 119756) | Groundwater microbial communities from an aquifer near a municipal landfill in Southern Ontario, Canada - Groundwater well OW334 metaG | ecosystem: Environmental > Aquatic > Deep... | reverse complement strand
CGCACAGTTTTATAGACCGGAAGATCAAAACCCATGTCCAGTGCAGCTTTGACAAAGCGACTATTGGGCAATGGCCCAGCCGGTATTCCAAAAGGGACAAAGACTGATTGTCCTAAAAAAGAACAGCTTGGTTCTCCTGTAACTTCATATTTTTTCGGTTTAAAAAAAAGACCAAAAGGTCCTTGGTCATAATTTTCTTCGTAACTTTTTTTTGGATCATAGAATGGCTCGTGCCGCATATTTTTTTGAGGTTGTAAATCCAGTATAGCAAGCAGGAAATTTTTTGCAATGTTTGTATTAAGTATTGGTAAAAACAGCAAAGATCCAAGTTAAGGTCTTTTTTTGTCTTGGCCATCCGCTTGCTTTTATTTAACATAAATGCTTAAATAGTAAATCCAGTTTTTTGACAAAGATTAGCTACAAAAATGAGGTGTATTATATATAACACTAAAAGCTAACTACGGAGGGTATCAACAATAGCAGATCAAGAATCATCACTTGATCAGAAGAAGGCCAATGCGGTGGATAAATTCCACCAAAGAAAAAAAGAGTATGCTGGGAAATTTGAAGAGGTCAGGAGTAGCCCAATAATGCAATATGCAGGCGCTCCAATGGTCTATGCCTGTAAGTATTGTGGTAAATTGGATATAAAAGCAGAACTATTCGACCCCAGAAAAGATCCCGTCAAAAATCCTTGTTCCGAATGTGCAGAAATGCTCAGCAATGGCTGGATGCCGACGTGATCATCTATTAAGAATCATGCGTGCCTCAGGCGATGCGAAGAATTATATTTTGCATCGCTTTTTGTATTTTTACTCAAGCAAAGGTAGAATAAAGAAAGACGAGAGAGGCTACTATTATGGCCTTTAGTAAAAAATAATTTACCAACTGAAAAAATGCCCGCCTGCTTTGGAATGCGGGCATTAAATTATAACGAGGCTAAAAAAACAATAAGCCAAATCAGTGGAAAACAAAAAATATATGGAAAGCATTTCGGGCAGGGAAAACGAGGATTTGGGGTATGAGGATTTTTTTGAAGCTAGTCGAGTAAAGCTCGGGTTGGTTGATTTTGCCGTGGCGCGTGTGACGGCTCAGCATAAAGGAGGCTACAAAGTCAAAAATGCCAGGGGTGAATATCTGGCGAAGATTACCGGAAAGCAGTTGTTTGAGGCTACTTCGCGAGAAAATTTCCCCGCCGTCGGCGATTGGGTGGTGCTTAGCACTGCGGACCAGGACCAAGCAATGATTGGCGAAATATTACCCCGCAAAACTTTGCTAAAAAGAATGCATGGAGACAAAAATAGAATTGGTGAAAAAAATGAAACTCAGATTATTGCGGCCAATATCGACGTGGCGCTCGTTGTCGAATCAGTTGGTAGGGACTATAGTCTAAACCGAATAGAAAGATATCTTGCTCTCGCAAGTTCCGGTGGCATCAAGGGCGCCGTTATTCTCAACAAAATTGATTTGCTTTCCAAAGAAGAATTGGCACTGAAGATCAGTGAGATTGAAAACCGGCTGACGGATGTCACGGTTATTGCGACCAGCACATTGACCGATGAAGGACTGACGGAACTCAAAAAATTTATCACCAAAGGCAAGACCTACTGTTTTCTCGGTTCTTCTGGTGTGGGAAAATCATCACTCATCAATAAACTTCTGGGCGAAGCTCTTATTAGAACCGAAAATATCGGGGAGCGTTCGAGTCGAGGAAGGCACATAACTACGGCGCGGGAAATGTATTTTTTGGAAAATGGTGGTATTGTTATCGATAATCCTGGAGTGCGTGAGGTGGGACTGACAGATGGGCTTTCTGGTGTAGAAAGCGTTTTTGATGAAATAACTTGCTTGGCTGAAAAATGCAAATTTTTTGATTGCACGCATACGCATGAACCGGGATGCGCAGTCTTGGCCACATTGGAGTTGGGCAACTTAAATGAGGATAAATATGCCAATTACCTCAATTTAAAAAAAGAATCTGAGCATTACGGAATGACTAAACTTGAAAAAAAAGAAAAAAACCGCCAATTCGGAAAATTCATCAAATCTGCCAAAAAAAGTTTGAAAGATGTAGGGCACAAGGGGTATTAGGCTTCTCCAGCTCGGAGCGAATTTAATTTAAAACCTGGTTAACTTTTTTATTTATTCGTGTGTTACTTTTGCTTGATAAATGATGACTTCGCCATAATTGTCTGCAGAACATAGGCTGGATAGTTTCTCGGTTTTGCAGTTTGATTGCGTATAGACGCCAACCTTAAAGTAGGCCTGGTTGACTTTTTTCTCAAGAGTGTGGATCGGCGATGCGCTATTATTGTAGTAGGTCATTATTTCACCGCTTTTCGCAACAAGCTTAATGCTAAAGCGCTTGCCGAGAGTATAGTTTTCATCAAGCGTGGCCAAGTTTGCGCTACCGCGAGCGAGAAAAAGTTTTTCCCCTTCCAAGCGAATAACCAAGAGATCATCATCATCTCCGTGAATTTGTCCCGCGACAACATCCGGTTTGTTTTTGGGAACGGCGGTAATTGCTTCCTCAATAAAGAGCGTGTGTGTTCCCTTGGAAGAAGGCCAAAAAAATTCCTGTTTTCCGCCACTAGTCATTTCTCGCAGTTCCGAGCGGGGATAACCGGAGTTGGCGGTTGTTGGGGCGTTGACTGGCGCGCGGAAAACAACGCCTTTTTCATCAGGAGTTACCATAAACCAAGGGTCGATTTGATAAGTCGCTAATTCTGGTTGGAGAATTTCTTGGGGCTTTGTCGAATCATCTGGAGAAGTTATGGGCAGGGTTAATTTCCAATTTGTTAGATTGAGTAACCGGGAAGGCGGTTGGGCAGGCTGTTGTTTTTGGGTAGGTTTAAAAAAAGGGTTTGTTTTGTCTGTTGACTGTTTTTGAGACAAATAGAAAATAAAAGCAACCAATCCAATTAGAAGCAAAAACGCCCCGATTGAGAAAAGTAATTTTTTATTGTACATACTAATGTGCGTGAAAATTGATTTGTTTTTTATAGGACAAAATAATTATTTTTGTCCTTTATGTAAATAGTATAGCTTATTTGAAACTTTCGAGCTAATTTTAGCGTATTATTTATGTGGGGATAATTTTTCAATAGTAAGTATAGATAAAAAATAACTCCCTATCTGGAATTAGCGAGGGGGGGCACTGGGATTTTAGAATCTATGGTTGCGCTTGTCAGGAGTCACTGTTTTGGGGCATAATGAAGTTGAGCATTGGATTTAAAAAAATATGGAAGAACAAAATTCAGCACAAGGCGTGGAGCCTTCAAAAAACAATCATAGCAAAATTATCACAGCGATCTTCATTGGTGTGATTGTCATTGGCATAGTTTATTTTTCAAACAAAGATCAATCCGCCACTCCGAAAGCCATGGTGACCGAGGAAACTCAGCAAACTCAGTTGGGAGCAAGCGATTTGGCGGTCAAAGAATTTGATTTGTCCGCTAAATCGTTTGAATTTTCTCAGACAGAAATTAAAGTAAAAAAGGGCGATACGGTGAAACTGACTCTGATGGTGACGGAAGGGTTGCATGATTGGGTGGTGGACGAATTTAATGCCAAAACCAAACAGCTAAGAAGGGGGGAAAGTGAGTCGATTGTTTTTGTCGCCGACAAGACCGGAACCTTTGAATACTATTGTAGTGTTGGAACTCACCGGAAAATGGGAATGATGGGTAAATTAATCGTAGAATAAATAGATGATTCATTCTTTTGCAGCAACCTTGTTTTTGGGATTTCCTCTTATTATGTATGGGGGCATTTTGAGCTATCTTCTTTTTTTTGCAGCAGCAGTCGTGGCTATTTTGAATCGCAAGGGGATTCGTATTATTCCTTTTAAGTGGCATCCGCGCTTGGCAATCATCGCAATCGCGGTTGCCACTGTTCATGCTATTTTTGGACTATCTTTTTACTTTGGCTTTTAGGCTCTTTTTCGGTATAATAGAAAGACAAAAATAGTTTAACCGATAAACATAATGCAAATATCTAAAAAACAATATTTAGTTATCTTTGGCGTCATTATTTTTTTTGTGGCCATGGCTTCCTTGGCACTTTTTCGTCTTAGAGATAGGTTTTTGAGCGTTCCATTACCTCCGGCTGCTCCCTATGTTGCCCCGCCAGTTTTGCAAGAACCAACTCTAGCGTCGCCGACTCCTGCATCGCCGGAAGCACCTGCGGTCGATGTCGAGTTGCCGGCGGAGGTAAACCTCAAAATTCCTTTCACCTCCCAAGCACCCCATCAAAATTGGGATTTGCCCTATAAAGAGTTTTGCGAAGAAGCTTCCATTCTTATGGCGGTTAGCTATGTGAATAACGATCCGATTCTTGGACCGGATGATGCTGATGCTAAGTTACTTGCAATCAAAAATTTTGAAGAAAAAAAACTGGGTTTTCATGAAGATACGGATGCCGAGGATACGGCAAAAATTATGCGGGAATTTTATTCCTTGGAAAAAGTGGAAATCCTTAATGATCCCACGGCCAAAGATATTAAAAAAGCTCTAGCCAATGGCAAAGCGGTGATTGCTCCGTTTGCCGGGCGAGAGTTGGGCAATCCCAACTATCATCAACCGGGTCCGCTTTATCATATGCTAGTGATTAAGGGTTATCGAAAAAATGGCGATTTTATCACCAATGATCCGGGTACTAGGAAAGGAGCGGATTATATCTACCAAGAAAAAGTCATTATGGACGCGATTCACGATTGGAACGATGGGGATGTGAACAACGGGAAGAAAGTTATCATCATTGTTGGCTAAATTTCTCTAATACAGCAGACTTTTTGGATACGGCCGGGCAAAAGGATTCCTAGCACAATGAGTTCGAAAAAACTAGCAAGAAAAAAAGCCAAAGGCAGAGCGACGAGGCCATAGGAAAAACTCAAAAGATAGCCTCCGGGGATGGCGATAATTATTCCCACAATACTCACTGCGACCGGAATGGTCGTATTTTTTGTGGCATAAAACGCGCGGGCCAGAAGATGGACCAGTGCTTCGGCGGGAATGCTGAGACAAAATACACCGAGTGCGGCAGCCGTTCTTTCTATATCTTGCGCCTGAAACGATCCGCCTCCCAAAAAAAATTCAATAAGCGGTTTTCTGATCAAAAAGATAAATAGCGCAGATAGGGAACTGAGCGCAAAAATTGAAAAAAAGGAATGTTTGAACGTTTTCCAAAACAGTGTGCGTTCTTTTGTGTTGATAGCACAAGAGAATAAAGGAAAACTGGTTGTGGCAATTGTGATGCCGATAAGGCTGATAGGGACACTTTGAAAATTGCGGGCAAAACTGATAACCGCAACCGAGCCCGGAGCAAGAGTCGAAGCAATGGCAGTGAAGCCCCAAAAGGTGGCCAGCTCGATTGGGTGCCCAAACATTTTTGGGAGCATTAGTTTCAGAGTTTTGCGAAATTCCGGGGTGTGAAAAGCGAAAGTTGGTTTGAAGCGAAAACCATCCCGCCAAGCATCGACGACTCTCACCGCCAGATGCATTAGCGCACCGAAAAGTGTTCCAATCGCCACGCCCACGATTCCATATCTCGGAGCGAGAAGAAGCGTGCCAAAGATAATGCCCAAATTATAGAGCACGGGTGAAAAGCCATAAAAAAGAAATCTTTTTTTAGCAATCAATTTTGCGCCAATCGCATTGGAGGCGGCAAAAAAAATCGGGGAGATTGCCAAGATGCGCAAAAGCTTCATCACCAGCAATTGATCTTCAGTCCCAAAGCCGGGAGCAACAAGCAGACTAATTGGTTTGGCAAAAATAATAATAATCACTGCTGTGATAAACATCGTGGCAGTTGCCCCCGTGAGAATTGAGTTGACATAATCGCGAGCTTTTTTTGTATCCGAGCCAACAAGCTCCGTGAAAATTGGCACAAAAGCGGCGGCGACTCCTCCGGCAATAAGAATGTTGAAGAGGAGATCGGGAAAAAGAAACGCCGCATTATAGGCGTCCAAGGCTCTTCCCGCGCCAAAAGTCGTGGCAAAAAAATGATCACGCACCAAGCCGAGGGCATAGGAAGCGAAGGAAGTTATCGCGAGCACGAGACTGCCACGAGGAATGATTTTTAGTAATCTTTTCATATGGGTAATTATACCACTGATAGCGCAGTTAAAATAGCTCTGTCCAAACTGATTGATCCTGGGTTTTTTCGGATTATTCACCGTTGGCCAAGAGGATTAGATTCTATAAAAAAACATATTGGCTTTGGATGGCTTAGTTTAGCTATTTTTTTATGCTCAAAAATTAATTTTAGCGCTTTTATTGCCATTTTTTCTTTTATGCGCTAGTTTATGCATAAGGAGGCTGGACTAAGTCCGGTTTGTTTTTTAACAATCTATGATTATAACGCAGATTAGAAATGGCTTTTAGCCAAATAACCCAAAATGAGAGGATAAAAAATGAAGCCCATCAAGCATCATCCAAAAGCAGAGACAATCATGAAAGCAATGTTTAAAGGCTACGGACCTAATTTTAAATTCGAAACACCAGAGGAGTTGATGGAAGCGGTTGATGCAACACAGGAAGACATTCTTCGTTTAAAGGAGCCTTTCCCTGCGCGTGGACGGTACCGCAACTCTACAGACTTTCTCAGTGAAGTAACTTCAGGTTACGCCCTGGGAAGAAAGAGGTATTATCTTTTTGCAAAAAGATTGATAGCTTTCGCACATCTTATGGAAAACTATCAGGGTATCCATCGGGGCAAGAAGATAATTCCCAAAATCACCCCAGAGGATGAGAAAAGACTGCTTGAACTCGGAGGGGACATTCATTCTGACATTCTAGCGGAAATACTTGAAAAAGTGGCAGACAATGATACCGCGGCATATGCTGATGCATTCAAAATTCTGATCTACACTCATATGCCGCATCTCGCTCCCTACATTGAAGCAGTCCACAATCCCGACACATCCGAAGATAACTGGGGTAATGTGGTTGGGCTAACCTTAAGCGAGTTGGTATTCGGACACACTGTTTCTGCCTATATCAGTTTTTGCCAACAACTCCTGGATTATGTTGACTTACACAAGGAAACAAAAATCTGGGAAGTTCTGGAAATGTCAACCGACGGCAATATTTTTCTTTTGCCAGCCTTTACCCATTGGCAAGCAGCCACCAATTCTACACATGCAAAAAAGATCATCACATCAGTGAAACAGATTGTGGAGTTGCTTTTTGAATTGAAGGAAGGGCTTGTCTTTAAACCGTTTGGCGGAAAATTTGGCGGTATCACGGGGACATATGACGCGCATTTTGCGCTCTATCCTGATATTGATTGGTTTGCTCATGGGCGCGAATACATCGAAAGCCTTGGACTGCATTATGAGTCCATGGTGAACCAAAGCGTTTCCTATGCTCGGGAAGCCCAGCATTTGCGAACGCTTTGCAATATCAACGCGCAAATTATCAAGTTTGCCAACGATTTTCGCTTTCTGGTCAGTTGTCCCGGTCAATTCTTTGTTAAAAAGTTGGTGCCGGGCAGAAAAGGGTCGTCATCCAATCCGGGAAAAACCAACCTGTGGAATTTTGAAGGAGCAGTGAAGCTTCTGCGAAAATCCAATGTGTTGTTTAATTTCCTTGCAACTGAGCTACAAGACTATACTCAGGAAGGTGATATGGGTCGTTCGGTGCTGATGCGCGATATTGGAACTGATTTTTCATCCACCTTTATTGCTCTGGATCGGCTAAAAAGAGAGCTCAAAGGTTGCGTTCCCAATCCCGAAAATATCCACCGTTTCCTCGAAAATTATCCGTCTTTGTGCATGAGCACTATGCAGTATGTTTTGAAACGGGAGCACTATCAAGGAGACGCCTATAGGGAAATGCAAAATATGCTGATCAATCCCGACGGCTCCTACACGACCAGAGCTGAATTTATGCCTCGCTTCGAAAAGTTTATGGAGGAGGCAAATTTTTCTTCGGAACTGTGCGACGAACTTCGTTCCAATATGGATCCGATCAAACTCGTTCGCCCGATTCAGAACAAGGTCATGGAAGAGATGGGTTCGCTGAGAGTCAGATTGGCTGAACTTCGCGAAACTCAAATCCGAACGCCCTCTCTGAGGGAGTATTTCAAAAAACAAAAAAAGGTGGAAAGGAGATTATGAAATGAAAAGAAAAATCGTTTTGTTGGTCGGTTCAAAACATGATTTTGGACAAATCCGCGAAGGGGTAAATGCGTTGCGCATTGCCAAAAAACAAGGGCTGATTGAGTGGGAAATTGCGGATGTCTGCAGTGCCCACCGAAATCCCGAGCGCTTGCCGGAAATTCTGGATGAGTATGTCTACAGCGGCGTTGATGCAATTATTGCGGTTGCGGGAAAGTTTGCGGCGCTCTTTGGTATTGTGGATGCCTATTTACGCAATGTGCGGAAAAAAGATGCAATCAGGGTAATCCCTGTTCCGTTAAAAGGCAAAACCCAGCAGGCCAGCCTTGCCGCTCTCTATGGTGTCCTGGAGGTGCCAAATCATAAATTGATTTTCAAGGAGGAATTCTTTCATGACCCAATCATGGCCTTTGAGCATGCCATTTCTGGTGAATTGCCCAAGGCAGAGTTGGAAATACAGAAGCTACCTGAACGCTTGACCCCTGAAGAGGTTTATGAACTGACCAGAATTAAGCATCCGCCAAAAGCCGCCTATGACGAAACCATTCAGAGCCTCGAAGAATATGGTTTTTATCATATGTACACGGGAAAAACCAGGGAAACATTTATTCATCCCAATTTTCCCGGACTGCTCTATATCTTTGCTACCGATCGCATCAGCATTTTTGACATTGTATTGAATGCTAGGGTGGAGACGAAAGGAGTGGTTCTTAATGCCATGACGGTGCATTGGTTGACGCAAGTTTTTTCTGACGTCCCGAATCACCTGATTGCCTATGGGCACGGGATTGAAGATTATTTGCCAAAGGAAATGATACCCGGGGCATTTTATGATTATTTGGCCAGCAGGATGCTGATTGTAAAGAAGACAAAAGTTTTGAAAGTCGAGGCGATCGTGCGTGGCTTTCTCACCGGTTCCGGTCTTAAGGATTACAAAAAAACCGGTTCCGTTTGTGGTATTCCGTTGCCAGTTGGCCTTGTGGATGGAAGCGAACTTCCAGAGCCGATTTTCACTCCGTCTACCAAGGCGGACTATGGCTTGCACGATGAAAATATTCCATTCGAGAAAGCGTGTGAAATTATTGGTGAAGATAATGCGGTGGCAATCCGCCAGATGTCACTTCATTTATACACAAAGGCGCGCGATATTGCTCGAAAGGTCGGCATCATTATTGCGGACACAAAGTTTGAGTCTGGCATTGACGAAAATGGTGAGATTTTCTTGATTGATGAGGTTCTTACTCCTGATTCCAGCCGATTCTGGCCGGAAGAAAAAAGACTTTCGGCAATGGCGAAAGGCAAAACCCCTCCAAGCTTGGACAAGCAACCCGTTCGTGATGCCGGAGAACTGGTAGGTGTCAAAAAAGATTCCAGCTGGATTCCGCCTCAAACATTGCTGGATGAAACCTCTGAAAAATATTGGGAAGTACTCCAACTGTTCACTGGAAAATTACCAACAACATAATACCAGTGCAAATTGCGCTCGTCGCACTTATTGGCGTCAACAGTCTAACTGTTGACGCCGTTTTTTATCTTAAAATATCTCAAAACCATGCAACTTTTTGCTGGACTTTTTCGTATTACCAGCACAAGTATCATTAATCATAATTATATGCAAAAAATAACCCCATTTTTATGGTTTGAGGACAAAGTCGAAGAAGCGGTTGATTTTTATGTTTCAATTTTCAAAAACTCCAAAATTGGAAGAAGCACATATTATCCCAAGGAGGCTGAAGAAGTTTCCGGAAAAAAAGCTGGTGAAATATCGACCATCGACTTTGAAATCGAAGGCCAGAAATTTACCGCTATTAATGGCGGTCCTCCCTTCAAGTTTAGCGAGGCAGTGTCTTTCATTATTGACTGCAATAGCCAAGAAGAAGTGGACTATTACTGGGACCGCTTGACCGAAGGTGGAGACGTGAAGGCTCAGATTTGCGGATGGCTCAAGGACAAATATGGTTTGTCTTGGCAGGTTGTTCCTCGGGTGCTTGAAGAGATGTTAGCGGATGAAGACAAGGAAAAGGCGGGAAGAGTGATGACGGCAATGCTCGGCATGAAAAAAATTATCATTGCGGATCTCCAAAAAGCCTATGATCAAAAATGACAAAAACGATAAACAATAAAATAGATGGAAATCGTTTGCTTTTAGAACCCTAGCTCAAACGCTTCAATTCTTCCATTAGTAATCGCGTGTGTTTTTCAGTGTCGGCGTTTAGTTTTTCAAATAGTTCTTTCAAGGTTATGTTTGTTGGAGCGAAAATGTCAAAGCATTTTTTTTCCAACATTGAGCGCTCGATTCGTAAGGCGGTGTTTAGGGCATCAAAGTGCGACACCTCATTATTTCGAGCTCTTTCAATTTCCGCCAAAACGAAATTCATCACGTAAGTAATGATTCCGCGGGAAAAATTATTATCGGCAATGGCCTGTTCCAGATTGAGTCCCCGGCAATCATTTTTTATGGAAGCGGCATGAGAAATTTCTTCCCGGGAAAGCTGGTTCCAAAATGCGTACTTGTCAGGAATTTTTTGAGCATAGAGCGCATAGAGCTCAGAAACATTCAGCTCGTTTTCTTCCAGTAATTGAATAATGGGTGTGTTTGACATAGATTTTAGGCTAATTTTTATGCCCCTATCATACCTTATTTTGGCGTTAGGCGCAACAAAAAACTCCCAAAACCATATGGTCCGAGAGTTTTTCTGAAATTCGCCTAGAAACTAAGCGCGCTTAACATTGATTGCGTTCAAGCCCTTTGGTGATTCTTCTGAATCGAAAGAAACCTGGTCGCCTTCTTGGATTTCGTCAAATGTGACATCAACCAAAGAATTGCTGTGGAAAAATAAATCTTTCCCTAGTTCTGGAGAAGTGATGAAGCCGAAGCCTTTTTCACTAACCTTCTTCTTTATTGTACCGATCATATTTTTTCAGTAGTTATAATAATTTTGAGTATTTTGTGAAGCTCGACGACTTTTCACTTCTCCCATAATAGCATCTTAGGCGGTTTTAGTCAATGGCTTGTTTTTCCCCCAATCTGGAGAGAAAAAAGCACTTGACAACTATTACAACTAGTTGTATTATTGAAGTATGACAAATAATAACAAAAAACAACGGGTTACGCTTTTTATTGATCCTCGCATCGCCAAGCACGCGAAAGCGCAGGCGATTGTTGAGGAGATCACGCTTACCGCTCTCATCGAGCGGGCTTTAGTCGGGTATCTGCCGAAAAAGACAATTATTGAGAAGGCTAAAATTAAACCGGATTTCAATCCGTAGGATTGGCTCAAAAATATCTAATTCGTAATAGTCGAAAAAAGAAAGGTGGTGAAGAATTATGACAGAAATTAAAAAAGAAACAGTAACCACAGCGGGTACCGATGTTGAATCGGTTGTTAACGCGCCGACAGAACAGAAAGCCACTAATTCCCAAACGATTGAATATTTAGTTTATTTTCTCTTTGGAGCGCTAGAAATTCTCTTGGCATTTCGCTTAGTACTCAAATTGACTGGGGCAAGTATCGGAAGCGCTTTTGTGGGACTGGTCTATGGTATTACGGGAATTTTCACTTTGCCTTTTGAAGGAATCTTTCGCAAGGCAGTCGGCCAGGGGGTGGAAACGGTTGCGGTGTTTGAGCCGGCAACCTTTGTGGCGATTCTCGTCTATGCTGTTATCGGATGGGGAGTTGTGAAGCTGGTAAGGATATTATCAGGCGACAAACAGACCAACTAGTAGTCGGTTTCTTCGGTGGTTTTGGGACTTGCGCAACTAAATTAAATGCGTAAGTCCCCCGGATAATTAATTTTTTTTTAAAAACAACTATATGTGGACAATAATTGTAATTTTGCTCATACTTTGGGTTCTGGGACTGGTCAGCTCCTATACACTTGGCGGATTAGTGCATATTTTACTTGTGATCGCGCTAGTCTTGGCTGTCATTCGTCTCTTGCAAGGGCGCAAGATTGTTTAGTGGGCTTGTTTTGAGGTTAAATTAAAAAAGAAAGGTGGTGAAAAAATATGACTATTTTATATTGGATAATTTTTGGACTGATT
>Ga0172379_10009300_pt1 | contig 12164 bp, 9 predicted proteins | sample GrowelOW334metaG_FD_119756 | JGI IMG/M metagenome (GOLD analysis project Ga0172379, IMG submission 119756) | Groundwater microbial communities from an aquifer near a municipal landfill in Southern Ontario, Canada - Groundwater well OW334 metaG | ecosystem: Environmental > Aquatic > Deep... | reverse complement strand
TGGTGTCCTGTGTTACGGCAAGAGCGCCGATGACGCCATGGCAAAGGCGGAAGTGCTTGCCCTCCGTGCCATGGCTGAGCGCCTTGAGCAAAGCGAGTCGCGTCCCGTCGAGATCAACATCTCCCTTCCCCTCGCCGCATGAGTCATTGGCCGTTGGTCAAGGCCAAACATTTGCTGGCGGCTCTATTTGGTATTGGGTGGAAAGTCAAACGATAGTCCGGGTCGCACCGTACCCTGTCACGTGAAGGATGGCCCGACGTTGTCTTCGCGTTTCACGATGGCGAGGAAATCGGTCCCCGAATGCTTGCTCGTATCGCCAAGCACACCGGCATTACTCAGACGTGTGCGCGTCAGGTAGCTAGCACTTTTCACATTCAGTGGGGTACCATTCTCCTATGCAAATAGCTTCTGGAATCATTGTTGGTGGCAAAGTCGTTGTCGAGGGCCTCTCGTTGCCCGACGGCACGTCTGTGACCGTCCTCGCGCGAGGCGATGAGGTTGCTGTGCGGCTTCCACTCGAACAAGAAGCCGAGCTTCTTGATGCTCTTGACGAGGCTGACCGCGAGGAAGGCATTTCTGCCGAGGAGCTTTTTGCACGGCTCCGCCGTTTCGGCTGATCTTGGCTCTCGGAGTCAGAATTAAGCCCCGCCCAGCGGGAAATCGAACGAGCAGCAGAATGGTGGGCCGAAAATCGGCCTGCTGCCGTTGGAGCTATTCGCAAGGATATTGAGGCTGCCTTGGCCTTGCTCGTAGAAGAACCCGGCATAGGCACTAAGATCGAATCAGCACGCTCCGATGTTGTTCGCCGCTTGTACCTCACCCGAGTTCAATACTTTCTCTACTATCGAGTGCGAGGCAATTTCCTTGAGGTTGTTGCATTCTGGCACTCTAGCCGCGAAGCTGGCCCGTCGCTCTGATCCCATGACGCAGCCCGGCGTTCCAGAGGAGCTGCGCGATAAGTCAGCCCCCTGAACTTGAACGATGGGCGCCGCCGCATCACCCATCCATGGCGAATTTGGACGTGTCAGTGTCGCAAACAAATCGCAACCGCCGTCTCGCCAACGCCGACTTTTGAAACCGACTTTCGGATTTCACGATGCTTCGCGGGCCGGTTGTGGTTGAGTATCGCCACCGGGCTATCGTCCGCTTGCTTGATGATGCTTGCAAAATTACGCTTCAGTTCGGTGACGCTGACGGTCAAATTGGTCAATATGGTATCCATGAACTTTCTATCCGAGAAATTATAGAAGTGTTATTAGGCATTACGAATAGCATCCAATTCTCTTTTTATCAAGCATTTCTCCATGCCGTGACGCGGCACGAGGTCCTGCCGCAGACTCAAGTTCGCTGCCTCGGCTTCAGCCCTCCCAAGAAGTCTTCATGGAACACTTACACACTCGCCATAACGCTGTTGACTCCGGACTTGAATCCGCGACGGTTTAACGTGACGGTAATGGGCAATCAAAACGTATACCCGAACGCCGCGATCTCCCGTGCGAAGAACTTCTCGATGGCCATTGCGTCCGCCGCGCCGAGAATCTCCCGGTAATGGCGCTTGTCCTGCCGAAATCGTGATTTCGCCCTTGGCAGGTCCGGCATCGCCGGCAGGTTCAGCTCGGCGCGGATGCGCGCCAATTCCTCGCCCAGATTCTCGAAGCGGCAAACCCGGTCGACGGCCATCTCGCCATCGATGGTGTAGAGATCAAAACCTCCGGGACCGCCAACCTGGGCCGCCCAGCCGGACTGGACGAACTCGGAAAGAGGTAGTCTCGGTTCGGCCGGATGCTCCCAGAAATACCAGGAAATCACCTTGTCCCAGGGATTCCGCTCGAAGCAGAATTTGAAATACCCGTCCCACACCGGTTTGCCGATCAGGGCTCGCACATCCTTCGCCGGCATGTGGTTGTAGAACAACGGGATGCCGTTTACAACATGGTTCTGCGGGCCCCTGCCGCCCAGAGCCTTTCTCGTGATTTCATCCTCGGCGGTGATGGGCGTGATGATGTCCTGGTCGCCACAGATCGTCGACAGCGCGATCTCGGTGCTGGTGCCGGCCGTCTTCTTGGTCTTGATGAAAATGAACTTGTGTTTGTGTGAAATAATCATTTTGAAATGTTCTTGACGCGCCCGGGGAACGGGCGGCTCGCGCGAATCGATTCTGAACCCTTACGGCTTTTCGTGAAGCCCGGACAAGCGATACCCCTGTTCATACCAACTACGTGCCAACGCCGCCTCGTCGAACGTCAGGCTGCCGACAACCTCGCGGATCTGCTGTCGCCTGGCATCATCGAGACGTTCCCCCGTATTGGCATTGACCCGACCCGGCAACTCGATTTCGGCGGGCAGCAGATCCACCCCCAGTTCGGCAAGGAGTTTCGCCGCGCCATCGCGGCGCGACACCGCCTCGAGGTCCGCCTCGTGAAACACGACAGCGTCGCATCCGGCCAGCAACAGCCGATAGTATTCGGCGCGCGTGCGCATCTCGATGACATACCAGAAGGCGAAGCCGATTTGCCCGAAACGCCGGAACGGCTCCGGACTCACGATGATGTTGGGATAGTCGGGGTCAAGATACCATAGCCACATGTTCCCCTTGTTGAGGAAGTCGGCGCGGGTGACAAGACTGCTCACCGTTTTGAGAATGTCCCGCTTCAGGTAAATCAGGTGCACCTTGCCGCTGCCCTGCAACAGATCCAGGTTTTCCACCAGTCCCGCTTTGGCCAGCACGTGCGATGTCTCGGCGAAATAACGCAAGTCCAGCGCCTTGATCCGGCCGAATTTTCGCTGCCAGAAAGCGCGCACCAGCTCGCTGTTGCCGACGTTGTTGAATGTCGTCAGATGGGATACGTCGGGGCTGTCCACTCCCCAATTGGCATAACCGAGCTGCTCGTGGTGCACCCGCGACCGGGGCAGATTGAGTTCCAGCAGATCGGCCAGGTAATTGGTGCCGCTGCGGCCGGTCGACAGGGAAAAAATATAGTGTTTCACGGGCGTCTCGCCGACAATCCCGTTTCCCGGCTGCCCGGCCGGCATGCTCCCGCCGTATTCCCCATGCATCGACTCATATGCCGCTTCAATATTGCGGGTGAAGCGCACGCTGTCGAACAGGGGGGCGCTGTCGCGCAAGGCGGCAATCTTGTCGCGGATCGCCTCCCTTTTTTCCCCGTCGGTTGCCAGTTCCAGGGCCAGCGCAAAGTAGTCGTCCGGCGTATGGGTAATCAGTTCCGGCACGCCCATTGCCGTGAGCAGGCTCCCCGCCACGCGCGAGGCAAAGGTCTTGCCGACACAGGTAATCACCGGCAGCCCCATCCACAGCGCGTCGCTGCAGGTGGTGTGCGCGTTGTAAGGCAGCGTGTCCAGGCACAGGTCGGCGCATTGCAGGCGCGCCAGGTGCTCTTCCGCCGGCACGAACGGCGCCATGATCAGGCGCTCGGGCTCCAGCCCGCGGCGCACCGCCTCCAGTCGCAAGTTGCGTTTCGCCTCGGCGTTGCTCGCCAGCAGCCACAAGACGCTGCCGGGCACGGCGCGCAGCAGACGGCACCAGACATCGAACACTTGCGGCGTGATCTTGTAGGTCTGGTTGAAGCAGCAAAACACCACGCCGGCCTGTGGCAGGCCCAGGGCCGCGCGGGCGGGCGCCGCGGGTCGCGCACGGGTGCGATCGTTGGGCTGGTAGCAGTCCGGCAGCCAGGCGACCTTTTCCGTGTAACAGCCCAGGTCTTCCGGCGGCACCACAAAGCGGTCCGCGATCAGGTAATCGATGAAATCCGCCCCCATCGTGCCCGGATAAACCAGATAGCTCACCTGGACGGGCGCGGGACGCAAGGCCATGATCGCGCTGCGGGTGCCCCTCGTGTAGCCCATGAGGTCGACCAGGATATCGATGCGGTCAGCATGAATGCGGCGGGCGACCTGCTCGTCCGTCTCGTCCGCCACATCCACGAAATGGTCGAACGCCTGCTTGACGCGCTGGCGCAGCGGGCTGCCATCGTCCGGGCCGCAGGAATACGCGGCGATTTCAAAACGGCCGCGGTCATGCAACTCGAACATCTCCACCATCAGCCGTGCGGTGGGGTGCTCAAAAAAATCGCCGGACAGGTAGCCCAGGCGAATCCTGGCATTCGGCTCGCGGCGGAAATCGAACCCCAGCCTCTTGCGCACCGAACCCAGCGATTGATATTTGACCTGCGCCCATCTTTCGGCGCAGCGCTGCTGCTCTTTCGCCGTGACGCCCGGCAGGGCCAGAAACGAAAAGGGGGCAATGCGGTTCTCGTGCAGCACGGGCGCATCGCGCACCACGTCGCGGATCGCGGCGACCTGCGCGTCGAGGTCGCTCCAGTCGCATACCTTCTGCAGCAGGTGCAGGAAATCGCAGCGGGCCGGGGGCGGCCCGGGCGCCAGGTCCAGCCCGCGGCGGAAGCCGCCCCGGGCGGCATCCAGCATCCCCAGATCCTGATACAGAGCCGCCAGATTGACGTAGGCTTGCGCATAATCCGGCTTCAGCGCAACCGCCTTTTCATAGAGGGCCCGCGCCTCGTCCCGCTTGCCCCGGTCGTTCAGGATATTCCCCAGGTTATTCAGGGCCTCCACCTGGTCCGGATCGAGGGCGAGCGCCTTGCGATAGGCGTCTATCGCCTCGCCCGGCCGGCCGAGCGCCTCGAACAGCGTGCCGAGGTTAAAGAAATAAGTCGGGTGGGCCGGGTTGCCGCGAATGGCGCGGCTGATGCATTCGAGCGCCTCTTCGCTCCTGCCGGCCTGGTGCAGGAGGGTGCCGAGCATGTGCAGGGCATCCGGGTGGTCGGGCTCCACCGCGAGCACTTGCCGGTAGAGCGCCTCCGCCTGACCCAGTTGCCCCGCCTGATGCGCCAGCAGACCGAGCGGATACAGGATGTCCGCACGACCCGGTTCCACTTGCAAGGCCTGCCGGAAAAATGCTTCCGCCTGCGCCAGGCGCCCCGCACGCAGGTTCTGCAAGGCCTGCAGCTTTGCCTGGTCGGCGCCTCCGGGTGGCGCAGCGGCCTTCCCCATGCAGCACTTCTTGAACTTTTTCCCGCTGCCGCACGGACAAGGATCATTACGCGAGGGTGCGGTCATCTTTCCCTTGGCCATGCGAGAAAAGGCGCTGCGTGTAGGCTTCGGCAAAGCCCAGGCCGCGCAGGCGCAATTCCGGGTAACGCCATTTCGGGCTGTCCACGGAAAGATCGGCCAGAAAGTGGCGCAGGATGAAAACGCCCCCCCGCATCGGCGGGTGGGGCAGTGTCGAGCTTTACGGTAGTACCTGACATCTTGGGTCTCTCGGTTCCGTTCAGGGCTAGGCCGGCGCGAGGTCCGGCCGCAGAATCTTTTCCAGGGTGAAGGACTGCTCCTTCAGCGCGCCATCCGGCTGGACCACCGGGAAGGCGAAGCCCTTCTTCGCCTCCAGCTCGGCGAACCTCATGTCCACGCGGAACGACTTGCCATTGAGGATATCGCGCGAAAACAGGATCAGCCCGTCGCCCGCCGGATTCACCCGGAAAACCGTCTTGGCCGGCTGGCCGCCGACCGTGGTCTCCGCGATCATGGCCGGCAGCACGCTCGTCACCTCGACGCGGCTGCCGGCATTCCGCAGGCGGATCACGACCAGGTTCGACAGGTCGATGCCGCCGGTCTCCAGCTCCTGCTGCATCGCCAGATGCGGATCATTGGCCAGCGGCGCCGGCGCCTTGCCGCCCGAACCCGAAGGCTGGCAGGCCGCCAGCAGCACCGCCAAGCCGGCGGTCCAGAAAATGCGCGGCATCATTTGCCCCCTCGCGACAACAACTCGACCATCGCCCCGTCCTGGCGGTTCTGGGCGCGCTCCAGCGCCGAAAGTCCGCCGGCGGGGCGCTCGGTCGGGCTGGCGCCGTGGGCGAGCAGCAGCTTGACCATGGCCTTGTCGCCCTTCTCCACCGACAGCGCCAGCGCGTTGTAGCCCCTCGCATCGGCCTTCACGTCCGCGCCGCGCTTCAGGAGCGCCTCGGCCACGTCGCGCTGGCCGTTGAAGGCCGCGCTCATCAGCGCCGTCATGCCATTGGCCTGGCGCGCGTTCGGGTCCACCCCGGCTTCCACCAGCAGCTTCGCCACGTTCTCGGCCTTCGGGTCCTTGGTCTTGGCGATCAAGGCCTCGGGCGTCGGCGCCACATGGATTGTGGCAAGTTTCTGTTGCGCCTGCTCCGGCGATCGGTCGCCGCACGCGGCAAGCAGCAGCGCGGCCAGGATGAGCGGGGAACGGGGTAGCGTCATGGCGTGCGGGGAAGCGTTGGCAAGGCCCCTAGTTTACCGAAAATCGGCCGCCGTGCCGGACTCGCCGTCCCGCCGGCGCCGACTTTTCGCCGGCGAAAAAAACGGGCCGCTCCTTGTGGGAGCGGCCCGCGGTCTGCTTGAAAAGGGCGGGGCCCGAAGGCGCCCCGCTCGATTCGGGTGCTTGCGCTTTTAGTTCAGCGCGCCACCCAGCTTGCTATAGACGAACACTGCCTCGCCGGCCGAGAGCACCGGCGCGGTGGTATCGCCCGTGACCCAGGTGTACTGCTTGCCCGAAGCCAGTTGCGAACCCACCTTGATCACCGCATTGACCACGGTGGCGGTCGGCAGCAAACCGGTGGAAGGCACGGTCACCAGCGACCAGCCGACCGGTACCTTGGACGTCATCGCGGCGCCCTGCTGAATGAACATCGGCTTGGTGTTATCCGTGCTCACATCGTTCGCCCAAGCCAGCCCCACCGCACCGGCGACGAAGCTCGTCGGCGCGATGGTCGAGAGCGTCTCGCCGTTGGACTTCAGCTCGGTGGCAACGGTCGTCTTGTTGCCGACCATAGCCAGGGCCAAGTCCTTGCTGTTGCCGTCGTTGGTCCACAACGACACCGGCAGGCCGGTGCTGTTGAGGCCGACGAAGCGGCGCTCGAACAGAGGCTTGTGATTCAGCGGCGGCGTGGCGGCATGTGCCGGGTTGCCGAAGCCATAGAGCGCCCACTGCGTCGAAGCCGCCGGCGTGACCTTGCGGATCTTGCTCAGGTCGATGGCCATATCCTTCCGCGTGCCCAAGCCGGACATCAGGTTCGGTTCGTACGGCAGGAAGTTGGCGGCCAGGGGATCGGCCGACGTCAGCAGGCGCTGGCTGCCATCCACGGCCGACGTATGAACCAGCAACACGAAGGTCGGCTTCCTGATCGACTGCAGATCGTTGGTCTTCGGATCGGTGCCGAGCAGCAGGTTGAAGCGGTCCGACACGCCATTGACCGTGCCGACGACGGCCGCGCCGTTGACTGCGGTGATACCTGACGGCACGGTAAATTTACCCGTGTTGTCGAGCAGCTTGAGGCCACGGTCGCCGGCGGTAAGCGCGTTTTTCAGCTCCACGCTGCCCGAGGCCTTGCCACCGTCGCGGCCGGTGATCGCGCCCTTGATCGGGTCGATATTCACCGGCTGGATCCAGCCCATGCCGAGGTCGGAGGCCAGTATGGCGGCCGTGACACCGGAGACGGTCGCGTTCGGCGCCGCGGCGGCCGTGCGGGCAGCCAGCACGGTCGCGTCCGGCAGGTTAAAGCCCGACGCGTCGTTAGCTAGAGAGGCCAAGGCAGCCGCGACACCGGCGTTCATGGCGGCGTTGAGCGAACCGGCGTTGCTGGTTCCGGAGTTGTTGGTGTCGTTCATACTCGCGCCCGTGGCACTGGCGCCTTGGCTACCGGCATTCCGGGCCGCATTGCGGATGTCGGAACTGAGACTCCGCGCCGCGTTCACCGCGTTGTCGTAGGCCAGGCGCACGTCGGACTTGCCAGTGCCATCATCGGCGACAAAAATCTTGTTGCCGACGACATAGCCGGGGATCGGCTGGGCAAGCCCGGCCGGCGAGGCGTTGCTGACGCCCGGCACGGCCAGCGTGGCGGCCGCCACGGCATCGAGCTGCGCCTCCACCAAGCTTTGCAGGTCGGCCGTACTTGTGCCGCAGCCTGTACCGCAGGAACGGTAAATATCCGCATATTGGCTCCCGATCTTGGCTTGGCCCACGGTCACATTGCTGACATCGGTGGCGGCGGGCGTGTCGTCCCAGCGCGCGAGGTAGGCTTCGACCTTGTCGCCGTTGGCCGTCGAGTTGAAGGAGCCGATGATGCTCTGGGTCAGCAGCGTGTTGTCGAGAGCGCCGGCGGTCATGGACACCGGGATGCTCACGTTTTCGGTGCCGGCCGTGACGATGACCGTGGAATCGGCCTGGGCGACCAGCACGTCGCTCACGCCATCGACGGTGGCGGTATAGGTCACCGTGATGTCGTTGGCGCTGTCGATCTTCTCGTAGATCAGCTTGGTCGGCAGGGTGATGGTGAGGCCGCCCGCGGTCACCGCGACATCGGTCGAGGTCGGGTAGAACTTGAATACCGCCGGCTTGTTGGCATACTTGCCGGTGATGGTCACGATCAGGTGGGCGGCGAGATGAGTCAGGGTCTTGCCCGACCCGAGCGCCATTTCGTTGCCGGCCGTGGCCTTGATGTCGATCTGGCCGATCTTGGTCGGATCGTTCGAGATCGGGGTGGCGGAGGCCTTGAGGTCGGTGTCGACGTTGGTGAAGGCGATCGTCGGCTTGGCCGGCGTGATGGTGGTGGCCGCGACGGCAGCGATGAACTCGTTGCCGACGGTCTTGATACCGGCATTGTCGAGCGCATCGACCGTCGACGACCAGGCTGCGTCGCCCTGTTCCTTGACCGAGATGCCCTTGGTCACCGCAACCTGCTTGCTGAATTCGGCGGGGTCGATGCCGGAGATCGACAGCGTGCCCTGACCACCGGCGGTGGTGGCGGTGGCGATGGTGACATTCCAGCCGGCGTTGAGGCCGAGCGCGGCAACGACATCGGCGCCGAGCTTGACGTTCTCGGCCACTTCGCGGTTGTCTTGTCCATCGAGGCCGCCAGCTGAATCAGCTGCGATCCCGGCGATCGGCTCGGAGAAGGTGAGGACGAGGTCGGAGGGGGCGGTCAGCGAGGTTGACTCGGCGCTGACGAAGACCGGAGCGGCGCCGTCGGTGATGGTGTTGTTGGCCGGCAGGGCGGCCATCAGCGTTGCGTTACCGGTGGCGGGGGTGAATACGTTGCTGTAGGCCGGCTCTGCACCACCGACCAGCGTGACGGTGAAGGGAACAGCCGTTCCCGTGACGCCCGTGTTGAAGCAGGTGGTCGAATAGGCGGCGGCGTCACCGGCAGGAGCAGCAGTCCAGGTAACGGTGGCGGGCGTGGCGAACAGCACGGTATTGGCCGTGCCGGTCGCGGCGACGGTACCGGTCGCGCCGGCGGTGATGTCCTTGTTATCGACGATGGTGGAACCGGCGCAGCCGGTCGTGACCGTACCCTCGGCCTGAACCAGGAAGTTGGTGGTCTTCGTCAGGGTGGCGATCGGGGTCAGGGTGTCGATGGTGAGACCATCGATTGTCTTGCCGCCGTTGACGGTGGAGGTCGAGTGGGTGCTCAGCTTGGGCGTGGGGGCCGTGCCCATGACAGCGGGAGCGGCAGCCGAGGTGAAGGTGGCGAGCGTAGCAGGGGCGCCGGTCGGATCGTCCGTGGAGGTGATCGGGTTGGCGGTGGCCGTGTAGCCCTGGACATTCACCACTTCCCAGACCGGGGCAGCAACGGTGTTGTCCTGCGTGTACTCGAGATTGGCGCCGTTGATGCGGAAAGCGCCGTTCGTATCGGCAGCCACTTTGCCGAGATTGACCAGATACGTCGCGTAGGCACCCGCAGCCTTGGCTGCGACCAGCGCCACACCGCCCACTGTCGTGTTTGCCGTGAAGGTGATGCCGCCGGCGGTGATCGGGAAATAGACCGGCGTCGCGCCGTAGGTAATCGAGAAGTCGTTATTTACGCTGGTCGCGCCGGCGCCGGTAGCGCCACCGCCAGCGATGTTGTTGATCAGCACGCCCGCGTCGCTAATGGCCTGGCTGTCGGCGGGGGTCACAGTATCGGCCGCAGGCTGCAGGTAAATAGTGGCCTGGATGGCGCCGCTGTAGCCGGTCGCGGAATACAGAGCCTGGGCGGCGGCGGCACCGGCCGGTATCGTGGCGACGATGCCCTTGGTGCGGACCGTCGGGTTCACGCCCGCGGCATTGGCGGCACCGGCCATGACCAGCAGGCTCGCGCCAACGGCGACGGCAATTTGTTTTTTCGCAAACGTTTGCATAAAATTTCCTTTCGAAAGGGAACGGGGGATCGCGGCAGGGATGAAAACAACGCGGGGCGTGAATTAATCCCTTTTGCCAGCGATACGAAGTATTGCTACACTTGCGCAACTCGCATATCCTCAATAATGATTAGTCCGCTGTCGGGGCGTGGAAGGCTTCACGCCCGCATCCGGAAAGAAGGGGAAGAATTTGCATCTCCCGCCTGTCGCCCTCTCCGGTTGCCGCCTTCTGCTCGCGGCCCTGGCTCTGTGTCTGCCCCTGGCCGCACAGGCGCAGAGTGCCGTGTCCCTGCCGGATGTCACCATGATCGTCTCCGGCACGCTGACGCAGAGCGGCGACGGCAAGGTGATACCGACCGAAGGCGACACCTTGACGCTGCTCAACCAGAAAACCCTGGTCACCGAAGCGAGCGCCACCGTGGGCTCCGATGGCTACGCGCTGATCATCAGCAAGCCGCCGAGCTTCAACAATACCGTGCTGATTTTCCGCCTGGCGCACGCCGGACGCGTCTACCCGATGCTCTACAGTAGCGGCGGTCCGGCCGCCTTTGCCTTCAACGGCGCCCTGTTGCCTTCGCGAACCGTACTGAATCTAGTGGCATCGAGTACGGCGATCAATACCGGGACGGGGACAGGTACTGGGACGGGGGCTGGGACAGGGACTGGGACAGGGACTGGGACAGGGACTGGGACGGGCAGCAGCACCGGGACCGGGACGGGAACGCCGACCGGGGCGGGTGCGGGCGCCAGCACCAGCGGCGGCATTGACGCCAATGGCGACGGCAAGATCGACGAGGATGACATCGGCTATTTGAAACGGGCGATATCCGGCCAGATCCCGGTGATCAAGGCAACTATGGATGCCAACGGCGACGGCGTGGTCAATTCGCGCGATCTGATCGACCTGATCCGCGCCGTGCGCACCAAGAGCCCGACGGCTGTCGCCACGGCGGTGGCGACCGGCGTCAGCGCTCCGGTGGGTGGTAGTACCACCAGCGCCCGCATCGAAGCCATCCGCGCCGAACGCAGCGGTTCGCGCTTGAACACCCAAAACCTGAAGTAAGCGGTACGCCTTGGGTCGAGCCCCGGTCGCGTGCCGCGGGTTTCGGCCGCCGCCCCGCTGACGGCGATCCCGGTACGCCTGGGAGCAGCCTGCGGCGCGAGTGCAAGCTTTTCGATTGTTTTCTTGAAGGTGCGAAATGAAGCTCTGGATTCTGACACTGATGGTTTTCCTCGCCGCTTGCGGCCGCAGCCCGGAAGAGGCGAAAAAGAAACTCGCCGAAATCAAAGTGCCACAAACCCCGGAATCGCTGATCGCCACGACCAAGGATGCGAAGAACCAGGATGTGGCCAAGATGTTGGTGCAGGCCGGCGTAGACCCGAACGCGCGCCAGGGAAACGGCATGACGGCACTGATGAGTGCGGCATTCAACGGTCAGCATGACGTCGCCAAGGCGCTGCTGGAGAAGGGCGCACAGGTGAACGCCGAGGCCAAGGGCTTTAACGCATTGTCGCTGGCGGTGGAGCGCAGCGACAAGTCCATGGTGGCTTTGTTGCTGGAGCACGGCGCCGAAGCCCGCACCCGCCCCGCCAATGGCCTCTCGGCGCTGGAGAAGGCGCAGCAACGACAGAATGCAGACCTGATCAAGCTGCTGGAGAAGGCCGCGAAATGACGGCGATGCGGAACACCCAACGGCATGTAGCGATGATTGTTGCGCGCAAAGCCACGCCCACCCCCGCCGTGGTTCCCTACGAGGTATTAGGATCGATATGAAAAGCGTCTTTTTGCGGCTGAGCATGGTGGCCATCGCCTTGGCGCTGACGGCATGCGGCAAAACGCCGCCGCCCGTCGTGGCGCCGCCGGTCGTCGGCGATCCTCACGCGGCGGAGCAGGCGACCATGGAAGCCGGCATGCTGGATTTTTCCAATGTGATCATTATTCGCCTGCAAAGCGAGGGCAAGCGGCTGGAGGTCACCAGCGTCCTGCC
>Ga0172379_10009299_pt1 | contig 12165 bp, 6 predicted proteins | sample GrowelOW334metaG_FD_119756 | JGI IMG/M metagenome (GOLD analysis project Ga0172379, IMG submission 119756) | Groundwater microbial communities from an aquifer near a municipal landfill in Southern Ontario, Canada - Groundwater well OW334 metaG | ecosystem: Environmental > Aquatic > Deep... | reverse complement strand
TTTTATATCCGGATCGGGAAGGAATTTCCCGTCTGAAACCATGGTGCCGTTCAACCGCCCCTTGTTGAGAAAATAAATAACCCATTCGGCCTGTTTATACTGCTGGTTATATTTCAGCGTGTAAGCAAAATGACGAACGATCTGATCCTTTTGACCATTGGCCGGCAAGAAATATTCCAACGGCAGCTGACAATATCCGGATGACGCTGTGAATTCTGCCGCAATCATCCATAAAACGATTTTAAGGATTTTCATTCATTGTTCTCCTGCTGATTGAATAACAAATATAGATTTTATTTTACCTTTTGAGTATCCGGCCGCTTCTTTTGTTCCTGATTCCTACAAATTAAACTATTTATTACCGTCTTTTCAATGATAATATTATGAATTTTTTTAACACTTGAGCCTTTTGCAAAAGTATTATTTTGAAGGCAGCCCCTTTTCTGTCCTCCGGACATCCTTCCCCCGGAGGGGGCAGGAACACACTGTGGAGCAACAAGTTCCCTTGCCCACTTTGGGGGAAAGGGATTGAGGGTTAGGGGGCTGAAGTAATAAAACTTATCATTTTTTCGTTTCCAAAACGACTTTTGCAATTAGCTCACTTGATATTTAGAAAAAAGGGCAACTCCTTCCGCTCTCTTTATCCGTACTTCTTTCTCATTTTTTTTAGCGGCTTAATCTTGATTCCTTTTACACACTGTTCAGTGTCCTAAGAAACAGGCCATCTGATCCCCCGCTATAACCGCGGCGATTATATCATGATCCGAAGTAGTACCTTTGTTGAACAAGCAAAAATCAAATCTGACCTGCTTCATCCGTTTAAAAATTATAACGACAATAGAATGCAAATTTCTAAATAACTCAAAAAGAGCAATTTTCTTTTAAAACTCTCCATAAAAGATATTTAAACCCATCATTGTTTTTCTGAACCGTGTTTTGTATAATGAGTTCAACTGATAGAAAATTCCACACCCATCCGGAAGAGGAATTCCCATGTATGCTGTTCGTCACATTCGTGTTCCCGCTCTCATCATATCAGCCCTGTTTCTTCTCTCCACTCCATCCACGGGAGAAAACCTTCCCGTCGGGATTTCAAAACCCGCCCTCGACCTGTCATATTTCCCGAGCCGTCTCCATGCTTTTGTCTGGCGTAACTGGGAGTCAGTGCCTGTAGAACGTATGGCAGAGGTGCTTGATACAACGTCGGAAAACGTTCGCGAAATCGGAAAATCTCTCGGCCTTCCGCCGCAGGGAAAAATTTCCGAAGATTTCCAGTCCAGGGGGTATATCTCCCTTATCCGCCGTAACTGGCATATTCTCCCTTATGACCAGCTTCTCAAACTTCTTGGCTGGGATGATGAAAAACTCGCTTTCACCCTCAGAGAAGATGATTTTCTCTGGGTCAAACTGGGAGGTCTGAAACCCGATTGTCCCACACTCAGTTATGCAAAACCGGACGGTGCAGCAGAGAAACGATGCGCGGAAATTCGGAATATTATAACGCGTCATTTTGGAAAGGAACTTTATCAGCCTGCCGTTCCAAGATTCGAATTCCTGCATGAGCTTGCCGCACCTGACACTACCAGTATAATTTCAGTTCCTGTTCCCGAAAATGCTCCGATACGCTATCTCTATTCATATTTTGCAGTTTATGGCGACCCTCTTCTCCATCCTGAACTGGATCCTTATCCTGACGGTCTCCTCAGCCGCCTCTCACGTCTCGGTGTGAACGGCGTCTGGCTGCACACGGTTCTTCGTCAGCTTGCTCCGGGAGAGTTGTTTCCCGATGAATCTGCGGCAGATGCCGATATCCGGATAACGAATCTCCGTAAACTTGTCGAGCGGGCGGGTCGATACGGCATCCGGGTCTATCTTTACATGAACGAGCCTCGTGCTATGCCGGAATCCTTTTTTAAGGGAAAAGAAAATCTAAAGGGCGGAAAAGAAGGTGACTTCTACGCTCTCTGCACTAGTGTTCCTGAAGTTCGGGAATGGATTACCGGCGGTCTGCGGCACCTGTTCGGAAGCGTACCCGGACTGGGAGGTGTGTTCACCATCTCCGCATCGGAAAATTTCACTACCTGCTGGAGCCACGGCAACAATGCCTCGGGATGTCCGCGTTGCTCGTTGAGACCGATGTCAGACGTAATCGCGGAAGGGAACGCTGCAATCGCACGGGGCGTTCACGAGGGAAATCCCGATGCAAAGGTCATAGCCTGGGACTGGGGATGGCCGGACGATCAGGCGGAAAAGATAATCTCCAAACTGCCCGGTGACGTATTCCTTATGAGCGTAAGTGAATGGAGCCTTCCTATCACCCGCGGCGGCATTTCGAGCACTGTCGGCGAATATTCGATTTCCGCAGGCGCCACAGGTCCCCGTGCGAAAAAGAACTGGGAGACGGCGAAGAAACATAATCTCGGAGTTTTCGCCAAAATGCAGGCAAATACATCATGGGAGCTTTCGGCAGTTCCCTATCTGCCGGTAATGCGCACTATTGCCACACATTTTCGCAGTCTTGCATCTGCCGGGGTGGAAAACTACATGCTCTCCTGGACTGTAGGCGGATACCCGTCTCCAAATTTCGAGATCGTCCGTCGAATTTCAGCCCATCCAACGCCGGATATTGAAACAGTTCTGAGCGATGTCGCCTCATCACGATATGGAAAGAAAGCGGCCCCCGATGCTGTGAGAGCCTGGAATAAATTCAGTGAAGCTTTTGCCGAATACCCGTTCCACGCGCAATTTGTCTATAATGGTCCTATCCAGTACGGGCCGGCAAATCCTCTCTGGCCCGAGCCGACCGGATATGTTTCAACCATGGTCGGATTCCCGTACGACGATATTGACGGATGGCGGGCGGTATATCCGGCGGATGTTCTCGCCGGACAGTTCGAAAAATTGGCAACTCTCTGGGGCGACGGCCTGCGGGATTTTAGAACCGTATTGAAAAAAACCACCGGCGAGGGAAACAGCAACGCCCGCGCAGACCTTGGAATTGCCGAAGCGGCGTGCCTTCACTTCCAGAGTGTGGCCAACCAGGTGAGATTTACAACCGCGCGGAACGAGATGAAAACCGGTTCGCTGAGTCCGGCGGAAAGCGCAGAGTCTATTACCGTTATCCGCCGCGCCGCGGAAGATGAAATCCGAACCGCCCGCCGGCTTTTCACCCTCTGCCGTGAGGACTCGCGTATCGGGTACGAAGCCTCGAACCACTACTATTATTTGCCGCTTGACCTTGTGGAGAAGGTGATCGACTGTGAATACATCCTCACAACGTGGAAACAGGAAAAAACGAAATAAAAATTTTAATCCGGGCATATCATGACCGGTATTTTTTGAGCCGTAATGTTCAACCAGCTTTTCCTCATTACCGGATCACACGGTTTTTCCATTTTAAAAACCTTGAGGATTCAACCGGGGATTTATCAGCCATTCCCGTCCCAAATCCTCCTAAAAATACCTGTGCGAATCCTTTGCTCTCTCTCGGTTTATACCCTGCGGCCACACTAATATCAAGGGGAATAATGTAAAGCAATGTTGTTTTTACCCGCAATGAAGCCCCATAGGATGTACTGGCATTCCTTGACCATGTTTTCTTGTCGAAACCGCCGCTCCAGCCGGCGCCGTGGTCGGCAAAAAGAGAGCCGCTGAGAAGATGGAGATGCGCGAGTGTCAGCCCCAGCCCGCGGTCGGCGTACCAGAGCGGAAAATAGTATTCGAGCGATACGGTAAGCGTATTCGAAAGATCAAATCCCCCCTGAGACTCGTCGCTTTTATAGCCGCGCGGAATAATCCCTGAATTATTATAATGAATTAAACCTTCCTGATTCTGCGCGGCGAAAGTGAGTGCGAATCCCTGATGTTTCAATGGAGATGGTAAATACTGCGAAGCTATGGCGACAGTATTATGCCCGGGAATCTCTCCTGAAAAACGCGAAAAACTCTGTTCATGGTAAACAGCCAGATTCTGCCCTCCGGCGGCTACCATATCACGTGCTGCAGAATCCGGGGTCCGTGAAATCGAGAAATTTCCAAAGATAGATATGGACTGATCATGCTGCGTATCCACCCTGACTTTTTCAAGGCCGCTGAAAAAACGATATCTCATTCCGGCATTGTACGATCCCACGATCTGACTTGGGGCAATGCGGTGTATCACAAACGGCAGCCCGGCTGATAACTCCCCTCCTCGTTCCCTGTACCAGGCATTGTTTCCACCGCCAATCGTATTTTCCTCAAGTGTGGTATCATACACACGGGCATTCAGCGTCGGCCAGAAAGACTGGTTAGTCAGGTTTATATCATATCCGAAACGATTCGAGGAAACGCCATAGAGCACCCGGGCGTTGTAGGAGTTGATTCCAACCGGATCGCCTCCCATAAAAAAGAAACCGTAAGAAGTCCCTTGCTCATCTGCGCTGAGATACGGTGTGTGAATATAGGGTTTATATGCTTCCAGGGGTATTCCGCTTCTTCCCCGGAAAGGAACCTTTTCTTTTGTGAATGACTGGACGTGGTCGAACTTTTCCCCCGGCATCACTGTCGATTCTTTTCCTTCTTCGGGATGAAAGGGAAGAATTCTCACCTCGTTCCTACCCTGCGATAGGTAGAGAAAAGAGAGAATTTTGCTGTCCGGAGAGATTTGAGGCTCCTCAACGCTGTAAGGGACTGCGGTGAGCTGATATAATTTCTGTTCCCCCGGGCGTATTGCATAGATGTTCCAGATTCCGCTGCGGCTGGAGGAGAATACCATCCAGCGGCCATCGGGAGAGAAAGAGGGATCGTTGTAACCGTAACTGTCCGGCGCAAAGAGCGAAGTAATTTCGCCATTTTCGGCGTCTATCAGGGCAATGCCGTTTTTTCCCCCTGCATTGAAAGCGGCAGCGATCGTTTTCCCATCCGGCGACCAGGAGGGATTATCCCAGTATACACCCGGCATTGTCACAAGCGGGCGAAGGTTTTTCCCATCGGCATCGAGGAGGATAAGGTCAATCCACATGCCATTTCTCCGGACAGCGGCGATTCGAGCTCCGTCCGGAGAAACAGCCGGCGAAAAGGTATGGGCTTCATGGGTGATGCGGTGATGTTTTTTTGTCTTTGGATCAAAGGCGACCAGATCGGTTGTATCCAGATTCTGTTCGCCCAGAGGGTGCAGGAACGGCTCGCTTACAATCAGCCTGCCATCAGAAAGCGGGCGCACTCTGCCGAGTATAGAAACCATACCGACAGCTTTCTCGCTTATTATCCCCCTGTTAATGTCTGTTTCCACCAGAGTGATTTTTTTCTCGTATTCCCCGCGTGGCGCTATGATGGTTCCCTGTTTTGTCCAAAAATGTGTTACATAGGTATCGAGCGGTTCCGAAAGAAGGATCGTTCCCTGGGGCAGGTCCGACATTTTTTCGGCGGCCTTGATGCTGTCCACCCTGGCGGTGAAATCAGAAAGAAAGTCACGATAAAATTCCGAGGACGATTTTCCTGTTATATGCCTCAACGCACCGCTGGCAGCGGTAAAAGGATGACGGGCCTGCCAGGCGCTGAGCCGCGCAAAGGCATCCTGGCCGTATTTCCGGTTCAGGTAGTTCACCATATGATATCCGGCAAGATAGACCCTGCCTCCCGGAGGACTGAATGGCGGTTCTGTTCCTGCCGCGGAAAGTCCCCATAGCCCGCGTCCTTCAGTAAATGAGTTTATCATTGCTTTAAACTCCGGGCTTCTCCCCCTCCCTCCATCGGTAAATATCGTTTCGGTATTTGTGGTTATGCCCTCGATCATCCAGCCGGGCGACAGAGCATTGGTGATCGCTGCGCCCTCGCCCAGTACCTTTGTGAGAGCGCCGTACCAGCCGAGGCTTGTGGTAAGATGAACATAGTGAGTATACTCATGGGTAAAAACCAGATCGACAAGGTCTGATGTGGAACTTCCGAATCCCCTTATGGTACTCTGCGGGGTTTCAAAAAGTGAAATACGGTTTGGAAAAGGCGAATAAAATCCGTTGAAGATATCCGTCCCCGGATTGAGGACAATGGATACATGCCGAGGATTTACACCCAGATAGCCGCTTATATTGCGGTATACACTATCGGTCAGAGACAGCACCCGTCCGGCAAAATCTTCATGCCCGGAAGGATAATAGATGGTAAAATTATCCGTTCGAACCGTATGCCATTTCCAGTTGGGATTGTAACGGGCAGAAGCAATGCCTGTGAAAATAAAATACATACCAACAATGAAAACGAATACAAACCGAGATTTTCTCCTCATGAGATGTTCCTTATATAGTACAGCGCCGCGTTTCCTGAATTAAAACAGGCCGCCGTATGAATCGCTTTGATAAAAATATATCGTACACACTGGTTCCAATGCAAGCCCGACGAGAACAGCCGGGGATAATTATTTTCGAAACCTCAGAGGATTTTCACGTAAAAAGCAATTGACACAGATAAAACATTACACTATATTATTTTTTACACCATTATTTACTGCAACCGCCTTTGTCGCCATGAACCCCTTTCGCAGAGCGACGCTGACTATGATAGTTTCCGGAATTTATTCTCCCACCCCTGCCGCCGACCGCTGTCAGCCATTGTTCCTGACGCGAGTCCCGGCCGGATTCCCCTCCCCCGCCGATGATTATATGGAGGGAAATCTTGACCTTAATGCCCATCTTATCAAACATCCCGCGGCCACCTTTTTTGTCCGGGCGGTCGGCGACTCGATGAAGGATACCGGCATCCATACCGGAGATATCCTCATTGTGGACCGTTCCCTGGAGGCTGCGGACGGCACAATAGTTATAGCAGCGATCAACGGGGAACTTACCATAAAACGCATCAGTAAAAACGGCGGCGCATTGTTTCTTGTATCCGGCAATGTTGAATTCGCGCCCATACCGATTCGTGAAGGCATGGATTTCGCGGTCTGGGGAGTGGTCACCAGTGTGATCCATGAGTTTTGAAAGATGATTGTCCGGACCGGTAATGCGTGTGATTACAATTATTACATATTGTTTTTTAAGGTATTTATAATGATTCTATCATTCTAATCAGTGGTTCAGACAACGGATTTGTTATTACTATGTATGCTCTTATCGACTGCAACAACTTCTATGCCTCCTGTGAGCGGATATTCAACCCTCATCTGGAAAGGAAGCCGATAGTCGTGCTTTCCAACAACGACGGCTGCGTGGTGGCCCGCTCGAACGAAGCCAAAGCGCTGGGAATACCCGCCGGGATAGCAGCGTTCAAAATCCGCCACCTCATCGAGAGCGGGGAGGTTTATGCCTATTCCTCGAACTATTCGCTCTACGGCGATATTTCCCGACGGGTCATGGAAACGATAACCCGTTTTTCGCCGGAAATCGAGGTGTACTCCATCGACGAGGCATTCCTTAAACTGTCCGGATTCGAGCATCTCGACCTTACCGAGTATGGCCGTGCCATGCGCGCCACTGTGAAAAAATGGGTCGGTATGCCTATTTCGGTCGGCATCGGGGAAACAAAAACCATCGCCAAAATCGCGCAGCGCATCGCAAAAAAATCGACAAAGGCCAATGGGGTGCTGAATCTGGCCGGCTCGCCGTACCTGGAATACGCACTTGCTCTCACCGGAGTGGGAGATATCTGGGGAGTGGGAAGAAGCTATGCCGGTTTTTTAAAGAAAAACGGAGTGGAGACCGCACTGGATCTCCGGAACGCGGAAACCGGCTGGGTGAAAAAGCACATGGGGATTGTCGGGGTACGGATTGTAGAAGAGCTTCGCGGAGTCTCCTGCCTCACTCTGGAGACATGCCCGTCGCCAAAGAAGGGGATCACTGTGTCACGGTCGTTTGGGAAACTGGTGGATTCATTCGACGGTATGCAGGAGGCTGTGGCGACCTATGCCACCCGCGCCGGTGAAAAACTGCGCCGTGAGCGTCTTGCCGCAGGGGCATTGATGATATTTGTCATGACCAACCGCTTCCGGGATGAGCCGCAGTACTCCAATTCCACCGCGCTGGAGCTTCCGGTTCCAACTGCCTGCACCCCGGAGCTTATCCAGTACGCCCTCATCTGCCTCGACCGCATATACCGTAAAGGATACCGGTTTTACAAGGCGGGGATTATCCTCGATTCGCTGGTTCCCTGGGGCCGGATTCAGACCGACCTTTTCGACACCCGCAACCGCGACCGTGACAAACGCCTCATGTCCGCGCTCGACGAAGTAAACGCCCGTCACGGCGCCGGCGCTCTCACCTTTGCGGTTACCGGGATTCAGCGGCCATGGAAAACAAAGTTCAACCACCGCTCGCCCCGCTGCACAACACGGTGGGAAGAACTGGCGGAAGTGAAAGTGTAAGTATCAAGTATATTTTATAAACATTTATTGTACCAATTACTTATGTGAGTATTCTCTTGACAATAATAATCATTTTTTGTAATCTCTATGTATCTCCGGTCACAACCGGGGGTACGCACTTAACAGGCGAGCGTGAGAGAGCCTCCGGCAAAGGGAACTCTCTCTTTTTATTATGCAGAAAAATAATTTTGCACAATTATAGATGTTTTTACCATTGTTATTCGCTATTGATTTTCATGTATCGTTTGTTTGGCTTCTATTGTTTTCGCACAGATAATTCTTGACAAACTATTGTTTGCTCAATATTTTTATGCAGAAGATATTCCTGCCGTGATTTCAAGGGATGCATGGTTTTTATTTACTTGCAGGATAAAGAATAATGATCCATATGGGAATTATCATCTGAGGATTGTTTCTACACATAAAAAAAGGAAATACGATGGAGCTTAAAGACAGACTTGAATATCTGATGAATCGTCGTGAAATCGCAAATGCGGCAGAACTTTCACGTCTTACAGGACTTACACAGGTAGCCATCCGCAACTACATGCGCGGGATAAAAGTACCCAACGCGCAGGCGCTTATCAAGCTCACACGGGCGCTTTCAACCACTGCCGATTATCTTTTGACAGGAAGCCCCAAACGCCCCGATCGAATTCCGCTTCTTTCCAAAATTCCGGGAGGGGATCCGGTAGCCTGGTCGGACGGCGAATATCCGGCGGGTTTCGGGGAAGAATTCCTCGACCGAGGCGAAGTTTCCGACCCGAATGCTTTTGCGCTCATTGTGGATGGCAACAGTATGAGTCCCAAGATCAATTCAGGCGATATTGTCATTATCTCGCCCAATACCCCTGTAACAAATCGTTCGATTGCGGCGGTGGCAATTAATCATGAAGAAAGAACGCTGAAAACAGTTGTCTTTCTCCCAAACGGGAAAATTCTTCTCCAGCCGGAAAATGAAAAATACCCCCCTATCGTTCTGGATGAAAAACAGGTTGCCTTCATCGGCCGGGTAATAGAACGCCGTCAGAGATTGTAGTTCTGCCACATTTACAGAAATATAATATTATTGTATAATATCTACTTGTTCCCCTTATTATTAGCGAATTTACTTAATAATATGCTTAAGGTATTACATTTACAATTTGCGTCGCATTTCATCAGTCACGGTATTCATAGCGTTCGTTACATAAATGATAGACAGGTTCTTCCTGACCGTTATAATTCCTGCGAAGATAAGGTGTAAGCAGCTCGGTACGGTCAAAATCATCCAATTTCGCAGAAACAGCCTTCCCGTTTTCCCATTGGAACAGAGGGATTTTCCGTGGATCGAGGAATTTCGACATCTTTCGTTCACGGGCAAGATGGAAAAGGCCGAAGTTTCCGGGCTCATGTCCCCCGAGCCAGTGACCGATTATGTCAACGTGGAATGGATTTTTGCCGAAAAATATGATATTCGTCATAAAATCATGCGTCCTTCCGCTGTATTCAACTCCATCTTTATAAGGCGGATGAGGTCCGTCGAAATGGCTCCCGTCACGGCCGTAAATACCCTCGACGATGCACAGCCCCATCCTGGTGGCTGATACATTGTCAAGAGTCCTTGTCACCCAGGTCTCCATTCCCAACCCACATCGGTAATCGGTACCCGGTTTATCCCATCTCGGAATTCCGTCAGCCAGATGACGGCGGAAGTTTGACTCTACAACTTTCATATACTTCTGATTGATGTTTTTTGCTTTACAATCTCTGAGGGGCCCCTGAAATCCCCCGCAGAATGCCTGATAGGGATAGGCTATCATTCCCTGAACGTTCTTGCTGCACAGAGTCAGCCCCATGGCATGCGATTTAAATTTTGCGATATTAAGGAGGAAAGTATCAGGGGCGTTGAAAGGCCAAAGGTAGGGAATCCTGCGGTGGATAATACCCTTGTGGACATCTACCCACTGGATGCGTTCCGGACTTGTCTCGGGAGCTGTAACTCTTCCTGCTATATCTGCTCCTACCCTGCGAACCATATCGAGATATCCGGATTCCTCAAAAGTTTTATCGTCGTTGCTTGTATCCCGGATGTAAAATTGATTTCCTTTCAGGCCGAGATTTTTCATCTCCTCAATGACTCCTTCAAGGAACGAGGGGTCAACGTGGGCTCCCATCAGATAATCAGGCGGGTAAGGACTTTCCGCTTTACCAAGGATACTATTGGGTTTAACGGCAATTTTAGTTGTCAATGATATACCCGGTTTATCTGATAATACAAAAACAGAGCGGGCAAATTCACGGCCGGTTTGTAATTTTGCATCCGAATTCATTTTATCATCAACATGGGTTTTCATAATGAAAACGGCATCCGGATTTTTTTCTATTTCCGGATGTACCGAAAAGTATTGCGGAAGCACTCCCGATTGTGCGCTGTAAACTTTCCCCTCTCGTAGAATATTGATACCGCCGGTGATTGCCGCTATTTTTAAAAAATCTCTTCTGTTTGGCATTACACTACCTTTCCTGTATTGATGTATCCAGTATAATAAGTAACTGATCCTCTATCGTATAGTATACTGATAGTAAAATTGAGCGTTTTGTTGTTTGTTTACGGGTGTTTGGAAGCGATTGGATTTATACCCGTTTTCTTAAATTGGAAATATACTACCCCTCAGCAAACTGTGTGGCAGTTTTTGATTGAAAACTGATTTCAAAATCCTTCACACTCTCAATAATACTCCGTTTAATAACCCCGCTGGTCGAAATTTGGTTTCATAACGTTAATGTATTCTCTTCCACCAACCTGGCAGACACCCTTAAAGAAGTACGGAACGGAGCCCCGTCGAATCATCTCATCTGTCCACTGGGCGCAAATCATCTGCTGAATAACGTTTCCCACTACACCCGAAGTCGGGCAGATGCTTTCTTTCCGCCCTTTGATAGTAATCACTCCGCCGGATTCGGGAGAGAAATTATCAAAACCGGCATCGGCAACATCGATCAGACGTCCGGGTGAAAGGAATCCGTCAAGGGAACTCGGGCCGATCCCAATCACAAAAGCTCCTTCCACCTGTTTTTCCAATGCAAGTTTGATCTCATCCGGATACGAGGGCGATATCGCGGCGATGAGCATCACATTCTTTTCTTTCGCCGCATCCCAGTTACCGAGATTTATGATCATCGGGCCGCATTCCACATAATGGAGGTCGCTGGAAATACCGGGATGTTCAAGACTTTTGACAAACCATGTCCCACCTGCCCTTATTCTACGCGCCATTGTCACAGCAGTTTCACGTATGCGCGGCATGTGTTCTTTGACACGACCGATTCTCTCTGTCACTGTTCTTATATATTCAGCGCTTTTATCTATTTCCTTCGGGCTTTTTTCCGCAAGCTTGTTCGCAATTTCGGCATTCAGCATCCAGTAAAGCGTGGCAAGTCCTGTATTCGTCGAGGGGCAGAGAGTGATTTCAGGTATTTCGGGAGCATGAACAAGCCCCTGGTAATACGGAACATGACTGTGAAGAATCTCATTCGAAACATCTTTGAGCATAAGATTATCTTCGTTGGGCACCGTGAAACCCTGAGGGCGAAATTCGTTGTTGACATAATTTACGGTCACACTTACTGTATAAACCCCACGGTCGCGTGCAGCCTTTACAGCTTTACTGCATGTATTTGTAAATACCATATCGCCTTTTTTAAGGCTTTCAAAATCCTTATGGTCTTTCATTATTTTCGGGTTGCCGCGAACTTTTTCGCTCACCTCGAAACCAACCATATGACCGGCATTCATGGAATTCCATACTGTTCCCCCGTTTTTGATAACACTCGCGGCGCGGGAA
>Ga0172379_10009298_pt1 | contig 12165 bp, 17 predicted proteins | sample GrowelOW334metaG_FD_119756 | JGI IMG/M metagenome (GOLD analysis project Ga0172379, IMG submission 119756) | Groundwater microbial communities from an aquifer near a municipal landfill in Southern Ontario, Canada - Groundwater well OW334 metaG | ecosystem: Environmental > Aquatic > Deep... | reverse complement strand
GAGGAGGTGAGTAATGGAAGGCTTTATTGCTTTTGTTATTGTAATCATTCTTTTTGCTTTATCTCAATATACTGAACCGAAGAAAACATCAAATGATAAAAAGGAAATGGGAACAAGTTTGTTCTCGGAAGCATTCGCAAAATGGAAAGTACTGATGGCAAGCAATCTGCTTTCGATCGTTGGCTGGTTTGTCTACGGAGGAATCGCTCTTCACTTGCTCTATCGGTTCGCGTTCGCGTATCTTCCAAGCGAAAGCTTGGCGATCGTAAAAACGATACCGTCTTTCGCAACGATCGAGTTTATCATCTTTGTTGTTGGCTCGGTCATTCTCTATCGAATGTATCGAGAAAAACATCCGAAGAAAATTGCCATGCAAAAAGAAACGAAAGTTTCTTTTGAGCCGCCGAAGGAACCGACCATGTGGAGCGACTGGAAAACGTGGGTGATGATAGCGCTTGGATATGTGTTGTGGGGAATCGCGCAGGCACTGCAAATCTTTCATGGCGGACCTTTTCATCCGGGGATAGCAATATTACCCGATGGAATGTTCTATCTTCCTTATTCCGGCATCTTTTATGCCGTGCTTTTGGGAGCGTTCGTTGTCTTGGCGATGTGTTCGGTGGATCCGCGCATTCGTGCTCTCGGTTTCGCGTTCGGAATCTTTTGTTTTATCGCCAGTCTGGAAAACTTTTGGTTTGTACCTCATAACGTACCAAATATGGTGTATATACCGGCGATGCGGTTTCTCGGGGGAACGGGGATATTATTTCCCGCAGATCCTGTCGTATCGTGGCAATGGATTGCCGCCGGAGTCGGAACACTCTGGGCTTTAGCAAAATCATGCGGGAAAAAATCAGAAGAAGGAGATTTTATCGGCATTATCGTGCTTATGATAGCGGTATCTCTATTTTTTCCGCAATTATTGCACCAGTTAGCGCATTTATAAAAACCAGCGGAGAGGAACATATCCTCTCCGCTTTTTTTATTTGCACAGCTATGACTCCTATACCTGAGGAAGGTTAATTTGCACGCCGTAGGGACCCTGATAATTACCGATGGTGTCCTGCATAAAACCGATGATTCCCCAGATGGTAATCATGACAAACAAAGCGAGCACCCCCCATACCATGACATTTTTCCCTTTTTCATTGATCGTTTTATCTTCGTGATTCAAAAGAAACAATGCGAGCCCGTAAAAAAATGCCACAAAAGCCAGAGTCCCAAATATCCGTATAAGCATAAGAGCTACATAAAGAAACATATCCAGCGTAGTTTCGATGGTGGCAGCGAATGTAACACAAGGGACCATGATCGAAACAGCGCCGCTTAAAAAAAAGAGAAACATTTTTTTCATACAAGGTAATTATAACAGCCGCAAAATAAAAAAACAAACCGCTCCGAAATTTTTCGAAGCGGTTTGTTTTTTGATATCGATGAAATTCTTAATTTGACGGAATATAAGCTCCGAACTCATACAAATTAACACCGAATGTTCCGACAATAAGTCTCATTATTCCAAAGACGCTGATCATGATGAACATCCCGAGAATACCATACATCATATGCTTATGCCCTGTTTCGCGATCTTGCGGAGTACCGCCCAGATAAAACCGGGCGACTCCGTAAAGAAATAAAATAGTGGCAAGAACGAACAGAAACCCGATAAAAGGATTAAGGATATACGTGTTGATCTTTACAAGAAGTTGATCAATGTTCATAGAACGCTAGGAAAAAATTCGGTTTAGTAGCCAACTCTGCTTGGTGAGACACCGGGGAAAACGATAGTGCTGGTCATAGGTCCGGTGGTGTTGCCAAGAGTGTTTTGCATAAAACCGATGATTCCCCAGATGGTTACCATGACGAACAATGCGAGAATACCCCAGATCATGATGCTTTTTCCTTCCTTCGCTTTCTCCTCATCTCCAGCTGCCAAAACGTACATGGCCAACCCCCAGAAGAAGAACACGACGACGAGCGTTGATACGATCGGCACCAACAGGTTGACGATATTTCCCATGAGCTGAACGAGTCCCTGCAAATTACCTTGCGTGTTTTGCGCAGACACGATAAACGGCGTTGCGAGCGTACCCAATACAATAAATATTTTTTTCATACGAAAAATTTATTACGGCTTATAATTTTTTAATAATAAAAAATGTTCTATGCCCCCTCGGGGGTGTTACATATCCCATTCATCCTTATTCTATCAAATAAAAAAACGAGAGCAAACCGGATGTGTGGATAATCTTATCTGAACGCTTTCAAAAAGCTAGTACGACAGAGGAAGAGGAAGCGGTGAAACCTGAAAGGTGTTTACGAGAAGCCCCACTATCCCCCAAAGGGTAAGCATGACAAAGAGCGCGACGATGCTCCATTTCATCCATTCCTTGCCCGCTTCCCTTTTTTTGTCGTCACTCGTATTCGTAATAAAAATCACTATTCCCCAAAAGAAAGCAGCAAACGCGACCACAAAAAGCAGCCCGACCGATTTGGCGATGAGTCCGAGAATGATATTCATAACGCCTTGAATATTGGTTGGTGTCATATTTGATCGTGATTAAAGTTGGGGGATAACCGTGTTAGAAAGATGGAACGTGCCGACGAGAACCTCCACGATGCCCCAAAGAGTGACCATGACGAAGAGTGCGATGACGCCCCACATCATCCATTGCTTACCTTCCGCTCGTTTTTTATCATCGTCCGTGTTCAATATAAAAAGTACTATCCCCCAGAAAAAAACTGCGAAGGCGGCCGCGTACAGAACGCCCATGGCTTGCCCCATGAGATTGATAAAAAGCTGCATGAGCTGTTGAAAAGTAGTTGGAGGCATATTTTTATGTAAAATTAAAAATAACTTGACGGATAAACAAATCTATTCTATGCACCGATCTGCGCAATGGTCCCTTGGATGGCGGTCGCCAAAAGCCAAGCTCCAAGAAGTACGCCCGTACCGACAACGGCCCAGACAAATGCACTTTTCGCCTTCGTCAGTTGTGATTCATTTCCTTGGGCGGTAACAAACAAAAAACCGGACCAAATAATAAAAAATGCGGCGACGGGAATACCTATCTGTACGACGATTTTCAGAACGGTCATGATGAATTCCGGCAAAGAATGAATGTTGGGAGTGATCGGTGCCAGTGTCACCTTCGGCGAAAAAGCGAACGCGGGCAATTGAAAAAAGAACCAGAGAAAAAAAGAACCTGACACCGCACCTGCATATGCTGTTTTTTTAATCATAAAAAATTATGAAATTATGTTTTACCCGCCAAGCTGCCCGATCGTATTTTTAACGAGGGTAGCGATGACCACCGCACATAAAACTATTACGCCGCCGATAACCGCGCCTTTGAGATAATTTTTTGCATCAGTAAGTTTCTTCGGATCTCCCTGCGCCGTTACAAACATGTATCCCGAAATGATGAGCGAGAGTGCCACGACGGGAAGCCCAATCCTGATGACGATTTTCAATACTTCGGTCACAAATTGAAACAATGTCCCCACTCTCGGAGTCGGCGTATTAAGCGTTTGCACCCCCGAAGGCGCGGCAAAAACCGTTCCTTGATTAAAAAAGCCGGCAATGGTCAAAGCGTACGCGATGGCGATGTAAAATATTTTTCTCATAGGTATTGTTTATTTCGCATTATCTCGTTAACACAAGAAAATCTGACTGAAGATTTCCTGCGGCGCCGGATACCGTTTCTTTTCCCGACACAATAGATTCGATCGCCTTCTGGAATATCTCGTCTGTTCGTTCTGTCTGCGGATCAAGCCACGTTTTACTTATCACCGCCGAATCATAAAAAACTTTCATGAAAGGATCCGGAGTTCCTTTTGCGAGAACGGCACGAGTCGGGGACGGAGTTTGCAAAACTGTGGAAATATATACGTTGTATTTAGGAGAGGATAATACCTGCGCGACGTAGAGACCAAGGGCTTTTTTCGGCGATGCTTTCATTGCGGCCAATCCGTTAATCCTTCCAAAAGTGATTTTATTGGGCAAATCGCGCACCTGAGGAACCTGCGCCACATCAAAATTTAAATTCGGATTTTTTGCCCGCAAATCAGCCAGCTCGCTCGCATAACCAAAGTATACGGCCAAGTCTCCCGCCGCGAATGCGTCCTTTGATGCCGGAAGTGAACGATTCCATGAATAGACCATGTTCAGAGGATCCGAAAAATCGGTATAAAAACGAAAAACTTCCAATACCGGTGGTATTTTTTGGTCATCTTTCCCTTGAAAAATGGGGAGATAGGTTCCATCTGACTGGCGTATTACCAGAGGATTGCCGGTTTGCAGCATCAGCATGGCAAGGATATCTTTGGCATGGGTCACATTGCGGAATTCTCCAAAAGAAACGGCGCTCTGTAAAATATCTTTGGCTTCGGTTTTTTTAGACAAGACAGGGCTCAGAGTAAGAAATTCATCCCAATACTTCGGCGGTTCAACGATATTGCCATTAGTAAAAATATCCCTATTCCAATACATAACCATCGGATCGACTGAAAACGGCAAAGCGAGGATATCTTTTCCCGGCTCGACGAACACCTCGCCGATCTGAAGGAAGGTATCGCGAAAAAGTCTTTCTGAATAAGCCTCCGGCGTAAGGGGCTCGATCTTGCTGGCAAAACGAACGATCAGATCATTGGGGAGAATAACGAGATCCGGACCTTCGCCCGCAGCGAGCGCCTCGATGATGCTGTTGGCAAAAGTGGTTGGATCTTTTTGAGTATACGTAATATGTATATCCGAATAATCTTTTGCAAAATATTCTTGCAAAAATTTATCCATATCGGATTTTGATACCGTTCCCCAAAGATTCAGACTTCCGGAAATTGATGCGGTAGGAGACTCTCCCGGCCTTGGTATTATCCCCGCAAAAGAAAGCAATCCGACAACCGCAAGTGCTCCAAAAACAATAGTTATGATGAGTTGAACATTTTTCATAAAAACAAAACGATGTTATTTCTTATCGTACGCAAAGATCATGCCATAGTGATGATCGCCAGCGGGAACCTCTTGTAAAAACGTAAATCCTTCTTTTTCGAAAAGCACACGGGCCGATCCTTGAGGTACAACATCCGCTTCGCGCGGACCCATATTGCCAAAACTTCCCGCCCAATCGACAAGGAGAACTTTTCCACCGCTTTTGAGAATACGTTTGATCTCCAACACCACCGCACGCTTGTCTTCCACTTGAAAAAGCATGTTGGCAAGAATAACGGCATCAATGGACAACTCTTTGATCTTTGAACCGCCAACCTCTTCGATATTTCCCCAAATTATTTCAACATTTTTCAGATGTTTTTCATCGATCTTGCTTGTGATCAGGGGAAGTAACCCTCTCTGTATATCCACGGCATAGATCTTTCCGTTCCTGACATACTTCGTTGCCGCAAGAGTAAAAACACCGGAGCCTGCACCGAGATCGGCGACGCGCGAGTCATCGCGAAGCAAAAGCGGTTTAATGGTTTCTTCCGGATTCAACATCATCACTATAGTATAGCAAATACCGAAAGTCTGCGCCAAGAACGCTGTGGAAAGAAAAAGGTTTTATATCCTGCCTCTCAATTTTTTATGATACGCAATCGCAAACCTGTGCGCTTCGATGTTCCCGAGCAAAATTTCTTTTTCGTATTTTCGCGCCAAAGTTTGATCGCCGATAATGTTGCGAGGACGGTGGTGTTCATCTTTTACAACACCAAGAACCGGTATACGATAACCGTATTTTTCAAGCAATTTTTCCACAACGTTTTTTTGCGCCGCTCCGCCGTCAACGACGATCACATTCGGATAGTGCCATTCAGGATGTTCCAGCCGGCGCGAAAGTATTTCGCTCAAGCTTGCCGTATCATTTACGCCTAAACTTTTTACTTTAAATTTCCGATATTCATTTTTATTCGCTTCGCCATTTTCAACGACCGTCATTACCCCAACGGTAAAAACTCCGCTTATATGCGCCACATCATAACACTCTATTCTCATCTTGTCTGGAAGTTTAACTTCCAAACGATATTCGCCCTTTAACAAAGATACGTCTTGAATATGAGAAAGTGCGAATATTGTTTTTTTGATTTCGCTCGCTTTTTCGAATTCTTCTTTTTTGGCGAAGGTCTTCATTTCCCTCTCCAGTTTTCCGAGAAGGCTTTTTTTCTTGCCGCGAAAAAACAGCGTGATATTCCGGATGGTCCGTGCATATTCCTTTTTGGAAATGGCTCCCGAACAAATGCCGGGGCAAAGTCCGATCTGCGCGTTGAAACAAGGTTTGCCACTATTTGGAACACAAGTATCCCGAAACGGAAAGATTCTTCTGACAAGACGCATCGCTTCTTTGAGTTGTCCTCCATTAGTAAATGGTCCAAATACATATTTATACTTGGAGGCTTCGCCTCCAAGTAAAATCCGCTCGCGGACGAGAAGCACTCTGGGGAATTCTTCTTTTGTAATGACAACATGATTCCAGCTCTTATCGTCTTTGAGATCGGTATTGTGCTTCGGCTTGTATTTTCTGACAAGCTCGGCTTCCAAAATAAGCGCCTCCAAAACGGAATCGGTTTTCTCATAGTCCACACGTTTCGCCAATTCCAGCATCTGTGCGATAAGTGGTCCGCGCGTCATCAGAATATCCGACGAAAAATAGCTCCGCACACGATCGCGGAGAGAAGTCGCCTTGCCGATATACAAAATAGTGCCGCGCGCGTCCTTAAAGAAGTACACGCCGGGCGCATCGGGGAGCTTTTTAATCTGTTCGGGTAAATTTGACATTTTATACTTGTTGTGACAGTATATAACCAGTTCCAGTTTTTTGCAATCCCACGAAGGAGGGTGCTATGACCGCAAAAATTGATGCATTAAAAAGAAGGCTGAAAGAAGAGCTTTTAAAGAGTGTTTCCAAAGATTTCATTTCCAGTCCATATGATGCTATTGCCACAGTACTCTGGCTTCTCGACGACCCGCAGGACTACGGTATCGCGATAGTTCCTGCCGGCAAGCTTAATCGGGAAACCATTTACCTTGAAACAAAGAAACGGCTTCACGCTTATGTCGACAAATATGGCATTCGCTCCTATAGCGTTTCCGATGCTCTCACTGACATGTTTGGAATTTTTGAAGATCTACATGTTACCGTGGTGGACACCCGCAAATAAATGCTCCAGCATGAGTAAAAATACATCCGCTAAGCGCCTCGTCGCTTAGCGGATTTTTCTCGCAAAAAAACTTGACATTTTAGATAAGCCATGCTAGGCTTTATTTAGCTTCGATTTTTGGAAAAAGTAGAGATTATTGGGTGGGAATAGCCAAGCGGTTAAGGCAACGGTCCGCAAAACCGTCATCACGGGTTCAATCCCCGTTTCCCACTCCAATAATTTTTACGAAATGATTTTTGACAACAACAACACAGTACGGAGAAGAACATGAGACTTTCTATTGAAAACGCACCAAGAAGAACAATAAGAGAACTTGAAAGACTTCAGGCGTGGCTGACGACAAAAAAACAGGATGTCGGACCGCCAAAAGAGATGATTAGAGAGACTGTGAATGTAGTCTTACGCTTCACAATCCTCGACGATCTTCTTCATGACATGCACGTGATAACGCTCAAAGAAAAGGATGATATTGATCGCGTTCGCAACAACATCATCGAGCAACTGGGACATGAGTTCCCTGACTTGGTGGTAAAAGAAAAACACTAAGCCCGATTTAAGACACACAAGCCCGTTTTGCATTTCTGCAAGACGGGCTTTATTTTTTATTATCGTATCGTCGGGCTATTGAGTAACTTGACCGGGAGTAACTCCAGGAAGAGTGATCGTGCCAGCGGTAGCGGATCCAGTGTTACCGAGTGTGTTTTGCATAAAACCGATGATTCCCCAGATAGTTACCATGACAAACAAAGCCAGAACTCCCCAGATCATAATGCTTTTCCCCTGCTTCGCTTTTTCTTCATCACCAGCCGCCAAAACGTACTTTGCCAATCCCCAGAAAAAGAAGACGACCACGAGCGTCGAAACTATCGGCAACATCATGTTAACAAGATTTCCCGAAAGCTGAACGAGTCCTTGTAAATTGCCCGCCTCATTTTGCGCGAAGGCGGCAAAAGGCATTGCTAACGAAATTGAAAGAATGAATATTTTTCGCATAAAAAATAAATCTTAAAATTTATTAATAAAAAAGATGAATGCGATCCGGAAAATACCGCATAGCAAGTTCAATTTAAGTTTATCAAGTAACGGAACAAAAACAAATCCGTGTGTGTGGATAAGGTAAAGTTTTATTTCCGCAAAGCCTTTCTCAAATATTTTCCCGTGTGCGACTTCGGATTGTTCGCCACTTCTTCGGGCGTTCCTTTCGCAACAATCTCGCCGCCTCCAGTGCCTCCTTCGGGTCCGATGTCTATGACGTGATCCGCGCTTTTTATGATATCCATGTTGTGTTCAATGAGCATGACCGTGTGCCCTTTTCTTACGAGCTCCTGCAAAATTTCAATCAATTTTTTCACGTCTTCATAGTGAAGTCCGATGGTCGGTTCATCTAAAAGGTAAATGGTTTTCTGAACATCCACGCGGAACATTTCCGAAGAAATTTTCACGCGCTGGCTTTCTCCGCCCGAAAGAGTGGTCGCGGATTGTCCGAGCTGTAAATAGCCGAGTCCGACTTCGTTCAACGTTTTCAAACGATCTGATATCGCGGGAATGTCTTCAAAAAAAGTAACCGATTCTTCCACCGTCATTTGGAGAACATCGTAAATGGATTTGCCTTTGTATTTCACTTCCAGCGTTTCTTTCATGAATCGCTTTCCTTGACAGACATCGCATGGCACGTACACAGTCGGCAAAAAGTGCATTTCAACTGCGATCTCGCCGTTGCCTTGGCACGTTTCGCATCGCCCGCCTTTCACGTTGAAAGAGAAACGGCTCGCTTTCCATCCGCGAACACGTGCCTCGGAAGTTGCCGCAAACATATCGCGAATGTGAGTAAACGCGCCGGTGTAGGTCGCGGGATTGGAACGCGGAGTTCGCCCAATCGGAGATTGATCCACCATGACGACGCGACCGAGCGCTTCCGTAACCGTAAACTCCGAACAATTGAATGTTTCGGCTGAACGATAACGCCGCTCAAAACGCGCCTGCAGATTTTTGTGCAATATTTCGTAGAGGAACGAAGATTTGCCCGAACCGGAAACGCCGGAAACCACGATGAATTTCCCGAGCGGAACATCCACGTTCATATTTTTGATATTGAAAATGTTGGCATTTCTGATTCGTATTGAACCTTTGTCTTTCGTGCGCCGTTCTTCCGGCACTTCAATTTTTTTGTCGCCGCGCAAATAATCAAGCGTGACCGAACCGGAAGTATTTTTCTTCGCGGTCAAAAGTTCTTCCAAATAACCGGAAACAACCACATGCCCACCATGCACGCCAGCGCCGGGACCGATATCAATGATGTAATCCGAAGCGTAAATAGTGTCCTCGTCATGCTCCACTACAATAATAGTATTGCCGATGTCACGAAGACTCAAAAGCGTTTTTACCAAACGATCATTGTCGCGAGAATGAAGTCCAATGGTCGGTTCGTCCAAAACATAGAGCGCGCCGACAAGACGGCTTCCGAGTTGGGACGCGAGACGAATGCGTTGCGCTTCTCCTCCGGAAAGCGTGTTCGCACGCCGATCAAGCGCCAGATATTCAATGCCGACATTCATCATGAATTGCAGACGGGAAATAATTTCTTTGAGAAGTATCTCGGAAATTTTCGCATCGCGTTCCGAAAGTTCCAGATGTGTGAAAAAATAATGCGCGTCGGCAATAGAAAGCCCCACCACCTGAACGATATTTTTCCGTACTTCCGCCACTCCTGGGTCTGAAATAATAACACGAGAATTCTTTTTTGTCCCAGAGGTCGGACCTCTAGAATTATTTGGTTCATCTGCAGCGGGAAGTTCTCCGTGAATATACACATTCAACGCTTCCGGTCGCAAGCGTGCGCCTTGGCAGTGGTCGCAGGGTTCCGTGCCAAAAAGATATTTCGTACCAAGACCATTACAAGCGGAGCATGCGCCGTAGGGAGAGTTGAAAGAAAAAAGGCGCGGTTCTATTTCGGGATAGGAAAACCCATCGTTCGGGCAGGAGAATTTTGACGATGTAAGAAATTCCTCGGTCGGATGTTCCGGATCGCCGAATGAAACCACCACCAATCCGTCGGACTCGGCAAGTGCCCTCTCAATAGATTCAGCCATGCGTTCTATAAAACGTTTTTTATCGGACTGCATTTCGGCGAGATCAAGGCGGTCAACCAAAATATCAATGTCGTGTTTTTTAGTTTTTGTGAGGATTATCTGCTCGCGCAATTTTTTCATTTTTCCGTCCACGCGAGCCTCCACATAACCCTTGCCGAGCATATCGTACAAAAGCTGATAGTACTCTCCTTTGCGCCCGCGGATGATCGGCGCGAAAATGGAAATGCGAAACGTGTTGACTGTCACATCAAAAATTTTCTTCTCGTGGGCGGAAGTGTCTATCTTATCCAAACGTTCCATAACGAGATTAAGAATTTCTTCATTGGAAAGTTTTGTGATGATGTCGCCACAAATGAGGCAGTGCGGTTTTCCGATGCGCGCGTACAAAACGCGGAGATAATCGTAAATTTCCGTAATGGTCGCGACGGTTGAACGCGGGTTGTTGGACCGGCTTTTCTGGTCAATGGAAATGGCAGGCGAAAGACCGGTGATCTCGTCAACGTCCGGTTTCTGAAATTGGCGCAAAAATTGCCGCGCATAGGAAGAAAGCGACTCCACATAGCGACGCTGTCCTTCCGCAAATATAGTATCAAATGCCAGCGAAGATTTACCCGAGCCGGAAAGACCGGTAAAGACTACCATCTTGTTGCGAGGCATTTCAAGGCTAATATCCTTAAGATTATGCGTTCGCGCGCCTTTAATTATTATTTTATCGAGTTGTGAATCGTCTTTTTTTATCATAAATGTTTAACGATGCATTATATCACATATATTTACACTTGAAAAGAGCAATTGGCATATGGCACCGATACATCCCGTTAGATAACTTGCGTTGTTTTAATATACGTGCTATCATCGTATTAGTAGTTGACAGGCTTACATCGTCCAACAACAGGAGACAGTCATGATAGTTCTTACAAAAATTGCCAAAATTCTTCTTTTCTACCCCATAGAAATCGGGAAAGCTATCGCAGATCTGCTGGGTCTTAAAATCCCGCTAAATAAATAGATGCTGAAAAATCAGCAAACAACAGAAGGTCGTCCTTATTAAGGACGACCTTTATTTTTTCACAATCTCTGGACGATTGTTCTCCTACCAAACCATCACAAATGCACAGTGCTGTCAATTTACAATTTACCGCTTTTTCCTGTATGATAATGACATTATGCAACTGACTTTTAAAGAACTCATTAAAGAACAAGTGCCTCCGCAAGTCATTGTCGTCGCGGCTTTTGTTGTGATGCTCGCCATCGGCTATGGCATATGGTCTTCAGAAACAAGCGGTGATTTTACCGTTACGGCTCCTCTGTACGCCACTGACATATTCGTCGATAACGGAAAAGCAGCCACTCTGAAAAATCCGGGCGATAAAATGACTTTCACGTACCCTGCCGGCAAACACATCGTCATTGTTTCAAGAGGAGGATATTGGCCATGGAAAAAAGATCTGAATATTGTCGCCAAACAAAACATCGCTCTCTCCCCCTTTCTTGTAGAACAGGAGATCAATCCCGAGAAAATAACACAATTATCTTTTTCCGATAATGTGATCACTCTTTCCGAAGAATATTCAGACGCGCTTGCTCTCTTCAAAAACCTCAGCATCTCCGACGAAATGCTTCCGCTTGTTGCCGCCACCAACCTTAAAGATGTCCGTGCCGCAGATTATTTCCCCGGTAGAAAAGATGTTTTGCTGGTCGCGGTGAAAGACGGAATTTTCGCCATTGATGCCGTACAAAAAGATCCGAGAAATTTCCAGCCCGTTTACAAAGGCACGTCACCGGTTTTTGTAAAAACCGCAAATGATGTGCTTCTGGTAAAAGACGGTGATTCTATTTTCCGCATTGCCGGAATAAAATAGAAATTCCCTTCTTAAATTAAATGAAGATCGTAAATGTCATTCCCATAACACAAGGCGTTCTCAAG
>Ga0172379_10009297_pt1 | contig 12167 bp, 10 predicted proteins | sample GrowelOW334metaG_FD_119756 | JGI IMG/M metagenome (GOLD analysis project Ga0172379, IMG submission 119756) | Groundwater microbial communities from an aquifer near a municipal landfill in Southern Ontario, Canada - Groundwater well OW334 metaG | ecosystem: Environmental > Aquatic > Deep... | reverse complement strand
GGATGGAATGAATCAAAATTCGGAGCCGGAGATATCACTGGAAAAAGTTCAATTGAATTCTTCACTAAACCAAAAAAAACAACAACGAAATGGAATCCAGAAGCAAAGAAAAATTGGATGAGTTAATACATTAACATTATGACTTCTTGCTGCCCACATCCTTCTGTTTCAGAATCAACTGGAAAATTCTTTTCCAAACGATCAAAGTCTTATGCTCGTTCATTTCGCAAAGGCAAACTTGAAAAAATTCAACAATATTTGATCGACGAAATTTGTAAAGAATCTCTTGAAGGAAAAACTATCCTTGATATCGGCAGCGGTGTCGGGAAGTTGCACCTTTCGCTATTAAAACGAGGTGCCTCCTTTGCAACGGGAATTGATATGTCCGAAGCAATGATCGATCACGCAAAAGCATTTGCTCAAAAATTTGGGATCGAAAACAAGACCGCTTACCATCTTGGTGATTTCATGGTAAAAGCCGATTCCGTGACAGACGCAGATATCACTCTGTTGGATAAAGTGGTTTGTTGTTATGAAGATCTTGAAGGACTGGTATCAACGTCGGCAGACAAGACAAAATTTCTTTACGCTCTCACCTTTCCTACGGATAATTTCTTGATGAAGTTTTGGTTTAAGACAGAAATTGTTATTGCTAAACTTTTTCGAGCAGATTTTAGACCCTATTGGCACCAATGGAAACGGGTTGAACAATTACTGAACGAAAAAGGGTTTTTTCTTATTGGCAGCACATCAACGATAATCTGGCACGCTGCATTGTACAAAAAGAACAACTAATACTATTTTCTCTTCATCAATCCCAAATACACTAAAAACGCAATTCCAAACCCGACAAACCATGCATAATTATATAGATGCATCAGAAATGAACCAACCGACGTAGGTTCAATCACTTTAATCGTTGCGAGAAATCCGGGAATGTTTGGTAACACACCAAATACCAGTGCGATAACTGCCGCAGAGTTAAATCCATTAGTATATTTATATTCACCATTTGAATTATACAAATCAAGTGCATTTAAATTCGCTTTCCGTATGATAAAGTAGTCACAAATTAAAATCCCTCCGATTGGTCCGAGCAGCGCAGAATATCCAACAAGCCATGTAAAAATATATCCGCTAGGATCTGAAACAAGTTTCCAAGGTTGAATTAGAATACCAATGATTCCGGTAATCAGTCCACCAAGACGAAAAGTAATTTTTGAAGGATAAAGATTTGAAAAATCATTTGCGGGACTGACAACATTTGCCGCAAGATTCGTTGCAAGCGTTGCAAGGCAAAGTGCAAACAATGAAATTGCCAGCACAATTGGATTTGTGAATTTCGTAATTAATACGACCGGATCCCAAATTGGTAAGCCGCCAAAAATTACAATGGTTGCAGATGTAACAGCAACACCAATGAAAGCATACAATCCCATCGTTACCGGAAGACCAATTGCTTGACCAAGCATTTGATCTTTTTGCGTTTTTGAATAACGCGTAAAGTCAGGAATGTTGAGAGAAAGTGTCGCCCAAAATCCTATCATTCCTGTAAGTGAAGGAAAAAAGACAGACCAAAATTGACCTTCCTTAATTCCGCCGGTTACAAATTGCGACGGCTGAGAAAGCATTGGACCAAACCCGCCAGCTTCATTGTATGCCCACGCAAGTAACGCCAATCCAAGAGCAATCAGCAACGGCGCTTTGATGTCGAGAAGGAAACGAATAGATTCAATTCCTTTATAAATCACCAGCATGTTAATTCCCCAGAAAAACATGAAGCATCCGAATTGGGCAATATTAATTCCTGAAATCATTACAGGAAGTAAATCCCACGATGGAATATAAATTGTAATGATCTTATAAATCGCCCAACCACCAATCCACGTTTGAATACCGAACCAGCCGCACGCTACGAATGCCCGAAGCAGCGCAGGAATATTTGCGCCAACAGTTCCAAATGATGCACGGCAATAAACGGGAAAAGGAATTCCATATTTTGTTCCGGCATGTGCGTTAAGAATCATAGGAACAAGAACGATCATATTTCCAAGAAACACAGTGATCACTGCTTGGTACCAATTCATTCCCTCGGCAATCAAACCCGATGCAAGCATATATGTGGGAATGCATGCAGACATTGAAATCCACAATGCGGCAATGTTATAGATTCCCCATTTGCGTTGTGTTTTTGTTGTCGGGGCAAGGTCGTGATTCAGAAGTGTGCTGTGTTGAACGGCAGTGATATCTGTTTCAACAATTTCTGAAGAGAGAAAATTGAACATAGGGGTTTGGGGTTTGGGGTTTGGGATTTGAGTTTTGGGATTTGTGTTTCAGGTTTCAAGGTTCATGTTCAACAGCAATAAACTATATTTATATTTCAAACCACAAACCTCACAACTTGAACCTTGAAACAATTAAATTATTCCATTGACTTTGTTTCTTTTCACAAATTTTCCATAGCCTTTTTGGATTTTCAATTCATTATTGTCAATTGCAACTTGTCCGCGCATCAAGACGGTCTTTGTTTTTCCTCTAACTTTCCAGCCTTCGTATCCGGAATAGTCCACATTCATATGATGAGTCTTTGCCGATAATGTGTGTTCTTCATTCGGATCAAAGATGATAATATCTGCATCCGACCCAACAGCAATACATCCTTTTTTAGGAAACATTCCAAATATTTTTGCGGCATTAGTTGACGTAACTTCAACAAATTTATTTAACGATATTCTTCCCTTGTTCACCCCTTCGGAATACAATAATTCCATTCTATTTTCGATTGCAGGGTGACCATTCGGAATTTTCGAAAAGTCATCTTTCCCCATCAATTTTTGTTCCCACTTGAATGGACAATGATCGGTCGCGACTACTTGCACACTTCCTTGATTGATTCCAGCCCACAGTGCGGCTTGATCTTTCTTTTCACGCAACGGCGGAGACATGACCCATTTCGCTCCTTCAAAATTCTGTTCATACAATGAAGCATCAAGGATCAAATATTGAATGCAGGTCTCTGCAAATACTTTTTGGTTTCGTCTGGCTGCATTCCGAATTTGATTAAGCGCACCTTCGCACGTCATGTGCACAATATACGCGGGAACTCCGGTGTAGTGCGCCATATCTGAAAATCGTCCGGATGCTTCTGATTCGGTAATTTCCGGCTGCGAAAGATAATGATAAAGCGGAGCAAGTTTTCCTTCCGAACGATGTTTTGCAACAAGAAAATCAATCACGTCTCCATTGGTTGCGTGAACGGTTACCATTCCTCCCTGCTTCTTCACTTCCTGCATTAGCGCAACCATCTGGCGGTCGTCAATCATCAATGCACCCTTATATGCCATAAATGTTTTAAAGGAAGTTATTCCTTCATCATTCACCATTTTAGAAATTTCAGCTTTCGTGTTGTCATTAAAATCCGTCACTGCCATGTGAAACGAATAATCGCACAATGCTTTTCCGTTGGAACGTCCCTGCCACGCTTCGAGCGCATGATAGAGTGACTTACCTTGAGTTTGCAGAACGAAATCAATCACCATCGTTGTTCCGCCGAAAAGCGCAGCACCTGTACCTGTTTCATAATTATCACTGGAATATGTTCCCATAAACGGCATATCAAGATGGACATGCGGATCAATTCCTCCCGGCATAACAAGTTTCCCTGATGCGTCAATAATTTTGTCAGCCTTCACAGAAAGATTTTTACCGATCATTGAAACAGTTTCGCTTTCAATAAACAGATCAGCGATATAATCTTCGTCCGCAGTTATGACTCTTCCATTTTTGATTAGAATAGACATGGTTTGTCTCCTTTACAATCTGATTCATGTTTCCCACCACGGCGGGCAGGCAGGGTTTATGATTCAAGGTGATGTTTGAATTTTGTGTTTTGGACAAAATTTTTTGAATTCGAATTCTCAACCTGAAAACACAAACCGTTAACCAATTTTATTTTTTCTTTTTTCGGACATCATAACTTACTTTTGGTTCTTCAACAGAAAATCCAAACGGACGTTTAGGTTTTTCCGGTGGACTCAAAATTTGATGAATTGCATCGAAAACAACCTTGAATTGCTCATCATACTTTTTTTCTAACTCGTGAAGTTTGCGAGAAAGTTCTTTGTTCGAAGAAAGCAACTGCCTCAACCGAACGAATGTTCTCATAATCTCAATGTTTACTTGAATTGCCCGTTTGCTATTCAATACACTTGAAAGCATTAAGATTCCATGTTCAGTAAAAACATATGGAAGAGTCCCTCCGAAATATTTACGATGTGGTATCACAAAATGTGATACCACTGAGGCGGCTTCTTTTTTTGATAATTGAAAGACAAAATCTCTCGGGAAGCGATGCTTATTTCGTTTTACTGCTTGATTAAGAACTCTTGTTTCAACTCCATACAGTTCTGCAAGCTGAACACCAAGCATTACTTTTTGTCCACGAATTAGCAAGATTCGTTGTTCAATTATTTCAGTAGGAATTAATACAGATTGTTTCATCTCTTGTTTCTACTTACAGTTTTAGGCGTTGTATATAAATGCAGTATTTTAATTTTTTAGATTAGTAAATTGAATATTTATGAATACCAAAAATCTTCAAACGAGAACCTTAAACCCTGAAACTCAAACCACACCTTAGTGTATCTCAATTCCATGCTTATGTTGAAATGCTCTCAGATCCTCCATTGTCATCGGCTGGGACAGTTCTTTCACTAACTCATTCCATGTTTTAGATTCGTTGCCATTATCTTTATGAACCATCGTTATACAATTTTCTACAGGGCAAACGATATAACAAAGACGGCAGCCGACACAATCTTCTTCACGAACCGTCGGTTGATTTTTTTGCGTCAGAGACGCATCAGTCTTTGGCTGACCTTTTTTAGAGAGAAGATCGATACATTGATGCGCAGTATCTTCGCACGCAATGTAACAAAGGTTGCATTGAATACATTTTTTTTCATCAATGCGGGCAACATCTTTGTACAGCAAATTCATTTCGCCAAAATTAGAAATATTCGGCAAGGCTTTTCCGCGAACCTGATCAAGCGAAGTAAAACCTTTCTCTTCCATCCAATTGGTGAGACCTTCGGTCATATCTTCAACAATTCGGAAGCCATAATGCATAGCAGCTGTGCATACTTGAACGCTTGAAGCCCCAAGTAAAATAAATTCCAACGCATCGCGCCAGTTTGCAATGCCGCCAATTCCTGATATTGGAAGATTGATCTCCGGATCTCGCGCAATTTCTGAAACCATATGAAGCGCAATTGGTTTCACAGCAGGTCCGGCATATCCGCCGTGACCGCCTTTCCCGCCGCGCGAAGGTTCAATCTCAAATGTGTCGAGATTCACTCCTATGATCGTATTGATTGTATTAATGAGTGCGATTCCATGAGCACCTCCTTTTTTTGCAGCTCGTCCGGGAAATCGAATGTCAGTGATGTTTGGAGTGAGTTTTACAAGAACGGGAATTGTTGAAACTTCAGTGACCCATTCGGTGATCATAGAACAATATTCTGGAACTTGTCCGACTGCTGAACCCATTCCACGTTCGCTCATTCCATGCGGGCAGCCATAATTCAGTTCTATTCCGTCTGCACCTGCATCGATTGTTCGTTTAACAATATCGTGCCATACTTGGCGGTCTGATTCAACCATTAACGAAGCAACAACTGCGCGGTCCGGCCATAGCCGTTTTGTTTCAGCAATTTCTTTTAGATTGATTTCAATTGAACGGTCACTGATAAGTTCGATGTTGTTCAATCCAATAATTTTTTGACCATTGTAATCTACGGCGGCGTAACGGTTCACAACATTCATTACAGGTGCGCCGATGGTTTTCCAAACTGCACCTCCCCAGCCCGCTTCAAATGCTTTGCACACTTGATAACCGGAATTTGTGGGCGGAGCACTTGCCAGCCAAAATGGATTGGGAGATTTAATGCCGCCGCAGTTTATACTTAAGTCTACCATAAAAACCTCTTGGTTTGTGTTTCAGGTTTTGTGGTTTGAGATTTCAAAACTCAAACCTGTAACCGCAAATCAATTTTTGAAGAAGCAACACTTCAAGTCAAATTGCACTTTTTTGCAATATTATTTTGAAAACAGCCACTGATCTATTCCATGCGCCGCTTGTTTACCATCATACGCCGCATTCACAACTTCTTTTCCGCCATTGATACAATCGCCCCCGGCAAAGTATTTCGGATTTGCTGTTTGATATGTTTTCTGATTGACGACAACCATTCCGTCGTTCATTTTTAATTTTGGAATTTTCGATAGAAACGATTCGTCAATATTCTGTCCGACTGCTTTAATTACCATATCAACCGGAATCTTAAATTCTGATTTGGGAATCGGCTTCAATTTCCCATTAACGATTTTTGTCTTCACACATTCCAATGCTTCAACGGTTTTCTTCCCGATAATCCGTTTCGGCTGCGAGTGGAAATAAAATTTTATTCCGTCGCTTTTTGCAAGCTCAAATTCAAAATCATACGCAGACATTTGTTCCCGCCCGCGTCGATAGATCATATACACTTCATCGGCACCCAATCGTTTTGCTTCGGTTGCCGCATCGATTGCCGTATTTCCTGCACCAATAACAGCAACGCGTTTACCGACTTTAACGTTTTTCCAATTCCGCGTTGTTACTTGTTCAACAAAATTCAAAGCGTCGTGAACTCCTTTTATATCCTCCCCTGTCACCATCAATTTTGTCGGATTTGGAAGCCCAATACCGATAAAGATTGCGTCATGCATCTCTTCCAATTCTTCAATGGAAATATCTTTTCCAACAAGAACATTTGATTTTATTTTTACTCCAAGTTTCTGGATCATCGTTACTTCGTTCAAACTGTCCTGCTGTTTCATTTTATACGGCGCAATACCGTGCGTATCAAGTCCGCCCGGTTTTTTATTTGCGTCATAGAGCGTTACATCGTATCCCATCAAAGATAGTTCTGCTCCGCATGCAAGCCCTGAAGGACCAGCACCGATGATACCAACAGATTTTCCATTCTTCGGTGCGGGAGTAAATAATGACGGCATTCCTTTTTCAACATACCAATCCATTACATGACGCTGTAATTTCCCAATCTGAATTGGTTTTTCCCCTTTATCATTATAAACACAAGCGCCTTCGCAGAGGACATTAACGGGACAAGCCTTTGCACATGTTAGCGCAACCCAGTTTGATGAAAGAATGGTTTTTGCAGAACCTTTCATATTTCCCGTAGATATTTTTTTTATGAATGTAGAAATATCAATGTGTGTCGGGCAGGCGGTCATGCAGGGAGAATCAAAACAGTAAAGGCAGCGGTTTGCTTCTGCCGTTGCTGCAACAGGTGTCAGCGCTGGTTTTAATTCAGCAAAGTTCTTTTCGTATTCCTTTGCAGAAAGTTTCGGAGCGATGTTGGTCATAAAGGTTCAAGGTTTATGGTTCACGGTTCAAGTATTATACTCTTCAGAAGGCTCTTTTAGGAAAGAAGGTTTTTCAAATTCCTTTTCAACAAATTGAATATATCGAAACAACTTAGCATTCAACTCTAGATATCTTTTGCTCAGATCCTCAAAGGTATTTTTATCCTTTAATGATTCGCTCTCAAAAAGAAATCGAAGATGTTCTACTGTTTCTTCACTTGAACCGTATGCGCGATACAAATAATGGAGAAATTCATTTTTATATTTTCTCAGCGCGTAACCTTCAACTATATTAGAGGAAATAGATTTTGAACTTCTCCGAATTTGACTTGCCTCTTCATAAGTCTCAAACTTTGGAAGCATCAAACTCATTTTATGAACCTTAACCGCCAATTCATGGGAGAGGTTATAAATTTGCAGCTTTTTATAGCCAAACTCTTTATCCATATACAAATATTTAATTAGTAGAACTATAACCCTGAACCATGAATCTTGAACCACCAACCTCTTGGATCAGTTCACTTCTTTATCTGCAATGGAAAGTGCCTCATCAAAAACTGAAATTCCAATATCAATTTCTTCTTCTGAAATGGTCAGCGGCGGAGCAATTACAAAATGACTGATCCACGCCTGTAAATAAACTCCATTCTTCATCATTTCGGCAGCAACTTTTTCCACAAGGGTTTGCACACCATTCACTTTATCACTTTTTGTGTTGAATGGCTCACGTGTTTTTTGATTCTTGACGAGATCTACAGCCCAGAACAATCCTTTTCCACGAACATCACCGATGGATGGATGTTTTGGTTTTAATGCGTTGAGTTTTTCTTTTAGATATCCTTCCAATTCCTTTGCACCTTCAATAAGATTCATTCGTTTTAATTCACCGATTGCAGCAATTGCAGGAGCAAGCGTGATCGGATGTGCTTCGTAGGTATGACCGTGAGAGAAAAAATTTTCATCAAAGAAGGAAGCAATCTTCATAGTCGTTGCGCAAAGACCAAGCGGAACATACGCTGCAGTAATTCCTTTTGCAGTGACAAGTATATCCGGTTTCACATTCCAATGATCAACGGCAAACCATTTTCCGGTTCGTCCCCACCCGGTCATCACTTCGTCTGCAATCATCAGCACACCATGCTTGTCGCAAATCTCGCGCAGTCGCGGCATATATTCATCCGGCGGAACAAGAACGCCATTGGTGCCGACAATCGGCTCAACAATTACCGCCGCAACGTCCCCTTCATTTTCTATCATGTGATTGATATATTCAACGCACGCAATGCCGCACGTTGGATAGGTATGAAGCAACGGACATTTGTAGCAATTCACTTCCGGTGCAAAAATTACTCCGGGAATTTTTCCCGCAGGCTCCATTGCCCACCGGCGCGGATCACCGGTCGCAGCGATTGATCCCATTGTTGAACCGTGATACGATCGATACCGGGAAATAATTTTTGTTTTGCCGGTGTACATTCGTGCAATTTTGAATGCAGCTTCGTTCGCTTCCGTTCCCGATGTTGTAAAAAAGAATTTTTCTAATCCGACAGGAAGAACCTCGAGAAGAAGTTTGCTGAGTTCAACGCGAACATCAGTCGCGAATCCCGGAGCGATGTATGAAAGTTTTTGCGCTTGATCTCCAATTGCTTTAATCACAGCTTGATTTTTATGACCAAGCGTGCTGCACATTAATTGCGATGAGAAATCAAGATATCGCTTTCCCGAACCATCGGTAAAATAACATCCTTCGGCATCAACAATGTGAAGCGGCTTCCATCCTTTTTGTTTGCGCCAGGTTCCGTACGTGTATTTTGCGGTGAGTTCGACGATTTCTTGAGAAGAAAATTTTTCTGGCATGTTTTTTTAAGTTTTGAATTTTAAGCTTTAGGTTTTAAGTTTTGAATACAAAGTATGTAGCTCATCCTTCATCTTTATCTAAATTTCAATCTTTCAACTCAACAATCTTTCCGTACGTTTCCGGTCTTCTATCACGATAGAATTGCCATGTCTCGCGAACTTCCTGAATCATTTTCATATCAAGATCACAAACGACCAGTTCATCTTTATCGCGGCTGGCTTGTTTCAATATTTTTCCTCGTGGTGAACAGAAATAACTTTTTCCGTAGAACTCTCCGATATTCCACGGCGCTTCGGTTCCAACACGATTGATTGCACCGACAAAATATCCATTTGCCACTGCGTGTGCAGGTTGTTCCAATTCCCAAAGATATTCTGAAAGTCCTGCGACCGTTGCGGATGGATTAAAAACAATTTCCGCTCCATTCAATCCTAAAATGCGGGCGCCTTCCGGAAAGTGACGGTCATAGCAGATATAGACTCCTATATCGGCATACTTTGTTTTGAAGACGGGAAATCCGAGATTGCCCGGCTTAAAATAAAATTTTTCCCAAAAGCCCGGCTCGACTTGCGGAATATGATGCTTTCGATATTTTCCTAAAAACGTTCCATCGGCATCGAGAACGGCGGCAGTGTTGTAAAAAACACCGGCCATCTCTTCTTCATAAATTGGAACGATCATCGCCATTTTATATTTTTTCGCATACTTCTGCATTAACTTTATTGTTGGTCCGTCGGGAATTCGTTCCGTCATCTCGTACCATTTTGTTTTTTGTTCGGCGCAGAAATACGGACCGCTGAATACTTCCTGCAAACATAAAATCTGCACGCCTTCTTTTCCCGCTTTTTCGATCAACGGAATATGTTTGTCGATCATGGCTTTTTTTATTTTGGGAATTGGCTGGTCGTTGGAAATTGCGATTGAACATTGGATGAGACCACCTCTGACGACTCGAGACATATCGACTCCTTAACAGTCCGCCCAAACAATGGCGGATTTTTAATGAATGGTAAATTGTGTTCGTTTTGAAAGGTAGGCTATGTTAAGAAGTTCCTATTGGATTGTCAATAGAAGAGAGGGTGATCTTGTTCCGAATCTCTTTCCGGTTCAAGCAGAGATTTATTTTTTATTCCTTCGCTCTTGTGGAGCGTTGTTTGCGACATCCCCCTTCACGAAGTGATCCTTTGGATTGACGAGACTTTTTACCTATTAATGAGGTTAGCCAACGCAAAATCGAATTATTTATCATCCGTTTGTTCTGCAATTCGTTCTTCAATTATTTTTACAATTTCACCTTTGTCAAGCAATACTTCTTTGCGATCAATAGTTATAGTTTTACTTTTGGATTTGCTATACTTTTTAATAACCCATTCTGCTACAAGTGTTGCAGAAACCCCGCTACCAAATTGAATAACAAACTCAAATAATTTCTGAGATAAATCAGCGTCAAAACTTTCTCTCGCCGGAGGTACGACAACCGATATTCCGTCAGGTGGATTATCACGCATTGAGAACACGACGGGTAAATCCGGTGAATAAAAATGTATTTTCATACGACTCACTTCCTTTACGTTACTTAACAGACTGAAGCTAACCTATGACAATTTTCCCGCCATCTGTTTAGCAGATTCTCAATTCGTGCTAATATATTGTTAACTACCCCAATTATCAATTGTAATTTAACCTTGCAAAAGTTCCCCGCTTGCCTGTTGCTATTTCGGTTTAAAATACCAAGAGATGCCGGTTAGGCATCTCTTGGTAATCTGTTGAACTCAAAAAGAAATCAAATCACAAGTGTTAACGGATTTTCCATAATCCGTTTGAACGATTGCAGGAACTGTGCTCCAATCGCTCCGTCAACCACCCGATGATCGCATGACAATGTCACTTTCATCGTATGACCGACAACGATCTGACCATTTTCAACGACTGGTTTCTCGACAATAGAACCGACCGCAAGAATTGCTCCTTCCGGTGGATTGATGATCGCGGCAAAATTCTCAATGTCATACATTCCCAAATTGCTGACGGTGAATGTTCCATTCGTGAATTCTTCCGGTTTCAATTTCCCTTCACGTGCACGTTTCGCAAGTTCTTTTGTCTCCGAAGAAATTTCCGTCAACGTTTTTTGATCGGTGTTGCGAATAACAGGTGTAATTAATCCTTCATCAACGGCAACAGCAACGCAGACATCCACTCTTCCGTGTTGAATGATCTTATCTCCCATAAACGAACTGTTCGCTTTCGGATTTTCACGAAGTGCAAGCGCCACAGCTTTCATGACGATGTCGTTATAGCTGATCTTTGTTCCGATAATTTCATTAAGTGAAGTCCGGAAATCAATCGCACGTTTCATATTCATTTCTATTGTCAAATAGAAATGCGGGACTGTCGTTTTGCTTTCCAACAATCTCTTAGCAATTGTCTTTCGCATCATCGACAGCGGAATTTCTTTTGTCTGTAATGGTGGAAGAACTTTGCGGCTCAACGAACTACCGCTCTTTGATTCAACATCTGCTTTTATGATTCTTCCGAATGGTCCGCTTCCGGCGATAGTACGAAGATCAATATTTTTTTCCTGTGCGATCTTTTTTGCAAGTGGAGATACTTTAATCCTTGAATCCCCGCTGTTAATGGCGGGAGCACTCGGAGCAGGAACCGAAGCTGTCACCGGGGCAACAACCGGACCTGCCACAACAGGAGCGACTTCTTGTTTTGGAGCGGCCGCGACTGGTGCAGATGCAGTATCAGTCAGCATTGCAGAAATATCTTCTCCTGCTTTTCCAATAATGACTAACGGAGCACCAACTTTCACTCCTTCGCCTTCTTTTGCAAATAATTTTAAGATGACTCCCGAATCATACGCTTCCTGTTCCATATCCGC
>Ga0172379_10009296_pt1 | contig 12169 bp, 9 predicted proteins | sample GrowelOW334metaG_FD_119756 | JGI IMG/M metagenome (GOLD analysis project Ga0172379, IMG submission 119756) | Groundwater microbial communities from an aquifer near a municipal landfill in Southern Ontario, Canada - Groundwater well OW334 metaG | ecosystem: Environmental > Aquatic > Deep... | reverse complement strand
GAAACCTTCGTTGCCGCAAAAGGCGATATTTCCGCCTTTGCCACTACAATCGGAGTCGTGGCGGTCAATGCCCGCTTGGATAAAGCCCAGGCGCGTCGTATTGCGATAATGAGCCACGACGGATACGCCCGTTCCATAGATCCCGTGCATACCATGTACGACGGCGACACTGTCTTCTGCCTGGCAACCGGGGAAATGGATGCTGACGTCACGTTGATCGGTGCCGTCGCCGCCCAGGTGATGGCCCGGGCAGTGGCCAATGCGGTGATTTCGGCCACATCCCTTGCAGGTGTCCCGGGCTACGAGGAAATCAGGGCTCGGATGGTCTAGTCGCCGCTTCCGGTCTTAGTCGTTTCCGTTAGCACCCGCTTCCTCAAGCGGGAGAACATTGTCTACGCCCCGGGCGCGTATTCCTTGGCGGGTTCCTTGCCGGAAAGTACCCGCAGCGCGCCTTGGGCGAGGGCCATCATCTCGTTTTCGCCTGGAAATACGCTTATGCCGCACAATTTGGGGCTTACCGCCTTGCGGATCGCCTCCACGAGCAGCTTCGAACGGGCAAGGCCGCCGGTAAGCAGGATGCGGTCTATATCCTCGCCGTCGAAAGCGGGCACTGCCGAACAGATCCACTTGCTTATCTGGTAGCTGATCGCATCGAAGGCCCGCACGTACTCGGGCTTTCCTTCCTGGGCTTCCTTTTCCACTATACGGAAATCCGCGGTGCCCACCAGGTCGATGAGTCCGCCCCTACCCTTATTCAGCTTGAGCATTTCTTCCAGCGTGTATTTTCCGCTATAGCATAGTCTTATAAGCGCCGCCACCGGCAACGAGCCGGAACGCTGGGGGGTCATGGGGCCTTCGCCGTCCAGGGCGTTGTTCACGTCCACGATGCGGCCGTGCTTGTGGGCACCGATGGAGATGCCGCCACCCATGTGGCATACGATCAGGTTGAGGTGCTCGTAGAAGGTACCTTCCTCGCGGGCAAAGCGGTGGGCGGTGGCTATCTGGTTCAGCGCGTGGCTTATGGCCCTACGCGGAAGTTCCTTGAGGCCCGTGGTCCTGGCGCGGTCGAGCATTTCGTCCACCACGATGGGGTCCGTGATGTAGGCCGGTTTGTCCGTGCCCTTGGTGAGGGCGTCCGCGATGAGGGCCCCCAGGTTCGAGGCGTGGTCGCTGCCGTTTTCGTCCAGCAGGTCGTCCAGCATGGCCTGATTCACCGTGTACGTACCGTGGGGTAGCGGTTTCAGGACGCCGCCACGGGCGCTCACTGCGTCTATCTCCGCCATGGAAAGCGAATTGGCGGAGAGGAAAGCTTCAATCGCGGTCTTGCGGAAGGCAAACTGGACAGAAACCCGTTTTCCCTCAAAGGGTGCCAGTTCGTCGGAACAATGTTGCAGTTCCTGGGAGATGATCTCCTCCTCGCCCCTGAAAATGGCTATTTTGGTGCTGGTAGACCCCGGATTGATGGCTAGGATGCGTGGCCGGGGGAAAAAGGTGTCTTTTTCCGTGCGCTTCCACTGGCCGGACCGCACGAGCCTGAGAATGTTGGCCTTGACGGCCAGGGCCGCGTCCACCGGCTGGACGTCCATGGGCAGATCCACACCACGGAAGCGCAAGCCGAATACGGAGACGAATTTGCGCGCCTCCGGGTACAGGGTGGAAAATAGATGAAACAGGAGGTTCCCCGTGTCCAGGTTTGGCGCGATGATGACGTTGTTGCCGCGGAAATCGTCTTCCTGGCCGTTTTCATTCTGGTACATGTGGGCGGAGCGGGCCGAAAGGGCGACGGATATCTTGATCTCCGAAACGATGGAGATGGACCGGTAGCGCTCGCCCCGGGCAATCCGCTTTTCCAGCAAACCGGGAACCAGGGCAGCGGCTTGCCGCACCAGTTCCGGGCTTGGTCCCTCGTCGGCGCCCCGGTTGGAATAGCTCACCATCGCCCCGTTTATGACGGGCAGAACGTCTTCGGGTATGAGGTCCCGGGCTACCGCGCAGGTACCCACCGCGATGCTGGCCAGTATCTCCGGCGTGACTACGGCGTTTACCCCAATGTCTCCCAGAACGACAATGTTGTGGGGGTAGATATTGTCCGGGTGGTCGTCGGGCAGCACGATCACGCCCACCTCGCAGGGCACGCTCTGGTCGGAAAGGGCTTTTACCAGGGGTCTGAAGTAATCCTTTGGGTTGTGGCGCGCGCCTCCCACCACTATGTCTGCATGGCCCATGGTAACTGCCATGATGCCGAACCCCGCCGTGGTGGCCACAAAGCGCGCGGCCGACTCCGCATCGGTAGCTATCCTGCGGGAAGGCGGTGCGGCGAGTATGGCCTTGGCAAACTCGGCCTGCAGGTCGGGCCGGGACTCGACTGGGCAGAAGGCACTCTCACCCAGCAGGAATTCGACCTTAAGGGGGTCTACGTTGGGGAGTTCCTTGGCGATGGTCCTTCCTACCGCATCGCGGGAGGCCAGGAATACGGGTTTTGCAAATTTTGGCAGCTCGAAGGCTGCCTCGAGGATACGGGGATCCTCCGGTTCTATGAACAGCACGACCGGCCTGTTCTTGAGGGTGTTTTTTATCTGGGCGTCGAGTACCGATCCAATTTCGAACATCTGATAACCTTCCGCTGGCGAGTATGGCGTCGGCCTTGTCGGGCTGTCAAGTTTGGCTGCTACCGCTTGGGTTGCTACATAAAAAAGCGGTTGACGCCAACCCCATGCGGTCCTATTCTTGTGGTATTCTATAATGTTGGTTATCCGCGGGTGGGTACATGGCAAACGATAAATATAAAGAGATCATCCATGCGTCACGGGATTTTATCACCCTCATTTCAAGGGACTACACCTACGATTTCGTGAACCAGTCCTATGGCAAGGAACTTGGCCTCTCCCCCGACCAGATTGTAGGCAGGTCGGTCTCCGATATCTGGGGTTGCGAAAAATTTGAAAAACGGATCAAGGAAAAGCTGGACGAATGTTTTCGCGGAAATGAGTGCCACGAGATAGACCAGTTCAAATTCGGCGAATCACTCAAGTACATCCATGTATCTTACTATCCCTTTTTTGACGACGGGAAGATCTCTCATGTGATGGTGTACTCCCACGACATAAGCATGATCAAAAAGCTGGAGCACAAGCTCCTGGACTTCGAGTTCAAGGATCCAACCACTGGCTTGTTCAACCGCAGATCTTTCAACATCGTTCTGGATATGGAATTGGATAAGGCCCGCCGTTCCCCCAAGGAGCGGTTGCGGGCGGTACTTTTTATAAGTCTTAGGGATTTTTCCCAGATCAATGCCGGTTACGGCCATGAATTGGGGGACCTGCTGATTGAATCCACAGCCTTGCGGATAAAAGAAGCACTTAGGGCCAGCGACTACGTCTTCCGCTTTGATGGAAAGGAATTCGCCGTTATCCTTACAACCATCAAAAAGGGGGATGATCTGCCTGTGGTGGTGGAAAATATCCATGAAAATACCAATCTCCCCTATAACAACAAGGGGGTGGTCATCTACGTGAAATGCAATATTGGGGCGGCTGTCTTCCCGGACGATGGAGATAACCGGGAGAGCCTCACCGCCTGCGCCTTGGCTGCCATGAACGAGGCTAAGGAAAAAAATGAAGCCTTGGTCATTTTCAACAAAACCCTGCACGAACAAGCCCTGTACAAGGCGAGGTTGCGTTCGGATTTGCGGAAAGCCTTTGTGGAAAAACAGTTCGAAACCCATTTCCAGCCCATCGTGGATAACGATGGGAATATCCAGGGCGCGGAAGCCCTGATTCGCTGGAAGCACCCCGAATTGGGTTATGTCTCACCGGTAAGTTTTATCCCTGTGGCGGAAAATTCTGGCGACATAGTCATGATCGACCGCTGGATCCTGTTTCAGGTTTGCCGCTTCATCAAGCAATGGGAAGCGTTCCTTGGCGATAGGTACGTATCCATCAACCTCTCAAGCCGGGAATTCTGCGGCATCTCCTTGGTTGAGGATCTGCGGGGCATCATCGCCTTGGAGGGCATTTCCCCCAAATCGCTTAAATTGGAAATTACCGAAAGCCAGAGCATGGAAAACCTGGAAACCGTGATAGCCAGAATTTCGAGCCTTTCTAAAATTGGCGTGGACGTGCTGATCGATGACTTCGGAGCCGGTTATTCTTCCCTGGCCTATTTAAAGAGGCTTCCCGCCCGGACCTTTAAGATCGATAAATCCTTTGTGGACAGGATAGTCGAGGACAGAGAGGACAGGGCGTTCATCGTGGGCCTGATTGCCATGATCGCCAGCAAGCACCGTAACGTGCTGGTGGAAGGTGTGGCCGACCGGGCCCAGTACGAGGTATTACGGGAGCTGGGGGTTAATTACATGCAGGGTTATTACTTCAGCAAACCTCGTCCGGCCGATGATTTTCGACGCTTGCTTGAAAGCAGTCGCCCCCTTCCGGAAGCCGCGGATTTATGAGCATAGCGCGTCTGAGCCCAACAGAATCCTATTGTAGCGGAACACCCACCTCCATCAGTTTCCTCTCGCCCAGGACCATCAAACCGCGTACCAGCATCGCCGCACCCGTGGCGAGCAGTATCCACTCGATCCTCGCCAGGTCTGCCAAGGGGCCAAATATGAGCATCCCCAGCGGCATGAGGGATGTGGAGAGCATGGTGAGTACGCTGAAGACCCTGCCAAGGTAGGCTGACTCCACGTGTTCCTGGAGCATCACCGCCGAAGGGCTATTGTACAGTGGCATGGCGATGCCGAAGATACCCATGATTGCCAGATATAGCCAGAAATTCGGCATCAGCGCCAGCAGTATCGTGCAGGCTGCCATGATAAGGTTCGATGCTACCATGGTTTTCATACGGTTGTGGAAACCACCCCAGGATGCCAGCAGGAGACCGCCGAGCATCATGCCCGATGAGAAGAATATCTCCACCGCGGTAAGCCGCCACACTTCGGCACCAAAGCTCCGCGTCACCTGCAAGGGGGTAAGGAAGGCCGCGGGGGTGACCAAAAAGAGGAATAGTCCGATGTAACCGAAGAAACGGAGCAGGTACCGATGCTCCTTTATATATTTCAGTCCCAATCCCATGTCTGCGAAATACCCCTGCTCCTGTTTTTTGGAGGCCTTCTCGTGGGGTGGAATGCGCAGGATGAACAACACGCCGATAGCAAGGACGGCCGTGACCACATCGATCAGGAAAATTTTCTCGATGGATGTTATGGAAAGGAGGGCCCCGCTCAAGATGGGCGAGACCAGCATGATAAGCGATTGGATGGTTCCATTGATGCCGCTTACGCGCATCAGTCTGTCTTCCGGTACGATTTGAGGGAGTATGGCACCCACCGCGGGCATCTGGAAAGCACTGCCTACCGCCCGAAACGCCGATGCCAAGAAGAGCAGCCAGACCACCTTGAAGCCCGCAAGGAATACCAAACCGAGCGCAAGGGTAACCAGGGCAATCGCCCCGTCGGCCAGCATGATTATTTTTCTTCGGTCCCACCGGTCTGCCCACACTCCCGCGAAGGGGGACAACACGAAGGCCGGCACAAAACCGCAGACGATATATACAGCCATCATGCCCCCCGATTTGGTCTGGAGGGTTATGTGCCACATCATGGCATACTGTACGAGCGACGAGCCAAGCATGGACAGGGTCTGGCTGGTGAAAAACAAGGTAATATCGCGTTTCCAATCGGTCTTCATGGTAGGGTAGAAGATACGGGATTAAGGGAGTGGAGGTCAAACCGGGTACGAATTTCTGCGCCGCGTGTTTCCCTACAAGATTTCACCCAGCGCTTCGGAATGAGTTATTGGATATCTACGCCCTGATTCTGCCGAGTAACCGATTTGTACCCGTTGTGCCTCGCTCCTAACCGCGAAAATGCTATCCGCGAAAACAGCGGATTTTTGTTGCTGATTCCTGTTATATCTGTAATAATGCGCTATGCGCGAACGGCCATTGGTCCAAACCTCTACCGATAAAGCCTACTCGGTCATCCAAAAAGCCATACTGGCCAATACCTTTCCCCGTGGAGAATTCCTTTCCCAGCGGAAGCTCGCCGAGTTCGCGGAAACATCGGTCATTTCCCTGCGGGAAGCCCTCAAGCGTCTCGAGTTCGAGGGCTTGATCGAGTCCATCCCCCATTGGGGCGTCAGGATTCCCGTGGAGACGAGGAAAACCCTGATTGACAGGTACATGCTGAGGGAGGCCCTCGAGGTCATGGCTGCCTACGCCGTTTCGTGTTCCCGCGTCGAGGCCGATGCAGCACGCCTGCGTGCGCTCGCTGAATCCTGCGACGAGATCGAGCAGGTGGACGCGTCACACGCGGAACTTTTCTATGAACGCCACACTGCCTTCCATTTCGCATTGGCGGATTGCACGGGGAATCCCCTTCTTCGCGATGAGTTGGAACGCATAGCCCTACGCGGACTGCTGTTTTCCAGCGCCTATGTCACTTGGGCCAAGGCGGTCCAGCCTTACCGGAACTGGCACGGCGGACTTGTCGAGGAAATCCTCTCCGGTCAGGGCGAGCGGGCCGAAAGGGCGATGCATGCCCATATCCAGCATGGCCTCGAACACGACCTGAAGGCCTTTGACGCGGGGGCGCTATGACTCCGTTCGAATATGGTTGCGACCTGCCGCGTGCGCTCCGGGTGAAAGGATGCTTCCGATGACAGAATTGGAAAAAGGCGGAGGAATGGGCTTGCGCGCGGCCGCCTGCAACGAGCTCTTTGGCGCCCTTCCTTTCGGGAAGAGTTGCGACATCCTAGCCGGACTCGGCTTCACCGGCGTCGAGATTGCGCCTTACACTCTTTTCGGCGATTTTGGTGCCGCAGCCATCACGTCAGGGCTTGCTGTGGCGAAGAGTGCCCTCGCATCGAGCGGACTGGCCTTCGCCGGCTTCCACTGGCTTCTCGTCAAGCCCGAAGGCCTGCACATCACCACGGACGACGCCGGTTTGCGGCGCCGTTCCTGGGATCATGTCGGGCGCCTCCTGGACGCGGCGGCCGAACTCGGCGGCGGCAATCTCATTTTGGGTTCCCCGAAGCAGCGCTCGGCGGTGGCAGGCAGGGAGCCATCGGAGGCTGTCGCGGTGCTGCGGGATGAGTTGGCTGCCATCGCGCCCCGGGCTGTTGCGGCAGGCTCGGCAATCCTCCTCGAGGCACTGGACGCTGGCCAGACCGACGTGGTAAATACCATCGCCGAGGCGGCCGCGATAGTCGATTCCATCGATTCACCGGGAGTGGGGACGATGTTCGACTTCCACAACACGGGCAGTGAGAGCGAGGACTGGGTTGCACTTATCCGCCGCCATGGCCAGCGCTTCCGCCACGTCCACGTGAACGAGCTTGACGGAGGACATCCCGGTGGCGGGAAATCCGATTTCGGCCCGGCCTTCCGTGCCCTCGCGGAGGCGCGTTTCAGCGGTTGGACCTCGATCGAGATATTCACGACTCCAACCGATCCCTCGGCTGTCCTGTCGGAGTCGATGTCGTTGTTCATGAAGCTTGGTTTAGCGTTAGCTCCCCCCGTCATGGGGAGGAGAAGTCATGAGTAAAGGAGACGTACAGACATGAAGCGAACAATCGCTATCGGCCTCATCCTCGGCATCGCCCTCGCGGCGACTCCAGCCTTTGCACAGAAGGCCTGGAAGCCTACCAAGACAATCACCCTGATCATTCCCTGGGGCGCGGGTGGTGCCTCCGACCTGACCGCCCGTATAGTCGCGGGCGAGATGGAAAAGCTGCTCGGCGGCAAGATCGCTGTCATCAACCAACCCGGCGCCTCCGGTTCCACCGGTACCCAGTCTGCCTGGAACAATCCTCACGACGGCTACACCTGGTCCGGAAATGCGGATGCCTCCGTCGCGACCTACCAGGTCGACGGCCTTACGCCCGAGATTTCCCACAAGGGCTGGCAAGCTTACTTCGCGATGAAGAATCCCGCCATCATCGCAGTCAATCCAAATTCTCCGATCAAGAACTGGGACGACCTCGTCAAGGCTTTCAAGACCCGTGACGTTGCTGTTGCCAGCGCGGGTGTCGGAGCCGGTGGCCACATTGCGGCCGAGACCGTAAAGAAGGCGCTCGGTATCAACTACAAGCATGTGCCCTACGGCGGCGGGAATCCGGCGGTCATCGCGACCGTATCCGGCGAGTGCGAGGTGATCATGCAGCTCTCCATGGAAGAGGCGGACATGATCAGGGCCGGCAAGCTGAGGCCCATCGCCGTCATGACGCCGACCCCCCTCACCATCTCGGGCGTGCCGACCATTCCGTCGGTCAACGATTTCGTAAAGACCATGCCCAGCGTGGCCTTCAACTTCGGCCTCTTCATTCCCAAGGACATTCCGGCAGACGCCAAGGCTGCAATCTCCAATGCTTTCGACGTGGCTGCCAAGAGCAAGGCCGTCAAGGACCTGGCTGATTCCAAGGCCTGCGTCGCCACCGCGATCCAGGGTGCGGAAGCCGACAATATCATGAACGATGCGGCATCCGTTTTCGGCTGGCTCAAGTTCGAAGCCGGTGTCTCGCCGGTGAATCCGTCGACGCTTGGTATCCCGAAACCCTGATCCATCTGTTGTTCAATCAGGAGTGTGCCGTGCTCCCGCGCGGCACGCGCCTGTCTTGCCCTTCCATCCTGTCCGAGGAGGAATCTTTCCATGACCGAAAACCAATTGAGGAAGGCGGATTTCCTTACCGGCATCCTGCTGTCCACCTTCAGCATCCTGTGGATGGTCACCGCCTGGTTCATGCCACGCTACAAGCAGGGACTCTACGCCGCCCCGGGCTTTCCGCCCGTCTTTTTCGGGGCAATACTACTGATACTGAGCCTGGTCCTTCTCTTAAGGTCGGCCCTCAAGGGTGGATATCGTATAAGACTCCGCCGGGACCACTGGGAGAGAATCAAGGCGTCGGCAGCAGTAAGGCGATTTACGGTGATAACCCTTTTCATCGCTGTTTTCCTCGTACTGTTCGGCAAGGTCCCCTTCCTCGCGCTGAGCTCCCTCTTCCTCTTCGGGAGCATCTGGTACTATAAGGGCGCAAAACTCTGGGTCGCCGCGGTCGTATCGGTCGTGGCTTCTACAACGATCTGGTACATATTCAGCGTCGTTTTCATGGTTCCGCTGCCATAAGGAGGCGACGCGATGGGTGTTATCAAGCTTTTCGAGGCCATCGTACAGCTGGCCAATCCGATGGACCTTCTCCTGATGTTCGGGGCAACCTTCCTGGGCATCATGATCGGCATGCTCCCCGGCCTCACGGCCACGATGGGTATAGCCCTGCTCACGACCCTTTCCTTCCGCTGGAGCGCAGGCAACGCAATCCTGACCCTGGTCGGCATCTATATTGGAGCGATCTATGGTGGTTCGCGCACGGCCATACTCCTGAATATTCCCGGTACTCCAGCCAACGCGGCAACCTGCTTCGACGGCTATCCCCTCGCCAGGCAAGGCAAAGGCGCCGAGGCCATAGGCCTCGCCACCACCTCGTCCTTCCTCGGGTCCTGCGTCGGCCTGATAGCTCTGGCCTTCTTCACTCCGGTGTTGGGGAACATCGCCCTCGAATTCAAATCCTACGAGATATTCTGGCTTGCCATCTTCGGTGTCGCAATCTGCGGCAACCTGACCGCTTCGAAGGACCACCTCAAGGGGTGGATCTCGGGTATCCTCGGCATCCTTGTGTCCTTCGTCGGCATGGACAAGATCCAGGGGTACACCCGCTACACCTTCGGAATGCAGGACCTCAACGCGGGCTTCGACATAATTCCTGTCCTTGTCGGCGTCTACGGACTCGTCGAGATAGTCGAGAACCTTTCGAGACAGGACGTCAAGGAAGTCGTGGACCAGCTCGGCAGGGTGATTCCTCGCATTAGGGACCTGGTATCCAATTGGTGGAACATCGTGCGTTCCGGGCTCGTCGGTGTCGTCGTCGGTATCATCCCGGGAGTCGGGGAGAACATAGCCTCCTATGTAGCCTACGACTTCGCGAAGCGGGGAAGCAAGCATCCCGAGGAATTCGGGAAGGGGTCGAAGGAAGGCCTTATCGCAGCCGAGACGGCCAACAACGCTTGCGTGGGCGGCGCCCTCGTACCCGTCCTATCGCTCGCAATCCCTGGATCGCCTCCCGCAGCCGTCCTCCTCGCCGCCCTATGGATACACAACGTGCGGCCAGGTCCGCTGCTCATGATCGAGAATCCCAATTACGTGTATATGTTCTCGGGCATGTTCTTCTGGGGTACCCTCGCGATGCTCATCCTGGGACTCTCCATCGTACGCCCCATGCTCAGGATACTCAAGCTGAAGAATGGCCTCCTAATGCCCCTGGTGTTCATCTTCTGCACTATCGGCACCTATGCGATCAACGGCAGGCCCTTCGATCTCCTCGCGATGGTATGCTTCGGCCTGATCGCCTTCCCGATGCGCAAGCTCGGCATTCCCGATGCGCCTTTCGTGCTCGGCATCATCCTGGGTCCCATGATCGACGAGAATCTGCGACGCGGCCTCATCCTCAGCAACGGAGGCATCGGGCCGTTCTTCTCCTCCACGATTTCCCAGGTGCTTTTTGCGTTGGTAGTCCTTACACTCTTCGGACGCACCGCGCCCTTCCGTTTCGTGTCCTCCTCCATCGCGGGCGGGTTCAGATTGGCCCGCGCAGCCCTGTTCCGTAGGAAAGGATAGGCTTGAAATGAAGCGCGGCCTGTTTTCCGTCAGCTATGCTGGTCTCTGGGGCCAGAAATACCTTGGAATTCCGGCTTTCATCGACAAGGCCGCGCAACTCGGCTTTGACGGAGTGCTACTTATGGCGAAGCGACCCCATCTTTCGGTCCTCGACTACCAAAGCGGCGCTGTCGCCAGCACCGGTTCCCGTGGGACCGCTGGAGGTAACGGCGGGTTGCGCGATATCGAGGAGTCTCTCCGCCGCGGTAATGTCGATCTGATAGGGCTGGCCGCCTACACGGACTTCCTCCTTGAAGGACCGGCCGAGGTGCCTGTCCTCGAGATGCAGCTTGCGTATGTCCGCGAATGCGTGCGCCTCTGCCGGCGCCTCGACGGGAGCCTTGTACGGGTCTTTACAGGATACGAAAAGCCTGGCAGGCCCTACACCCGGCAGTGGGACACCATCGTCGCTGCCTTGCGCGAGTGCGGTAAAGTGGCGGACGGTGAGGGCGTGACAATAGTAGTACAGAACCACCACGATCTCGCGGTCGGCACGGCAAGCATGGCGCGGCTACTCGACGAGGTGGGCATGCCAAACGTCCGCGCAGGTTATGACGCATGGTCGCCGGCGCTCAGGGGCGAAGACCTCGCCGGAGGCGCAAGAACGATGGCCGCCAGGACAGCGCTGACCATCGCCGCCGACTACGAACGCCTTCCGCGCTGGCGTTACGTACCCGAGCTGGTCAACTACGAGCGTGCGGAGCCGGACCTCGTGCGCGCCGTGGCGATGGGCAACGGCTTCATAAACTATGACGCCTTTTTCTCGGGGCTGGAGGCCGGCGGATTTGATGGCTGGGTTGTCTATGAGATGTGCTCGCCCCTCGAAGGCGGCCCTTCTGAGGAAAACCTCGACGCCAAGGCAGGGATTTTCCTTGCATTCATGAAAGCCATAGGCGCGGGGGCCGGGAAGACTTCGAAAAAGAGCATGGAGGGCAGGATCGTATGAAAGGGACAGAGGTTCGCTTTGGGATAATTGGCGCAGGCACTATAGCGGCTTTCCATGCCAGGGCCATCCAGGCGGTGGAGGGTGCCCGGCTCACGGCCGTTTTCGACACTGTCGAGGAGCGTTCGCGGGATTTCGCCGCGAAGCACGGAATCAGAAGCTATACGAATCTGGACGAATTCCTGCACGACGCGCCGATCGACGCTGTCACCGTCGCCACCCCCACGGGCCTTCACGGGAGCGTCGCGATACCCGCAGCCCAGGCCGGTAAGCACGTACTCTGCGAGAAACCGCTGGATATCACCACCGAAAAGGCTCAGGCAATAATCGATGCCTGCCGGAAGGCAGGCGTCATACTTTCGCCGGTATTCCAGTACCGCTTTGGCGAAGGCGCCATGGCAATGAAAGCTGCCATGGAAGCGGGCCGCTTTGGCCGTATCCTTCTTGTCAGCGGAAAGATCAAGTGGTTTCGGACCCAGGAGTATTACGATTCCGGCTCCTGGCGCGGAACATGGGAG
>Ga0172379_10009295_pt1 | contig 12169 bp, 10 predicted proteins | sample GrowelOW334metaG_FD_119756 | JGI IMG/M metagenome (GOLD analysis project Ga0172379, IMG submission 119756) | Groundwater microbial communities from an aquifer near a municipal landfill in Southern Ontario, Canada - Groundwater well OW334 metaG | ecosystem: Environmental > Aquatic > Deep... | reverse complement strand
CTCCATGATTAATAATTACATTATTCCCATAACCACCGCCCCAACCTTTTTCCACTAGAATCACAGTACCAGCTTTTACAGTATATACAGGGGTACCTGCGGGAGCAGCAATATCGATCCCATCGTGGACATATGTTGGAGTTCTGTATTCGCCAAAGTTAGAAAGCTTAAAATATTTGGTATCAGTGGGATAGAAACCGAAACACGCACCTCCAAACACGAAAACGAAAATACTTATTATTATCGTCCTAAACAAGTTTTGCTTCATTTAATAAAATCATTAAAGACCCTTATTGCTTTATTGCCTCGAATAACCAAATAATTTGTAATTGAGATGCTCGATCCTAAAGGAATAAAGTCGGGATCGTCAGCTCCTCCCAAATCAAGAAATTTCTTATGGGTAAAACGTCCAGAATTAATATTGTAAATAACGACATGGTTATAGGTCTTTTCAGATTTTGCATCGCCCCGTGAACGTATTATATAAACAATAATCTTTTCGTTTTCTAGAGTTGCGATTTGAGTTTCATCTTCTACAAATGAGAAACTGTTTGTAAATGGATTTAAGTTAAGTTCTTCAACTTTTTCCCCGTCCAAAGAAAAAAGATAAAACAAGCTGTTATTTTTTGAAGAAGAAGTCAATATCATTTCATCATTGAAGAATTCAACTGGTCTGACATCCTCTTTCGCTAACATTCGTCCTCTTTGAGAAAATACGTAAAGGGGTCTTTTTAAGATTCGCATTTTCGATGTGTTCCATTCATTTCCTCCAACTGCAAAATAGTTGCCACTATTGGATATGCTGATAAAACGAATATTAAATGGTATTTCACATTTGAATATTTGTTTCGTGCCTCTATCCATGAATAAAAACAATGCTTGCTTGTTTAATGATTCCAACTTACTCGATGATTCCGATCGACCGGCTAAAAGACAATAATCTCCACTCCGAGAAAAGACAACTTTGTCAATCGAAAGTTTTTTATATAACGCGATTATCTTGCCATGTGCATCAATAAAGCTTGTCTCATAAGGATCGGAAACTACTAAATAATCCCCTCTTGGAGCCACCCAAAAATTACCAAGCCCAAAGTCTTTTTCAAATAGTATTTTCCCGTTTCTATCTAAATATTTAGTCCACCCAAATCCAATTGTCAAATTATGCATCACGGCAACAGATTCGCCGTTTTTTGAGATCTGGGCAGTTTCCCTGGTATCAACAATCTGTCCAGCTTCGTTCCGATGCTTAATATCTCTTGTTTTTATCTCTTTTCTGATGCTTCCATCTGAATTATAAAATCTGATGTAAGCTTCGGTCGCAACTACTTTTGGTTTGCCATTGTCATAAAATACTGCATCTGATATGGGTGAATCGAATTTATATTCAGCAACAAGTTTCAGCTCGGGTATTTTTGATATATCCAATTTTGCCGTTGTATTTATATCCTTTGGACGAGCCTTATCCATGGTACAAACACTGGAAACAGACAGCAGACAAAAGACGATCAACAGAAAGGCTAAAACAATTAATTTTTTACTCATCAAGTTTGCCTCCTTCGCTTTCACACGCACTCAAAAATTCTTCCTCACAAGCTCTTCAACAAAACATCCTTCGACTTCAATCGTCGAAAGAATGATTCGGCCTCCTTCAACGGTAGAAGAAAGGGTTAGGAAATTAAAGGAAGATTTAACCAATCCTATCCCATCTGCATACCATTTATAATCATATTGGCCAGTTCCGCTACTACTCGCAGCCACCTTTAATGTCCGAAAATTCCCAGCCGGAACCGTTATGTCTTCTTCCTTAATCACTTCATAGGTTACGCCCGCAATTGTCCAAATGTCCCCGACATCAAGCGGCAAGGGGAAAAGGCAGGTCGCTTCGGTCGTTGGATATGTTGTTGTGCCATAACTGTAAACTCCTGCACCAGAAACATAATATAGCCAAGTTGAGCTAGGAGAAGCGAATGATTTTATTATTTTAATTGCCGTTATCCCTACCGAAGATGTGGCATCATACGAAGAACAAAGGTTTTGAACAACCAGTCCATTGGAAAGCGTTGTTTCACCATTAAAATATTGTTTGATAGTATAAGTGGAAATATCTGAAGCTCCAATTGTCAACGTAGTTTTGTATTCCCACTGATAACCATTTTGATGTGGATAGCTGGACATCGAAAGAGAACTTGTATTTCCTGCCTTTCCGCACCCTCCACTACCAACCACAAGGATTAACATAAGAAGAATCAAAACAGTTATTATATGTTTATTCACTTTCAACACGCTCCTTTGTTTATAAAGATTTTATAATGTTGTGTAAAGCTTGAGGTTTCAATAAGTTTCAGAAATAGTGAAAAAGGCAAGAATGTTAACCATCGTGAAGTCGTAGCAAGGTGACCAGTTTCCCCTAACATAGTTGAAAACCTAGTTGGAAGATTTTGAGGGTTAATAGCAACGTCCTCCTTGATACATAAGCATTATAGCATTATACACGACAAAATGCAATAGAGGATAGGGAAAGGCCGCTCGACCCTTCGACAAGCTCAGGGCAAGCAAGCTCGGGACTAGTAGAATGAAAAAGCCCGCCAAAGGCGGGCAAGCTGGGAACAGTAAAACAAAGAAATCAACTGCTTAACAGGGGATGTTTTTCGATCTCTTTGCGTAGATAGTCAACTGAAGCGTGAATATATTGGAAAGTCGTTCCCGGGCTTGTATGTCCCATTAATTCTTGAATAGATTTCAAGGACACCCCTTTTTCAAAAAGAAGAGTAGCAAAAGTACTCCTTAGAATCTTAGGGGTAATCTTGCATTTCAAGCCCGACTCAACCTTTAATCGTTTAACTAAATAACAGAAATACGATAGATCCAGAGGGTTACTTTTATTGTTAATTAAAATCAAATAACGGCTTCTGGCTGGCTTGCGTAATCTAAGATAAACCCTTAAATCTTCAATCAATTTGCTATTCAAAGGGATCAATCGGTCCTTCTTGAATTTACTCTGCCTAATAATAATAACGCCCTTATCCAAATCAACATGCTTAAGCATTAAACAGCGAACTTCGTTGCGCCGCAGGCCGCAGTAAGCCATAAGTTCAACCAGGAGCTTATCACGATATTTAACGTATTCATCGGTCCCGACCCGCTTGTCGAGATATTTGAGAAAAGACCTCAATTCTTCCTCGGTTATAACGGCAGTAATCCTTTGGGCTGCCCTTGGAAAATAATATGATCTTATCGGATTGATTTTCACAATCCCGCGGCGAACAGAGAAATCAAACAATTGTCTCAAGGGCGCATAATATTTAGCAATCGTTGCCGGCGAATAACCTTTTTTGCCGCAAATAATCACAAACCGCCTAACATCTGATTCGGTGATTTTGCTTAAATCAACGCCGTCCAAATAACAATCGAACATTTTTATTGCGTCCAAATAACGCCCGATTCCGGCAGGAGAAAAGTTCCGTTCGCGCAAACAACAAAGATATTGCCTTATTACCTCCCCTGTCGCACTGTTTGAAAAAGATACTTTGCGTTTTTTCTTTGTCTTTTTAATCTTTTTCGTCAAAACCTTATAATTTATCCCAACTGATTCCACCGCCTTTCTCCAGCTCCCATAATATCTCCTATGTTCAGCGGCATGCAGCAACTTATAATAGTTCTTTCTCGCATAACCCCCGTCTAATGGAATGCCCTTTTTAAAAAGCTGTTTTATTTGCTCTTGAATAAATATTTTGCTCCAGGATTGGGTCCTTTTCCTCGTAAGAATTACCATTTTTTGGCTCTTTTTAACAATATTATTGTATTTGCTGATAAATCCAGCGATCTCAACGGCTTGCCGCCAGCCATTGAAATGCCTACCGTGCTGGGTGGCGCCGTATAAAGTGCTGTGTTTGATCCTGATCTCTTCAGGAGTAATCTTGGGATTATTTTTGAAAAGGAGCCTTATTTCTCTAATGATCTTAGCCCTGGACCATCTTAGGTTTCTATTAATCATCTCTGCCCCCAAAATACCCGACTAATGGATTGCTTAAAAGAGCCGCCCTAACCATCTGACGATCCGGCTTCGCGTACATGGCGGTCATTTCAATATCTCTATGCCCCATTAATACCTTCAGATCGTTCAAATCCACCCTCCCCTTTAACATTTGACTAGCGAAAGAATGACGCAGCAGGTGAGCGTAACCCCTGCGTTTTATGCCGGCCGCCTCCGCGCATATTTGAACAACCTTAGTAATACGATCTTTATGCAGTTTTCCCTTAAGAAATAACCCAATAAAATAATGCTTAGACCGACACTTCATCCGCAGCAAACAATATTTTTTCATCCAGGAAATAAGAGGCTCTGTTAAAGGGACGACGCGATCAATGTTAAACTTCCCCTTATTAATTTTAATATAACCCGCTGACAGATCAATATCTTTAAACTCGAGGTTAATAATCTCACCTACACGCAAGCCGCCGTAGATTAACAGCCCCATGATCGATTTGTTTCGATAGTATTGAAATCCCTTACGACATCTATAGTTTGGCTTAGCATCAAGCATTCTCTGCAGTACACCGGCGCACAGGGGCTTCTTATGGGTCCGGAATTTCTTGATTTTTCTAACATGGTAATAGGGGTTAATCTTCAATACACCAGTTTTATAATAGTAATTGAGAAACGCCATAACAGAAGAGTATTTGCCGCGTAGAGTCGCCGGGTGAAGTTTTGCACTTCTTAAGTCGTCAAAGTAAGCTTGGATTTCAACCATATCCAATTTTCTTATATCCCGACAGCCTAAATAATCCGATAATTTGCCAAGATTAAGCTTGTACAGTTCAATCGTATTAATAGACAATTGACGTCCATATTGATTCAGCTCAAGATATTCTTTGATTGCCCGGCTAATAAGCATAATGTTAGATAGTTGAGAGAGTTTCGACGGCCGCTTTTTTGCGACTACTCGCGATAACGCTCCTTCTTTCAATGGTCTCGATTGTGTGACAGCCAATAATGGCCTGAATCACCCGATGATTGACGTTGCCATCGTACATAAAGGAAAAGAAGGTACTCCTCAATATCTTTGATGATAATTTAAGCCGCATTTTTCTCGACAACACCTGCAGATATCCTCGAGTAGTCATAAAACCACAATCGCTGCTCGTCTTAACATTTTGAAAGAATCTGTCTGATCTTCTTATTGGCCTTATCCGTTTATATGCTAAAAGCCATTTATCTACAGGCGGGAATAAGGGAAAGGTTCGCGAATCATGGAAATGGGTTTTTCGTATTTTCATTGTTTTTTGTTTAAAATCCAGGTCTTTTAGCTTAATCCTAAATATTTCATGGTTTTCAAGACCGTAAAATAGAATTAAAGCAATATATGCCCTTCCTCTAATTTGGTATTGATGCGGCTTTTTCTTGTTTTTGACAACGAATTTCAATAACTTAACCGCTTGCCGTAAAGACAAGAATTCAGGCACTTTTTTAGGCAATAATGGCGTGGGGATAGATCGTACGGGATTATCTGCCCGAAATTGCATCTGACATAAGTATTCGAAGTAATTCCAAAGCAGAACTCGTTTATAGGCAATGGTCACGAATGATCTGACTCTCCTGGTCAGCCAGAACTTTGTTTTTCTGGCAGATGAGAGATATTGCCTGACCACCTTTTCATCAACGACATTGATAGAATCGATGTTTTTTGATCGCAAATACCTCATGAATAGGTCGAGTTCGATGTTTGTCTTCAGATGCGTTAGGGGTGAAAGGCGGAAGCTGCGTTTGTACTTTAGATATTCATTAATATGGGAATCTTTGAGTGGCAACATCCCCCAAGCTTAATATTTTCTTTTCTCAGCTGGCACAGTTTTTGAGGGGGAAGGTCAATACGACAATAGAATTGTTAGTCATATAATAATATTATTTATTGCGACCTCACTAGCTTTATTTACCTGATTTAGTGCGGTTATCTTGTTTGCATAACATTTGGCAGTTTACTGAAATAGTTTTCCCGCCCTCATGCCAAGGCTTTATATGATCCGCTTCCATTTCTTCGATCTCAAAGCGCTTCTTGCATTTTGTGCACTTGCCTTTTTGTCTTTCATAAGCTTCGCGCTTCATTTTGTCATTAAACGCACGAATTGAAAGATGCTTCTCTTGCCCAGTCAGGATATAAGGGTAGATCCCAGATTTTTTCGTTACGTCTTCATCTTGCATCAGTTCAGCAATTTCGGTCTCTAATTTAGCAGCGTTCAGTTTCTTGTCTTTGAATTGGTTATATAGTTCGCCCCAATTTACGCTCGCCATTTCTTTTCGGTAACTTGGGAAGATATTTCGCACCCAAGCGACTATATTTTGGAAATAATTCCATAATTCGTCAGCATTCTTGTCATGTTGATGTTTGGCCATATAATCTTCTATTTTGCCGTCATTTATCCACGAAAGCGCGGTTTCTAAATATTCCTGCCGGATTGGCGAGCCACTAATTAATTGACCGCCATCGTTTGCCAAGAGATACGCTGCGCAATTTGATTTGCTAAATTTTAGTTTTGCGTCTGAAAGCCATGGCCCCGTGTAAACCGCATTACGTATTTCTTGATCAGTTAATTGTTCTCCGGCAATATTAATAATTCTAAACCAATCCAAACGCTCTTTGTCTGTGCCTTCACAGAAGTAGATCATCAGTTCATAATCCAATATCTTATCCCGCTCCTCTTTGGTTAGATTATGAAAAAAGCGGTCGTTCAGCGAAAAGTCGCCATTAACATATTGCCCAATGCTTATAGTGCGTTGTTGGCCGTCCAACATTTCGTAACCGCCATCTTCCCTAATCATCCAATACATCACGTTCAGTGGAAAACTGTTATTAATTGTTTCTATCACAGCATTGCGTTGTTTTTCCTTGTACACAAACTCACGCTGATATTTCGGGCGAATATCCAGTTTGCCGTCATAAGCCGTCACGCCCTCTTCGGCGCTATCTTTATAGCCAACTATTACTTCACGAATTATAATTTTGTGTAGTTCTATTTTCATATTATTTATTTTACCTTTTTATTTTTAATCAATACTCGTGCATAAGGGACATCAACAATTCCATTTTTAATCATATATAAATCACCATCAACAGCTCCCCTTTTTTGAATTTCTTTCCTATATTTTTTATGTTCTGCCTTGTATGGCTTAACCCCAATTTTTATCCCTGAATTAGATATACCTAAACCAATGATTTCAAATTGATCTGGATTGAACTTATCAACAAAGGTTACAGGCACCCCCATTGCCCCATCATAGTCGCGGGGGATGTCGGTATATTTATCTATATTGATTGCGTCATAGTTCACATATTTGGGATATTCTTCGGGATTGTATTTTTTATACAGGGTTAAATATTCTTTGTGCTTTTCGACCTCCATATTTGTGAACCAGCATGAAGTCGAAACGCGCGCAATTTTTCTTCCTTTCTCATCCATATGATGAAAATGCTCCCAGTCGTCTGGTACTACAAAAAACATTCCAACATTAAAATTCGTATAACCAGTACGAAGTTTGTTGTCTTTGATTAGTTTAAATATCTCTTTGTAGGTTAGCGCATTTGTATTGCCAATGATTACATACTTTTTATCATTTTTCACAAGCTGCGTAACATATTCTCGAAATAGAGAAAATGGCGGATTGGTCACGACTATATCAGCTTTTTTGAGCAGTTCAAGACACTCGTCACTGCGAAAATCACCATCACCCTTAAGCGGGGTGGCAATATTGGCGTCATGCCTTAGTAACCACTCTACATCCGCTAAACCAACCGCTCCATCGGCGTTAGTATCTGAAACCTTGTTGATTTCAATCTTAAAAGGCTCTTTGCCTTTCGGCTTTAGTCCTTCGACTTCAAACAGTGGCAACTGCCCGCCGACAATCGGCGATTTGACGTAGCTTGTAGTGATGAGCTTCTTCAATCCAAGTGCATTGAAATTAGCCGCGAAATACTTGAAGAAGCTGCTCTCGAAAGGATCATCACAGTTGCAATACACGACTTTGTCACGAAACTGATCTTTATAATGTTTTAACTCCTTCTCAATATCAAAAAGTTGAGTATAAAACTCATCTTTCTTTGCCTGGCTTGCTTTGTGTAGATTTTTATTTAAAGATTTTGTTTTCATATTTTTATAATGGCTTCATAATTTTAGCACTATTTCGCGATAATGACCGTAAAAAGAGTTGTTTCTAGCAATTTTTACCTTTTCACCGTCGCATATATTCCCTCGACTCTGTCTCGACTCGCTTCGCTCGCTCGGGACAGGCTCAACAAAAACAATCATTTTTCATTTATGTATTGTGGCATAAATTCCAACTAAGATTGCCGTCCCCGTTATAACCCTGTACCAATCCCCCCTCGGATCACTTAGCCATGTTTAATAAACAGGCTTTTTCAAGATCATTTTTGATTAAACTCCAGTCAAAAGCATTATAAAACCCATCCATTACGTCGTTCGCCCATTTTTTCTGTTTGGACATTTGAGGGGCTCCTCTATATAGCTTTTCGTAAGAACATTCCATTTCGACTTTAAAACAATCGCCATAAGTTGAAGTCCCGCCCTCAGCAAAATCAATTCCCAAATACGGCATTTGGACAGAGGAAGAATAGACGCGATACATTTTGATCGTAAATGTAAGATATTTGTTTCGAAGCTGAAATGTCCTTTCGTCATTATTCCGTTTAATGCTTAAAAATGAGGTGCCTAAAGGCAATGGGATTTCGCGCATATTATTCAACGTGTTGCGATAAGGGTTATCGCTTAGGTATTGACTAATTTCAGTCGGCGGCATTGTTTTAATATCTTTTTCTGCCTCATCTTGCACTACCTTAGACATCCCGCCCCGACTAACTATTCCAAAAAAACCCACATAATTAGATTGCCAGTGTTCAAAATGTCTTTCCAAATACCACCACCAAAAAGCTATTTCAAGCACATCCAATGAAACCTTATCGGGTTTTAATTGGCCTACCTCCTCATACAGAGTAACAACATCTTGTAAATATCTATATCCTTCGTGAGGGGAACTTACCTCCAACAACCTATTATCTATGATGGCGGAATCAACATGGTCCCCTCTTCTTATAATTAGTACATCCGTGATTTTTTTGTCGCTTGGCAATGGGACATAAAATATTTCAAACAACACTAAAACTAACGCCGATATCGCACCGACTAAAATTACTTTCATAAATATCTGCACTATAGCTTCATTCCCCCTATTCACATAAACAAGCCCGAATGTGATTAAAAGCGACACAACGGCTACTATTATTCCTATAAAAATCTGCATATTATTGATCTTGCCCATTTCGTTTATTTATGCAGCGTAGCATAAATTCCAACTAATATTGCTGCCCCTGTTATTATCTTATACCAATTCTGCTCCCAAAAGTCAGGCTTATCACTCACCTCAACAGAAATAATGTCCCCTTGCTTGATCTCACCAGTATAACTCCTGCCAGCCAATGCCTTTGCCTCATTCACTGATTTAGCTTCCTTCACATCCCAGGTATTCTTTCTAACATCATGCTGAATCACATAAATGGGACGCGGGGTTAAATAAACCACTACCTGCGGATTTTTGATATATTGGGCAAATTCGGCGGCGAGGGATTTGTTAAAGTTATTAAGCGTCTGGCCCTGGGCGGTTATCCGGCCAAGCAAGGGGAGAGAAATAGTCCCATCGGGCGCTATGGCTTGTTTTGTGTCGAGGTCTTTTTGGCCAACGATGCGGACTTCGAGGATATCGTTGGGGGCAAGAAAATATTCGCCGGCAATGGCCAACGACCAATTCCCAATGACAAATGAATGTAGAAATATTATTATCAAAAATACAGAGATTGGTTTTTTCATTTTTCCTATCCTCCAGTTGCAAGCACAATATTAATCATTTTTGTATTCTTTGATGTGCTTACTAAATATCTTCTTGAATAATATTATTTGTTCATATAGCCATGTAAAATATTCAGCATAAGCCCCCTCATTGGAAATATTGAATGAAGGCCTAGACTTCTTGATTCTCGATGCCACTGGCGCATCCGTCCATTCAAGAGCATATCCAAGCTCTTTTTCTATCTCGTCTTTTTTCTCCAGCAAATAAGCATAAAGATCCTTATTCCTGCTAATGTATATCTCACACCCCATGATATTTCCCCTTGTATTAACCGTAAGGCTTATATGACATTCCGATGTGCCCATGCTTACATCATACCAATGTTGAGGTCTTGGGGTTTGTAGTCTGACATTGCGATCCTTTTCCATAACAAATGCTTTAAATTTATTCCAGAACTCAAGCTGCTGCACCTTTGTTTCAGATATTTCGTTCCCAACAGAAGGAGAACTTTTTATTGCTTTGGCCCATTCATTGGGGCTTGCAACAATTTCGAACTTTGGAGCAGGATTAGATTGATCTATTCTCCATAGCTCCATTTTTATCGCAAAAAAGGCGAGATTATCATCAGTATGCTCGTTTAACCAATCGATTGCTTGGCGATGCTCTTCTCTAATTTCTTTAAATATCCAAATAACAACACTTGCATCATGGCCAGCAGCATAAGTGATAATTTTACCTAAGTGATCATGATTGGTCGGCTCTAATTGATTCTCAATAATTATCTTGCGACCGCTTCCCTCTTCTTCTGCCAAAATATCAGCATTATATCTGCCGACCCCAGATTCAATTTGAATCAATTTTATTTCAATGCCAATTTCATCACTCAAAATATTTAAATTCTCGGGCTTGGCAATCCAAGGGGTGAAATCTCTGGCTTCATCTTCCCAATATTCTCTTAAATCAACTTTCTCAAGTCTTCCCATATTCTTACTCATATTTTCCCCCTTACTGTCTCAGATATACCTCGCCAGAAAAGATAAATTTTCTGGCCTTCATCTTAACCTGCAGCTCCTCAATTTTAACATTTATCTCATCAAGCTGGCTGCGGAGTTCGGCAAGCTGAATCTTCTGTTTTTCGCCTTCTTCCTTGCTGAGTAATAGCTCCTTGCCAAGAGGAGTCAGTCCTTTGCCAGCCTCAATTTCATTGATCTGGACTTGAACCTTTTCGGCTCGAGCATATAATCCCGCAAGCTCCGCCTGATCCTTTTTCCTTTGCAAGTCAAAATACTCGGTCAAAGCCAGCCTTTCAATCTGCGCTCTTGAGGCAAACGAGAGAATTAGATCGTTACCTTTCTGCTCCATGGTTTTATAGCTGCTAGGAACTAGGGAACTGGGAATTTTAATCTCCATGCCTTCGGGTAGGTGGACAGTGCCAGAGACCAATGCGCCTCGAGGTATTTGAGATAGAAGAGATTCACGGGTTTCATTCTCAAACTCTCTCTTTTCCGTCTTAATGGGGATAATGGTCTTTTGAACCCGGACATGGGAGGCGAAAATATCCGCCGCAAGCTCGTCACTTAATGTGTAAACATTTCCATTAAAAAGAATGACCAGCCGCTTGTTATTAACATCGAGCACTTCTGCCCTACCATAAACTTGCTCTCTCGTTTCCCCCATAATTCCCTTAAACTCAAGGTAGGCATGGGTTTTGAGGGTTTTAAATTCCTCAATAGCGGAACCTGGCGTTGCCAATAACCAGCGCAAGGAGCTGGCAAGGCCATACTTTGAAATAGGAAAGGCCAGAAACATCAAAGCCAAAAGGATAAAGAATATCAGAACCTCAATTTTTGATCCTGATTCCGGCCTGAATTTTGGATTCCTTGGGATTACATCTCTTCCCGGATCGGGCCAGAACATTTGACTGCCGCGCTTGTTGAACATGTCGAGTATCAAGTGGGAGAAGTAGCTGATGGAGAAGGCGGCAATCCATCTTGGGGCTAAAGCCAAAATGTCAAATGACCAATTAAAAATGACAAATGAAGGAATAATTATTATGAGGGAAAACACTGCGGTGGAGATCAACCACCCGATCAGCGAGTGGGTGACGGTGCGATGGCCATAGCGGCGCTCGAGAGGAGCAGAGATGGGAGAGAATATTTTGCCGATGATTGATCTGGGATGGTCTATATCGGGGATGATCGCGCCCAATATGGCAAAGAGGATAATCGTCCAGTGAAGTCCCCACTGCACGCCAAAAACCGCTAAGATTATTAGCGTTAAAAAAATACCGAAGACGCTATGGGTTGGGGCTAGCAT
>Ga0172379_10009294_pt1 | contig 12171 bp, 15 predicted proteins | sample GrowelOW334metaG_FD_119756 | JGI IMG/M metagenome (GOLD analysis project Ga0172379, IMG submission 119756) | Groundwater microbial communities from an aquifer near a municipal landfill in Southern Ontario, Canada - Groundwater well OW334 metaG | ecosystem: Environmental > Aquatic > Deep... | reverse complement strand
CTAAATCGTTTTTCCGGATTTTCCAGGCCTGCAAATAGCACTTAAATGCGTAACCACTTCTGCCTTGAGCTTCAGCCTTCTGTCCTTCGATGCACAACTTAACAACCGGATTATCTTTATCCACTCTTGAATTCTACCAAAATTACTTGCTGGAACTAGTTAATAATTTCCGAACACCAAACCAGTACGAAAACCCCGCTATTCCGAACTGGTATATCAAAAGTCTACGGAATTCTTACGAACCTACGCCTGATAGAGATCTATCTAATTTTCAAACAGTGGCACTGTATTCCAGTACTGAATTTCGTTGTTGCCATAAACCGATATCCGGATGATCGGACCTGGATATGGTCTGCTGCTTAAACCATCCGGCAGTTTGTATTCCTTGTCTTCCCACAGCCATTCATGCGATTCACCGTTTTGTTGAGTTGAATATTTGAAATTATCTTTAATTTGATCAAAATTAGGTACTGCTCTGGCCAGATATTCCATTGCAATTGCTTCCGCCTCAACTGTATTTATTTTGAGTATGTTTCCCGACTCCAGTGTACAGGTGTTTCCATTTTTTGCCAGTGCTTCAATTTCACTTGGTTTTAGACCTTTAATTACTACCGCCACCAGTGAATGGTTTCGCTGATCCGTATGATATTGATAAACGGAGCATTTCCCGTCAATCAGCTCTTTGGAGTCGTATACATTTACCTTTCGCACCCAACCCTCCACGGCGTCCATATTTTCTCCGTTACCTATTTTTGTAACCTTACCAACCCGAAAATATGGAGTAGGTAAATCGGTATTAACAAATGTCACTTCCGGATCTGACTTTCCCGTAAATGATTTGATGGCGGTTAAGTCACTGTTTTCAGACAGATCTTTCGCAGTTTCATTGGGTGTTGGAGTGGGTTTAAGAACTTGGGGAACAAAAGCGACAAGTACGACTATTCCGGCAATCAAGACAAGAATCCACATCTTCCCGAACTTCATAATTTTATTATATATCCATGTCCAGGGAATGTTTCAGTGATTGCCATAAACTGGTGCTTTTTGGTACACAGAACATGGAATACAAATAGCTTTATTGAAGGGATAAAAACGGTTTTGATATTGGGTCAATAAACTGGTGATTTAGGAGGAAACAGTAGGATATTTGAGACACCCGGGTCACTAGGGATGCCCTTACTGGCTGCGGGTCTGGGACACTGTTAGAACATATTTAGGTGAAAAAACCTATATTTAAATGTCACGATATAGGGCTGAGAAAAATGAGACAAATGAAAGAGAATATATAAAAAATAAATGACATCATTAAAATAAGTATGAAGTTTTGTATATATTTGTATTTTTGTTTAAAGAAATGTCTGGAAATCAGATAAACAACAATAAGTACAAATGTTATCGGGATTGAACTTAGGTACCATCCAAATCTATCAGCATTCATTATTCTAAAAGTTAGTAGAAATATTATTCCAAACCAAGAAGTAACCAACAACAGCCTGGTAACTTTTTCACCCATACCATTAATATACTACGTTAAAATTAATATTTTCACTAATAACCTAACATGCTGCAGGTTTGGGATGCTGTTGGAACTTATAGCCTCGACAAAAATATCTAACTAAGCAAAAGTGTTCTTACGATTTTTTTTAAGCAGTTTCTTTGCATATTCAATTCCGAAAAGAATAGGGTTGTCTACATATACTAACGTAGTACCTAGTTTAATCTTATTGGTATTATTATGTAAAAATTCTTTGTAATTTAAAATTAATTCTTTCATGTCAAGATTTAATTGCTGATTGTACGTGTAATCAATTTTTCCTTTCCATAAATACACACACTCTTCTTCACCAGTCCATTTAATGATTTGCATATCCGACGAATACAAGAGTGGATAGTTTTTGGGTATAACTATTAGTTTTTCGTTCTGGACTTCAAAGAACCAATTGTGATGAGACATTCCCGGTAGCCTTCTAGCACCGGTTCCCCAATTTGTAAAATTTATTTTAGTAAACTCACTGTCTATGCCCCGGCTGGGAACAATAACAATTCCTCGTTTGGCAACTCTTGAAATTTCATCCATAACTAAAAACGGATGATGTAAATCCTCAAGAGTATGCGAACAAATACAAATATCAAATTCTTTATCTTTAAATGGAAGTATATTTTTCTCTATATCTAATCTCACAAATTTTTTAGCACGTAATTTACCGTTGTTATATCGTGATTCACTTGGAAGTATTAGATCTACCAAGGTATCCACTTTTATTTCTAGTAGTTGTTTCATGCTCCCCCCAATATCCAATATACGTTCGTCAGGTTTTATTTGTAACAACTCCGCTAGCTTTGACTCAGTCATAGTTTAATTATATCTTTATTTTAATTTATAAACAGTAAAAGTAGTATTGCTAATATTTATATTTTATCAAATCAAAGACTCAAGGGGCTTGCTGGCGTTACCTGAGGATTTCCGAACAGCAAACTGGTCAGAAATCGTAAAGTATCCAGAGTTAGTTTATCAAAAAAGTGAGGAGTATATGAAATACGCTTTTGCTTAGTTCCCAACTCCTACAAGTTCTCTGAATGCTTCGTCTAATTTTTCAAACCTTCCAATGTGATCCTTGTGAACAAATACTTGTGCAGTCCACTCCTGTTTTATTCCATTAAGGTTTGCGGTATTAGCTCTGTTAATGATAGGTAAATTGATGCTTCTATAATTTCTGCTCTTACCAAAGTAAATACACACATCTTCTCTTGGTATAGAAAACTCTTCTGCCAAACTATCAGCAACAACCTCTCTATTATCAGAGTCTGCACACAATTTAACAAAATTATCAGAAGGATTGGTAATTACTAAATCTGTTACTGTTTTATATGGGTGCTTATTAGCTGCTAATTCTGCTAATTTCTTGGTCCTGAGGTTACAGTTTTGCAAAAGATAGTTGTAAGCCTGTGTATCTGTCCAAAAAAAGAATTCTTCCTTTAATTCACCGTCCTCGTATGCAAACTGGAGAGCTCGCCTTGTCATTGCCCCCATAACTTGATTTCCAGCACCATACACAAATTGATAAACTCTATGGCGGCTTTCCAACCAACCTTTCAAATCTTCTTCTGACCCTTCTGCTAAGGCTACTTCACCATTATGCAGCGTATAGGCTCTTGTCAGCCGTTCCCCTGAATATAAGGACGTATCAATTATTCCCATTGCGTTGCCGTACCTTTGGATATTATCAAGGTTATCAATATCCATTGAACCCGCAACAATATCGCTTATTGGTCTAAGCTGTCCGTTAATTAGTTTCAGAACTGTATTTGTGTCTATTCCTTGAGCAGTAAATTCTCGTGATAATTCAGAGTTTGTAATTATGGTTTCGGCAAATTTTTCGTGGGAAACGCCAAAAACTTTTTCCAGAAATCTCTCACCCAAGTGCGAAAAAGGAGGACTACCAACGTCGTGAGCAATTCCGGCAGCAATAAGTTCTTTTGAGAATTGATTAAACTCAGGTTTCTGACCAACAATTTTTGCAAGATATGCCACTCCAATACTATGATCTAACCGTGACGGAATTACTTTACCTAATGTTATTGGAGGAACGGCTGATAAAGAAATATCATTAAGTCTTTGGATTTGAGGTGTGTTTACAATTCTTTGCTCCGCTTCTGATAATACCACCTCACCATATAGTTGGTCTTTTTGTAGAAATAAAGGTCTATCGGGTGTCATTTTGCAGAGTATATCATTTAGTTCACAAGGCAGGTCACTTATAGTTGAATAATTACATAAAGTTCAAATCTCAGTCTGTGTTTGTACAGTTTGATACAGTTTTCCGAAGCTAATAATTTTGCTGAGCATGCCGGTCAGGCACCATTATATCGCTATAACTTCGGTGCTAGACTCGGGGGATTGAGCATACCGCTCTAGAACCATTATATCGCTATAACGATTGTCTCACGTCGAGGCTAAATGAGACAAATGAGACAGTATAAAAAGGGGTGTCACAAACAAAAACCTCTTGACGTGTACACGCCAACGAGTATAATTGGCTTATGAATTACTTCACTACCAAACAGGCTGCTAATCTATTAGGAGTTAATGACGAATCCTATGTTCGTAAGCTTGTTTTGTCAGGGAAACTGGAAGCAAACAAAGTTGGCACTCAATGGATGATCGGTGAAGAGGCTATTCATAAATTCAAGGTAAAAAATGACATAAGATCCAAATACAAAGCTCTCCTTTCCTTTAACCAGGAGCTAAGAACTCTGGCAGATAAAATACTTGATAAAAACCAAAAAATGGTTGGGCCAAGGGACATGTTTACTGCTTTCGCCATTGGCAAGGGATACAAAACTCACGGAGCCATACTCCTTTTATGCAAACAAGGTTATGGCGAGGACGCATCAATACTGGCAAGATCTCTTTACGATTTGCTTATCAACCTTCTTTATATCCAAGCTGATCAGACGGACGGGCGTGCATACCGCTACTTTCAATACGACTGGATACTACGAAAAAAAATGTTCACCTATGTGTTAGAGAAACCAGAAATAATGGATAAAATCCTGGAAAGGACGAATAATCCCCGACCTGATGACACAACCATCAAAGAAGTTGAGGAGCAGGCAAAGCTTTCTCAAGAAAAGAACAACTACACTGAAAGAGGATGGTCTGATAAGTCTCTACATGACATGTCTAAAGAAGTCGGGCGGATTGATGCTTATAAAACAGTCTATCGATTGCAGTGCCAGCTTGACCATAACGCAACAAGAAGCGTAAATGAATATGCAAAACATACTCAAGGTGGGATTGTATTTGAGGTTGGCCAAAGTGAAAATTGGGTAGAAGAAAGCTTAGTTATTGCATTTGATTTCTATTACTCAATCCTCGTTGCATTCAACTCTCAATTTAAGTCTGGTTTTGATAAAGAAATCTTAGATCTGGAAAACCGATACATAACAGAATTATCAGAAATTAACAAAAAGTCATGACACTACAAGAATTTCAAGCAAAAGTTCAAGAGTTACAGGACACCGTAGCGATTGGTCGTGATCCTGATAAACGAAGAGCTTTCTACGAGCTTTTTGATGATTTATACCTGTTTCTTGAAACAAACGCTTGGAAAAAGGAAAACCTTATTGAACATGGTGAGCCGAATCAACAAGCGCATTTTCAAAGTGTTGCCGAAGGATACTATCGTTTAGGGTTTTTTGAAGTCACTTTTTATTATTATTCAAAACTCACCTACGACCTTTGGTATCAAAAGGTGCTTGAATACCAAGAAAAACATAATGAGAGATTACATAAAGGCACGCAGGTTCATCAGATCGGTATAATTCTTGACCTTCTTTCCGATAAAGATTTGGCTTGGGACTACTACATAGCTGGTCTCATTGAAGATGTCGTTACCGGAAGAACGATGGAATCGTCTCAGGCATTTCGAATGCTGCGTGTTCTGGGAATGCCCAGGGCCGAGTTGGAAGTTTTGGATTTAAAAATCAAACAATCAGGAACTATTTTTGATCCTTTAGGGTATATCTCACAAGTAAGACAAGAATCCTTACTGTCCACCTATCCTGAGAATCAATCGGTCGATTACAACAAACTAAAACAAGCGGAAGTACTTTGGAATAAAGTGCTTAAAGAAAAGGAGGGAAAACAAAATGGCAAATAGTGGAAACCTCCTTGAGGATTTTTCAGAATTGTTACTATCTTCTATTCATGGTTTCATCGTGCGACATAAACGAGCATGGGCAATGGCTCCTGGCAGTAAAAGAGAGCATGACTATGATCTTTTGATCAATAATGTTGCGAGTGTTTTTTCAGAGTTTGGGAACTATATTCTTGTTGAATGTAAAGACTGGACTGATATTGTTGGCTATGACGAAGTTGCTAAGTTTCTCCATAAACTCCATTCGCGCAGATGTAATACTGGCATAATTATTGCCATGAATAATGTCACTCATGAAGACTTCAATCCTACAATCAAAAGAGCGTACGACCAAGATGGTATTGTAGTTATAGTTCTAGATTTTGACGACATTACTCAGATTTTACAGCGAAAGGTAAATTTGGCTTCTCTCTTAAGAAGGAAGTACGAAAATGCGAGATTTGGATTTAAATAAACTTTACATATTCTGATCATTACAATCCAAACCCGAGAGTTATACTTTTACCTGCTTTAGCACCTCGGAAATTTATATTTGCCATAATTCCTTCTCTTTTAATATTAACGTAGCGAAATTCAGCAATATTATCCGTCGGGTTAATAATCGGTTGGTCGGCAAGGACTTGAGTTAGTGTGGTCATAAAGACTAACCAGTTGTTATCATTTTTACAAAAATAATTTGGTAAACCATACTCTTCAATTAATTTTATCAACTCCGTTCTAAATTCAGGTAGCAAAAGAAATTTAATATTCCCGTCTTTAGGATAGATATCTATCGACTCATCGATTTTTTTCATTATCTCCTTCATTGGGGCTGTTATATATTGTTTGTCGATATGAAGAATCCAGTCTGCGTGAAAGCGTACTAAAGAATAATTAGAAGAGCGCCCTTGTTTGTTTCTCCTATCTAATAATTTTCTAAGTTCGACTAACAAGTATATGACTTCACATTCTTTTTTTAATTCGTGCCTCTCATTAAGAAAAATATGCAATTTTTCAACAATTTGATCTGTCATTTGATATTAATTATATAGAAATAGGGATTGTATTAGAAAAATCTTTCCAAATTATTTTAAGAGGGTAAAAAGGATATTCTTTATCAAGAGAGTATTCAAAAAAACACAATCCCAAAACATATTTTGGTAAAGTGCTTTGAATCATCCTTTCCAAAGCTTCTATCTCCTTAATAAATCTATCTGGGTTTTTTAACTCTCTAATAATTTCAGGGTAAAATTCATTGGTTGGTAATTGGTTTGTGCCGACAAAAAGCAAATTAGCATCGTTATTTTTCAACTGCGTGGCTTTTTGAATAAATATTTCGTTTAATTTAGTTTCAATAGTACTGAAAAAGTTGTAGTCCTCTTGTTCGGAACACCAGGAAATATAGCTTCCAACATCATTAATCTTCGTAATATTTATCCCATTTATCTCCCCGTAAGATTCGTTAATTATCATATTACCGACTTTCTCAATTAGACTAAACTCTTTTATCTGACTCATAAGGAAAAGGTCAGATAGTTTGTATCTGACCTCTACGGATATAGGTTTATCAAAATTGTTGCTATCAAGATACATCAACAATCTTTCATGGAAAACCCATTCGTCAATGGACTTGTTTATCGTTGTTACTTCAACTCCGACTTTTCCTGTATTAAAAGGTAGAAAAGCATCAACTCCACCGCCTTTAAAATTTTCTAACAAGCTAGGGTTCTTAGACCTTAAATAATCCAGTAAATATCGCTCTGCAGTTATTTGCGTTAAAGTTCGATCATCAGAGAACCATTCGTTTGCTTTGCCCCTAGCAATCGGAAGCAAGTATCCTATCTTTTTGTTAATAATAGTTAAACACGTACTCATCCTTGATGTTTCGGCCCACCTTAGAATTATGGGGTAGTGTTTCCAATCCTGAATACTGAAATTCTTATTAGCAAACAGTTTATCTATAGAACCGAAAGCAGACATTTTTATTGATGCGTAAGATAACTACTAATTTTTAATTTAGTATCATCACTAAGGTGTTGATATTTTGTTTCATTTAAAAGCTTCGTTAACCATGCTTTTTGAACAATATATACACCTTTATATTGCTTCAATCCGAGTCTTACCCTTGCCCATTTATTGGAAAACACCAGGACTGGCTGAACTGGAATATTTAAACCAACTTTAGAATTGATGATTTCCTGAAGAGTTTTAGCTTCAGCGTAAGCTTGACCTAAGAAATCTTTACCCATCAATGACCCATTTCGCAGTAAATGCTCACCATCGAAAGTGAACTGACCGCTGTGGCTCTTAACTTCCAAGGCCCAAACTCCTGTTGGTCCGACTACAATCTTGTCTATGTTGCCGCGCGCAGTATTCAAACCTTCACTTAGGTAAACATATTCTTCACTCAATTGTTTTAACACATCATCAATCTCATTTTCACTGACCAAACCTCTATTAAATTTATCTGTTCTTAGTTTAATTTTCGAAAATAGCCATAATAGGGGTAATACAGCAAGTAACCACAGTAAAAACGACTTTTTCCCTAGCCCTGTCATGTAAAACAAAAGAATATTAATAACCACTAATACACCAAATCCCAGTAAGATGTTTTTTGTTAAGTAGTTATTTTGTATTTTCATCTTCGGACGTTTTAAAAGTCACTTTAAGTTTAGGCTTTTTGGGGTATTTTTTCAAAAATACCTCATTTGTTTGCAGCTGAATGCTATACTTAATCTGTTATCAAGAGTGTGGCGAGAGCACTGGCTCAATGACCCACCGACAACCTGACAAAACAGTCAAGGTGCCAAGTCCAGCCCGATCAGGGAAAGATAAAATATATAACTCTTTCCTTGAGTTCGGGAAAGAGTTTTTTTATTGCAAAAATATGAACTCAGATAACGGTTTAAGTAAAAATCTTTTAGCCGGTTTCGTACCCAGGCGGATAGAAATCGAGGGTCGGCCGGAATTGCAGCTATTCCCTTTAAATATCCTCTTCGCCGGACTTAAAAATGAGGATGGTAAATTAATAATGGGTACCTCCGTATATGAACCTGACCTAACCTCATTCCGAGAAGATAGGGAAATGTTATCAATGAAATATGACAATATTTACGGCGAAAGCCAAGTAATAATTGAATACAATACAGTTACTAAATACTGGCTCGGAACTAAATATATAAAAGGGGGATCCGCTGGTGGTGCGATAGGGATGGACTGGCATATGTTTTTTTCGCATTTCACTATGCTTGGATTGGCCAATTTTGAGCCCTGCAAGATGGAAGTTATGTCAACGGTAGTTAATTAAAGAATTACTAAGCTCTCTTATGAATAAGAATTTTACCGACTTATCAAAAGAAGCACTTAAAAGAGGTGTCTTGTTTGGTTTTGTTCCTCATAATCTGGAAATACCGGACCGGCCTGAACTGTGGCTCTTTCCGTTTAACGTTATGTTCGCTAATTATAAAAATGGGGAAAACGGAAAAATAATATCGGCTAGCACTCTTTATGAACCTATGTTAAGCACCTACAAATTAGACCAAAAACAATGCTCCATGGAATATTTTAATATTTATGGCCACGGAAGCTGGCTTTTGATTAATTATGACCTGGAGAATAGTACCTATCTTGGTGAAAAATATGTTGGGGACATAAAAGTGGGCTCAGCATTTGGTAAAGAATGGAAAATGTTTTTTGTCCATTTCACCATGCTAGGTTTATCCAATGGTGAGCGATGTAAGTTTGATTAAATTAAATCATTATTCATAAAACCAGTCCGTACCGGGAGTTTCAACTTCCAGGATTTTACTTTTGAGCATTTTGAACACGCCGTCTTCTCTGATGGTCTGCCAAGTTCCTTCGTAATAATGATCGTCAATTTCCTGATCCACCCAATTTTGAGTGGCAAATTTCACAAACACTGTGTCCTTGGACCCGGGCACTTTCTCCGTTTTAATAACATAAACATCCAAGATATCAGTAAACCGGCTGGTCCATTCCTGAAAATTGGTCTTTTGCAGATAAGTGCTGCTTAATAGTTTAAAACCGTCTTCCATTCTCCGGGCTTTGAGATAGGTATAAAATGCAGCCACAGCTTCCTCAGGTGATTTAGATGGGTCGAGGGTGATTTTCGCAATATCCTTGTCAGTCATCTGCGGTATGGCGGTTTTTACTGAATCGGCGCTGACAAACATGGACAGCCCGGCCAGCCCAAGGGTATTTACGCCAACGGCATTTCCGCACATCTCAACTAGCGGACCGCCGCTCATACCTTCCACTAGATCAATATCTGTCTGTATATAAATTGCATAATCTTTTTTTGATTTACGGAAAGCTTGGTATTTCCCATTCTGGATAGTAGCTTCACCTTTAATATTTGTCCCCAACGGATAACCGGTCGCAAGTAAAGCTTCATTTTCAAACATCCGGTTGGGTGTCTGCAAAGGGATTACCAGATCCGGATATGATTTGGCTGTGGTCAGAATCGCCAAGTCCGTATATTGGTCTCCGGTTATGCTAGTCGGGGTTACGAAGTTTCCGTCGGCAAATATTATCTTGGGTGAAGGTTCTCCGGAAATCACATGGAAACTGGTCAACACCTGGTTTCCGGATATAAAAAAGCCAGATCCTTGGGAATTGCTGCCGATTATCCGGACCACTTTATCTTTCAGATTGTTTTCCAGATTTACGCTGATAAATTTACATAAAAATTTTGCCGCATACCCGTAGTTATTAGATAAATAATCAAAAATAACGAAAAATGAAGCCAGTAAATACAAAGTTACTACTATAGTCACGATTGATTTCAGAAAATTCTTCAAACTTTTAAATGGAAAGACAATGCAGTCTAAAATGAGACCGAAAAAGGCAAAAATAAGTTTTATGATGAATCTGATTAAATAAAAAACAGAGTAGGTAAGAAGTTTGATCGGAAAAAGGTAGATGGGGAACAAAAGCCGCCTGAGATAAACTGCAATTCCAACTCTCAAATTCCACCATCCGGTTTTAATCCGGTTTGCCGCTACTTCGAATATGTCTACCCCAGGTACGATATGAGCCCAATCAGGAATGGTAATCTTTGTCGGGTCCTCATCTTTCTTTTTACCCGGAAGTCTTTTAGATATTTTATTTAGTCCCCACACCGCAACAAATAGCATCCCAATTACAAATAATGCTATCACACCGTCTAAATTGGTTCCCATACCTTTGTTTATGACCTCAAATTAGCCCTAAAACATCAGTATGTCAATCATCAGCAGATGCATAAGAGCCTTTTCCTCCCTGTCCCCATTCCCAACTGCATTTATCGCAGCGCCAAACAGGACTATCGTCTTCTACACAACACCCACCCGGAATTTCATTCTTTCTTAAAACATTGGGGTCATCAATTAGACCATAAACTATCCTTAGCACTTTTTCAGATACGCACTTGGGACACATTCTTATCTTTTTAGAATTAACGGGTTTCATTATCCAAGTTTTCAATTCTTTCTAAATCCTTTAGCTCAAGCAGCTCCTGTTTGTACTGCTTATCCTGATAATATTTATATAACTCCCCATTATCCTTTACCAAATTAATAAATTCCGGTAAAAAAGCATCTGTAATAATTTTTCTGGCTTCTTGACTGGGACAATGATACATAACAAGACCCACATAACCTAACCAGTCCGGGAACTTAGTCACTGCCTGAATATTAGACAACTTGGACTCAGACACAATTGACGCAAGTTTTATCTGATCCTGTAAATCCGCCTTTTTATTTAATGTGAAATTCATATACTCCTTTTTATCGTTATGCTGTTTATCGCTCAGTCTGCCGAAAGGCCAAAATGAATCATCATCCGGGTGTTGACCCAGAATAAGTTTTGTAAAAGAAATCCAAAAAGCACTATGACCACAGGTAGTGCAAGTTATTTTCCAACACCAATTATTTTTCGAAGCATAATCACACAAAGCAACAAAAGGATTACGTGGGGGAGCATTTGAGTGATTAATTTGTTCAGCCATCAATAATTGTTTCTCAAATCAAATTAACTTCTACCAACTAAGAAGTCAATTATGAGCCATATTTAATAAGAATAATAGTTTATAAATTTTAAATATTAATCAACGACTTTAATTATTGATGTGATAGCCGTCTCAATGTCTTTTTCAATGTTTTCTTCCCAAAGACGTATTACTTTCCATCCTTCATTTTTCAAAACTCCATTGACTTTCCGGTCTCTGACGATATTTCTTCCTATTTTCTGTTTCCAAAACAAATTATATTTCGTTTTATTTTTAGAGTATTGCCTACCGTGCCACCAATCTCCATCAACAAAGATAGCAATTTTCTTTTTAAAAAATACGATGTCTGGCTTTCCTATAACTCTTCTGTCGTTAACTCGATATCTTAAGCCCAACGAGTAAAGTCTTTTTCTTATAGCCAATTCGGCTTTTGTATTCTTACTTCGAATTCTGGACATTACCTGACTTCTTTTTTCAGGAGAAAATATATCCATAAATGCTAGTTAAATAAAGTATCAATCCATT
>Ga0172379_10009293_pt1 | contig 12172 bp, 7 predicted proteins | sample GrowelOW334metaG_FD_119756 | JGI IMG/M metagenome (GOLD analysis project Ga0172379, IMG submission 119756) | Groundwater microbial communities from an aquifer near a municipal landfill in Southern Ontario, Canada - Groundwater well OW334 metaG | ecosystem: Environmental > Aquatic > Deep... | reverse complement strand
GGATGCCTTTAAGCGGCATTTCGGCATCTAAAATCATTATGAAAGATGCTGACATTCCTGCCTGCCGGCAGGCAGGCGTCAGCATGACGAGATTATTATGCTTCAAATTAAGACACTACTCAATGAATCCGCTCATCCATTTTCATTTTCCCACACTATACTTAAGCCTTTTTTGGATTTTTGCACAGGAAAAAACTCTTATCCGTGCCCTTTCTTGCTCCACATACTACCAGAACTGTTTTCCCGACTATAACAGTTGCGCAGGAAATATTCTTTCTTTACTCGCATAATAACGATCGCGTAGTCTAATGTTTTTGTCACAACAGTTTTTCTGATTAAGCCAGACTGCTCTTCCTTTTGCCTCTCACGTGTAATTTCGATACTTTGTTGTTATTTCTCTAAAGTCCGGTCTCTGCCAGGCTTTTCATCATTCGAACTTTATGTGATCCATGGCTAAGACAAAAACATCACCGACAACACAACTCCATTCAACAAGATCTCCGCTCATCATTAAAGGTGCCCGGGTTCATAACTTGAAAAATATTTCCGTGGAGATTCCGCGCAACAAACTGGTGGTGATCACCGGAGTGAGCGGATCCGGGAAATCTTCGCTGGCATTCGATACGATTTACGCGGAAGGGCAGCGAAGATATGTGGAATCGCTTTCTGCGTACGCTCGTCAATTTTTAGAACGGATGGATAAACCGGATGTGGATGTCATTCAGGGGATGTCACCGGCGATATCCATTGAGCAACGGACCAATACCCGCAATCCCCGTTCGACAGTGGCAACAACAACGGAGATCTACGATTATCTCAGGTTGCTATATGCCCGCATCGGCAAAACATTTTGTCCGAAATGCGGTAGAGAGATCACGAAAGATTCCGTCCATTCGGTGGTGGATCGTCTGCAGACGTTTGCGGAAGGATCGAAATTCTACGTGATGTTCCCGATGCATTCTCATGAAGGGAAAAGTGTCGCACAGGAGATCGATACGCTGAAGAAGCGGGGTTTTTTCCGGTTGGTGGTGAACGGAGAGATCATCGATGTGAACGAACAAAAGTTTACGGCGAAATCGAAGAAAGATATTTTTGTTCTGGTGGATCGGTACATTCTGCGAAAAAAAGAGATCCAGAGTCAGAACCGGTTGGCCGATTCCATTCAAACGGCATTTGTAGAAGGGGATGGGTATGCCTCCGTTCAGAATCTTGAATCAAAAGAAGTAATTCCGTTCAGTCAGCATTTTGAATGTCCGGTTGACCAGATTCGCTTCGAAGAACCGGAGCCGCATCTGTTTGCGTTTAATTCTCCCATCGGTGCCTGTCCGAAGTGCCAGGGATTCGGCCGTTCCGTCGGGATCGATATGGATCTTGTCATACCGGATCAGGAAAAGACACTGAAAGAAGGTGCGGTGATGCCGTGGACGACGCCGAAGTTTCAAGAGAATCTGCGCGATCTTGCGCGGATCGCGTACGATGCCGGTGTGCCGATGAACGTGTCGATCAGAAAGCTGACAGAAGAGCAGATGAAGATTGTGATGAACGGATACGGCAAAGAGTTCGACGGCATCAACGGATTCTTTAAGACAGTGGAACGGAAAGCCTATAAAATTCAATACCGCGTGTTGTTGAGTAAATACCGCGGTTATACTGTGTGCGATGAATGTAATGGGAGCCGTCTTCGGAAAGAAGCGTTGTATGTTAAGATAGGCAGAAGACCGATCGGCGATGTGGTCTCTATGAATATCGAACAGGCCGATGAATTTTTCCGGCAATTGGCACTTTCCGATGTTGAAATGAGCATCGGTAAGCGGATCCTCGAGGAGATCAGAAAACGTCTCCGGTATCTGGTGGATGTCGGCGTCGGTTATTTAACGCTGGACCGTCTTTCCAATTCACTCTCCGGCGGCGAATCGCAGCGCATCAATCTTGCAACATCAATTGGTTCGTCCCTGGTCGGATCGATCTATGTGTTGGATGAACCGAGCATCGGATTGCATCCGCTGGATAATGATCGGCTGATTGGCATTTTGAAGCGGCTGCGCGACGTGGGAAATACCGTACTGGTTGTGGAACATGATGCGGACATGATGCGGTCCGCAGATCAGATTATTGATATTGGTCCGAAGGCAGGAGAGCGGGGGGGAGAAATTATTTTCCAGGGAACATTTAACGAAGCACTGAAAGATCCGAAATCACTCACCGGACAATATCTGTCGGGGAAATTGGGGATACCCGTTCCGAAAGCTCGCAGGAAACCTGTGACCATTACCTCAAAAATGACGGTCAACGGTAGAGATTCCATTAAGATCCTGAATGCATTCCAACATAACTTAAAAAATATCGATATTGAAATTCCGCTGAAGATGTTCGTCTGTGTTACCGGCGTAAGCGGATCGGGAAAAAGTACGCTCGTTCATGATATTATCGGTGAAGGGGTGCGGAAGCGGTTAAACGGACATATCGGACGGTTGAGCGGAGTTCATGAAATTAAGGATTGGGAAAAGATTCAGTTTCTGGAAATGGTGGATCAGTCTCCGATCGGTCGTTCGCCCCGCTCCAATCCCGTAACGTATATCGGTGTGTTCGACGGGATCCGGGAATTGCTTTCCAAAACAAGTGCGGCGAAGATGCGAGGCTACCAGCCGGGATTTTTCTCGTTCAACGTACCCGGAGGACGCTGTGATGTGTGCGAAGGGGACGGGCTGCAAAAAGTGGAGATGCAGTTTATGGCGGATTTGTATCTTACCTGTGAATCGTGCAACGGCAAGCGGTACAAAAAAGAAGCGTTGGAAGTGCGATGGAACGGAAAGAATGTAGATGATATTCTCGCACTGACGGTCGAAGAAGCGATTGCATTCTTCGGGAAGTATTCCGACGGGAAAAAAGTTAAACAAAAACTTCAGGTGCTTGATGATGTGGGATTGGGATATTTGCATCTCGGTCAGGCGGCAACAACCTTGTCCGGAGGTGAAGCACAGCGCATTAAACTTGCAACGCATCTTGTTGAGCAGAAAGATGGACATACGCTCTTCATCTTTGATGAACCGACGACAGGCCTTCATTTTGACGATATCACAAAACTATTGAAATGTTTTACCGCGCTGCTGGATGCCGGGAATTCGCTCTTGGTGATTGAACATAACTTAGATGTTATTAAATGTGCCGATCATATCATCGATATGGGACCCGGCGGCGGTGACAACGGCGGATCAGTGGTTGCAGTCGGTACGCCGGAAGAACTCACGAAAATTCCGCAATCATACACCGGCACTTTCCTCAAAAAGTATTTGTCATTACGTACGACACCATAATATGAGTGACCCATTGTGCGAAAAAAGTGATGTGACAAAGGTTACAGAACATCCTCTACAACAAGTCTTTTCTTGTTCCACTCTTCTAAATTTCTTATATTCAATAACTTATATCCATTTTTGGGCCCTTAGCTCAGTTGGTTAGAGCAGCTGACTCATAATCAGCGGGTCGCTGGTTCAAGTCCGGCAGGGCCCACTGTTTTTTCTTTAATCTCATTAGGGTTAAATTCCACGCGGCGTGCCGCGTCATTCCAGTGAATGCCGGAATTTGGAACCAGGATGCCAGCCTGCCTTGCCGGTAGGCAGGCGTATGCTGGCATGACAAATACCTCGCCGAGTGCGGCGAGGATCTTTATTAAATTGATTTTTGGAATTTTGAATGAAAATTACAATTGTAGGAACAGGGTACGTCGGTCTCGTCACCGGAACCTGTTTTGCAGAAACAGGAAATCATGTTATCTGTGTTGATAATAATCCCCAAAAACTTGCCAAACTTCAAAACAAAGAAGTTACAATCTACGAACCCGGCCTAGAAATTTTATTCCAGCGAAATATCCAGCAAAAGCGACTGGAATTTACCGGTGACTTGAAATCTGCGGTGCTGTCATCGGAATTTATTTTCCTCTGCTTACCGACACCTCAAGGGGAAGACGGTTCTGCCGATTTAAAATATATTCTCGGCGTTGCAGACGATATCGGAAAAATTTTTACTGAAGCGGGAGGAGATGCGCAGCACAAGGTCATTATTAACAAGAGTACCGTTCCGGTGGGGACTGCGAATCTTGTGTTTGATGCGGTGAAAAAATATTCCGTGCGGAATTTTGATATCGTGTCGAACCCCGAATTTCTTCGTGAAGGATTTGCGGTTGAAGACTTCATGAAACCGGACCGGATCGTTATCGGCACAAAGACGAAATATGCCGCGGACAGGATGCGGGCATTGTATGAACCGTTTGTTCGCCAGGGAAATCCGATTATCGAAATGGATACCGCGAGTGCGGAAGTGACAAAATATGCTGCCAACTCGTATCTCGCGATGCGTATTACCTACATGAACGAACTGGCGAACTTCTGCACCTCGGTGGGGGCGGATGTCGACCTTATTCGCAAAGGAATGGGTTCCGATTCGCGGATCGGAAAGCGGTTCCTCTTTCCGGGTATCGGGTACGGCGGATCCTGTTTTCCCAAAGATGTGAACGCACTGATTAAAACGTCTGTGGATGCAGGCGCAGAGATCAAACTTCTTACCGTCGTCGATCAGGTGAATAAGAAGCAAAAAGAGGTGCTGGTCGATACGATACTGAAGTATTACGACAATTCAATCCGCGGAAAACACTTTGCCGTGTGGGGGTTGGCATTTAAACCCAATACGGATGATATGCGTGAAGCTCCTTCCGTGGTGATCATTAAAAAACTGTTGGAGCATGGAGCAACCATTACCGCATACGATCCTGCGGCGAATGAAACGGCAAGATTCGAACTCGGAGAGTCCATCGTGTACGCCGAATCGGAGTATCGTGCATTGGAGAATGCCGATGCACTTCTTGTATTGACGGAATGGAATGAATTTCGCAATCCGGATTTCTCCGTTATACAATCATCGTTGAAACATTCAATTATTTTCGATGGTCGTAATATCTTCGATCCGATAAAGATGCAAGAACTGCGGTTCACATACTTCAGCATCGGCAGAACACCGGTGATCGCGCAATAAAAATTGCACCACGGAGGAGACGGAGAAAAATGTAAGCCGAAGCGACATGTCAAGTTTTATTGCCAATGCTTCGGTTTAAAAAAATATTATTAACCGATGCTACACATACAGTAATTTTTTGGGGGACATGGTTCGGCGTGGCGCAGAAAAGTTGGTCATCCTGGGCAAGCACCGCACATTTTGAGACCCTTCGACGCAGCCTCCACGGAAATCTGGCTTTGCTCAGGGTGACCATGGCGCAGCGCGCGTCGACAGATGATCAAAGGCAATATTATTTTTGAGAAATGGCATTAGTATCCAGCACCCAGTATTTTTTTCACGTAATATAACATCTAGCATCAAGAAAGTTTTTCATTCATGAATACATCAGTTGTTACCGGCGGCGCAGGATTTTTAGGCTCTCATCTTTGCGAGAGGTTATTGGCCGAAGGTCACAACGTGGTCTGCCTAGACAATCTGCTGACCGGGTCGGTGACAAATATCGAACATCTTTTTGCCAATAAGAATTTCACATTCCAGCATTATGATGTAACGAATTTTATTCATGTGCCCGGCGATATTCACTATGTCTGGCATTTTGCGTCGCCGGCTAGCCCGATTGATTATCTGAGATTTCCGATCCAGACGTTGAAAGTTGGGTCGCTGGGAACGCACAAAGCGCTCGGATTTACGAAAGCAAAAAATGCCCGTTTCCTTATTGCCTCAACCTCCGAATGTTACGGCGATCCCGAAGTGCATCCGCAAGTGGAAGAATATTGGGGAAATGTCAATCCCGTTGGTCCCCGTGGCGTGTATGACGAGGCAAAACGCTTTGCGGAAGCGATGACAATGGCATACCATCGGTACCACAATGTGCCAACTCGGATTGTTCGCATATTTAATACGTATGGTGAACGGATGCGGATCGAAGACGGCAGGGCAATTCCTGCGTTTGTCTCACAAGCACTCCGTGGCGAAGATGTAACCGTGTTCGGCGATGGATCGCAGACACGCAGCGTGTGTTATGTCTCCGATTTGATCGACGGCATTTATAAGCTGATGATGTCCGATTATGTGATGCCGATGAATATCGGAAATCCGGAAGAGCTGACGATGCTTCAGTTGGCACAAGAGATTATCGCGCTGACGAACAGTAAAAGCAAAATAGTGTATAAAGAATTACCGGAGGACGATCCGAAGATTCGCCAGCCGGATATTACCAAAGCCCGGACGATTCTGGGATGGGAACCGAAGATACACCGGGCGGATGGATTGCAAAAGACTATCGGATATTTTTCCAGACAGTTGCAGAACGGTGCGCGGTGAGAGACGGGTGTACAGACATGTTGTTTTGTTAAGAAATTAATTGGCAGAGGCAGAAATTATGATTAATAAATTTTTCATCGCGTTCATGATCTTTATGGTACCGGTGATATTATATACGCAGGATCTTAGCAGTCCGGAGATTAAACAGCAGGCAGAAACCCAGCTGCAAACGATGACACCGCAGGAGATCGATGCGAAAATAAAAGAATCCGGGATGACGCAATCGGAAGCGCAGGCGAAAGCAAAAGAATTGGGAATCGATCTCAATTCGTATCTGAAAGGCTATAAAGCCCCGGGGACGGGCGGTACCTCGGTTCCTTCTGCTCCATCGTTAACACCAGCACAGACCACTCCGGCCGCCGGAACAGAAAAAAAGGCTGCGCCTGCGAAAGAAGAGCAATCGAACGAACCGATCATTAAAAAAATTGCGCCGCGAGGACCTGTTGACGCCGAGTTATTCGGACAATCATTTTTCAAGTCCGGGAATGCAAATTTTACCCCCTCTCCATCATTTTCCGAAAAAGAATATGTTATCGGCGGGGGCGATGTGCTAAAAATTTCGATGTGGGGAACAACCGAAATGACCAGTGAATATACGGTGGACAAAGACGGTCGGATTATCGTACCGACGGTCGGACCGATCTTCATTGCCGGTTTCAGTTTTGAAGACGCCAAGAAAAAAATCCAGCTGACGATGTCCAAATCGTACTCGGGATTGATTGAATCGCCGCCGAAAATATTCCTCGATGTATCGCTTTCGAAATTGCGTCCCATTCGTGTGTTTATGATGGGTGAAGTGGAGCAGCCCGGAGGATATTTTGTTAATAATTTCGGGAATGTTTTTAATTCTCTTTTTGTCGTTGGTGGACCAAAAGTAAGCGGTTCGATGCGTGATATCCGGGTGATCAGGAACAACAGAGTGATTGCAAAAGTGGATTTGTACGATTATATCATCGGCAATACAAAAACGAACGATCTGCGCATTAACGACAATGATATTATTTTTGTTCCGCTCGTCGGCAAGGTTGCCACCATTCACGGTCAACTGCTCCGGACAGGGAAGTTTGAGCTGTTGCCCGGTGAAAATCTGAAAAAGTTGGTAGAATATGCCGGGGGTTTTAAAAGCAACATTTATAAAGAACGTATCCAGGTTGACCGGATCATTCCAATGAATGAACGAGTAAAAGGGGGAGCGGAACGAAAGGTGTTTGATGTTGAGTTTTCAGACATCGCTACAGGGAAAAAGGATTATACGCTGGAAGACGGCGATATTATCACGGTATTTTCAATTTTAGACACTCGGGTAAACATTGTTGTTGTGAACGGAGCAGTTGCGCGGCCGGGGGTTTTTCAAATTGAAAAACTTCAAACAATTAAAGACCTACTAGCGGCGGCGGATGGTTTATTGCCGATCGCCTATCGTAAGCAAGCCGAATTGATGAGAACACGCCCCGATAACACGTTGGAGGTAGTGACAATCAATTTGGAAAAGGTGATGGCGAACGATCCGAAACACAATCTCTCCCTAAAACAATTAGACAGACTCCGTGTCTATTCCATCTATGAATTAAATGCTCCCATGACGGTGACCATCGGCGGTCACGTCAAATTTCCAGGAGAGTATCCGTACGCCGACAGTCTTTCGCTGAACAAAATCCTTTTTTCCGCCGGCGGATTAGGGGACTCCGTGTTTCGCGCCAATACGTTTCTGGAACGCGGATATATTTCTCGATTGAATCCCGACCTTCTCTCTCGGTATCTTATTACGTTTAATGTTGCCGATGTTGTTGATTTTCCAACAACAAAGGACCTCGTTGTTGCTCCGGGAGATGAAATTCGCATTTATTCCAGGGCGGAGATGCTTTCCGGCAGAGGAAATGTGTCGATTGAAGGACAGGTAAAACGCCCGGGTACGTATCGGTTGGAAACAAATCTTACGTTATCCGAGCTGGTGTATCAGCATGTCGGTTTGGCGGATACGAATTACCGGAAAACGATATTCCTGGAGCGGGCCGACCTTCTTCGAGAAATGCCGGACAGGCAAACGACCCGTATTGTTCAGTTTAACCTTGGGGAGCTCTATAACGAGAAAAAAGGAGACACGCTGCTTCTTCCGAACGACCGCATTATTGTGTATGCAATGAATGCCGTAGAATTGGCTCAGTACCGCGTTCAAATTTTTGGGAGAGTAAAGAAACCGGGAGAGTATCAATTGTCGAAAAATATGACGCTCATCGATCTGCTGTTGCAGGCCGGCGGATATACGGCAGACGGATGGAGCGTTCAAGCAGAAATTGTTCGTGCCGGGAATAAAGATCTCGGAGAAGACTCACTGGTTCATGTGCTGTTTAACGAATTGCCGGATCTGTTGTCGGAATCTTCGGCGAAGTTGGATATGATAAATACTTCGTCGGCGGCAAAATTTTTTCTGAGAAATTTGGACAGAATTTTTGTACGGCCGAACCCGGACTTCTACGAACCGCGGAGCGTAACAATTTCAGGAGAAGCGAAATTCCCCGGAGTATATTCGTTGTCCAAACGGATGGAGCGTTTGTCCGATCTTCTGACGCGTGCCGGTGGATTGACGGCCGATGGTTATTTACGCGGTACAAAATTGGTTCGCGACGGCATCACCTTACGCATGAACGCCGAACGGGCGTACGAAGATCCGGAAGGTGATGATGATATTATTCTGCAAAGCGGGGATCAAATCGCCGTTCCCTTTAAACCGAATACCGTACGGGTGACGGGAGAAGTGCAGAATGCCGGCTTGTACGGATATGTCGACGGTGAAAATGCTGAGTTTTATCTCAGCCGGGCCGGCGGATTAACAGACAGTTCCGATTTTGTTCTGATTACCTATCCCGAAGGATACATCATCAGGTCTAACGCCGGATGGTTTTCCGGAAGCCCGGATATACCGGACGGATCGGTCATTCATGTTACGAAAGTCCCACCGCCGCCGCCACCGGATCCGATCGCGGCCAACGGAAAAACATTTTTTGAAGATTGGAAGGATATCCTTGCATTATTATCCTCAACAATCACAGTGATGGTTTTGGCGAAAGCTCTGTAACGATTGAATCAATATTCTTACGCACCACTATTGAGATTTGTATGATAGAAAAAATTGTCGACACCGCAGGTAATGAAATTGCACTCATTATTCGAAAAGATTTTCACAGTGAAAAAACTGCATTCTTTTCCAAGAATGAATATTCGCAACAGCTAGGAATTATTTCCTATCCGAAAGACGGTTCGATTAAACCGCATTATCACAACAAGGTGCAACGGGAAGTGCAGTTGACGCAGGAAGTACTTGTTATCCGCCGCGGCAAAGTGCAGGTGAATCTATTTGATAAAGGATTATCGTTCCTCTGTTCAGTTGTGTTAAGTGAACATGATGTTATTTTCCTGATCTCCGGCGGACATGGATTTGATATGCTGGAGGATTCAGAAATGCTGGAAGTAAAACAAGGACCCTATAGCGGCGTGAGCAACGATAAAACTCATTTTTCTGGCACCATCGGAACGGAACCGAAATGAATGTCGATGAACTGTTTGCAAAACTGGAAGCGCTGCTCGTACTAACCAAACCGTACATTCTGCGGTTATGGGAAAAACGGTTGATTTTTATCGGCATTAATCTGCTCGGATTAACCCTTGTGCTTTTCTGGCTGGTGGTATTATACTCACCGGCATACGAAGCAGAAGTTGTGATTATGCCGGAATACGGCGGTACGACACCCGGCGGATCTCTCACGCAGATCACCTCCTTGCTTGGTGTTGCCGGCGGGACAGGTGCTCCGATGGAAATATATGAGCGGTTGATTAAAACGCCGACGATTCTTGAAAACGTGATCTATTCACAGTATTACTACGATAAATTGGGTGATTCGGTTGATCTGGCTACTCTCTTTAATGTACTGCCAAACCCGAAATTGAGGCAGCGGCAACAAACTCGCGGAATGCTGTTGGAAGCGATGGACAATCTTGACCAACTGATCAGTGTCTCGTTAGACATTCAGACCAAAATTCTTACCATCAAGGTAATTATGCCGGAAGGCCAGATGGCTGCCGATGTGGCGAACAACATTATTGCCTCATTAAATTATTATCTAAATACGAGAAGGCAAACGAAAGCGTCAAATCAGCTTTTTTATCTGGAAAAAAGAATGAGCCAGGTAAAAGATTCGCTGACCATTGCGGAAGAACTGTTAAAAGAATACAGAATTAAAAACAGGGTTATTACTCAATCCCCTGAATTATTGCTGGACCAAAGCCGGTTGATTCGGAATGTTGATATTTTGCAGACGGTGTTTATTGAATTAACCAAGCAATTGGAGTTGATTCGTTTAGATGAAATTCGTGAAGCACCGGTGCTGAACGTGAGAGAACAAGCGTACGATCCGATTGATAAAGTGAATCCGAAACGCCGATTGAAATTTACCGTGGGAATGTTCCTGTCGTTTATTGTTTCCATGCTCTATTGCGTTTTCCTCCCCGAAATAAAAGCTACATACAACAGGACGAAAGAGGTCTTTCTGCGCGTGTAGAAATGTGCCGTGAAATTACCGGCAACGGTCCGGATTTTTTTAACAATATTCGTTTACCTTTACATCGAAGGGATACCATTTTTTCTCTATGTCTCAAGACAATACTCAAGTTCCATCGGGGCAGCAATGGGATGTGGTTATCGAACCGCATTATCGGCTCTTCCATATCAATTTTAAAGAGGTCTACCGCTACCGGGATCTGCTGGGATTGATCGTCAAAAGGGACTTTGTTGCTTCGTATAAACAAACCGTGCTCGGGCCATTATGGTTTTTCATCCAGCCGCTTTTTACCATGGTGATGTATACATTCATTTTCGGTAAACTTGCCGGATTTAGCACGGACGGATTGCCGAAACCGTTATTCTATCTTGTCGGTATCACAACCTGGAATTACTTCTCCGAAACGCTGAATAAAACGGCAAACGTGTTTAAGGACAATGCATCGATTTTTGGCAAGGTCTATTTCCCGCGCCTTATTATGCCTTTGAGTATTGTCGTTTCGAATCTAGTGAAGTTCGTCGTTCAGTTTCTGTTGCTTTGTTTTGTGATGCTCTATTATGCTGCATCTGGAACGGTATTTTCCCCTTCTCTGTACCTGGTGCTGTTTCCATTTGTTGTAGTATTGATGGCGGCGCAGGGACTTGGTTTCGGAATGATTGTTTCGGCGATGACCACCAAATATCGGGATCTTGTTTTTTTGGTGACGTTCGGTGTGCAACTGGCCATGTATGCAACACCGGTTATTTATCCGTTTTCTTCGGTACCGCAGCAATATCAATGGATGATTGCATTAAACCCGATGACCGCCATTGTTGAGGTTTCACGGAAAGGTTTGCTGGGACACGGGTATTTTGATATACAAATGTTCGTGTCTTGCATTATTTTTACCGTCAGCATCCTGCTGATTGGTATTGTTGTTTTTAATAAAGTGGAAAAAAATTTCGTCGATACTATTTAAAGCATGAACACAGTTATTAAAGTCGAACAATTGTCGAAAGCGTACCAACTTGGTCAGTTTAACACCGGTACTATCTCACAGGATTTAAACCGCTGGTGGGCGCACGTGCGCGATAAGGATGATCCTTTTATAAAAGAAGGCGAAAAAAATGACCGGACAACAAAAGGAAAAAGCAATGTTGTCTGGAGTTTGAAGGACGTCAATCTGGAGATTCAACAGGGAGATGCGATCGGCATTGTCGGAAAGAATGGTGCGGGGAAAAGCACATTGTTAAAAATCCTCTCCCGCGTCACATCGCCAACGCAGGGTACCGTGAAGATTAAAG
>Ga0172379_10009292_pt1 | contig 12172 bp, 12 predicted proteins | sample GrowelOW334metaG_FD_119756 | JGI IMG/M metagenome (GOLD analysis project Ga0172379, IMG submission 119756) | Groundwater microbial communities from an aquifer near a municipal landfill in Southern Ontario, Canada - Groundwater well OW334 metaG | ecosystem: Environmental > Aquatic > Deep... | reverse complement strand
TAAATTCGGGACATCTGCTGCTGCCAATTCCGTCGCTTACGGTTCTGGTAAATGGGTAGTGGTAGGTTGGTTTGGCATGGCCTCTTACTCCACCGATGGCATAACTTGGACAATATTACCCGCAAGTACAAGCACCGGAATTAAATTCTCGACAAATTATGCCTATTCCGTCTCCTACGGCAATGGCAAATGGGTAGCGGTTGGCGATATGGGCATGGCCTCTTACTCCACCGATGGCATAACTTGGACCATATTAACTGCCGGAACAAATACCGGAATTAAATTTGGGACAACTGCTGTCCGTTCCGTCGCCTATGGTAACAACAAATGGGTAGCAGCAGGCGGTCTCGGCAAGGCCTCCTACTCCACCGACGGTATAACTTGGACCATATTAACCGCCGGAACAAATACCGGAATTAAATTCGGGACAACTTATGCCTATTCTGTTTTTTATGGCAATGGCAAGTGGGTAGTGGCAGGCGTTAGTGGCAAAGCCTCCTACTCCACCGACGCTATAACTTGGACAATATTAACTGCAGGCACAAGCACTGGGATTAAATTCGAGACAACTGCTGCCCTTTCTGTTTCTTACGGCAATGGCAAATGGGTAGTGGTAGGCAACAGTGGCCTGGCCTCCTACTCTCAGGAAGACGCAGGAAGTTCCGGACTAAGAATAAAAGGAATGTTTCATGTAAAAGGTGGAATGAAAGTAAGATAGATTATAAAATTAAAAATTGCGAATTTATTATCAGATATGTTATATTAAAATAATATTAATTAAATAATTTTAAAAATGGCAGATGAATTTCCATTAGTAATTAGATTTTCGGAAATAATTTCAAAATATAGCATTTATATTTTAGTTTTTTTATTGCCGATTTTATTTTTGCCGTGGACGTCTGATATGTTGGATTTTAACAAACAGACTTTGCTGGTTTTGCTTGTTTTTACAGCATTTTTTAGCTGGATAGCAAAAGTTTTAATTTCCGGAAAATTCAGCGTCAATTTAAACAAAACGCATATAGCTGTTTTAGTTTTATTTTTGGCTTGTTCGGCTTCTGCTTTTTTTTCTTTAGATAAATACGGCAGTTTTTGGGGCTGGCCGAGGGTGACTTCGGAAAGCTTGTTATCTTTAATCGGCTTGGCAGTGCTTTATTTTTTAATCAGCAATGCTTTTTCAAAAAAAGAAATTATTACTTTGGTTATTATTTCAGCTGTTTCCAGCCTGCTCGCAGGCCTTTTGGGGGTTTTTCAGCTATTAGGATTATTTTTACCTTTTGACTTTGCCAAAAGCGCTTCATTTAATACAATAGGATTAGTTGGCAGTTTGGGAATATTTTTAGCGGTATTTTTGCCGTTGCTTATAATTTTAGAAATTTCTGCTAAAAAATGGCTTCAAATAGTTTTTGGCATTGCTATAGCAATAACGCTTGCGGCATTGATTCTCATAAATTATTTGTTTGTTTGGTGGCTGGTTTTAGTTGGAATGGCTATAATTTTATTATTCGGGGCTCTGAAGAAAGATGTTTTTGATTTAAGGTGGCTTAGCCTGCCGATGTTTTTTTTGGTATTGGCTTTATTTTTTATTATTTTAAAGCCGCAGATTTCGGTTCCTTTAAGGCCGATGGAAGTTTTTTTAAACCAATCTGCCGGCTTTAATATTGCTTTTCAAACAATAAAAGAAAGGCCAATTTTAGGGTCGGGTCCCGGCACTTTTATTTTTGATTTTTCAAAATATAAAAATGCAAATTTTAACCAAAGCGTTTTGTGGAATACAAGGTTTGACGGAGCGGGCTCTAAGGTTTTAACTATTTTAGCGACAACCGGCATTCTTGGTTTTATATCTTTTTTGATTTTAATGATCACGGCTGTTTCTTATGGAATAAAATTTATTTTAAATAAGCAAGACGGGAAAAATGGCAATTTGTTGTGGCTTATAACCGCAGGAGTTTTAACTGCTTTTATTGTCCAGGCAGTTGCTTATTTTTTGTATAATTCAAATTTGCCTTTGGACTTTATTTATTTCTTTTTATTGGCCGCATTTATTGGCTTATCGTCTGAAGAAAAAAAGGATTATACGCTTTCGTCTTCCTCTTTTTTGACTTTATGCGTTACTTTTGTTTTTACTTTGTTTTTAATTTTTGGCTTTGGTCTTTTGGTTTTAGGCGGCCAGAGATATTTTGCTGAAGTAAATTATTTTCATGCGCAGACGGCTTTAGCTTCGGGCAATTTAGACAAAGGAATAAGCGGAATGGAAAAAGCTGTGAAGGCCAATCCAAGCTCAGATATTTATCTTTCGGGTTTATCACAGGTATATCTTTCAAAAGCTGGAAATTTGATAAATAAAAAGGACTTGTCAGATGAAGAAAAAAAGAATATACAAATTTTAATTAATAATTCAATAAATGCGGCAAAAATAGCAACAGATTCCAGCCCCAATAATGTAGCTGGCTGGTCAATTAGAGGGTTTATTTATCAGAATTTAATAGGTATAATTCCGGGCGCAGAAGATTGGGCCATAACATCTTATGACAGCGCTGTAAAATTAGAACCGGCTAATCCTTATTATCCGACTCAGCAGGGAATTGTGTATATAAAAAAGGCCTCGTTATTAACCGAAGATAAAGCCAGCGAAAAAAATCAAATTTTAGAGCAGGCAAAATCGTACTTTGAAAAAGCAGTTCAGTTAAAGTCGGATTATAGCCCGGCTCGTTTTCAGATAGCAATGATTTATCAGGCGCAGGGCAAAACAACAGAAGAATTGCAGACATTGGAAGACGCTAAAAAATCCAGCCCCAACGATGTTGGTTTGGCATTTCAAATAGGCATTGTTTATTATCAGCAAAAAAATTATCAAAAAGCAAAAACAGAATTAGAAAGGGCAGTAGGATTAAATCCTAATTATGCCAATGCTGTTTATTTTTTGGGTTTGGCTTATGACAAATTAGGGCTAAGAGACCAGGCTATTATTCAAATTTATAAAGCTTTAGAGTCAAATCCGGATAATCCGGAATTGAAAAAAGTTATAGACAATTTAAATTCCGGAAAATCAGCTTTAGACGGAATTGAGCCGCAAGCTCAACCCGAAGTTCCCGTAGAAGAAACTCCGTCTGAAATTTCCGCGCAAGAAAAGCCGGCAGAGACGCCTAAAAAGTAAAATTTTTAGTAACAAAAATCCCCCCGCCGAAGGCGGGGGGATTTTTGTTTTGGGTTTCGGGGTGCTGGGAATTGAACCCAGTCTACATCCACCCCATGGATGCGTACTGCCGGCATACTCCACCCCGCAATTAAAATTATTTTGACATTGCTTTTATGCATTTTGCGCAAGCCAATACCCGCTTGCCAGTATTTTTTCCGGAAACCAAACGTACCCATTGCAAATTTGGGTATTTTCTTATTTTGGAAGTAGGATTATATTTTCCTCTTAATTTAACAAGAGTTACAGACATTGCTGATTTTTTCTTGCAAATTGAACAAACTTTTTCCATGTTAATTTAAAATTATATTGTGAGATTGTGAGAATTAGGATATTTTTCAATTCGGGCTGGCCGTGGGTTTGGCGGGCGTTGAAAAATATTCTAATTCTCACAATAGAATCATACTATCACGTTCTTTTCTTTTTTGCAAGCCCCGTTAGACAAAAGTATTCGGCATTTGTTAAATTAAAAAAATATAAAATTGCGCAATTGTCTAACGGGGCAAGATGTGATAATATTATATATAATAGAAGCAGAATATGTTTACAGCAACGGTTATTACAATTTTTTCTTTGATTGTTTTGTTATTTTCTGTAATTATACACGAATTGGCTCACGGCTATGTAGCTTTCTCTTTGGGCGACCCAACGGCAAAATATGCAGGAAGGCTTACATTAAATCCTTTAAAACATTTAGACCCAATGGGCTCTGTTATTGTTCCGCTTTTGTTGCTGTTTGCCACTGCCGGCCAAGGTCCAATTTTTGGCTGGGCAAAACCCGTGCCTGTGAATCCGTACAATTTTAAAGACCAGAAGTGGGGAAGTTTAAAAGTTGCAATTGCGGGTCCCGCCACAAATTTTGGCATAGCTATATTTTTTGGATTGTTGATAAGAATAATAAATTTGCCCCAAGCGGTTCCTTTTATTGAACTGTTGGGGATTATAACAATTTATAATTTTTTGTGGGCTTTGTTTAATTTGTTGCCCATCCCTCCTTTAGACGGTTCATGGATTCTTTTTAGGTTTTTGCCCATGGGAGCCGAAAAAATAAAAATGTTTTTACAGCAATACGGGCTTTTTATTTTAATTTTCTTTATATTTTTTGGCGGATTATCCGGGCTGGTGAGCCTTTCACAACTGCTGTATAATTTGGTAGTTGGCTCGCCATTTCCGTTTATGTAAGAAACTTGTTGACAGTATAATAATAATTTGCTAATATAATTCTATTGAGCGCAAAGCGCTTATATTTTTTACTTTTATGTGTCCAACAATACACCAATTAATTAAAAAACCAAGAAGGAATAAAAAGAAAGCAAAGAAAACTGTTGCCCTTCAGTTTGGTTTTAATGTTTTAAAAAATGCGCCTTCTCATTATCCTTCTCCGTTTAAAAGGGGAGTGTGCGTTAAAGTTTTTACACAAACACCTAAAAAACCTAACTCAGCTTTAAGAAAAGTAGCCCGTGTTAAATTATCAAATGGAATGGAAGTTACAGCCTATATTCCCGGCGAAGGGCACAATTTGCAGGAACACTCGGTTGTTTTAATAAGGGGCGGAAGAGTTAAAGATTTGCCCGGAGTAAGGTATCATATTGTAAGGGGAGTTTTAGATACAGCCGGAGTTGAGGGCAGAAAACAGGAAAGAAGCAAATACGGAGCTAAAAAACCAAAATAAGGGAGCGTAGCGAACACTTACCCTGAGCGTATCCGAAGGGTAAAAACATAAAAATTAATGCATACACTTCCACCTCGGCATTGCCTTGGTGTCAGTGTGATTTTTTCACTATCGTTCAAAAATCATGAGACGAGCATACAAAAAACATAAAATAGCGCCAGACAGGCTTTATAATGATGTAATGGTTTCCCAATTCATAAATAAAGTAATGGAAAGGGGAAAAAAGACGACTGCGCAAAAAATTGTGTATTCGGCTTTTGATATTATAAAAGAAAAAACCAAAAAAGAGCCCTTGGAAATTTTTAAAGCAGCAATTGAAAACGCTTCGCCAATTTTGGAAGTAAAGCCAAAAAGAATTGGAGGAGCCACTTATCAGGTGCCAATGGAAGTAAGGGGAGAAAGAAAACTTGCTTTGGCAATAAGATGGATTTTAGAGGGAGCAAGAGGCAAAAAAGGAAAGCCAATGTCAGAAAAATTAGCCCAGGAATTAATTGATTGCACAAATAATCAGGGCAATGCAATTAAAAAGAAAGCAGATACTCACAGAATGGCAGAAGCCAACAAGGCATTTGCTCATTTTGCCAGGTAATTATCAACGAATTACGTAATCGATTATGTAATTAAATACGTAATAAAAAACCCAGCAATTGCCGGGTTTGCGCGAAAGCGCTGTTTGAGTTTTGGAGTTAGTCGATGACGGCTATGGAAAGCGATGTACTATATCCTTGTTTGCTGGCTTCAATCGCACTTAGAACATCGTCCGTAAAACAGCCACACCATTCTAGCGGAACCCCCTCATACGTGATTGATTCAACTAAATGATTTGGAACATTGATACTAAATGAATTTCTCTTTATGCTCCATGTTCGACACGAAACAATCCCTTCGACTATTCCCAAAGGAGTTGTTATTCTTACTTTTTGTCCGACTTGTGGAACTTCCGGTGGAAAAATTAATTCAGACATGGCCAAACTCCCTATAGTTGGTGAAATGTGCAGAATAAATAATATTACAAAATAAAAATATAATTGTCAAGTTTGAAAACAGTACCACCGACTGGTCGGTGGTACTAAGAGATTTTAAAAATTTAAACATTAAGAAATTATTTAAAAATTAAAAATTATAAAATTAAAAATTCGAGGCTATGCCGAGACAGCACCCATTAGATAAATTAAGAAATATTGGAGTTATTGCCCACATTGACGCAGGAAAAACAACTTTTTCCGAGCGCCTTTTGTTTTATACAGGAGTTTCTCACAAAATTGGCGAAGTGCACGAAGGAGATACGGTTATGGATTGGATGGTTCAGGAAAGGGAAAGAGGAATTACAATTACTTCAGCTGCTACAACAATGTATTGGCAGGAACATCAGATAAACTTGATTGATACTCCGGGCCACATTGATTTTACAGCAGAAGTGCAGAGGTCACTCAGGGTTCTAGATGGGGCTGTGGTGGTATTTGATGGCGTGGCGGGAGTTGAACCGCAGTCAGAAACTGTATGGAGACAGGCAGACAAATATGCAGTTCCGAGAATTTGTTTTGTAAACAAATTAGACAGAATGGGAGCTTCTTTTGAAAAAAGTTTTAATTCAATTGTTAAAAAATTAACCAAAAACGCGGTTGCGGTGCAAATTCCAATGGGTCTTGAAGAAAAATTAGCAGGAGTTGTTGATTTGATAAAAATGAAAGCAATATATTTTGAAGGAGAAAAGGGTTTGCAGGTTGTTGAAAAAGATATTCCCGAAGAATTTAAAAATGAAGCCGAAGAGTGGCGCAAAAAAATGATAGAAAAGATTGCCGGAGAGGACGACGCTTTAACAGAAAAATTTTTGGAAGGCAAAGAAATATCTATTAATGAATTAAAACAAACTTTAAGAAAAGCTGTTATAGATTATAAAATAGTTCCTGTTTTTTGCGGGTCTGCCTTAAAAAATAAAGGAGTTCAGCCAATTTTGGATGCTGTTGTTGAGTATTTGCCTTCTCCATTAGAAGTTCCTCCCCAGCAGGGAACAGATCCTAAAACAGGGGCTGTTATAGAAAAAAAACCTTCAGACGACGAACCATTTGCGGCTTTGGTATTTAAAATTGCAACAGACCCTTATGTTGGAACTTTAACTTTTTTTAGAATTTATTCTGGAGTTTTAAACAAAGGTTCTTATGTGTTAAACGCAAACACAGGAGAGCAGGAAAGAATTTCAAGAATTTTAAGAATGCATGCCGATTCAAGGCAGGAGCTCGATGTTTTATATGCAGGAGAAATTGGAGCTACTGTTGGATTAAAAGCCACAAGCACCGGGCACACTTTGTGCGCCAAAGAGCATCCTGTTATTTTAGAAAAAATTGTTTTTCCAGAGCCGGTTATTTCAATTAGAGTTGAACCAAAAACAAAAGCTGACCAGGAAAAACTTATTATGTCTATTAGAAAACTTACCGAAGAAGACCCGACTTTTAGAATTAAAGAAGATTTAGAAACCGGAGAAACAATTATTTCTGGCATGGGAGAACTGCATTTAGACATTATAGCCGACAGATTAAGAAGAGAATTTAATGTTGAAGCAAATTACGGCAGGCCACAGGTGGCTTATAAAGAAACAATTACAGGAGAGGCAGAAGCTGAAGAAAAATATGTAAGGCAGTCAGGAGGAAAAGGGCAATACGGACATGTGCTGTTAAGAGTTAAGCCAAAAGAAAGGGGGTCTGGTTTTGAATTTATTGACGAAATTAAAGGAGGGTCTATTCCAAAAGAATTTATTAAGCCGGTTGAAAAAGGAGTTACAGAAGCAATGGACAAAGGAATTGTTGCCGGATACCCAATGGTTGACGTTGAGGTTACATTATTTGACGGAAGCTATCACGAAGTTGACTCATCTGAATTTGCTTTTAAAATTGCCGGTTCCATGGCTTTTCAGCAAGCAGCCAGAAAAGCAAAGTCTGTTATTTTAGAGCCAATAATGAAAATAGAAGTTGTCACGCCTCCCGATTTTTTTGGGCAAGTTATTTCTGATTTAAGTTCAAGAAGAGGAAAAATTGAAGAAACTTCAGAAAGGCTTGAAATGAAAATAATTGACGCCTTGGTTCCTTTATCTGAAATGTTTGGATATGTTACAGCGTTAAGGTCTTTAACAGAGGGCAGGGCATCTTCAACAATGGAATTTAACAGTTACGAGCAGGTGCCGGGGAATATAGCGCAAGAAATTATAGACGGAAAAAGACAATAAAAAAGCGCCTCGGCAAAACATAGTTTTGCCTCGGCGCATGATGTATTATGCCCAGCCGCCATAATCGGTGGAATGGGCAGAGTCCACGCTTTCGCCACGCGGATTCGTGATTGCGCTTGGCGCAACCTGGTCCAGCTTGTCGACCGGTTTCTGATTTGCCGGCTCTTCGGGAATTTCCCGTTCCATAATAAGCAGATGGCTAAGCTCGGGCGGTTGTGTTTTTGGAATTTCCCGTTTCAGATAAGCTCTTCTGCATAAAGGTAGGCTGACAACGTTTACCAATTCCCAGCCTTTTTCAGCAAGGATAGATAATGCCATACTTTCGTTTGGTGTATCTTCCTTGATATCAAGTACAGTAATTTCCCACTTCATGACTTTTTCTCCTTGTGATAGTATCTGGTAAAGTTGCGCAGGATTACTAATTATCCCATGCGTCTGTTGGCGGTATGGTATCGTCATTGCAACAAGCGCAACCATCTCCAATCACCGCGATTTCAGTTTCTTGTTGGGTCGGTATCGGAGATACTTGCTCGGGAATTTCCCGCTCAAATACTAAAATTGTTTCATAGAGCGTATTTTTATACCTCCAGCCTTCCCTTTCTTTTTGTTTGATTATGTCTTCCATATCGTTCATGCTAAGGATCCCAGGCATGGATATTCTCGATTCTGTTCTCATGACTTTTTCTCCTTTGTTACGGGTTGAAGGCACAAAAGCAAAAATAGAAATGCTATCAAAAACAAAATGATAGCAATATTCTCAACAACTTTGACAACAGATTTCATGGCTTTTCTCTTTTCTTTGATATTAGTAGAATAAGAAGTGTGCATACACCGGCGACGATAAGCAGTATTCCAACTGCTTGGCATAATGTTTGCGGCGACATGGTTTTTATCCTTATTCTGTTGGAAATGAGCGTAATCGTACTATTTTTTTCATATCATATTTTATACCCATTGTCAATTGATATTGTGTAAAACTTGCATATCTGTTAAAATAATACTTGACTATTGTTAAATAATATAATAAGATAATAAATACATAAAAATATATAAATTAAATGAAGTAAGATGTATCCTTCGCCCGCGGGCTCAGGATGAACTTTTCTCACTTCGTTCGTAAAATTCAAATGTCAGCAGAAAAATTCGAGAGGTCAAAACCTCACGTAAACATCGGTACCATTGGCCACGTTGACCATGGAAAAACCACTTTGTCAGCCGCAATTATGAAAGTTTCAAAATTGCGCGGTTTTAAGTCTTCTGATAAAAATGTTGACCAGATTGATGCTTCTCCTGAAGAAAAGAAAAGAGGAGTTACAATTTCAATTACACACTTAGAATGCGAAACCCCAAAAAGGCACTATGCTTTAATTGACTGCCCAGGCCACGCTGACTACATTAAAAATATGATTACAGGAGCCGCCCAAATGGACGGTGGAATTTTGTTAGTTTCAGCCCCAGACGGACCAATGCCTCAAACCAGAGAACACATTCTTTTGGCAAGACAGGTTGGTTTGCCTTCATTGGTTGTGTTTATGAACAAATGCGATATGGTTGACGACCCTGAAATTTTGGATTTGGTTGAATCTGAAGTAAGAGAATTGTTAAAGAAAAACAAATATCCCGGAGATGAAACTCCTATTATAAGAGGTTCGGCTTTAAAAGCTTTGGAAGCCGCATCAGTTGATGACGCAGCAGCCAAGCCAATTATAGAATTGCTTGATGCAGTAGACAATTACATTCCAGAGCCAAAAAGAGATTTAGAAAAGCCATTTTCTATGGCCATTGAAGACGTATTCTCAATTGAAGGAAGAGGAACAGTTGCCACAGGCAGAATTAGCAGAGGAATTATTAAAGCCAACGATGAGGTTGAAATTGTGGGAATAAGGCCAACCCAAAAAACAATTGCAGTATCAGTTGAAATGTTCCAAAAATCATTAGACCAAGGACAGGCAGGAGACAATGTTGGAATTTTGTTAAGAGGTTTGAAAAAAGAAGATGTAGAAAGAGGGCAGGTAATTTGCAAACCAGGTTCCATAGCTCCTCACACAGAGTTTGACTGCGAAGTTTATGTTTTAACAAAAGAAGAAGGCGGAAGGCACACACCATTTTTTACAGGATACAAACCCCAATTATATGTTGGAACATCTGATATTACAGGAGATGTAACATTAGCAGAAGGAACTGAAATGGTAATGCCCGGAGACACAGCCAACTTAAAAGTTAAACTTATCGCCCCGGTTGCATTAGAAGAAAATCAAAGGTTTGCTATTAGAGAAGGCGGAAAAACAGTCGGAGCAGGAGTAGTAACAAAAATTAATAAATAGAAAATCCTGAAATGCCCGTTAAAAAAGCACCTGTCACAAAAAAGAGGAAACCAAAAGAACCCGCCTCCGCTAAAGCTACGGCGGGCAGGGAAAAAGCAGCTGTTCAACAGACTCTGCAAAAGCTTCGCATAAAATTGCGCGCCTACGACCACAAAATAATTGACAACTCTGCCAAGCAAATAATTGATATTGCAAATCGCTACGGAGTTGAGGTTATAGGGCCAGTACCGTTGCCCACAGAAATTTTAAAGTTTACTGTGAACAGGTCAAGTTTTGTGCACAAAAATGCAAGAGAGCAGTTTGAAATGAGAGTGCACAAAAGAGTTATTGATATTTTAAGCCCCAACCAGGAAATCATTGAAGCATTGAGAGATTTGAATTTGCCCTCAGGTGTTGACATTACGATCAAAATTTAGTAGGATACTTAATTAGATAACATAAGACAATTGTTAACTTTTCCATGGATATTTTTTAAAAAATATTGCAGGAATAACAACATTGCCGAAAAATCGGGCAATTGCCCGATTTTTCATTAAACAGACGTAAAACACGTATGAAATTCATATTAGGAAAAAAAATTGGAATGTCCCAGATGTTTGATAAAGACGGAAATTTAATTCCGGTCAGCTTAATATCCGCCGGCCCATGTTATGTTTTACAGAAAAAAAATAAAGAAAAAGAAGGATATGATGCTTTGCAAATAGGTTTTGAAAAAATAGAGAAAAAATCGAAAATTAAAAAAACAATGAAGGGCAAGGAGTACAGGTATATAAAAGAAGAAAGAGAAGTTGTGAAAGAAGATGTAAAATACGGAGACGAAATAAATGTTTCTATATTCAATGAGGGAGAAGAAGTAAAGGTTTCCGGCATGTCTAAAGGAAAAGGTTTTCAGGGAGGAGTAAAAAGACATGGTTTTTCAGGAAGAAACGCCACTCACGGCGTAAAGCACGAACACAGAACAATAGGTTCTGTTGGCAGAAGGTTTCCCCAGCATGTTCAAAAAGGCAGAAAAATGCCCGGACGCATGGGATATGAAAAAGTAAGCGTTAAAAATTTGAAAATAATGAAAATTGATAAAGAAAATAATTTGTTGGCAGTAAAAGGAGCGGTTCCCGGAAGAAACGGAGGATTGCTGGAAATACGCGCTTAATTTTAATAAACATGAAATATCCAGTTTACAACCAAAAAGGAAAGCAAGAGGGCGAGATAACTTTGCCTAAAGAAATTTTTGATATAAAATTTAATGCTGATTTGGTGCACCAAATTGCAGTTTCTCTGTCGGCCAACAAACGCCAAATTTCAGCTCACTCAAAAACTAGGTCAGAAGTAAGGGGCGGAGGCAAAAAGCCATGGCGCCAAAAAGGAACAGGACGTGCCAGACACGGGTCAATAAGGTCTCCGTTATGGAAAGGAGGAGGAGTTACTTTTGGTCCAAGAAAAGATAAAATATATGAAAAGGATGTCCCTAAAAAAATGAGAAGAAAGGCTTTGCTTATGGTGCTTTCAGAAAAAGCAAAAAGCAGCCAACTAATAGTTTTAAATAAAATTGATTTAGAAAAAGGAAAAACAAAAGAAATGGCTTTAGTAATATCAAGCCTTCCCTGCAAAAATCAAAGCTGTCTGATTGCTATGCCAGATTTTGATAAAAAGATATTTTTAGCTTCCAGAAATATAAAAAAAACAGATATTGAAGACGCAAGAAACTTGAATGTTTTGGAAATATTGAACCACAAATATTTATTGATTACAAAAGACAGCAT
>Ga0172379_10009291_pt1 | contig 12174 bp, 11 predicted proteins | sample GrowelOW334metaG_FD_119756 | JGI IMG/M metagenome (GOLD analysis project Ga0172379, IMG submission 119756) | Groundwater microbial communities from an aquifer near a municipal landfill in Southern Ontario, Canada - Groundwater well OW334 metaG | ecosystem: Environmental > Aquatic > Deep... | reverse complement strand
TCTCACTCGACCGTCGTCTCGTTCGGCCGCGACCCCGCCTCGCGACCCACCGAAACGGCGGGTAACGCTCCGGCTCGCACAGGTACGAAAAAATCTCCAGCAGTGGAGATTTTTTGTCTTGTGCGCCGGGTTGGATTCGAACCAACGAAGGCCGGAGCCAGCAGATTTACAGTCTGCCCCCGTTGACCACTTGGGTACCGACGCATTTTATGAATTCTTTAAAGCGTTTCTGGTGCTTAGAATTTTTAGGGGATATCTCGTCAAAAAATCTTTTAACTTCCGAAACTCTCGTAAGATAAATCTTATGGGAACTTATCTCCGATGGTCTGTATCCTAACTCTTTTAGCATCTCCTGTAAAGATTTCAAAAGAGGCAGAGAATAATTCGTGAAGGAAATCTGGATGCCAAATCTCAATCGATATACAGAGCCATCAGTATCAAAAAAACCTCTTAAAAATGCTTCGGTAAACCTTTTTTGAGAGAAAATCCACTTGGGGGCGGCCACCTGTTCTTCAACTTTATTAGAGACTAATCCCCTTTTTTCTAACCATTTAACAGCCAGAACCGAACCAAAATATACATTCCGGTATTGACTATCGCGATAATTTGACCGCCGAATAAATACTTTAGGAGTAGTTTTGAATATGTCCCTGATCAAATTGCAAACATACTTAACATATTCCAGCTCCTTCGTTCCCAGGGTTACAATAACTTGCGTCGGGGAAATGTGACCATCGCCAAACATAATCCCAAAAAACTCTGCAACTTTTGCGGAATACATGTCAGGGATTTCAACTCGACGAGAAGTATTATTGTAACCTTTTTTTAAATGCCTATTAATGGGAATCTTGAGTCTTAAAAGCCGCGCGTATACCCCTTGCTCTGACAATCCTAGCTTCTGGGCTATTTGGCCTAAAGATAAATTTTCTGAAACATACAAGTGAAACAGTTCATTGTGATGTTTGCTTTTTTCTTCTGTCGTCCATTTCCTTGCCACAATTGAAGTGTACCATATTCTGTAATTGACCCCTCCACTATAGCTTTTATGTTCAAGACCACCGACCAAAAACCGCCCGGCTTTTCGGCTAGGCGGTTTTTAGATTATTTAGCGACAGACTGCGTTTCAGCCTTAATTTCTTGCATCACATCTTCAGTGAGAACATTCCCCTTTCGGCCTTTTTTGACATCAAAGACGAACTCCTCACCTTTCAAACTGACGGTAATGGCTCCCCCGCGCATAATACCTTTGGAAATCATAAGTGAGGCCACCGGAGTCAAAATCTTATTTTGAATCAAACGCTTCAAGGGTCTCGCGCCATATTGCGGATTGTAGCCATCCTTGGCGAGCAACTCCAATACTTCCGGCGAGACTTCGAGTCCAATTTCTTTTTCAACTAAGCGCTTCTTAACCAAATCAATTTGCAAACCGACAATTTCCTTAATGGTCTCACGGCCCAAAATATCGAAGATAATCACATCATCGAGCCGATTTAGAAATTCTGGACGGAAGTAATCCTTAAGAGCCAACATCACTTTGCTCTTAACATCGGCATATTCGTCAGTACCTGTGCCACTTGAGGAGAAACCAAGCTTTTCCATCTTATCTATAAACTGGGCGCCGATATTAGAGGTGAGCACAATCACGGTGTTCTTGAAGTTGACTACACGGCCTTTCGCATCAGTCAAACGGCCATTGTCCAAAACTTGAAGCAGAATGTTGAAGACTTCCGGATGCGCTTTCTCGATTTCATCGAAGAGAATAACCGAATAAGGACGGTGCCGGACAATTTCAGTAAGTCCTCCGCCCTCATCGTGGCCAACATAGCCTGGCGGCGCACCGATAATTTTTGAGACAGCATGTTTCTCCATATACTCGGACATATCGACTCGGATGAGCGACTTTTCATCGTTAAACATAAATTCGGCCAAAGCCTTGGTGAGCTCGGTTTTACCGACACCTGTGGGACCCAAAAACAGGAACGAACCAATTGGTCGATCCGGATCGGCGACACCGGCCCGAGAACGCTTGACTGCGTCGGCAATTTTCCTAACCGCTTCATCTTGGCCACGAATTCGCTTGGTGAGCTCGGCCTCAATGCGAGACAGCTTTTCCGCTTCGCCTTCGAGCATGCGAGCTACCGGAATATTGGTCCAACGCGAAACAACATCGGCGATGTCGCTTTCAGTAATCTCCTCCTTCAAAATACGGCGAGATTGCTGAAGTTTTTTTAGGCGCTTGATTTTAGTATCCAAATCTTTTTCTAAGGCCGGGATTTTGCCATAACGAATTTCCGCCGTCTTGCTCAAATCAACCCTCATTTCAGCTGCATCAGCCTCCAGACGCAAGGTTTCAAGTTGCTTCTTAATCGTCTTAATACCTTGCAAAGTCTCTTTTTCATTCTTCCACTTGAGCTCAATCTCTTCGGTCGTCTCTTTCAAGTCGGCAATCTCTTTATCAATCTTTTTGATTCTGGCTTTCGTAGTCTTCTTGCCGGATTCATTCTTCAGTGCCTCCCGCTCAATCTCCAAACGCAAAACCTTGCGATGAGTATCTTCCAAAACCGGTGGCATAGTCTCCAAAGAAATTTTCAGCGAAGAAGCGGCCTCGTCAATCAGATCGACAGCTTTGTCAGGCAAAAATCGGTCTGTGATGTATCGGGAGCTCAAATTGACCGCCGCCAAAATCGAGTCGTCGGTAATTCGAACGCCGTGGTAAAGCTCATATTTTTCTTTTAAACCGCGCAAAATTGCCACTGCATCATCGATTGACGGTTCGGCAACTGTGACCGGCTGAAAACGACGGGTCAAGGCCGGATCTTTTTCAATGTGCTTTTGGTATTCGCGCAGAGTTGTGGCGCCGACAGCTCGCAATTCGCCACGCGCCAAAGCCGGCTTCATCATATTTGAAGCGTCCATTGCGCCTTCCGCCGAACCGGCGCCAACCAGAGTGTGAATCTCGTCGATAAAAAGAATAATCTTGCCGTCGGACTTTTCAATTTCTTTAATAATATTTTTCAAACGCTCTTCAAATTCGCCACGATATTTTGTACCGGCAATGAGAGAGCCGAGATCAAGCGAAACTAACTCTTTATCTTTTAGAGACTCCGGAACATCGCCAGTTGCCATCCGATTGGCCAAACCTTCAACAATCGCGGTTTTACCAACACCGGCTTCACCGATTAAAATCGGATTGTTCTTGGTTCGACGGGATAGAATCTGAATGATTCTGGCAATCTCACTGTCGCGACCGATAACCGGATCAAGCTTGTTCTCCAGAGCCAGTTTGGTTAAGTTGCGGGTATATTTGGCCAAAGACTTGTGACGCTTCGGTTGAGTTGTCTCGGTAGTCTTGTTGGTGCGCACCTCATCAAGCACCCGCATAACGCTCGCGCGGTCAATTTTGAATTTGGATAAAATTTCACGCGCACTACCGGCCACATCAAAAAGTGAGATGAACAGGTGTTCGGTTGAAATAAATTCGTCCTTGAGTGAGGCTGCGACTTTGCCGGAATATTCAATCGATTGAGCAAGCTCGGGAGTAAGGTAAATTTGATATGACGGTGAAAGAGTCGAGGCGCCTTCGGCCCCCTCGATGTCTTCCAAAAGTGAATCGGTAAGTAAAATCGTATCCACACCAAGCTTCTCCAAAATTGACAGCACGATGCTGTCGTCTTGCGACAAAAGCGCCGCCAAAAGGTGAAGCGGATTGACATGGTTTTGGCCACGCTCGATCGCCAACTCGTGGGCCTTGCGAATGGCTTCCTTGGCCTTAGTTGTGAAATGGTTTAGTGGAGGCATAGGTAATAGTTTAGAAGTTTATAAGTTCTGAAGTTTAAGACTACCGAGGCAACACTATTATAACTTGGAAACGGCTGGCGAAAAAACAGCCTAATTTAATTAGTTACCTTGATATTATACTGTACTTTTTTTATAAGTCAATCCCGTTAGAGATTTGTTGTTAGAAATGGCTGGGTTGAGCCAAGTTATGAGCTAAACTGGCCCGACAGGTACTTTGACACGATGACGGTTATCTCTTGATAGCCTATCTCTAACGGGATCAAACCTAAATTAGCGGGTTTTAGCGTTTAACCCAGAGAGGACGGAATCGGCTTGTTTTTTGGCCAAATTTATCGCGGTGTAAACACTGCCACCGGTACTGCCTATCCCATCACCAAGATTAAGACCCACGACCTCTCCGGAAAGATTTAGAAGAACCCCTCCTGAAGCGACGCCTCGCGAACTGATGTCGGTTTCGATTGAGACTACGTGCGCAACAACATCCTTAGCAAGAATTTGATTGGCTGTTGGAGCTGGAGCTTCATCTTTCGTAATTAAGCTGGAAGCGATACCCAAGGCGACATTGTTGCGGTCTTGGCCGCCGACTGCAATTAATGATTGGCCGAGTTTCAAACTGTCCGAGTCACCCAGAACCACCGGAATAAATTGGGGCAGTTCGGCGCTAAGTACGCTATCACCTTTATCAATCTGGAGAACCGCGACTTGACCATTGTTATCAACGCCTAAAAATTTAAGTGGCGCAGACTTGCCGCCGGCAAAAACCCCGACAAGCGCGCTCGCCTTGCTCAAGGCCTTGCGGTCGATGATTACCACGCCGTCTTTGGAAATAACTGCGCCAACTCCGACAAAAATATTAGCTGGAATTTCTTGGGCCGAAATGATGCCTGAGTTCTCAGGTACACCTTGGGGAGCGATTGGCTGGCCGAAAATTCTCACAATACCCTTAGAATTTTTCTCAACGGCTTGAATAGTCAAGTCTTCCTGTTTTACGACGACAGTTTCCTTAGTCACGACTGCAGCGCCCTGAGAGGTCGCCGGAACGATTTTTTCAATGGTGCGTTCAACGACCCTATTGATGGTCTGCGTGACTGCCGGCGGAGCCTGGTTCACCAAAGAAACCGTCACAATGCCGGTGGCAATTGAGGTGACGAAGCTGACGAGGAGGGCAACGAGGATGAGTTGGTGTTTGGTTAGATGTTCCATAGATTAGTAAGTAGTTGGTAGTTAGTAGTGGGGAGTAAACTAATTAAAATAAGAGGGAATTTAATTTAATACAATAATAGAGCAACCCCACTACGATTGCAAGAGATTTTTTAGAATTTTCGCTGTCTGATCAAGATCGGCTTTCCGCGTGTCTCGACCGAGAGAAAAACGGACTGAAGTCTTCGCGCGTTTCCTGTCTCCGCCTAAAGCTTTAACCACATAGGAATCGCTTTCATCACGCAAACAAGAGCTTTTAGTCGAGACGGTGATTCCGGCATTATCCAACTGCAAAACCAGAAATTCTGTATCCACGCCCGGCAAAGAAATATTCAAATTGTTTGGCAGACGGTTTTCCAAATCGCCATTTAGAATAACTTTCTCGCTCTCAACTATTCCACCATTCGCGCGAATTAGAGAATAGAAATAATCGCGGAGTCTAGAGAGACGGAGTGACTCATTAATGCGAAGGTGACTGGCAATTTCGAAAGCTTTGGCCAGACCGACGATGCCGGCGACATTTTCGGTCGTTGAACGCAGACCCCTCTCTTGTCCTCCCCCAAAAATAATTGGCGACAGAGTTGTGCCCCGCTTAACATAAAGTGCGCCAACACCCTTAGGCCCGTACATTTTATGAGCATCGAGAGTAAGCAAGTCAACGCCAAGTTTTTCAACATTCAGTTCCAAATAATTCGGCGCTTGGCTGGCATCGGAATGGAAAATTGGTCGAACCGATTTTAAGTGCGTAGTGGGTAGTGAGTAGTGAGTAGTTTTTCGAAAATGGCGAAGCATTTTAGAAATCTCGCGGATGGGCTGGATAGTGCCGATTTCGTTGTTGGCCGACATCACCGAGACCAGAACAGTGTTCGGCTTAAGAGCTTTTTTGATTTTCTGCGCGTCAACAATGCCACTTGATTCGACTGGCACAAAATCAACCTTAGCTCCCCTTTTCACCAACTCGCGCATTGGCTCTAGGACCGAGCTATGCTCGATATTCGTCGCAATGAAATGCATTTTGGAAATCGGTAAGCCATGAGACTCAAGATTCCTGACCAAACCGAAGATCGCCAAATTGTTTGATTCGGTACCACCGGAAGTAAAAGTGATTTCATCTGGCAAGGCGCGCAAAAGCTCGGCCACGCTTTTGCGCGCCTTGCCAACCGCCTGTTTAGCTTTCACACCGCCAGCCGTAATCGAACTGGGATTACCAAAATCCTCCATCAAAAACGGCTTCATCGCTTTGAAAACCGCAGGATCAAGTGGCGTAGTTGAAGCATTGTCCAAATAAATTTTTCTCGACTTAGTTGACATAATAGCTTTGCTATGATATCACAGTCTTTAGGAAAGGAAAGCTCGATATGGAAAGCTCACTACTTGTTAACGGCACTTCAGTTTCTTTTTACTGGAAATGTCTTACTGCCCTCAAAAAACTACACAACAGCAACAAAGTCCTGGTCGAGGAGAACGACGAGGGTGTCCTATCCCCAATCCCAAAGCGCGACCGAGAAAAAGACGATAGCTACCAAGTTAGCGCTGTTGCCTGGCCGTTTATTCACAACCTTGGCAACCTACTTCGACCAGACCGAAACGATGAGGGTAGAATTGAATTCGGCGACCACATGAATGATGAGGAAATTGGGGAACTCATCAAGTCTGCCACACAAGTTCTCAACCTTCTCTGACTCTCCTCGTATCCAGACCCGCCTCCCGCGGGTCTTTTTATTTGAGACTTCTAAACTTCCTAACCTCAAAACTTCTAAACTGGCCTGTTTTCCCCAACTACTCACTACTCACTACCCACTACCAACTCTCCCCATGCTATACTTTCTCCATGATTTACGGTCTGCCAACCGAGCAAGTTATTTTCTATGCCCTGATTATCGTCATCGTCCTTTTGGTTGCCTGGATTATCCGGCTCGAATGGAAACTGAATAAGCTTTTGGTCGGCAAAAGATCTGTGAGCCTTGACGATTCGATTGCCACCCTCGACCGCAGGTTTAATGTTTTAAAAATTTTTAAGGACCAGACCGAAACCAAGCTCGCCAATCTCGATAGTCGTCTAAAAAAAGAGGGTACGGCCATCGAGACTATCCGATTTAACCCATTTAAAGGCACCGGCTCGGGCGGCAATCAAAGTTTTGCCACAGCCTTCATGAGCGAGGCCGGCGACGGAGTTGTGATTTCCACTTTGTACTCGCGCGAGCATGTGAGCGTTTTTGCCAAGCCGATTACAAATTTCGGCTCGACTTTTGAACTAACCGCCGAGGAAAAAGAGGCGATCAAGAAAGCTGGCGAAAAACTGAAAAATTAGGTATAATCTCGACAAGTTGAATCTAGCCCCATTATGGGGCGGTTTCGTTTATCAACCGTTATGCCAAAAACTCAAACCCAACCGAATAAACTCTCTCCTCGCCCGCCGGTTATCTGCGTGATGGGACATGTCGACCACGGCAAGTCGACGCTTTTGGATTACATCCGAAAAACCAATGTGGTTGAAGGTGAAGCCGGTGGCATCACTCAAAAGCTTTCGGCCTACGAAGTTGAGCACAGAGACGGCGCTGGCAAGGTCCACCGCCTGACTTTTCTCGACACTCCCGGCCACGAATCCTTTTGCCAAATCAGGACTCGCGGGGCCGATGTGGCTGATGTGGCAATTTTGGTCGTCTCGGCCGAAGATGGCGTCAAACCTCAAACTCTCGACGCTCTCCGCTGTATCCTCGTCAGCAAAATCCCTTATGTCGTCGCCATCAACAAAATCGACAAACCAAACGCCGATTTGGAGCGCGCCAAACAAAGCTTGGCCGAGAATGAAATTTATGTCGAGGGCTACGGTGGTAGTATTCCCTGTGTTCCGATTTCTGCCAAAACCGGAGTTGGCGTCGGCGACCTGCTTGATTTGATAATCTTGTCGGCAGAGATGGAAGAGCGCACCGCCGATTACGGCAAACTTATGACCGGTGTCGTGATTGAAACGGCCGTTGATTCGAGAAGGGGCATCTCCGCCACCATCATCATTAAGGACGGCACCTGGAAGCAAGGTGAAGCGATTGTCGCAGGTGAAAGTATTTCCCCGGGGCGAATTGTCGAAAATTTTGCCGGCAAGAAAGTTGGCGAGGCTACCTTCTCAAGCCCGATTAAAGTAGTCGGCTTCGATTCCGCCCCGCCAGTTGGCTCTCTTTGCCAAACCTTCAAGAACAAGCGTGAAGCGGAAGCCTTTGTCGAGGATTTGAAAGAGAAAAAATTGGCAAGACTCGCCGGCGCCAAGCCAGTTTCAAAGAAGATTGCCGAGAACGGTGAAGAGCCTGTGGAGACCACCCCTACCCTGCCAATCATTCTCAAGGCTGATTTGTCCGGTTCGCTCGAGGCTCTTGGTTATGAAGTTGGTAAAATTAAAAGCGACCGGGTGGTTGTAAAAATAATTTCTCAAAGCGTCGGCGATATTACCGAAAGCGATATCAAAGCCGCCGGCGGTAAGGAAGGAACTCTTCTTGTCGGTTTTAATGTTAGCGCCGACGCGAGAGCCAAAGCGATGGCCGAGCGAATTGGAATCGAAATTAAAACTTTTGATATCATCTACCAACTCACCGACTGGCTCAAGCAAGCGATTATCGACCGAACACCTAAAAAGCAGGTTGAGGCGGTGGGTGGTCAGGCTAAGATTCTTAAAATTTTTAGCACCGCCAAGGGCAAGTACATCCTCGGTGGCCGAGTCGAGGAGGGCGCCATCAATCTGGGCGATGAAGTCAAAATTGTCAGACGAGAAAACGAACTGGGTAAAGGCAAGGTCAAAAATCTTCAACAGGGCAAAAAGGACACCAAAGAGGTTCTGGCCGGCAACGAATTTGGCGCCCAAATTGAATCCAGTATCGAAATCGCTCCCGGTGACCGACTAATCGCAGTTAAGTTAGTAATGATTTAAATTTATGGGACTAAGAGACGACAGAATTAAAAGTATCGTTCAGGAGTTGGCTACCAAATTTATCGAAGCCGAATCTAATCGGCTTTCTCTTATTACCGTGACCAGTATTACGTTGACAGATAAGGCTAAAGGGGCAACAATAATGTTTACCGTCTTTCCGGAAACTGCCGAGAAAGCGGCGTTAGATTTTCTCAAGCGTCAAAGGGCGGAGTTTCGGGAATTTGTGAAAGCGCACTCTCGGCTCTCGATGATTCCTTTCTTTGATTTTGCGGTTGATCAAGGAGAAAAAAATCGTCAGAAGATTGATCAGATTTCAAATCTGGTAAAATAATATCGGCCACGTAGACAAGTGGTAAGTCAGAGATCTGCAAAATCTCTATGCGCGAGTTCGATTCTCGCCGTGGCCTCAAGAAAAAGTGCCCTGCGCTTTTTCTGGCCATGGTAGCAAGTGAACTGCTTCACTTGCGTCGAGAATCGAAAGGCTTTTCTATGTTTCGTCCGCGAAACGAGAAAAGCACCTGACTATGTAGTAGTCGATTCTCGCCGTGGCCTCAAGAAAAAGTGCCCTGCGCTTTTTCTGGCCATGGTAGCAAGTGAACACCACAAGAGTGCTTCAAATCTCTAATCGCTGTACTCAAGAGATTTTGGTCGCTGCTTCACTTGCGTCGAGAATCGAAAAGGTTCTCCCATATTTCCGAGTCGGTCTGCCGACGAGGAAATGGGAAACCTGTACTGAAGCTGTAAGCTTCGATTCTCGCCGTGGCCTCAAGCTAAAAGCTAGAAGCTGATAGCTAAAAGCTGATTTAAATGCCCGGGTGGCGAAATTGGTTATACGCGACAGACTTAAAATCTGTTGGCCCATTAAAAGGCCGTGTGAGTTCAACTCTCACCTCGGGCACAGGTAGCGAAGCGGACTGGGAACGAGAGCAAGCCAACTGCTTGGCTTGCGTGTGAGAGTTGAAAGGCTTTTCTATGTTTCGTCCGCGAAACGAGAAAAGCACCCGCCGATGTTTTCGGCAACTCTCACCTCGGGCACAAGATAGGGAAATTCAAACTGCTTTGAATTTTCCGATAAATTAAAAAACCGCTTGGTACTAAATTCCAAGCGGCATCTTCCTAAAAAACTGAAACAAAACACGGGGCGCCTGTGGCGAGTGGAATAAACCCTTCCCTCATCAAACCTTCTCGAATGGCGTGCGCACGGTCCCCCGGAGCTTGCCATTTCCGCCGACTGATTCTGTCGCCAACTCTGGACGCGACCTTCCGAAACCGCGACTCATTTGGCACCTGATAGACACCAACAATCCCCTCTTTGGCGGCCTCTCCAAAACCAGCCCGCATATTGGTGGTTACAATTACAATGGCATTCATAGATTCCTTTCTCTGTGTCAGTTATACGGCAGACCAAGACAAAATGCAACTTATACCTACTGTCCCAATTACACAATCATTGATTGCTAATATCAGCAAAATCTGTTAAATTTTTAAGCATTCCGCTCATAGCCCCGACGCTCTGGGACAGAGGTCGGGACCCCGACTTCGCAGGGCGAACGTCGGGACTCAGTCCAGATGTTTTGAAATTATATATGCGCCCGTAGCTCAGTTGGTAGAGCAGCTCCCTCTTAAGGAGATGGTCGTAGGTTCGATTCCTACCGGGCGCACAAGCCAAAAAATCTCTACTGCTAGAGATTTTTCTGGACTTGTGCGAGACGGAGCGACCTAAATTTCTTCGAGCTTTGCGAGTTAGAAATTTGAAGTACTCTTGTGGTGCCATGTTTTGTGAGCACACAAAACGGGCGAGTCTGGGTCGCAGAATTTTGTGAGCGACGGCGAGCAAAATATCTGTGACCACAAATTCAGGGCTACAACTACAAACGCGCGGGTGGCGAAATTGGCAGACGCACACCCTTGAGGTGGGTGCGCCGTAAGGCGTGGAGGTTCAAGTCCTCTCCCGCGCACAAAACATTAATCCTGTTGCGAGAGCAACAGGATTTTTTGTTTTGTAGCCTGCGGGAGAGGACTTGAACGACGGAGGCAGTGAGCACACAGCAGTGTGCGAAGCCGAGTCGGTGCCTAGCCTAAAATTTTCTGGCGGGAAAATTTTAAGGCGAAGGAAAGTCCTCATAGGAGCTTTCGTGAGGACTTGGAAGCCGGAGCGCGACGGCGCGAGGCGGGGTCGCGCAAATTTTCAGCAGAAAATTATGCGTGACCAAGTCCTCTCCCGCGACAATTTTCTGACGAGAAAATTTTAAGGCGAAGGAAAGATTCCTCTCTCGCGCACAGAAAATTTATCTCTCAATCTCGCTGCACTAAATCTTGCTATCGCAGAAATTAGTGCAGGTGGAAGATACTACAAATCAAACTGGATCTTTAGAGATTCCTCGTTGTCTACAGCGCTAGCAGTAATCATCCTGACATGCTTTTCTGCGCCATAAAAATTTACCACTTCACTCACCTCCTCAAAACACGGAAACGGATATATAAAGGCGGATTTCTGCAGTTCAATAAAACCCAAATTGTTCAAGTGCATCCTTAATGATTCACGGACCACCTTAAGCTTCTCCGGAACATCAAAAATAACAATTCTCCAGTTCCCATCCCACTTGGCCGGGACCTTGAGCTTTAGTTTATCTAAATTACACAAAACCCCGGCCTCCTTGCCTCGCTCTGTAAGAACCAAACGAATTGACCCGTCTGAACTTTTTATCTCGGAGACAAGACGGTCACGATGAATGGACTTAATCGCCCGTTTAATACTCGAGCGACGAATGCCTTGCCACTCATCGGCCATCTCGCTTAAAATTTCAAATTGCTGCCGAGGTGAGCGAGATAAACTTAAAGCCAAACCGCCCAGCAAAAGAATAATCAACTTACTTTTAATCTTTCCACTGTATAGGTTTCTAGATTGGTACTTCTTGGTAATGCTCATTTTGATTAATTATACCACCTGCACTAATTGTTGCTATCGCAGAAATTAGTGCAGGTGGATAAGTTGGGTAATGCGAGGATGATCTAGTCTTTAGGATAATAATTTCGCCTTTTGAAAAAACTCAGGTAAACTATGACCTGACTGGGCACGTGGTGAAATTGGTAAACATTCACGTTTCAGAGACGTGTGCCGTAAGGCTTGGGAGTTCAAATCTCCCCGTGCCCACACGAGAAAGCAAACTGCTTTGCTTTCGGGGGAGATTTGGAGAGGTTCTCCCATATTTCCGAGCCGGTCTGACGGCGAAGAAATGGGAAACCTGTACTGAAGC
>Ga0172379_10009290_pt1 | contig 12174 bp, 11 predicted proteins | sample GrowelOW334metaG_FD_119756 | JGI IMG/M metagenome (GOLD analysis project Ga0172379, IMG submission 119756) | Groundwater microbial communities from an aquifer near a municipal landfill in Southern Ontario, Canada - Groundwater well OW334 metaG | ecosystem: Environmental > Aquatic > Deep... | reverse complement strand
TGGTCCCCTTGTGGCGCAGCGCCAGGCGCTGGCGCACGCCGAAGCGATGCTGCTCGTCGACCACCGCCAGGCCGAGGCGCTGGAAGTCGACCGCCTCCTCGATCAGCGCGTGAGTGCCGACGGCGACCGCGGCGCGGCCTTCGCGCACGGCGGCGAGCATGGCGAGCTTGTCCTTCTTCTTCAGGCTGCCCGACAGCCACGCCACCTCCAGCCCGAGCGGCACGAGCCAGGAGGAAAGCTTGCGCCAGTGCTGCTCGGCGAGGATCTCGGTAGGCGCCATCAGGGCGCCCTGCCAGCCGTTCTCCACTGCCTGCAACAGCGCCAAAGCCGCGACGATGGTCTGCCGCAGCCGACATCGCCTTGCAACAGGCGCTGCATCGGATGGGCCTGGGTCAGGTCGCCGGCGATCTCGCGCCAGGTGCGCTGCTGCGCGGCGGTGAGCTGGAACGGCAGCTGCGCCAGCAGCCGGGCGCTGAGCGAGCCTTGCGCCCGCAGCGGCGGCGCGGTGCGGGCACGGCGCGCGGCGTAGGCGCGGCGCAGCGATATTTGCTGCGCCAGCAGTTCGTCGAAGCGGATGCGCCGCCAGGCGTCGCGGTTGCGCTGCTCCAGGGCTTCGGGTGTCAGCCCGGCCGGCGGCAGGTGCAGCATGCGCACGGCGGCGTCGAAAGGCATCAGGCGTTGCGCCGCTCGCAGCCCTTCCGGAAGGGTGTCGATCAGGTCGCCCTTCTGTTCGGCGCGTGCCAGCGCGGCGAGGATCAGCTTGCGCAGCATTGGCTGGCTCAAGCCGGCGGTGGTCGGGTAAACCGGCGTCAGCGCCTCGGGCAAGGGCGCGCCCGGCAGCACGCTCCGGGCGCGCGGATGAACCATTTCCGGGCCGAAATACCCGTCGCGGACCTCACCGTAGAGGCGCAGACGCGCACCCGGCGCGAACTGCTTCTGCTGACTGGGATAGAAATTCAGCAGGCGCACCGCGATCATGCCGGAGCCATCGTTTGCGTCGCGGACACGGCTGAGCAACTGGCGGCGCGGGCGGTAGGCGATGTCGGTGCTCACCACGTCGACTTCCACCTGTACCGGCATGCCCGGCGGCGCATCCGCCAGCGGGACGATCTGCGTCTCGTCTTCGTAGCGCAGCGGCAGATGCAGGATCAGGTCGGCATCGCCGTACAGACCGAGCTTGGCCAGCTTGGCGGCGAGCGGCTGGGAGATGTTGCCGAAGCCGCTCGGCTCAGCTTTCGCCATCAGTTGTCGGCGTCGCTATCTCAGCCGAGATACAGAACCGCGTCCGCCTCGACCAGTGCGCCGCGCGGCAACTCCTTGACGCCGACCGCGGCGCGCGCCGGATAAGGCTGTTCGACATAACGCGCCATGACTTCATTCACCTTGGCGAAGTTGCCCAGGTCGGTGAGATAGATGTTGAACTTGACGGCATCGTTGAGGCTGGCGCCGGCGGCGCTGGCCACCGCCTTGAGATTCTCGAAGACGCGCACGATCTGGGCGTCGATGCCGTCGACCAGTTGCATGCTGGCCGGGTCGAAGCCGACCTGGCCGGACAGGTAGACGGTATCGCCGGCCCGCACCGCTTGCGAGTAGGTGCCGATCGCGGCGGGGGCTTGGTCGGTGGCGATGATCTTGCGGGTCATGAGAAGGTCTCCTGATTGGGGGGGATATTTTAGCCGGGCCGGCCCGAATCGTCCTGCGCCGTGCCCGCGATCGGGCTGACCACCGCCCGGGCTGCGGCACGGCTCGCGGCGCCCTACTGCCCTGCCAGGGGAAAATTCAGCTGTTCGAAGATATGCTGCAAGCCGCGGCGCTCACGCGTATTGATGATCAGCGGGGCTTTCAGGTTGGCGCGCAGTTGACCACTGGCCGCGTCCTTCCAGAGGATCACCGCCACCGCGACATCGAGCGGATCGAGCGGATCACCCAGCTTGAGCAGCACCGATTCGGCGTCGCTCAACATGATTTCGAAATTGAAACCCAGTTGCGCCGCGTCGGCAATGTGGAAAGCCAGAGCCGGGTCATCCAGCGACTGGAGGATGAAATACTTGACGTCGCCCTCATCGGGGTGGAACAGCGAGAAGCGCCGGTGATCCTCGAAGCCCGCCAACCCCGCGGGAAACTCGATGATCTTGCCGGGCTCGACTTTCAATTTGCCGAAGCGGGGACTGTCAATATTCATTTGGATTTCTCCGGATCCGATATGTCGTCATACCCCAGGATATTCTATTTCTTGACCGCCACCACCATGCCGGTTTCCATGCCCAGTTGCTTGAGCCTGTCGCGCATCTGTTCCGCTTCCTGGCGGCTCCTGAACGGCCCCACCTGGACGCGGGCCTCGATCTGCGAAGGAATGCCGGCGAGTTCGAGTTTGGCACGCAATTCCTCGGCGTTGGCGGTGGAGTTGAACACCCCCATTTGCAGCAGGAAATTGCCGGATTGCGCCGCTCCGAGCGGCTGCGTGAGGGGCCGGGAGGCCGGGGCAGCTACGCGCGGCGGCCGGACCAGTTGTGCCGCCGGTTCCGCCGGCTTGGGTGCGGACACCGTTTCGCTGGGCTTGAGCATCGCCAGCTTCGGCTCGGCCGGTTTGGTCAGCGGCCGTTCGACGCGTCCCGGCCGGCCCTTCTTGTTGGGCGCGGCGGGGGAGGTGGTTTCCTCCGGCGGGGCGGGGACTTCCTCGACCTTCTTCGGCTCTTCAGCTGGCGCCGGCTCGGCGGGCTTCTCTCCGGGCTTTTCTTCCGGCTTGGCTTCCGGCGCTTTCGGTTCCGTCACCGCCAGCACCGGGGCTTCTTCGGCGGTCTTGAGTGCAACCGGTGCGTTCAGGTTATCCAGCAGCGCCAAGCCGCCCAGCAGGATGGCGATCAACACGGCGGCCGCGGCGACACGCTGGATCAGGCGCTTTTTCAGCACCACATCGTCGGCCGGGAGTTCCATGCTGTTCTCGTCAGTCGTTTTGTCGGTCATGTTCCTCGTACTCCTGCTTGTTGCGGCTCAAAGCCAGCACCAGCTCCGCCTCGCCGATGGAGATGCCGCACTCGTCGGCGATGATCTGCTTGTCCATGCCACGCTGCGCCAGCGACATCGCCTCGTTGTATTGCGGCGATACCCGGCGCGCCGCCTTCAATTGCGCAATCGTCTCCTTGAGACCCGCGACCTCGCCGCGCAATTGGTCCAGCTCGGCCTCGACGCTGGAGCGAAACAGCTGCTCGCCGAACGGCGGGACATCCTTTGATTCCGGCTGCGCCGCCGCTTCCCGCGCCGGCCACCGGCTCTCCGCTTCGGTGGCCTCGGCCTCGGGCTCGCGCAGGTCCAGCCCGCGCTTCAGCGTATAGATCCCGTCGGCATCGAACTTCAAGGCTCTTTCGATGGCCGGAACGCTGGGTTTGCGGCGCCTGATCTGGGACAGGCGCAGCAGCGACACCAGCATATAGACGGCCACCACCGCCACCGCGCAGATGATCGCGTAACGGATGCTGAATTCGGTGAAGTCCATCGCCCCCATCTTCCGGTCAGTCCCCGCTCCTGGCCAATGCCTGGTCGATATCCCAAAGGATATCATCCAATGTCTCTATACCCACCGAAAGCCGGATCAGGTCCGGCGTCACGCCCGCGGCGCGCTGTTCCTGCTCGTTCAACTGGCGGTGGGTGGTCGATGCCGGATGGATCACCAAGCTGCGAACATCGCCGATGTTAGCCAGATGCGAGAGGAATTGCACACTGTCGATGAACTTCTCGCCGGCGGCCTGCTCGCCGCCCACGCCAGACTTGCCAGACTCGGCGGCCCTGATGCCGAAACACAGGATGGCGCTGGCCCCGCGCGGCAGGTAGCGCTGTGCCAGGGCGTGGTAGGGGCTGCTCGCCAGGCCGGGGTAATTGACCCAGGCGACGCCGGGATGGCTTTCGAGATGCTGCGCCACCGCCAGGGCGTTGGCGCAGTGCCGCTCCATGCGCAGCGGCAGGGTCTCGATGCCCTGCAATAACTGCCAGGCGTTGAACGGGGAAAGCGCCGGACCGAAAGTGCGCAGGGTTTCCATGCGCGCCTTCATGGTGAAACCGAAGTTGCCGAAAGTCTCGAAGAACTTGATGCCGTGATAGCCACGCGACGGCTCGGTCATGCCGGGGAAGTTGCCGTTGTCCCAGGGGAAACGTCCCGACTCGACGATGACGCCGCCCATGGTGGTGCCGTGGCCGCCGAGAAACTTGGTGGCGGAGTGCACCACGATGTCCGCGCCGTGGTTTATCGGACGACACAAGTACGGTGACGGCACGGTATTGTCGATGACCAGCGGAACGCCGAATTCATGGGCGATTGCCGCCACCGCCGCGATGTCGAGCACATTCAGGCGCGGATTGGCCACCGTCTCGGCGAACAGGCATCTGACCTTGGGCGTGGCGACCAGCGCACGGCGGAAATTCTCAGGGTCGTCCGGATCGACGAAGACGGTATTGATACCCAGCTTGCGCAGCGACACGTCGAGTTGCGAATAACTGCCGCCGTAAAGAGTGCGCGCCGCGACGATGGCCTCGCCGGCTTCGCACAGCGTGAGCAGCGCCACCATCTGCGCGGCCATGCCGGATGCCACGGCCAGGCCGGCGCGGCCGCCTTCCAGTGTGGCGACGCGTTCCTCCAGGGCCGCTACAGTCGGGTTGGAGAGGCGTGAATAGACATTGCCGAAGGTCTGGAGGTTGAACAGGCTGGCCGCATGCTCGGCCGAATCGAAGACGAAGGAGGTGGTCTGATGGATCGGCAAGGCACGCGCGCCGGTGGCAGGATCGGGCTGCTGGCCGGCATGCAGGCAAAGTGTTTCGACGCCGTAAGAGCGATCGGACATTACCCCTATCCTCGACACGTAACAATGGCGCGGACAAACTATCCGCAATACGGCGATAATATTCGCTCCCGGACCTGCTCAAATGACGAGCAGACCCCGATTTACCCCATGTTTAGAGCCTATCCGATGCCCGCCACGCCTGCCCAGCGCCCTCCCCGCATCACCCTGATCGCCGCGGTGGCGAAGAACCGTGTCATCGGCGCCGGCAACACCCTGCCCTGGCGCTTGCCGGAGGACCTCAAGCGCTTCAAGGCGCTCACCCTCGGCCATCCCATCGTCATGGGACGGAAGACCTGGGAATCGCTCGGCCGGCCGCTGCCGGGCCGGACCAATATCGTCGTCAGCCGCAACGGCGATTTCGCCGCCGTCGGTGCGCAGCGCGTCGGCAGCGTCGCCGAGGCGCTGACGGTAGCCGCCGCCACAGGCAGCGACGAAGTCTTCATCATCGGCGGCGCCGAGATCTACCGGCAGGCTTTGCCCTTCGCCCAGCGCCTGCAATTGACCGAAATCGACCGCGACTTCGCCGGTGATGTACACTTCCCGGCCGTCGATCCGGCCCTGTGGCGGGAGACGGCCCGCGAACCGCACCAGTCCGGCGCGGGTTTTGACTACGCCTTCGTCACTTACGAGCGCCAATAATGACCGCGACCCGAAATCACTCCCGAACGACGCAATCGACGTAGTAACGGGCCGTGCCGTTGGTCTGATCCTTCACCAGGCCGTGGATGTCGGTCTCGAATCCCGGAAATTTCTCGTTGAATTCACGGGCGAACTTGAGATAGCGGACGATGGTTTTGTTGAAGCGTTCGCCGGGGATCAGCAAGGGAATACCCGGCGGGTAGGGCGTGAGCAGCACCGCAGTGACGCGGCCTTCCAGGTCTTCGATGGCCACGCGGTCGATGCGCCGATGCGCCATCATGGCGAAGGCATCGGCCGGACGCATCGCCGGCTCCATATTGGACAGGTACATCTCGGTGGTCAAGCGGGCGATGTCGTTGGCCTTGTAGATGCCGTGGATCTGTTCGCACAGGTCGCGCAGGCCGATCTTCTCATAACGCGGGTGTTTGGCGACGAACTCCGGCAGCACCCGCCACAGCGGCGCGTTCTTGTCGTAGTCGTCCTTGAACTGCTGTAGTTCGGTCACCATGGTGTTCCAGCGGCCCTTGGTGATGCCTATGGTGAACATGATGAAGAACGAGTAGAGGCCGGTCTTCTCGACGATCACGCCGTGCTCGGCCAGATACTTGGTGACGATCGCCGCCGGGATGCCGAATTCGTCGGAGAAATCGCCGTCCACGTCCAGGCCCGGTGTGATCACGGTGGCCTTGATCGGGTCGAGCATGTTGAAACCCTTGGCCAGCTTGCCGAAGCCATGCCAGCGCTCGTCGGCGCGCAGCATCCAGTCGCTGCGGTCGCCGATGCCCTCCTCGCAGAGGTCTTTCGGCCCCCACACCTGGAACCACCAGTCGGCCCCCCATTCCTCGTCGACCTTGCGCATGGCGCGGCGGAAATCGAGCGCCTCGGCGATGGACTCCTCCACCAGGGCGTTGCCGCCCGGCTCTTCCATCATCGCCGCGGCCACGTCGCAGGAAGCGATGATGGCGTACTGCGGCGAAGTCGAGGTGTGCATCAGGAAGGCTTCGTTGAACACGTCGCGGTCGAGCTTGCGCGTCTCGGAGTCCTGCACCAGGATTTGCGAAGCCTGGGAGAGGCCGGCCAGCAGCTTGTGGGTAGACTGGGTCGAGAACAGCATCGACTCCTTGCAGGGCGAGCGGTTCTTGCCGATGGCGTGCATGCCCTTGTAGAAGCTGTGGAAGGTCGCATGCGGCAGCCAGGCCTCGTCGAAATGCAGGGTGTCGACCTTGCCGTCGAGCATGTCCTTGATGTCCTCGACGTTGTAAAGGATGCCGTCATAGGTGCTCTGGGTGAGAGTCAGCACGCGCGGCTTGGCGTCCGGGTCGCGCTCCAGGGTCTCGCGGGCGAAGGGATTGGCGAGGATCTTCTTCTTGATGTTCTCCCACTTGAATTCGCTCTTGGGGATCGGCCCGATGATGCCATAGTGGTTGCGTGTCGGCATCAGGAACACCGGCACCGCGCCGGTCATCATGATGGCGTGCAGTATCGACTTGTGGCAGTTGCGGTCGACCACCACGATGTCGCCCGGCGCCACCGTCGAGTGCCAGACGATCTTGTTCGAGGTCGAGGTGCCGTTGGTGACGAAGAACAGGTGGTCGGCCGAGAAGATGCGCGCCGCGTTGCGCTCCGACGCCGCCACCGGGCCGGTGTGGTCGAGCAGTTGGCCGAGTTCGTCGACCGCGTTGCAGACGTCGGCGCGCAACATGTTCTCGCCGAAAAACTGGTGGAACATGCGCCCCACCGGACTCTTCAGGAAGGCCACGCCGCCGGAATGGCCGGGGCAGTGCCAGGAATAGGACCCGTCCGATGCGTAATGCACCAGGGCGCGGAAAAACGGCGGCGCCAGCGATTCCAGATAATCCTTGGCCTCGCGCACCACATTGCGGGCCATGAACTCCGGCGTGTCCTCGAACATGTGGATGAAGCCGTGCAATTCGCGCTGCACGTCGTTGGGGATGTGGCGCGTGGTGCGCGTCTCGCCGTAGAGGAAGATCGGGATGTCGCTGTTGCGGAAGCGGATTTCCTCGACGAAGGCGCGCAGGCCGGCGATGGTCTCATCGGCCTTGTCGGAAGTGAATTCCTCGTCGTCGATCGACAGGATGAACACCGACGCCCGGCTCTGCTGCTGGGCGAAGGAAGACAGATCGCCGAAGCTGGTGACGCCCAGCACTTCCATGCCCTCTTCCTCGATGGCCTTGGCCAGCGCGCGTATGCCCAGGCCCGAGGTGTTCTCGGAACGAAAATCTTCGTCGATGATGACGACGGGAAAACGGAAACGCATGGCTGACTCCTAGATCTTCGGCAGGGTGACGCCGACCTGCCCCTGGTACTTGCCGCCGCGATCCTTGTAGGAAGTCTCGCAGACTTCGTCGGACTCGAAGAACAGCACCTGGGCGACGCCTTCGTTGGCGTAGATCTTGGCCGGCAGCGGCGTGGTGTTGGAGAACTCCAGGGTCACGAAACCCTCCCACTCCGGCTCGAAAGGAGTGACGTTGACGATGATGCCGCAGCGCGCATAGGTGCTCTTGCCCAGGCAGACGGTCAGGACATTGCGCGGAATGCGGAAGTACTCGACGGTGCGCGCCAGGGCGAAGGAATTCGGCGGGATGATGCAGTAGTCGGCCTTCACTTCGACGAAGGAGTTGGGATCGAAGTTCTTCGGGTCGACGATGGTGCTGTTGATGTTGGTGAACAGCTTGAATTCGTTCGAGCAGCGGATGTCGTAGCCATAACTCGAGGTGCCGTAGGAGACGATCTTGCGGCCGTCGATGTCGCGAACCTGGCCGGGCTCGAACGGCTCGATCATGCGATGTTGCTCCGCCATGCGGCGGATCCATTTATCGGATTTGATGGACATTGCGCTGAGACACCCAAAAGAAAAAACGCCAAGGGCGCGATTTTACGCGCACTCTTGGCGGATTGCGTCAACTCGCCGGCGTGAATTTGTCAGGTGTTCTGGACGACGATATTCGGGAATTTGGAGGTCATATCCTTGGCCTGGTCGGCGATCTTCACCGCCACCCGGCGGGCGATCTCGCGGTAGATCTCCGCCACCCGCCCGTCCGGGTCGGCCACCACGCTGGGCGTGCCGGCGTCGCCCTGGACGCGGATGCTGACGTCGAGCGGCAGGGCGCCGAGCATCTGGACCTCGTAATCCTTGGCCATCTGGTCACCGCCGCCGCTGCCGAATATGTGCTCCTCGTGGCCGCACTTGGAGCAGATATGGATGCTCATGTTCTCGACGATGCCGAGGATGGGGATGCCGACCTTCTCGAACATCTTGAGCCCCTTGCGGGCGTCGAGCAGGGCGATGTCCTGCGGCGTGGTGACGATCACCGCGCCGGTGACCGGCACCTGCTGCGCCAGGGTCAGCTGGATGTCGCCGGTGCCGGGCGGCAGGTCGATCACCAGGTAATCGACATCGCGCCAGCGCGTGTCGTTGAGCAACTGTTGCAGCGCCTGGGTGACCATCGGTCCGCGCCACACCATCGGCGTTTCGACGTCGATCAGGAAGCCGATCGACATGGCTTGCAGGCCGTGGGCTTCCATCGGTTCCAGCGACTTGCCGTCGGCGGACTCGGGGCGGCCGCTGATGCCCAGCATCTGCGGTTGCGACGGCCCGTAGATGTCGGCGTCGAGCAAACCGACCTTGGCGCCCTCGGCCACCAGCGCCAGCGCCAGGTTGACTGCGGTGGTGGATTTGCCGACGCCGCCCTTGCCGGAAGCGACGGCGATGATGTTCTTGACGCCGGGAATCATTTTGACGCCGCGCTGCACCGCGTGCGCGACAATCTTGCTATAGACGTTGGCGCTGACATTGCCGATGCCGGCGATGCCTTTCAACTTGGCGATCACCTGCTTGCGCAGGCCCTCGATCTGGCTCTTGGCCGGGTAGCCCAGTTCGACATCCAGCGCCACGTCGGCGCCGTCCACCTTGACGTTGCGCACCGCCTTCGAGCTGACCAGATCCTTCCCCGTGTTGGCGTCGACGATCTCCGTCAGGACATCCTTGACCTGCTGTTCCGTAATGCTCATGAGTACTCCAGGAAGTTTAATAACCAATCGATTTTGTATAGTATAACCGATCCCCAGCGGCGCCCCTTACCTGCCCTCGAAGGATAGCAGCGCCTGGCGCAGCATGGCGTTGCCGGGCGCCCGCCGGATCGACTGTTTCAGCAGCCTGATCGCCTCGGCGGGTTTTCCCGCATCGTGCAGGGCCACCGCATAGACATAGGCGAAGCGCATGTCGTCGCGATCGAGGATCGACGCCCGGCGTAATTCCGCGAGTGCCTCCTTCATGCGCTTTTGCCGCACCAGGGACAGACCGAGGACGTGATGCAGCATCGCCGTCCGCGGCGCATGGGTGAGCGCCTGGCGCATGGTCGCTTCGACATCGGCCTCACGTCCCAGGCTGCGGAACAGGTCGGCGAGGTTGATGCTGGCGAGCAGGTAGTTCGGGTCGAGCTCAATGGCGGTGCGAAACTCGCGTTCGGCGGCGACCATCTCTCCACGCTCCGCGTGGAGGCTGCCGAGATCGGCGTGGGACTCCGGACGGTCGGCGTTGAAGTTCTGCGCGGCGATATATTCGGCGAGCGCCATCCTGAATGTTTTTTGATCCTCGATCCCCAGCAGCGATTCGGAGGCCCCGGCCAGTGCACGGGTGGCGGCCAGGCGCACGCCACGAACTCTGTCCCGCAGCAGCGGCGCCAGCAGGCGCGCGCGCTGGGACGCGTCGGCGTGGGAAAAGGTGTTGACCGCCGCTTCCCGCACCATGGCATCCGGGTCGGTCAACGACCGCCGCGCAGAGCCTATGGCGGCCGCGGTCGGGTAATCAGCCAGCCTTGCCAGGGCCGTGGCGCGTGCAATCGCCGGGTGAGTGGCATCGCCCGCCACGACGGCCAGACCAGCGACGACGTCATTGGCGGGCAGCGTAGCACTCGTCGCGTTATGCAGTGCCTCGGCAAAACGCTGGAAGCCGCCCGGCGGACGGCTCGTCCATTTCCTGATGCTGGTCGCCGCCCATTCCGGCGTCTTCCTGACGTGGCACTGATTGCAGGCGTTCGGCACGCCGAGCTTGACGCTCTGGTCGGGCCGGGGAATGCGGAAGGAGTGGTCATGCCGGGGATCGACCTGCATGTAAGTGGTCGTCGGCATGTGGCAATCCGCGCAGCGGCTGCCCGGGGAATTTTCGGCGTGATGATGATGGCTCGAAGCAGTGTACTTGGCCGCAACATGGCACTGTCCGCACACCCCATCACCCGGCGCGCGCAGCTTCTGCGAGTGCGGCTCGTGGCAGTCGCTGCAAGTGACGCCCGCAGCGTGCATGCGGCTTTGCAGGAAGGGGCCGTAGTTGTAAACCTCGTCGCGCATCTGGCCGTCCGGCCAGTAAAGTCCGGGGTCGAGGGTGGCGGGACGATAGGCGTCGGAGAGCGTCTGCCCATGCACGAAAGCCTCGGCAAACTGGCCGCGCCGCGCGTGGCAGCGGGCGCAGACGTCGATCTCCCGGTTGCCGCTGCGCGCGGAACTGCGCATCGGCTGGCCGCTCTGCGGATCGGGCGCCCAGTAGACGCCCCGGCGTTCGTCGAGTGTGGCGACCAGGCCCATGTCGCCGTTCGCCTGGCGCGACCCCTTGGCCCAGGCAAGATGCTGTTGGCCCGGCCCGTGGCAGGACTCGCAGGACACGTTGATTTCCGACCAGCGCGAGTCGAAGGCCTTTTTTCCTGCATCGTAATTTTTCTCGAAATGAGTGGAATGGCACTCGGCGCACTGGTAGTTCCAATTCTGGTCTATGCCGGTCCAGTGCAGCGGATTGCCGGCCTTCAGTTTGAGACCCGGATAGAGATGGAACCAGCGCTCCCCTCCCTGCGCTTTCGGCCGGGAATCCCAGGCGATGCCGAAGGCTTGTAGACGCCCGCCCGGCAAGGCAATCAGGTACTGCTGCAACGGCGTCACGCCAAACGTGTAGAGCAACTCGAAATCCGCCAGCTTGCCGTCGGGGCCGTCGGTATGGACGTAGAACTTGCCGTCGCGGCGAAAGAAAGTCGAGGTGACGCCGGCGTACGAATAGCGCGCCCGGTTGAAATCGCCCAGCACCGATTTGTCGTCGGCGACCTGCATCGCCAGCGCGTGCTGGGAAGTTTGCCAGGCCTGGTATTCCTTGCCGTGGCAAGTGGCACAGGCCGCCGCGCCGACCCAGGCGGCGGGACTCGATGCCGCGACCGCGGTGCTCTGCGCGCGCGCTACGTCCAGCGGCGGCACGCCGACCAGCAGTGCCGCAAGAAAGATGCTCCAGCGCGAGACATGGCGAGGAAACACTTTGGGCCACATTGTCGAGTTCAAGGGGAAGGGTCAGCAAACCCGGATTCTATCCCCCCGAGCACCAGCCACTAGCCTTCGCGAAAGGTGAACATCGGCGCCGGCGCCGAGGCACGGGCAGCGAATTCGGCCGGAATCGGCGCCCATGCCGCGCAGCCCCGCCCCTTGCTCGGGTAAAATGACCCTCTATCAAGCATCTGGACACTATCATGACCGGCCGCCGCATCCTCGTCACTTCCGCCCTGCCCTACGCCAACGGCGCCACGCATTTCGGCCACCTGGTCGAGTATATCCAGACCGACATCTGGGTACGCTTTCTGAAAATGCGCGGCCACGAGTGCTGGTATATCTGCGCCGACGACACCCACGGCACGCCCATCATGCTGCGCGC